>Ga0213835_100060_pt1 | contig 162785 bp, 148 predicted proteins | sample SWPATP01_FD_160576 | JGI IMG/M metagenome (GOLD analysis project Ga0213835, IMG submission 160576) | Coastal seawater microbial communities from Marineland, Florida, United States - SWPA TP0 #1 | ecosystem: Environmental > Aquatic > Marine > Coastal | place: USA: Florida | collected 2016-08-05
CCAGACCCGGCGCCACAGCTTCATCGCCGACCTGCTGGGCATCAAGCACCTGGTCATCGCGGTGAACAAGATGGATCTGGTGGGCTTCTCCCAGGCGCGCTTCGACGAGATCGTTGCCGACTACCGGCGCTTCGCCGAGCAGCTCTCGGTCAAGGATCTGCGCTTCGTGCCGATGTCGGCGCTGGAGGGCGACAACGTGGTCAACCGCAGCGACCGTACGCCCTGGTATCAAGTCGCAGGCGAACAGGGCCCGGCGCTGCTGGAGCTGCTGGAAAGCGTCGAGGTCAGCCGAGACCGCAACCTCACCGATCTGCGTTTCCCGGTACAGTACGTCAACCGCCCCAACCTCGACTTCCGCGGCTATGCCGGTACCCTGGAGGCCGGGGTGCTGCGCCCGGGTCAAGCGATCAAGGCGCTGCCTTCGGGCAAGACCAGTCGGGTCGAGCGTGTGGTGACCTTCGATGGCGATCTGGAAGCGGCGTGGCCGGGTCAGGCGGTGACCGTCACCCTGGAGGACGAGATCGACATCTCCCGCGGCGACTGGATCGTGGCCGAGGACGCCGAGGTCACGCTGACCAACGCCTTCGATGCCGACATCGTCTGGATGCACGAGCAGCCGCTGACGCCGGGCCGGCAGTACGACATTCGTCTGGCCGGTCGCTCAGTGGCAGGGCGTGTGGAGACGATTCACCACCAGAGGGATGTCAACACTCTGGAGCGACATCCGGCCGACCGGCTCGAGCTCAATGCCATCGCTCGCTGCCGGGTCGAGCTGACCGCCGAGGTGCCGCTCGATACCTACGACCAGAGCCCGGGTACCGGCAGCTTCATCGTCATCGACCGCCTCTCCAACATTACCGTCGGCGCCGGCATGGTGCGAAATACTGCCGAGGCGGCGGGGGGCAGCGGTCATCAGGTGGATTGGGCCGCCTTCGAGCTCGAGCTCAATGCGCTGGTGCGCCGCCATTTCCCGCACTGGGAGGCGAAGGACGTACGCGACCTGCTAAAGTAGGTCAGTACAAGCGAAGCCTAGGCGGTTGATTCTGCGATAAGATCCTCCACACTCTAGACAGGGTCCGGCGTAAGCCGGACCCTGTCGAGTTTCAGGGAGGAAACGATGACGTATTGCCAGGATCGGCTGTCGTTGCTTCGGAGGAGCCCATGAGCGGCTTGCTCCGGCGTCTGCTGCGCATGGCCGCCCGCCCCATGCGGCGCGACCGCGGGCAGGGCGGTTACGTGGTGCACCCCTATCGCGGCTACGGCTCCCGGCACGAGGTGCTGCTCATGGGCCGCGTGTTTCGTCAGGCCGCATTGGGCGAGGTGATACCTCGCTACGGCGTGCTGCGCGATCTGGCCGATGTGATTCGGCGGGTCTTTCGCCGCGGCCTGCCGCAGGTCACCGTCGAGGTCACTTTGGGTGAGAACGTCACCACGGTGACCACCGACCGTGACGGCTACTTCGACGTACTCCTGCCGATCGAGCATCCCCTGCCGTCGGACAGCGCCTGGCACCATGCGGAGCTGCACGTGGTATTGCCCGGCGTGGAGCCGGTGCACTCCTTCACCGAGGTATACATTCCGCCGGCCGAAGCCGACCTGCTGGTGATCAGCGACATCGACGACACGGTGATGTACACCGGCGTGGCCAACAAGTTGCGCATGCTGCATCGCCTGTTCGTCAAGCAGGCCCATCAGCGCATGGCGTTTCCCGGCGTGGCAGCGTTCTATCAGGCGCTGCACGTGGGCCGTAGCGGCAAGGCCAAAAGGCCGATTCTCTACGTCTCTCGCGGCCCCTGGAGCATTTACGAGATGCTAGAGGAGTTCTTCCAGCTCAACCGTATTCCCGTGGGCCCGATCCTGTTCCTGCGCGAGTGGGGCATTTCATGGCGCAAGCCCTGGCCGCGTCGCGCGGAAGACCACAAGTACGATCTGATCCAGCACATGCTGGAGATGCGCGATGAGCTGCCCTGTGTCCTTATCGGCGACAGCGGGCAGCACGACCCGGAGGTCTATACGCGCATCGTGCACGAATACCCTGAGCGAATCCGGGCGGTGTACATTCGCCGGGTCGAGCGCAGACCCGAGCGCGAGCGCGCCATTCAGGCGCTGCGAGAAGAGATCAGCCATACCGACTGTGACCTGGTGCTGGCCGAGGACAGCGCCGCCATGGCCGAGCATGCCTGCGCTCAGGGGCTGATCGGAGAGGAAGGCCTGGAGCGGGTGCGCCGGACGTCGCAGCCTTAGGTCGCCCTCATGGGCTGATCTGGCGCTGCCCTGGGCGCTACTCCATCGCTTTGGTGGGTTACAAATTCGTTATTCTGTGTGTCGATTTCTTGCGTATTTCGCTCCTACCCTGCGCTTGACGCAAGGGTCTCGTTTAAATCTCGTTGAGGCCCGCGCCCTTCATCACCCCGAGGTATCCAGCATGACCACAATCGTATGGGATGGAACGACGCTTGCGACGGATTCGCTGATCAGTGTCAACGGCTCGACTTACAACCATGCGCAGAAGCTGTTCCAGCTCGACAACGGCGAGTGGGTTGCCTTCGCCGGCGAGCAGCAGGAGTGGTGGGAAGTGCTGGAGTGGCTGCAGGCCGGGGCACCGCGTAACGACAAGCCGAACGTCAGCCGGGTCGAGATGATCATCGCCGGCCCCGACGGTGTCTTCGAGATGTTCAACAAGCTGGTGCGCATTCCCGTCAACGGCCCCGTCGCCTACGGTACCGGCTGGAAGTGGGCGCTGGCTGCCATCGACCACGGCAAGAGCGCCGTCGAGGCGGTGCAGTACGCCATCGGCCGCGATCACGACAGCGGTGGTGAGGTGCAGTCGGTCACACCCAGGGTCAAGGCCTCGGTGGCCTTCGACGCCCTGATGCGTGACGTCGAAGCGACCCCCGTCACGACCTGAAGCGCTGTTTCGCATACGCCGCCCCGGCCCTTGGCCGGGGCGGCGGCGTTTGGGCGATGGCGATTGAGTTCAGGGCGCCAGCAGTACCAGCGGTGAGCCGTCGTCCTGGCGGCTACCCACCGTCAGCTCGGCATCGAAGGCTCGGGCCAGGGTGCGACCGTCGAGCACTTCGGCCGGTGTGCCCGCGGCGATACGGCGGCCGCGCTCCAGCAGCCAGACGCGATGGGCATAACGCGCCGCCAGGTTGAGATCGTGCAGCACGCAGGCGATGGCCAGCCGGTGCTCCTGGGCCAGGCGACGCAGCAAACGCATGAGGCGCTGCTGCTGGCCGATGTCCAGGGCGCTGGTGGGCTCGTCCAGCAGCAGCACCTGGCCCGGTTCGGTCCGCTCGCTGCGTCCCAGGCCCAGTTGGCACAGGGCGCGGGCGATCATCACCCGCTGGGCTTCGCCGCCCGAAAGGGCGAGTGCACCGCGTTCGGCCAGCGCTTCGAGGTCGAGCAGGGCCAGTACCGCGTCGATTTCTGCTGCGCTGGCCTCACTGCCCAGCGCCACCAGCTCACGTACCGGCCAGTCGAAGCCCAGGGTGAGGGTCTGGGCCACCAGCGCCCGGCGTCGGGCCAGGGCGGCGGGCTCCCAGCGGTGCAGTGGCGTGCCGTCGAGGCAGAGACTGCCCTGTTCGGGACGGCGAAAGCCCGACAGCAGCGACAGCAGGGTGCTCTTGCCGGCGCCGTTGGGGCCGACGATGGCGAGCAGCTCCCCCGGCCGCAGGCAAGCACTGAACGGGGCGAGGGTGGGCGGCCGGGAGAAGCCGGCCTCGACGAGACTCAGCATCGCGCTCTCCGCTTCAGCAGCAGCCACAGGAAGTAGGGGCCGCCGAGCAGGCTGGTGAGCAGCCCCACCGGCACCTCGGCCGGACTCGCCAGAGTGCGTGCCAGGGTGTCCGCCACGATCAGCAGCAGGGCGCCGCCCAGCATCGAGGCGGGCAGCAGCAGGCGGTGCCCCGGCCCCAGCCACAGGCGCAGGCAGTGGGGCACCAGCAGGCCGAGAAAGCCGATGATCCCCGCCAGCGCCACGCACAGCCCCACCCCCAGCGCGGTGGCCACCACCACGTGGCGCTTGAGCCGCGGTGCATCGAGTCCGGCACCGTGGGCGGTCAGCTCGCCGAGCTGCAGCAAGTCGAGCCCGCGGGCGCAGCGCAGTAGCCACCACAGCGCCGGTGGGATGCCGACCAGAGCGCCCAGGGTGGCGCTCCATAGCGCGTGGGAGAGGCTGCCCATGCCCCACAGGCTGAGCTGGCGCAGCTGCTCGTCGCTGGCGATGAAGGCCATCACGCCGCCCATGGCTCCCGCCAGGGTATTGATCGCCAGCCCCGCCAGCAGCAGGGTGAAGAGTGCCTCCTGCCCGTGCTGGCGCTGGCCCAGGGCGAACACCAGCACGCACACGCCGAGCGCACCGAGAAAGCCGGCCAGGAACTGGCCGTAAAGCCCGAGACTGCCGGCGGCGCCGTCCAGCAGTACGATCCACAGCGCCACGGCAAGGCCGGCGCCGCTGGCCAGGCCCAGCAGGGTGGGATCGGCCAGCGGATTGCGAAACAGTCCCTGCATGGCGGCGCCGCTGCCGGCCAGCATGGCACCCACCAGCGCGGCCAGGAGCAGCCGCGGCAGGCGCAGCTGCCACCATACCTGCCAGGCCAGCGGGCTGGGCCACTCGCCGAGCAGCACCCGAGGCGAAAGCCCGACGCTACCGCTCATTGCCGCCGCCAGCAGCGCCACCAGTACTGCCAGGGCCAGAAGGGCGAGCACCTGACGCGGCGAGCGAGGCTGCTTTCGTCGCCCTTGCGCCTGGCGTCGCCAAGGCCCGGCCAAGGGCAGGGTGCGACTCATGACGGCACTTCCCGGCAGGCCGTCCCGGTGCCCGCGTGCTGCCCGTGCAGAACCTCGTACAGCGCTATCAGCGCGGAAGGCGTTCGCGGGCCGAAGCCGAGCAGCGCCTGATCGTCGCACACGATGAGGCGCTGCTCGCGTCCGGCCGGGGTCATGGCCAGGCCGGGGAGCTGCCACAGCCGGGCCGCGCCGCCGATGCCCTCGAGTCCGCTGCGGGTCGCGATCACCACCTCGGGTGCCACACCCACCAGGGCTTCCGCCCCCACCGCCTTGTAGCCGTTGAAGCCGGTGAAGGCGTTGCGCCCTCCGGCCGCTTCGATCACGGCCTGACCGGCGGTGTCGCGTCCCGCTGCCATGGGTGTCATGCCGCTATGGCTGAGCAGGAACATCGCGCTCGGCGGCGGTTCCGGTGCCGCTTCACGCAGCGCCGCGAGCCGCGCGAGATCCGCCTCGATCTCGCTGACCAGGGATTCGCCGGCGGCGTCGTGACCGATGGCCCGGGCCACCGCCAGCACCTTGTCTGGCAGCGCGGCGAGACTGGCGCCTTGCTCGATGCGCACCACGTCGACGCCCACGGCCTCGAGCTGGGCCAGCACTTCCCGCGGACCGGCCGCGGCGGCCACGATCAAGCGCTGCGGGGCAAGCGACAGGATGCCTTCCGCCGCCAGCTGACGCAGGTAGCCCACCGAGGGCAGCGCCGCCACGCGCTCGGGGTACTGGCTGGTGTCGTCGCGTCCCACCACGCCTTCCAGCGCATCGAGGGCGGCAAGGATCTCGGCCACATCGCTGCCGATCACCACGGTGCGCGGCGCTGCGGCAGACGCCTGCATGTACCAGATCAGCAGGATCACGCTGGCCAGCCAGGGCAGCCAGGACGGTAGTCTCATGCCGCAGCCTCGCGGGCATCGAGGCCATCCAGCAGCCGGCGCCATTCACGGCGTTCTCCCTGGCCCTCACGGCGCTCGGCGTAGATCTGCAGCACCAGCCCGCCCTGGGCATCGAAGGCTTCGAGGCTGGTGACGCCGCCATCGCGGTTGGGCTTGTGCACCTGCCACACACGGGCGATGTTGGCGTCGTCCAGGTGCAGGGTGAAATCCTTGCCGAACAGGTTGAGCCAGCCGCGCATGCGCTGCGGCGCCGGGACCTTGCCGGTGCGTATCTGCACGCAGCCAGGGCTGGCCACGAACAGCATCAGCGGCAGCTCATCGCTGGCGGCCTCGCGCAGCGCCGTTTCACAGGCACCTGGGTGCAGCGCCCGGGTGAAGCGGCCCTCCATCAGCGCGTTGGCCTCGTGGCGACGTAGCTGGTGGCGATTCAGCAGAGCGAAGAACTGATGCACGTCGCTCATCTGCGCCCACTCCTCGGCCAGGCTGGGCACCGTCGGCAGGGCGCGCGGCAGCGGCTCGGCGGCCTGGGTGAAAGCGGGCTCCTGCGTGCTGCCCAGGGCTTGCAGCTCCTGCCAGGCCTCGGGGGGCTCCGCTGCCAGCGAGAACAGCTTGTGCAGGGCGATGCCATGACGGTCGAAGATCTGCACGCTCAGACGCGGGACGCTGCCGCCCTCCTTGCCGGGCATACGGTCGCGGATCAGGCAGGCCCAGTGCCACTGGGTCAGGTGCAGGCGCAGGTCCAGCCCGCCCGGGGCGAGCAGCAGGCCGGCCTGCTCCGAGCCGCGAAGGGTCGGGTAGACCCCCTGCTGCTCGAGTACCGCGTGTCGCGAGCGGGTCAGTGCCTTGACCTCGCCCAACTGGTGAAAACGCGCGGCCAGCGCATGGGGCGACAGCGGCAGGGTGAACACGTCGCGGCCGAGCCGGGCGGCCTGCAGCTCACCCTCGCTGATGTCCAGTCGCCGGGCAATGTCCAGCGCCGGCAGGTGAGGAGTGGCCTCGCGGGCGGCGTCGAGGGCGTCGAGGATGGCTTGGCGGGTTTGGGTCGCAGCGTTCATGAATGTCTCCTTGTCACCATTGCAGGCTGACGTTGGCGAGTAGGCTGCGACCGTCGCCGAGGTTGCCGTCGGGGCGGTACCACTCCTTGTCGGCAACGTTGCGCAGCTTGAGCGAGGCGGAAAGCAGCGGCGAGAACTGCCAGGCGAGCTGCACGTCGTGCAGGCCATACCCGGGCAGCGATGCGTCCTCGTCCTGCTTGTCGAAGGAACGGGCGAAGCGGCCGCGCCAACCCAGGGTCAGGTCGGGGCCGGCCAGGTGGTAGTCGAGGCCGGTAAACGCTTCCAGCGGGGTCAGACTGCCGAGCGGCTCGCCGCTGTCGCGGTCGTGACCGCTTACTTCGGCCAGGCCGAGGAAGGCCGTGACGGGGGCGCCCGCAGGCGACCAGTCGAGGCGGGCGTCATAGCCCCATAGCCGGGCGCGGCTGACGTTGGTGGCCCGGGTGGTGCCGGCGAAGATATCGACCTCGGTGTCGATGAAGTCCTCGGCGCGGGTATCGAAGTAGCTGGCGCGCAGGCCCCAGTCGCCGAAGCGCCAGGCCAGGCCGCTCTCCCAGCTCTTGCTGGTTTCCGGGCGCAGGTCGGGGTTGGGTACCCAGAAGTTGTCGGGCACACAGACGAAGGGGCCCATGCAGAAGCCGCCGAAGTGGCGCTCGTCGGCGTAGAGTTCGGATAGGGTAGGGGCGCGGAAGGCCTCGGCATAGCCGCTGTAGAGCATCAGGCCGCCGGTGGGGCGCCAGGCCAGCCGCAGGCGCGGCGAAACCCGGCTGCGATCGCTCTCGCGCCCCTGGCTGTCCTCGGCGCGGTAGCTATCGTGGCGGGCACCGAGGCCGAGGTCGAACTCGCCGATGCCGCCCTGGTCGAGATGGCGGCCCACCGTCAGGGTGTCGTCGAGGTAGAGGGCGACGCTGTCGATGTCCGCCTCGGGGAAGCCCGAGGCCGTACCGCCCGGGCGCTGGGTGGCGCGGCTCGCCTCGGCGCCGAAGGCCAGCGTCTGCGACAGCCAGCCGTGATCCAGGCGGTGGTAGCCGTCGCTCTGCACGCCCAGGCGCTCGAGCGTGCGCTCGGCGCCGGGCTCTTCGATCTGCTGTCGGCTCAGGGTCAGGCGAGTCTCGAGCTGGCTTACCGGTGCCGGCGACCAGCGGTGGCCCAATTGCAGATTGTCACTGGTGGTGTCGCGGTCGCGCAGCTCACCCTCGATCACCAACTGTTGAGGGTTGGGTGGCTGGGTGGCGTCTTCGGCGTAGTGCTGCCAGCTGGCGAACAGACGGTGAGCGTCGTTGAGCTGCCAGCCGCCCTTGGCCAGCAGACTGTCGAGGCTGGCATCCTCCGGTGTGGTCTGGCCGCCGGCGCGACGGATGTCGCCGGACTCGCTGCGACCCAGGGCGAGCAAGCCGTCGAGGCTGCTGCCGTCGGCGAGGTCGCGCTTGCCGAACAGGCTCAGCGTGGCGCCGAGCTCGTCGCTGGCGGTGGCGCCGCGCAGCGAGAGCCGGACGCCGCGGCTTTCACCTGGGCGCAGCAGATCCTCGGCGTCCACCGTCTCGAAGCTGACCACCCCGCCCATGGCATTGCTGCCGTAGAGGCCCGACAGGGCGCCGCGGGCCACCTGCACTTCACGCAGCAGTGCGGGGTCGAGATAGAAATTGCCGAGATGACCGGTGTTGATGTCCTGGCGTACGCCGTCGAGGCGAACCAGTACGCCGTTCCTGCCGAAGCCGCGCAGGCTCAGGGTCTGCCCGTTGCGCCGCCCCTGACCGGCCACGTGCAGGCCGGGCTGGTCGGCGAGAATGTCCTCGACTCGTGAGGCGGTGGTCAGCGTAGGGTCATGGCGGTCGATCGTATCGACGATCAGTGGAGCGAAGAAGGTATCCGTGGGAGTACGGGTTCCGGTGACCACCAGCGGTGCCAGTTCGGGCACGATGGCGGCGTCGGGCGGCGTCTGGGCCAGGGTGAGAGGTGACAGTACCAGCAGCGCCAGGGCGCCGGTGCAGCTTGCTCGCTTCATGTTCCTGAAGTTCCCTTGTCGTGTCAGGCGATGAGCGGCTGGCTGGGTGGCGGAGGCTACCTGGCTGGCTTTATGTCGTCGAAGTTATGAAATCGGTCGTCGGGGTTATGAGGTCAGTATCAGTTTGCCGTTACGCGTTTCGCGCAGTTGGTAGCGCTTGCCGCGGTGCTCGATGATCAGTTGGCCCCGTTCGTCGAGCAACGCGCTGCTTTCGACGATACCTGGCTTGCTCGAGCGCTTCTGCGGCGTGGCCGTCTGCGCATGCGGCATGGTCGGATCGGGGAAGGTTGCGCACATGGTGTCGCCTTGAATGGGTTATTGTTTCAAACGCGAATAATTATTGTTTGTGGTTTGGCCGACGTCAAGTCCCGGCATCAGTAACGGCATCAAGAGCTGGGGCGACGCATGAACCCGAAACGGGTAGGCTTGGTCCAAATTCAAGACGCTGAGACGAGACCCCAAACGCCATGATCGTGCTGCTGATCGCCTTTCTGCTGGCCATTTTCGTGCTGCCCAACGTCTGGGCCAAGTGGGTGCTGGCGCGCCACGCCCGCGGCCGCGACGACTATCCCGGCACCGGGGCCGAGCTGGCCGACCATCTGCTGCGGCGCCTGGGCATCGAGGGGGTCGAGGTGGAGATGACCGAGCAGGGCGATCACTACGACCCCGAAGCGCGCCGGGTACGGCTCTCCCGCGAGCACTACGAGGGCCGCTCGCTCACCGCGGTGACCGTGGCCGCCCACGAGGTCGGCCACGCCATCCAGCATCACGAAGGCTATGCGCCGTTGATCGCCCGGTCGCGCATGGTGGGAGTGGCGCAGCGGGCCGAGAAGATCGGCGCGCTGCTGATGATGGCCGCACCCTTCCTGTTCATCCTGACCCGCCTGCCGGGGGGGCTGGCCATGGTGATCGCCATGGCGGTGATCAGCTTCGGCACCGCGGCGCTGGTACACCTGGTGACGCTGCCGGTGGAGTTCGACGCCAGCTTCAATCGCGCTCTGCCGCTGTTGCGCGAGTACGTACCGCCCTACGACATGCCCGGCGCCCGCCACGTGCTCACCGCCTGCGCCTTCACCTACGTGGCCGCCTCTTTGGCGAGTGTGTTGAACCTGGGGCGTTGGCTGGTCATCCTGCGTCGTTGAGGACGGGCACCTGCTCCCGTGAAGACAGACCGCCTATGATGGGACAGTCAGGTCGATGATCGCCATGGCAGTGCTGAGCCAAGTGCTGCAGTTTCTGCGCCATCTCGTTGAGCTCATTGGCTCTGCGTCTGAGTTCTTCAACGTGAGTCAGAGCGATTCGTTTGACGTCGCGACTGGCTCGCGAGCGATCTTGCCAAAGATTTACCAGTTCCTGAATCTGACTCATTGAGAACCCAAGATCGCGTGCCTGGCGTATGAAACGCAGGGTATGAATGTCCTGCTCCCGGTAGATCCGGTAGCCCGCTTCCGTGCGAGCTACTGGCATTATGAGTCCTATCGATTCGTAATACCGGATCATCTTGGCCGAGATCCCCGTCGCTGCTGCAGCTTCTCCTATGTTCATGTTCACATCCTCTCGTAGTTCGCCACTTTGACACTGGCGCTTGATCTTCCGGTTCGTTAACCACTGGCCGCTCAGGCGGCCAGCAGAGGACGAAACGTCTTGAGTCGCAGGGCATTTCCCAGCACGAAGATGCTGGAGAGCGCCATCGCCGCAGCGGCAAACACGGGCGACAGCAAGATGCCGAACAGAGGAAAGAAAGCTCCGGTAGCGACTGGAATCAGCGCGGTGTTGTAAGCAAAGGCCCAGAACAAATTCTGCTTGATGTTCCGCAGTGTAGCCCGAGACAATCCAATCGCGTTGGGCACTCCCGTCAGGTCGCCCGACATCAGCACGATATCGGCACTTTCGATGGCCACATCCGTACCGGTGCCAATGGCGATGCCTACGTCGGCTTCGGCGAGCGCCGGTGCGTCGTTGATGCCATCGCCAACGAAGGCTACCTGCCGTCCACCCTGGCGTAGCGCTTTGACAGCCTCCACCTTGCCATCTGGCAGTACTTCCGCGACCACCTCGTCGATGCCGAGCTGACGTGCTATCGCCTGGGCGGTGCGGCGGTTGTCGCCGGTGATCATGGCCACTTTCAGCCCCAATTCATGCAGCGCCTTCAAGGCTTGAGGTGTGCTTTCCTTGATCGGATCGGAGACTGCCAGGATGGCGGCCAGGCGACCATCGATGGCGGCATAGAGAGGTGACTTGCCTTCGTCCGCGAGCTGGGTGGCCTCGTCCTCGAAGCGGTGAACATCAATGCCGTTACTCGTCATCAAGCGATCGGCGCCAACCCAAACCTCATGACCGGCCACGCTGGCCTTGATGCCAAAGCCGGGTACGGCATCGAAGCTATCGATGCTTTGGAGGGCGAGTCCACGCGCCTTGGCGCCTTCGATGATGGCTTCGGCGATGGGATGTTCGGATCGGCTTTCGACCGAGGCAACCAACTGCAGCACGACATCGTGCTCGAAGCCATCCGTCACCATCAGGTCGGTCAGTTCCGGGCGCCCCTTGGTCAGGGTGCCTGTCTTGTCCAGAGCGACGACTTCGGCATGCCGCAGCGTCTGTAGCGCTTCGCCCTTGCGAAACAGTATGCCAATTTCCGCAGCCCGGCCGGTACCGACCATGATCGAGGTAGGTGTTGCCAGGCCCATGGCGCACGGGCATGCGATGATCAGAACTGCCACGGCATTGACGAGGGCAAAGCTGATGGCAGGACCCGGGCCCAAGGTGAGCCAGGCGATACACGTCAAGAGTGCAATGGCAATGACGATGGGGACGAACCAGGCGGTGACCTTGTCGACCAAGGCCTGGATCGGTAGTTTTGCACCTTGAGCGGACTCGACCATGCGAATGATTTGAGCCAGTACCGTATCGGCTCCCACATTGGTTGCCCTGAAGGAGAAAGCGCCGGTCTTGTTGATCGTACCGCCCACCACCTGGGCTCCCGGTGTCTTTTCGACAGGCACGGGCTCACCGGTGATCATGGATTCATCCACATAGGAGGCTCCTTCGACCACTTCCCCATCCACGGCAATCTTCTCGCCGGGTCGAACTTGTACGATATCGTTCTGCTGTACCTGATCCAGCGGAATCTCGACGACTTCGCCGTCGCGAAAGACCCGCGCCGTCTTGGCTTGCAGCCCCATCAAGCGCTTGATTGCCTCGCTGGTACGCCCTTTGCTGCGGGCTTCGAGATAGCGGCCAAGCAGAATCAGCGAGGCAATGACGGCAGCGGCTTCAAAATAGAGATTGGCCGTTCCGGCAGGAAGGAGGCCCGGAGCAAACATCGCCACCAGTGAATAGCTCCAAGCGGCGCTCGTGCCAAGAGCGACCAGGGAGTTCATGTCCGGCCTGCCATGCAGCAATGCCGGAAATCCGATGCGGAAGAAACGCAGTCCGGGGCCGAACAGCACAAGGGTCGTCAAGACCATCTGGATGTAAGCGGACGTCTGGTGGCCCAGGGTGTTACCTACCCAATGGTGGAAGCCGGGGATGACATGTGAACCCATTTCGAGCACGAAGACTGGGAGCGTCATCACTGAGGCGAGCAGTGCCAGCCGACCGAGCTGGCGCGTTTCCGCATCTCGCCTGGCCTGGGCGTCGTGAGGTTCGGCGTTACCGCTCAAGCCAAGATAGGTGGCGCGATACCCTGCCTTCTCCACGGCGGAGACTAGCTCCTCAGCGGATACGCTATCGGCAAGGAAGCGCACGTATGCCTTTTCGCTGGCCAGGTTGACACTGGCATCGACGACTCCGAATGTGGTTTTCAGCGCATTTTCTATGCGACCGACGCAGGACGCACAGCTCATCCCTTCGAGCGCCAGCTCGACGGATTCGGTGGCGGCGCCATAACCTGCATCTTCGATGGCCTGTACCAAGCTGATGGTATCCGCCGGGGAATGGAAGACCACATCTGCCCGCTCGGTGGCGAAATTTACCTTGGCGGTGATGACGCCTGGCAGATTGCCGATGGCCTTTTCGATTCGGGCGACACAGGACGCACAACTCATCCCGGTCAGCTGTAAATGCAGTGAGGTTGTCATTTTTTGCACCTTTCGTCAGTGGGCTATGTGACCCTAGGCCTTCCCATCGTGGGAAGGTCAAGACAAGGAGGCGCAAAAAAACTCCGGGAAGAAGAGAGCTTCTTGCTTGAGCGTAAGCGGGAGCGGTTTCTAAAGTGCTGGGAGCAGTGACCCGCTTCATGGAGGAGGTGCAGCATGACGACTCCCCAGGACTACGTTCGCGACCATGCCATTCCCCTTGCCGGCGAGAGCCGCGACTACGACCGCCTGCTCGAGCAGGTTGGTGAGCGCTCACTGGTGCTGCTCGGCGAGGCATCCCACGGCACCGCCGAGTTCTACCGCATGCGCGCCGAGATCACCCGGCGGCTGATCCGCGAGAAGGGCTTCGAGGCGGTGATCGTCGAGGCCGACTGGCCCGATGCGCTGCGGCTCGACCGCTACATGCGCGGGGGCGGCGGCGACACGCTGAAGAGCGCCTTCGACGACTTCCAGCGTTTCCCGCAGTGGATGTGGCGCAACACCGAGGTGCGCGACTTCATCGGCTGGCTCGAACGGTACAACGCCGGGCAGGACGAGGCGGGGCAGGTGGGCTTTCATGGCCTGGACATCTACAGCCTGCATCGCTCGGCGGAGGCGGTGATCGAGTACCTCGATGGCATCGATCCGGAGCAGGCGCGCATCGCCCGGGAGGGCTACGCCTGCCTCGACCACGGCGGCGATCCGGTGCGCTATGGCCACGATGCCGCCTTCGGTCTCAGCCGTATCTGTGAGGACGCTGCCGTGCGCCTGCTCGCCGATCTGCTCGAGAAGTCCGGCGAGTATGTGCGTGAGGATGGCCGAAGTGCCCGCGACGCGCAGTTCTTCGCCGAGCAGAACGCCCGCGTGGTGGTCAATGCGGAGCACTACTACCGGGCCATGTTCGGCTCGCGGGTGGACACCTGGAACCTGCGCGACGAGCACATGACCGATACCCTCGCCGAGCTGCGCGAGCATCTGCGTCGCCAGGGCGGGCGGGGCAAGCTGGTGGTGTGGGCGCACAACTCCCACCTGGGCGATGCAGCCTTCACCGACATGGGCTGGCATCGCGGCCAGCACAATGTCGGCCAGCTGGTGCGCCATCGCTTCGGTGCCGACCAGGCGCTGCTGGTGGGCTTCACCACCCATACCGGTTTCGTCTCGGCGGCCCGCGACTGGGGCGGCCCAGTGGAGCATCGCAAGGTTCGCCCCGCGATGGAGGGCAGCGTCGAGCGGCTGTTCCACGACAGTGGCCCCGGCGACTTCTACCTGCCGCTGGGCAAGGGCGCGGCGCCCTTGAAGGAGCCGCTGTGGCAGCGCGCCATCGGCGTGATCTACCGCCCCGAGTCGGAGCGCATCAGCCACTACTTCAAGGCATCCATGGCCCAGCAGTTCGACGCCGTGTTCCATCTCGACGAGACCCGCGCCGTGGAGCCGTTCGACTGGGGCGAGCTGTGGCGGCCCGAGGAGGTGCCGGATACCTATCCCTTCGGGGTCTAGGCGGGCTTATTGGCGATGACCACCGCCCGCCGCGGCGCCGGGTAGCCCTCGCGGGTGCGCTTGGGGTCGGTCGCATCGAGGAAGTCGGCCAGCGACTGGAAGGTCATCCACTCGGTAGAGCGCTGCTCCTCCAAGGAGGTAAATGCTTCGTCCACCACCCGCACGTTGACGAAGCCGCAGCGCTCGAGCCACTGGCACAGCGCCAGGGACGACGGCAGGAAGTAGACGTTGGGCATGGCGGCGTAGCGCTCGCCGGGTAGCAGCACCGTGGTGGCGTCGCCTTCCACCACCAGTGTCTCCAGCACCAGCTCACCGCCGGGGCGCAGGGCGTCCTTCAGCTGCAGCAGATGCTCCAGCGGGGAAGGGCGGTGGTAGAGCACGCCCATGGAGAACACCGTGTCGAAGAACTCGAGCCGTTCGGGCATGTCCTCGATGCCCACCGGCAGGAAGTGGGTGCGGCCGCCGTCGGCATCGCCGACGAAGTGACGCAGCGCCTGGAACTGGTAATAGAAGCGCGGCGAGGGGTCGATCACCAGCACGAAGGCGGCACCGGCGCCGGCCATGCGCCAGGCGTGGTAGCCGCTGCCGCCGCCCACGTCGAGCACCCGCCTGCCGGTCAGCGGAGCCAGGTGGGGGGAGACTCGCTGCCACTTCCAGTCGGAGCGCCACTCGGTGTCGATGTGAATGTCGGCGAGCCGGTAGGGGCCCTTGCGCCACGGCGCGAGCTTGCGCAGCAGGTTCTCGCACTGGCGCCGCCGGCTGTCGTCGAGGGGGCAATCCACCGTTACGGTATCGACGTCCAACCGGACGTCGCGAGCCTCGGGCAGGTCGGGCAGCTTGGCCACCGCCTTCTCCCAGGCCGGCAGATCGCCGTAGCGCTTGCGGTCGAGGCCGCGGGCCAGCTGTTCCGGCAGGCGGGCGAGCCAGGAGTCCAGCCCCTGATCGATGAAGGCGCGATAGAGCGGGCGGTGTTCGGCAGGGATCGCCACCTCAGGCCTCCTTGAACGCGATCAGCGAGGCGAAGTTGAGGTACTGGAACCAGGTCAGCGAGCGCGGGAAGCCGGCCCGCGCCAGGCGCGCATGGTGGGCTTCCAGAGTGTCCGGCACCAGCACGTTCTCCAGCGCCGTACGCTTCTGGCTGATCTCCAGCTCGCTGTAGCCGTTGGCGCGCTTGAAGTCGTGGTAGCGCTCCACCCGCCAGGCGTTGTCGCGTTCGTCGGGGTCGACCACCTTTTCCGAGAGTACCAGCACTCCGCCCGGTTCCAGCGCGGCATAGAGTCGAGCGAGCAGGGCTTCGCGATCCTCGGGGGGCAGAAACTGCAGGGTGAAGTTGAGGATCACCAGACCCGAGGGGCGATAGTCGAGGGCACGGATATCGCCCTCGATCACCTCGATGGCGTGTTCGGGACACTCCGCGGCGAGGGTCTCGCGGGCACGCTCCACCATGGCCGGGGAGAGGTCCACCGCGGTCAGCCGGAAGGCGTCCGGCGGCAGCTGGCCGGCCAGGGCCAGGCTGGCGGCGCCCAGCGAGCAGCCCAGGTCGTAGACGTGAGCGCCGTGGCGCAGGTGGCGGGCCGCGATCAGCCCCAACATGCCCAGAATCTGGCCGTAGCCGGGCACCGAGCGACGGATCATGTCGGGAAAACAGGCCACCACCTGCTCGTCGAAGGAGAAGCGCGCCACCCGGTCCAGGGGTGTCGAAAAGATCGCGTCACGATAAGATGCGTCACTCATGAGCAGGTCAGGCCGGTAGCGTGGAACAGGCGGACATTCTACGCTTGCTGCCGGTCGGCTGCACGGATAGCGCCACAGCGACGCAGCGGTGGATTTACAGGCGGATACAAGGCTAGCCTGAGAGCGGTGGAACTTTGCCCAGTTTCGACGGGAGCCTTGCCTGATGCGGCGGCTCCCGCAAAACGTCAAGGAGGATTGCCATGAACCAAGCACCCATCGACCGGACCGGTGCCTGGCAGCGGCTGATGGAACATGCCGAGGAGATGCGCGGCGCTCACCTGCGCCAGCTGTTCGTCGACCAGGCGCGAGGCAGCGCTTTCACGCGACGGGCGGCGGGGCTGACCCTCGATCTGTCGAAGCAGCGCTGGAGCGATGCCACGCTTGCGCTGCTGCTGGACCTGGCGCGAGAGGCCGGGGTGCCGGAAGGCATTCAGGCACTATTGAGCGGTGCGCACGTGAACGTCAGCGAGGATCGTCCGGCGCTGCATACGGCGCTGCGCCTGCCCCCCGAGGCCTCGCTTCTCGTCGAGGGCGAGGACGTGGTGCCCGGCGTACACGCCACCCTGGATCGCATGGCGACCATGGTCGAGCGGCTGCATGCCCGCCAGTGGCGCGGCGCCACCGGCCGGCCGATTCACGATGTGGTCAATCTCGGCGTCGGCGGCTCCGACCTGGGCCCGCTGATGGTGACCCACGCCCTGGCCGACTATCGCCCCGCCGATGCCCATCACGTCGAGGTGCACTTCGCCTCGACCATGGATGGCTCGCAGCTTGCCGACTACCTCACCCGCTTCAACCCCGAGACCACGCTGTTCGTGATCTCGTCGAAGTCCTTCACCACCATCGATACGCTGTCCAACGCGCGCACCGCCCGCGACTGGCTGATGGCGCGGCTGGTGGAGGATGGCAAGGACGTGGACGAAGCCATGGTGATGCGTCAGCACTTCGTCGGCGTCTCGGCCAAGCCCGAGAAGATGAGCGAGTGGGGCATCGCCGAGGCCAACCAACTGCTGTTCTGGGAGTGGGTCGGCGGCCGCTACTCGCTGTGGGGCGCCATCGGGCTGCCCATCGCCCTGGTGATCGGCATGGCCAACTTCCGCGAGCTGCTGGCTGGCGCCCATGCCATGGACGAGCACTTCGCCCAGGCGCCTCTGGCCGACAACCTGCCGGTGCTGCTGGCCCTGGCGGGGATCTGGAACGTCAATTTCCTCGATATCCGCGCCCACTCGATCCTGCCCTACGACGGTCGCCTGGAGCACTTCGCCGCCTATCTCGAGCAGTTGGAGATGGAGTCCAACGGCAAGTCGGCCACCCACGATGGCCGTCAGGTGAGCTACTCCACCTGTCCGGTACTGTGGGGGCAGCTCGGTCCCAATGCCCAGCACGCCTTCTACCAGCTGCTGCACCAGGGCACCCAGCCGGTGGTGTGCGATTTCATCGCGCCGCTCACGCGCTACGACGACGTCGAGGACGCGGCGACCCGCGATCACCTGATGGCCCAGCATCGTCTGACGCTGGCCAACTGTTTCGCTCAGTCGCGCCTGCTGATGCTGGGCGACGACGCCATCGACGAGCCGGGCGAGCGGCCCGGACACAAGCGCTACCGCGGCAACCAGCCCTCCACCACGCTGCTGCTCGACCGCCTGACGCCCGCCACGTTGGGGGCGCTGATCGCACTCTACGAGCACAAGGTGTTCGTCCAGGCCGCCATCTGGGGCATCAACCCGTTCGATCAGTGGGGGGTGGAGCTGGGCAAGCAGATCGCCGGCGAGACCGAACGGATCCTGGCCGAGCGCGACGGCCTCGACAGGATGGATGCCTCGAGCCGGGCGCTGATCGAAGCGGTGTGGCGCGCCGAGCAGGAGGGTGAGCGTTGAAGCGATATCCGTACCAGGCTGCAGTAGGGCTGGTAATGTATACAGTGGCTTGGGTATGCTGAGCACGCCGCTGGCAGCGCCACCGGCCAGCGGCGTGCTCTATCTGCATGGCTTCAACAGCGGCTACGGCTCACCCAAGGCGGTGCTGATGCGCGCCGCCTGTGCCGTCCTGGCGCTACCCTGCGAGACGCCGCAGCTGTCGCATCGGCCCTTGGCGGCTCTGCAGCAGGCCGAGGCGCTACTGCAGGGGCTGGGGGAGAGGCCGCTGCTGGTGGGCAGCTCCATGGGCGGTTTCCTGGTCACTTGCCTGGCCGAGCGTCACGACCTTCGCGCCGTGTTGATCAACCCGGCGGTACGACCGGCGCGGCTGGTATCGGAGTGGGTCGGCGAAGCCTTCGTCAACGAGCATACCGGCGAGCGCTTCACCATCGAGACGGCTCACCGCCAGGAGCTCGATGCACTGACGCCGCAGCGGGTGACGCCCGAGCGCTATCTGCTGCTGCTGGGCAGCGCCGACGAGACGCTGGATCCGGCGGACGCCTTTGCGCTCTATCGGGGTGCCAGGACCGTGCTGCACCCGGGCGGCGACCATGTGTTCCGCGCCCTGGAGACGTATCTGCCGGCCATCCTGGCCCATGGTGGACACGACCTGCCGCCGGAACGGGTATCATGCCGGCAGGGGTGAACCGCGCGGCAGCAGGGCGGGCGACAGGGATGCGCAGAGATCACGCTGGGAGCGCAATCGAATTCGTAATGGCTTTGGGACACGCATGACACAGTACAGTGCCAGCTCAATCGAAGTACTCTCCGGTCTCGATCCGGTGCGCAAGCGCCCCGGCATGTACACCGACACCACCCGCCCCAACCACCTGGCTCAGGAAGTCATCGACAACAGCGTCGACGAGGCACTGGCCGGCCATGCCCGGGAAGTCAGCGTGCGCCTGCTGGAGGATGGCGGTATCGAGGTGGCCGACGACGGCCGCGGCATGCCGATCGACATCCACCCCGAGCACGGCGTCTCCGGGATCGAACTGATCCTCACCCGGCTGCATGCCGGCGGCAAGTTCTCCCAGTCCAGCTATCGCTTCTCCGGCGGTCTGCACGGCGTCGGGGTGTCGGTGGTGAACGCCCTGTCACGGCGTCTGGAGGTCGAGGTGATGCGCGACGGCGCCCGCCACGCCATGGCCTTCGAGCACGGCGACAAGGTCTCGGAGCTGGCCGAGATCGGCAGCGTGGCCAAGCGCACCACCGGCACCCTGGTGCGCTTCTGGCCCGACGAGTCCTACTTCGACAGCCCGAAACTGGCCATAGGGCGGCTCAAGCATCTGCTGCGGGCCAAGGCGGTGCTGTGCCCGGGGCTCAAGGTCACTCTGGTGGAGGCCGACGGCGCCGAGAGCGTGTGGCAGTACGAGGATGGCCTGCGCGACTACCTGGCCCAGGCCACCGACGGCTTCGAGGTGCTGCCGGCTTCGCCCCTGGTGGGTCACTTCGCCGACGACGAGCAGGCGGTGGACTGGGCGGTGCAGTGGCTGCCCGAAGGCGGCGAGACGCTGATGGAGAGCTACGTCAACCTGATTCCCACGCCCCAGGGCGGCACCCACGTCAACGGGCTGCGCTCGGGCCTGCTCGAGGCGCTGCGCGAGTTCTGCGAATACCGCAACCTGTTGCCGCGGGGGGTCAAGCTCACCGCCGAGGACCTGTGGGAGCGCGTCGCCTACGTGCTGTCGGTGAAGATGCTCGACCCGCAGTTCGCCGGCCAGACCAAGGAGCGCCTCTCCTCGCGCACGGTGGCGGCATTCGTCTCCAGCGTGGTGAAGGACGCCTTCTCGCTGTGGCTGAATCACCACGTCGATCAGGCCGAGGCCCTGGCCGAGCTGGTGATCAGCGCTGCCCAGCGGCGCCAGAAGAGCGCCAAGAAGGTGGCGCGCAAGAAGGTCACCGCCGGCCCCGCGCTGCCCGGCAAGCTGGCCGACTGCTCCGGTCAGGATCCGGCCCAGGGCGAGCTGTTCCTGGTCGAGGGCGACTCGGCCGGCGGCAGCGCCAAGCAGGCGCGCAACCGCGAGACTCAGGCGATCCTGCCGCTGCGCGGCAAGATCCTCAACACCTGGGAGGTCGACAGCCACGACATCTACGGCTCCCAGGAGGTCCACGACATCGCCGTGGCGGTGGGCATGGACCCGGGCAGCGACGACCTCAGCCAGCTGCGCTACCACAAGATCTGCATCCTCGCCGACGCCGACTCCGACGGCCTGCACATTGCCACGCTGCTGTGCGCGCTGTTCGTGCGCCACTTCCCGGCGCTGGTGGACGCCGGTCACGTCTACGTCGCCATGCCGCCGCTCTACCGCATCGACCTGGGCAAGGAGGTGCACTACGCCCTGGACGAGAGCGAGAAGGCGGCGATCCTGCGCAAGCTCGAGGGCAAGCGCGGCACACCCAACGTGCAGCGCTTCAAGGGCCTCGGCGAGATGAGCCCGCTGCAGCTGCGCGAGACCACCATGGCGGTGGAGACCCGGCGCCTGGTGCAGCTCACCCGCGAGGTCGGCGACGGCACCATGGAGATGATGGACATGCTGCTGGCCAAGAAGCGCGCCGCCGACCGCAAGAGCTGGCTCGAAGATTATGGCAACCTCGCAGACATAGAGGTCTGATCCCCTTATGACCATGGATATCCAGGTGGCGGAGGGCGACGTCGAGCGCCTCTCGCTGCGCGAATACACCGAGAAGGCGTACCTCGACTACTCGATGTACGTCATCCTCGACCGGGCGCTGCCCCACATCGGCGACGGCATGAAGCCGGTGCAGCGGCGCATCGTCTACGCCATGCGCGAGTTGGCGCTGAACGCCAGCGCCAAGTACAAGAAGTCGGCGCGTACCGTCGGCGATGTGCTGGGCAAGTTCCACCCCCACGGCGACAGCGCCTGCTACGAGGCGATGGTGCTGATGGCGCAGCCGTTCAGCTATCGCTACCCGCTGGTGGACGGCCAGGGCAACTGGGGCAGCCCCGACGATCCCAAGTCGTTCGCGGCGATGCGCTACACCGAATCGCGGCTCTCCAGGTTCGCCGAAGTGCTGCTCGCCGAGCTGGGCCAGGGCACCGTCGACTGGACCCCCAACTTCGACGGCACCATGAACGAGCCGGTGGTGCTGCCGGCGCGTCTGCCCCACGTGCTGCTCAACGGCGGTACCGGCATCGCCGTGGGCATGGCCACCGACATTCCGCCGCACAACGTGAACGAAGTGGTCGAGGCCACCTGCCACCTGCTGCGCCATCCCGAGGCCACCACCGCCGAGCTGATGCAGCACCTTCCGGCGCCGGACTTCCCCACCGCGGCGGAGATCATCACGTCCCGCGACGACCTGCACAAGCTCTACGAGAGCGGCCGCGGCTCGGTGAAGCTGCGCGCGCGCTACGTGATGGAAGAGGGCAAGGTGGTGGTCACCGCGTTGCCCTACCAGGTCAGTGGCTCCAAGGTGCTCGAGCAGATCGCCGCCCAGATGCAGGCCAAGAAGCTGCCCATGGTCGACGACCTGCGCGACGAGTCGACCCACGAGGAGCCGACCCGGCTGGTGATCGAACCGCGCTCCAACCGCGTCGACATCGAGGCGATGATGGCGCACCTGTTCGCCACCACCGACCTCGAGAAGAACATCCGCGTCAACCTCAACGTGATCGGTCTCGACGGCCGGCCGCGGGTGATGCCGCTGCCCGACATGCTCGGCGAATGGCTCAGCTTCCGTCGCAAGACCGTGCGCCGGCGCCTGGAGCATCGTCTGGGCAAGGTCGAGGACCGCCTGCACATTCTCGAGGGCCTGCTGGTCGCCTACCTCAACATCGACGAGGTGATCCGCATCATCCGCGAGGAGGACGAGCCCAAGAGCGCGCTGATGGCCGCCTTCGGCCTCTCCGACCGCCAGGCCGAGGCGATCCTCGAGCTGCGTCTGCGCCACCTGGCCAAGCTCGAGGAGATGAAGATCCGCGGCGAGCAGGACGCGCTGGAAGCCGAGCGCAAGCGCCTCAAGGAGCTGCTCGGCAGCGAGGCCAAGCTCACCGACCTGATCGAGGAGGAGCTGCGCGAAGCGGCCCGCGAGCACGGCGACGAGCGCCGTTCGCCCATCGTCGAGCGCGAGGAGGCCAAGGCGCTCTCCGAAGTCGAGCTGATGGGCGCCGACCCCATCACCGTGGTGCTCTCCGAGAAGGGCTGGATCCGTGCCGCCAAGGGTCACGACATCGACCCGGAAGGGCTCTCCTACAAGTCCGGCGACCGCTTCGCCCTGGCCGCTCGCGGCAAGACCAACCAGCCGCTGGTGCTGCTCGACGACACCGGCCGTGCCTATACCCTGGCCGCCCATAACCTGCCCAGCGCACGCAGCCAGGGCGAGCCGGTCACCGGCCGGGTCAACGTGGTGGCCGGTGCGCACATGGCCGGACTGATGCTGGCTCCGCCCGAGAGTCGTTACCTGCTGGCCAGCGACGGCGGCTACGGCTTCGTGGCCAAGCTCGAGGAGCTGATCGGCAAGAACAAGTCGGGCAAGGCGGTGCTCTCGGTGCCCAAGGGCTGTCGCGTGATGGCACCGGTGCGCGTGCCTGAGGGCGAGGACATCTGGGTGGCGGCGGTCTCCAACGAAGGGCGACTGCTGCTGTTCCCGCTCGAGCAGCTGCCCGAGCTGGCCAAGGGCAAGGGCAACAAGATGATCGACATTCCCGGCGCCCGCGCCGCCCGACGCGAGGAGCTGGTGCGCGACATCGCGCTGCTGCCCGCGGGGGCGTCACTGATCATCCATGCCGGCAAGCGGCATCTGACGCTGAAAGACGCCGAACTGGACTATTATCGCGGCGAGCGCGGTCGACGCGGCAGCAAGCTGCCTCGCGGCCTGCAGAAGGTCGACCGCCTGGAGAGTGGGGAATGACACGACGACTGCTGATCCGCGCCACCGGCGCGGCACGACCCGGCCAGCTGGCCGGCCTGGGCCAGGCCCTGGCGCGCAGCGGCGCGCGGCTGCTCGACATCAATCAGAGCGTGACCTTCGGCATGGTCTCGCTGGAGGCGCTGGTCGGCCTCGAGCACGACAGCGACCTGGAAGGGGCGCTCAACGAGGTGGGCGACAGCCTGGGCCTCGACGTGCAGGCGATCCAGGTCAGCGCCGAGGACTACCAGCGCTGGAGCAGCCAGGCCAGCGAACCGCGGCTGATCCTGACGCTGCTGGCACCGCACCTGCCCGCCGGCATCCTGGCCGAGGTGGGGGCGCTGACCGCCGAGCACGGCCTCACCGTGGAGCTGATCCATCGTCTCTCGGGCCGTGAACCGCTGGACGGCGGCGTGCCGCGCTTCGGCTCCTGCGTGGAGTGCTGGCTGCGCGGCGAGGAGATCGATCTCGACAGCCTGCGCGAGAAGGCCCTGGCGCTGGGCGCCATGCACGGCGTCGACATCGCCATCCAGGAGGATTCGATCTGGCGCCGCCACCGTCGCCTGGTCTGCTTCGACATGGACTCGACCCTGATCCAGGCCGAGGTGATCGACGAGCTGGCCCGTCGTCATGGCGTCTACGAAGAAGTGGCAGCGGTGACCGAGCGCGCCATGCGCGGCGAGCTCGATTTCCAGCAGAGTTTCCGCGAGCGCATGGCCAAGCTCAAGGGGCTGGACGAAGCGGTGCTGGCCGAGATCGCCGAAGAATTGCCGCTGATGGATGGCGTCGAGCGGCTGATGAAGCACCTCAAGCGCCTGGGCTACCGCACCGCGATTCTCTCCGGCGGCTTCACCTACTTCGCCCGCCACCTGCAGGAGACGCTCGGCTTCGACGAGATCCACGCCAACGAGCTGGTGATCGAGAATGGCAAGGTCACCGGCCAGGTGCGCGAGCCGATCCTGGATGCCAGCCGCAAGGCCGAGCTGCTGCGAGAGATCGCCGCCCGCGAGGGGCTCGCCATGGAGCAGACCATCGCCGTGGGCGACGGCGCCAACGATCTCAAGATGCTGGCGGCCGCTGGCCTCGGCATCGCTTTCCGCGCCAAGCCCCTGGTGCGCAGCCAGGCGCGCCAGTCGATCTCGACGCTGGGCATCGACGCCGTGCTCTACCTGATGGGCTATCGTGAAGGGGATCTGGAGGACGACAGCCGCGCGGGCTAACCGACGAAAGGGGTAAGGCGAGAGCACTGGTGCCGCAGTGGGAACTGGCGTACCTTCGAAGAACCCCATTGAATCGGAGGTCGCCATGGCCCAAGCGCATTTCTCCGCCGAGCTGCTGGACGAGCTGAACCTGCTCTGCCTGTACAACCTCGATACCACCCAGGCAGGCCTCAAGGTGCATGCCGGTAGCGCATCTCCCGGCGCTGTGGCCGCCGCCGCGCGGCTGTATGAGAAGGGCTTGGTGACCCAGGCCGACGGTGGCTACCTGACCCCGCGCGGGCGCGAGGCCGCCCACCACGCCCAGGAACTCACCGGACTGCTGGATCCTGCCGAGCTGACCACCTGAACTGACTCCGATCCGCCCAGAACGACGAAGGCCGCCCGAATGAGGCGGCCTTCGTGCGTCGGGCGCTCGGGCTCAAGTGTTCAGCACCACGCCGCCGTTGAGGTGCAGCGTCTGGCCGCTCATGTAGGAGGACTCCTCGCAGGCCAGGTAGACGTAGGCCGGCCCCATCTCGGAGGGCTGGCCGGCGCGGTTCATCGGCACCTGGCCGCCGAAGGAGGCGACCTTCTCGGCGTCGAAGCTGGCCGGGATCAGCGGCGTCCACACCGGGCCCGGGGCCACCGAATTGACGCGAATCCCTTTCTCGGCCAGCGGTACCGCCAGCGAGCGCACCAGGCCCTGGATCGCGCCCTTGGTGGCGGTGTAGTCGATCAGCGTCGGGTTGCCCTTGAAGGCGTTGATCGACGAGGTGCAGATGATGCTGTCGCCCTCGCCCATGTGGGGCAGGGCCGCCTTGGTCAGGTAGAAGTGGCTGAACACGTTGGTCTGGAAAGTGCGCTGCAGCTGATCCGGGGGAATCTCGGTGATGTCGTCCCAGTCGTACTGCTCGGCGGCGTTGTGTACCACGATGTTGAGCTTGCCGAATTCCGCCAGGGTCCTGTCGACGATCTCGTCGCAGAACGATGGCTCGCCCACGTCGCCCTTGAGCACCAGGCAGCGGCGCCCCTCGGCCTCGACGAGTTGCTGGGTGTCGCGAGCGTCGGTGTCCTCTTCCAGATGCACGATGACGCAGTCGGCGCCCTCGCGGGCGTAGTGCACCGCCACGGCACGACCGATGCCGCTGTCACCACCGGTGATGATCGCCACCTTGTCCTTGAGCTTGTCGGCGCCGCGGTAGCTGTCGCGGATGTACTCCGGCTGCGGGTCCATCTTGTACTCGGCGCCGGGCTGGTGGGACTGCTCCTGTGGGGGTTGTTTCTCATCGCTCATGTACTGAACTCCTTTTCCTTTGCACGTGATGACTAGAAAGTAGGCAGCAGGGCGGAAGCAGGACAAGGCGGGGAGCGTGAATAAAGGTTTCGTTGTCGTAACGTCCGGTGTTGCCATTCTCCGTGATGGGCGTTACGCGCTTCGTGCTCGTGATACCATCGCTGCGCCCGGCCGGCGGTTCGGCGAGTGGCATCGGGTTGGAGTTTCCCAGAGCGTGTTTCCGAGAATGTCCATGAGCGCTTCCTTCGATACCTGGCGCGAGCGCTTCGAGCGTCTGCGTGCCAACAAGATCTTCGAACTCACGGTGATTGCGATCATCGTGCTCTCGGCCCTGCTGATCGGGGCGAGAACCTACGACGAGATCACCCATTTCCAGCAATGGCTGCGGGTGCTGGACGTGGCGGTCACGATCTTCTTCCTGGTGGAGATCCTGATCCGCATGGCGGCGGAGCGGCGGCTGACCGACTTCTTCAAGAAGGGCTGGAACGTCTTCGATTTCCTCATCGTCACCGCCAGCCTGATCCCCATGGACGATTCCGAGATGGTGCTGCTGGCGCGGCTGCTGCGCATCTTCCGCGTGCTGCGACTGGTGTCGATGATTCCCGAGCTGCGCCTGCTGGTGGCGGCGCTGTTCAAGTCGATCCCGCGCATGGGCTACGTGGCGCTGCTGATGTTCATCATCTTCTACATCTATGCGGCCATCGGCAGCTTCCTGTTCAGCGACGTCGACGAGCGGCTGTGGGGCAACATCTCGCTGGCCATGCTGACGCTGTTCCAGGTCGCCACCTTCGAGAGCTGGGCCACGGCGGTGCTCTATCCCACCATGGAGCATTACCCCTACGCCTGGATCTTCTTCCTCACCTTCATCTTCCTCAACGCCTTCATCTTCCTCAACATGATGATCGGCATCGTACTCGACGTGATGCAGAAGGAGAGCATCCAGATCGAGCTGGAGAGCGGCGAGGGCGAGGCGGCGGAGCTGCACGGCCTGCGCGACGACGTGCGCCAGCTGCGCGATCAGCTGTCACGCATGGAGGCGATGCTCGAGCGGCGCGAAAAATAGCGCTTCCGCTATGCTCAGATGAGCGGGCTCGATGGCCGAGCCAGGTGGCAGAAGGAGAGTAAGGGATGACCGATCATTCAGCCTCGGAGGCGCGCAGCTTTCTGCCGCCCTATCTGCTCGAGCGACTCGCCAGCAGCGGCTCGGCTCACCAGCGGGAGTGTGCACGCCAGACCCTGCTGGCGGACGGCCGCTTTCGCGCCCGGGCGGGCAGCACGGCCCTGCCGCAGGGCAGCGCCCGGCGTGGCGAGCCGGCTCGCTACGTCCACTCCGCCGAGCAGCGTCAGGTGCTGCCCGGCCGGCTGGTGAGGCGCGAAGGGCAGGGAGAGAGCGGCGACCCCGCCGTCGACGAGGCGTATCAGGGGCTGGGAGCGACCTACCGGCTGTTCTGGGAAGTCTACGAACGGCACTCCATCGACGATGACGGCATGGCGCTGCTGGCCACGGTCCACTACGGTCGTGACTACGAGAACGCCTTCTGGGACGGCCGTCAGATGGTGTTCGGCGACGGTGATGGCGAACTGTTCAACCGCTTCACCATCGCCCCGGACATCATTGCCCACGAGCTGACCCATGGCGTCATCCAGCACGAAGCCGCACTGGCCTATGCGGGGCAGTCCGGGGCGCTCAACGAGTCGCTGTGCGACGTGTTCGGCAGCCTGGTCAGGCAGCGTGAATTGGGGCAGAGCGTCGACCAGGCGGACTGGCTGATCGGCAAGGGGCTGTTCACCGAGCGGGTTGCCGGTCGCGCCCTGCGCTCCATGGCCAGGCCAGGCACCGCTTACGACGACCCGCTGCTGGGGCGCGACCCGCAGCCCGATCACATGGAGGCTTTCGTGGTCACCGAGGCGGATCATGGCGGGGTGCACATCAACTCGGGCATTCCCAATCACGCCTTTCATCTGGTGGCCATGGCACTGGGCGGTCATGCCTGGGAGCGGGCCGGGCGGATCTGGTACGACACCCTCGTCGATCGCCGCCTGAATCAGGACAGCGACTTCGTCACCTTCGCCGCGCTGACCCATGACAACGCCGAGCGTCGCTATGGCGCCGCAAGCCGGGAGGCGACAGCGGTGCGCGAAGGCTGGCGGCGCGTGGGGGTGTCGCCGTGAGCCAGCCGCCGCCCCTGACGCCGACCAGTGTGGTTCGGCTGCGTCGCGAGGGGGGCGTGGCGCATTTCCCCGGCCTGGCGCGACCGCGCTGCATCCGCTGTGCCCGCGTCAGCGAGGCGCAGCGCGACGAGCTCTGGCGCCTGCTGTCCTGTGCAGAGGCCGAAGCGGGGCTGGAAGAGGGGCCCGGTGCCGACCGGCGCCGCTTCTGCCTGAGCGTGGAGGATGCCAGCGGTACCACTCTTTGGGGGCTCACCGTGGCCGAGGAGACGGTACCGCCGGCTTTGATCGAGTGGTGGCGGCGGGCCGATGACGAAGCCAAAAACGAGGGCGACCCTTGACAAGCGTCACGCAGGCTGATTTTCTAGAGGGTATGAACACGACATTTTGCTACCTCAGCCTGAACCTACGACTACTACCCGGCCTTTGAGCGTCGGGCGATGCGCTGCGCATCGCGTTTTTGTCCAGGTCAGTCGAGGTACCGAGATGTCCACCAACCGAATTGCTTTCCGCTACGTACGCCGTTTTGCCGTGACCGTGTTTGCCGTGACGGTAAAAGGTTGCGTGCGCCGTTCCGTCTATCGCCACGACGCCCCGGTATGCTCCATGCAGCCGGGGCGTCGTCGTTTCTGAATGCCGCCTATCAGAGCCGCCAGCTAGGGAGACCACCGCCATGATGCTCGACAACCCCGCCGCCAAGTACCGCCCCTTCGTCGCCGTCGATCTGCCCGATCGTCAGTGGCCGAACCGACGCATCGAAACGCCGCCGCTGTGGTGCAGCGTCGATCTGCGCGATGGCAACCAGGCGTTGATCGATCCCATGGATCAGGAGCGCAAGCAGCGTTTCTTCGACCTGCTGGTGAGGATCGGCTTCAAGGAGATCGAGGTGGGCTTCCCCTCGGCCTCGCAGACCGACTTCGACTTCGTGCGCTCGCTGATCGAGAACGGCCGGGTACCGGATGACGTCACCATCCAGGTGCTGACCCAGGCGCGTCCGCACCTGATCGAGCGTACCTTCGAGTCGCTCAAGGGCGCCAAGAACGCCATCGTGCACGTCTACAACGCCACCGACCCGGTATTCCGCCGCGTGGTGTTCAACGTCAGCAAGGAGGAGTGCATCGGCATCGCGGTGGACGCCACCACCCAGATTCGCGAACTGATGGCGGCGGCGCCGGAAACCAACTGGACCTTCCAGTACTCGCCTGAGCTGTTCACCACCACCGAGATGGACTTCGCCAAGGAGGTGGTCGAGGCGGTGATGGAGGCCTACGGCGCCACGGCCGAGAAGCCGATGATCGTCAACCTGCCGGCCACTGTGGAGGCGGCCACGCCCAACAACTATGCCGATCAGGTCGAGTGGTTCTGTCGCAACGTGAAGAACCGCGATCACCTGATCGTCAGCGTGCATCCGCACAACGACCGCGGCACCGGCGTGGCGGCGGCGGAGCTCACCGTGATGGCCGGCGCCGACCGCGTCGAGGGCACGCTGTTCGGCAACGGCGAGCGCACCGGCAACGTCGACATCGTCACCCTGGCCATGAACCTCTATACCCAGGGCGTGCACCCGGGGCTCGACTTCTCCAACATCACGCCGATCATGCGTGAGGTGGAGTACTGCAACCAGTTGCCCGTGCATCCGCGCCACCCCTACGTGGGCGATCTGGTCTTCACCGCCTTCTCCGGCTCCCACCAGGATGCGATCAAGAAGGGCATGGCCGAGCGTCGCGCCAATCCGGAGGCCATGTGGGAGGTACCCTACCTGCCCATCGACCCGCTCGACGTGGGGCGCAGCTACGAGGCGGTGATTCGCGTCAACAGCCAGTCGGGCAAGGGTGGGGTCTCCTACCTGCTGGAGCAGGAGCACGGCATCGAGCTGCCGCGCCGTCTCTCCATCGAGTTCAGCCAGGTGGTGCAGGAAGTGGCCGACCGTACCGGCAAGGAGATCACCTCGCAGATGATCTACCAGGCCTTCGCCGACGAGTACCTGGAGCGCACCTCACCCTATGCGCTGGTCAATCACCGCCTCGCTTCCGAGGCCGATAGCCCCAAGGTCAAGCTCGAGGCCAGCATCGACGAGCACGGCGAGCGGCGCACCATCAGCGGCGAGGGCAACGGCCCGCTGGCAGCCTACATCAAGGCGCTGGGCGCGGCCGGCCATGACGTGGAGATCATCGATTACCACGAGCACTCCCGCGGCCAGGGCTCCGACGCCGAGGCGATCGCCTACGTGGAAGTGCGCATCGACGGCAAGGCGGTGTTCGGCGTGGGCACCGACGAGAGCATCACCAGCGCCTCGATGAAGGCGGTGATGAGCGCCATCAACCGCCACGTCTCCACCCAGCCGGCGGCGGCCAACGTAACGGCGGAGAGCTTAGCAGACGTAAAGTAACCGCCCTGGCCTCGCAGCTTGATCGGCGACAGGTCTACGAGGAGGCGCTGTAAACCCATCCCTGGGCGCTACTTTTTCCTTCCCTGGAAAAAGACCTCCTCTCCGACCTGTCCCCGACGCTGCTTGTGCCGTGGTTGTCGGCTACAGCGGCGTCTTGCTTGCCTCGCCGGGGATCTCCCTGACCAGGCGCGGCAGCAGGAAGCCCGGTAGCATCGCCCGCAGGCCCGCGACCAGTTCGCGGGCCTCTTCGTCGGGCACGTCGAAGTGGGCCGCGCCCGCCACCGGGTCGAGCACGTGCAGGTAATAGGGCAGTACGCCGGCCTCGAACAGCCGCTCGGAGAGTTCGGCCAGCGCCTCCACCGAGTCGTTGACGCCACGCAGCAGTACGCTCTGGTTGAGCAGGGTGACCCCGGCCGCCTTCAGCCGTGCGCAGGCCTCGACCACCGCCTGGTCGATCTCTTGGGCATGATTGATGTGCAGCACCACCACCTTCTGCAGCCGGGTGTTGCCGAGCCAGTCGAGCAGGGCATCGTCGATGCGATCCGGGATCACCACCGGCAGGCGGGTGTGAAGGCGCAGGCGCTCGAGATGGGGAATCGCCTCGAGGCGCTCGACGAGCCAGGCCAACTGGCGGTCGCTGGCGGCCAGCGGGTCACCGCCGGAGAGGATCGCCTCCCGGATGCTCGGGTCGCTGCGCAGCGTGTCCAGCGAGCCCTCCCACTGCGCGCGAGAGGGGCTGTTGGCGTCGTAGGGGAAGTGACGGCGGAAGCAGTAGCGGCAGTTAACCGCGCAGGCGGGGCTCGCAATCAGCAGCACGCGGCCGGCGTACTTGTGAATCAGCCCCGGCCCCGGCGTGTGCGCGGCCTCTTCCAGCGGATCGGCTACGTAGCCGGGTACGCTCTCGCCCTCGGCACTCAGCGGCAGCACCTGGCGCAGCAGAGGGTCGTGGGGATCGCCGGGGCGCATGCGCGCCAGGAACGCCTCGGGCACGCGCACCTCGAACAGCGCGTGACCGCCCTCGGCGCCGGGCAGCCAGGTGTCGTCCAGCCCCAGGCGCCGGCACAGCTCGCGCGGGTCGCGAATCGCCCGCGACAGCTGATTCTGCCAGGCGCTCTGCAGCGTCAAGGGCGTCACGTCAGCGCCCGGCGTTTCCGGTCTCTGCAAAAGGGCGGAGCTTCGGGTTATCATGCGGCACACCAGTCACAATGGGGCGAGGGTTCGATTCCTCGTCGTACGGTACGTTGCGCGTCCGGAGCCTACCGCGGCGCGCCCGATCATTCGAGAGGCAACATGGCTAGCTATTCTACCAACGAATTCAAGGGCGGTCTGAAGGTGATGCTGGACGGCGACCCCTGCGCGATCGTCGAGAACGAATTCGTCAAGCCGGGCAAGGGCCAGGCGTTCAACCGCGTGAAGCTGCGCAACCTGATCACCGGCCGCGTGTGGGAGCGCACCTTCAAGTCGGGCGAGAGTCTGGAAGGCGCCGACGTGGTGGACCTGGAGATGGAGTATCTCTACACCGACGGCGACATGTGGCACTTCATGAAGACCGACGGCTCCTTCGAGCAGTACGCGGTGGAGAAGAAGGCGCTGGGCGATACCGCCAAGTGGCTCAAGGAGCAGGTGGTCTACACCGTGACGCTGTGGAACGACAATGCCATCAGCGTGACGCCGCCCAACTTCATCGAGCTGGAAGTGGTCGAGACCGACCCGGGCCTGAAGGGCGATACCGCCCAGGGCGGCTCCAAGCCGGCCACGCTCTCTTCCGGCGCCGTGGTGCGGGTGCCGCTGTTCATCAACCAGGGCGAAGTGCTGAAAGTCGATACGAGATCCGGCGAATACGTCTCCCGCGCTTGAGGTGTGGCCCTTCCTGCGCTCACTCATACGTCGTTGAATCCCGAGACGGCTTGCTCATTTAGCGCTGCTAAACTCCGCTGCCTTACTCGGGCTTCGCCTCGTCTGAGCATCGCTCGGAGAGGGCGCTAGGACGGTCTGTGAGGTTAGCGGCATAGGGGACAGGGCGCAGCGGACATCTTTTTCAGGGACGAAAAAGTTAGCGCCCAGGGATGGGTTCACAGCGTGTCCGCCTAGCCCTGTCGCCGACAAGCCGCGGTTCACGCCGCCCAAAGTAGGCCACGCTATTCCGGCGTGGCCTTCATCGTTCTGGAGACCGTGTCATGGCTACTGACTGGCGCCCCACGGCGAGTATCGAGACGCTGCGCGAGCGGGCGCGGCTGCTGGCCGAGGTGCGGGGGTTCTTCGCTGCGCGCGGTGTGCTGGAGGTGGAGACACCGGTGCTGGGCCACGGCGGCAGCACCGACGTGCACCTGGCCTCACTATCGCTGACGGCGACCACGCCGGCGGGGCGCGAGCGGCTGTGGCTGCAGACGTCGCCTGAGTTCCACATGAAGCGGCTGTTGGCCGCAGGTAGCGGGCCGATCTTCCAGCTCGCCCGCAGCTTTCGCGACGGTGAGGTGGGCGGGCGCCACAACATCGAGTTCACCATGCTGGAGTGGTATCGCCCGGGCTTCTCTCTCGACGAGCTGATCGAGGAGACCGTGGCGCTTATTCGTCAGGTGCTCGGTCCAAAACCGGGGGGTGAGGCAGGGTCGCTGCGCCGACGGCGCTACCGCGACCTGTTCCGCGAGGCGCTGGAGCTCGACCCCTTCGGTGTCGAGCTCGGTGAGCTACGGCAATTGGCCGGCCAGCGCGGTGGGCTCGACATGAGCGATGCCGCCCGCGACGACTGCCTCGACCTGCTGATGAGCCTGGTCATCGAACCCACCCTGGGGCGCGAGGGAATCGACGTGGTAGTGGACTACCCGGCGAGCCAGGCGGCCCTGGCGCGGCGCCATCGCGACCCGGAGGATGGCGAGTGGGTCGCCTCGCGCTTCGAGGTCTATCTTGCCGGGCTGGAGCTCGCCAACGGCTACGACGAGCTCACCGATGCCGACGAGCAGCGTGAGCGCTTCGCCGAGGACAACGCCACCCGACGACAGCTGGGTCTGCCCGAAGTGGACGTCGACCGGCGCCTGCTGGCCGCGCTGGAGCACGGTATGCCGGCCGGCAGCGGCGTGGCGCTGGGCATCGACCGGTTGATTCAGCTGGCGCTAGGGAAAACGAGCGTGGCGGAGGTGATGGCTTTCGCCACGCCCAATTGCTGATACAGGCTTCGTCTGAAAGCCGGCGGGCGAAGTCTAGACGAACTCGCGGCCGGAGGTGGGCACGCCGCCCAGCGACTGACCCATGCTGACCTTGGTCTTGGGGGCCAGCGCGGCGTCGAAATCGACCTTGCCGCCGAAGGCCAGCACCACCGTGGAGCCGAGCTTGAAGCGACCCATCTCCGCCCCGCGCTCCAGGTGGATCGGCTGGTCGAAGCGGATGCGCTGCACCTGGCCCGAGAGCGGCGTGACCTGGCCGGCCCACACCGTCTCGATGGCGGCGACGATCATGGCGCCGACCAGCACCACGGCCATGGGGCCATGCTCGGTATCGAAGTGGCACACCAGGCGCTCGTTGCGGGCGAACAGGTTGGGCACGTGGTCGGTGGTGGCGGCGTTGACCGAGAACAGCCGCCCCGGCACGTAGACCATCTCGGTCAGGGTGCCGGCCAGCGGCATGTGCACGCGGTGGTAATCCTTGGGCGAGAGGTAGACGTTGGCATAGCTGCCGCCGCTGTAGCGCTTGGCTGCCTCGGCGTCGCCGCCCAGCAGGTCGATCATCGAGAAGCGGTGCCCCTTGGCCTGCAGCAGCTTGTCGGCCTCGACGGGGCCGAACTGGGACAGGTTGCCGTCGGCGGGGCACAGCAGGCCCTCGCCCAGGGGGCGGGCGTCCGGCTTCAGCTCGCGGGTGAAGAAGTCGTTGAAGGTGGCATAGGCGGTGGGATCCGGCTCGGCGGCCTCGCCCATGTCGACCTTGAACACCTTGATGAAGGCGCGGATCAGCGCATTCTTGAGCCAGGCCACGCGGGTTTCGGCTAGGCAGCCCACCAGCCGCGAGAGCAGGTGATGGGGAATCGGATACTGGATCAGGGCGAAGAACTTGGAAAGAGACAAAGTAACGGTTCCGTAGCGGTCTGTTAGCGAAATACTGCACAAATGCCTGCGCGGGCAAATCGCTGCGTTGCGCGGTGCTCGGAATCCTCACCTATACCCCATAGGTTCCGGTTCCTGCGCTCCGTGCGCCTTGCGCTTCACTCCGCTCGCCGATGTGTTCAGCATTTCCTTAGAACCAACCGGGCAAGGCGACTCGCGACAATCGGTGCCGAAACCCTGGTATTCGCGAGCCGAGTGACGCGCCGGGCAGGATCAAGGTCCCTCTTGCCTGCCCTAAATCGACATCCCTGTCGATTTGCGCTACTCGGCTCGCTCGTACCAGCGGCCCCGATAAGGTCGCATCGCTGCCTACCCGGTTGGCTGTCGTAAACGTTGGCTTACTTCTCTATCGGCGTATCGTCGCGGTTGCCCCACTCCTTCCAGGAGCCGGCGTAGCCGCGTATTTTCTCGAAGCCCAGCGCCTTACCCACCAGCCAGGTGAAGCCGCTGCGGTGGTGACTCTGGCAGTGAGTGACCACTTCCATGTCCGGGGTGAGCCCCAGCGCCTCGAGTTCGGTGATCAGCTCGGCGTAGTCGCGGATGCGCAGCGCACGCTCCTTGTCCATGGCCTCGGTCCACTCCATGTTGACCGCGCCGGGAATGTGCCCGAGCTGTCGGTTCTCGCCCTTCTCGCCGCGATACTCCGCCGGCGAGCGGGCATCCCATACTGCAAAGCCCTTTTCACCCAGCCGCTCCTGCAGCTCCAGCCGGTCGATGGCGACCTGCGGATGCAGGAATTCAGCCTCGTACTCGCTGGGCGTCGCTGCGCTCGGCTCATGGGAAACGGGCTGGCCGGCCTGACGCCAGGCGTGGATGCCGCCGTTGAGGTAGGAGTAACGGGTATGCCCGATCAGCTCCAGGGTCCACAACAGGCGTCCGGCCCAGCCGCCGCCCTCGTCGTCATAGGCCACCACGTGGGTATCGCGGGTCAGGCCCAGCGACGAGAACAGCCGCGACAGCGCCTCGGGGCTCGGCACCTCGTTGGGCACCTCGCCCTCGCCACGCATCAGGCGGCGAAAATCGAGGAATACGGCGCCGGGCACGTGGCCCTCGTCGTAGCTCTCCGACCTCAGCGGCACGTCGACGATCAACAGTTGGGGATCGTCCAGATGCTCGGCGAGCTGCTCCGGTTCGACGATCAGCGGCAGCAGATTCTCTTCGGAACTCATGGCGCTCTCCTTATCTCATGGTCGCGATGCGGCCGAATCAGGTCTCGTTGAGACTATCGACGATATGGCGATAGCTGGCAAAACGCTGGGAATGAATGTCGCCGCGCTCGACGGCCTCGAGCAGGGCGCAGCCGGGCTCGTGGCGGTGGCTGCAGTCGCGAAAGCGGCAGCGGCCGAGGAAGTCGCGAAACTCGATGAAGCCTTCGGCGACCTGGCGTTCGTCCAGATGCACGAGGCCGAATTCGCGAATGCCGGGCGAGTCGATCAGCTCGGCGTCGTCGGCCGTCGGCAGCCGGTAGAGGCGCGCCGTGGTGGTGGTGTGGGTGCCCTTGCGCGAGTCCTTCGACAGCGCACCGATACGCAGCGACTCATCCGGCAGCAGCCGGTCGATCAGCGACGACTTGCCCACGCCGCTCTGGCCGACGAACACCGAGGTGCGTCCGGCCAGGCGCTCGTGCAGTGCGTCGAGCCCCGTTGCTCGCGCCGTGGTGGTGGCCACCACCGGATAGCCGAGCGCCTCGTAGCGCGACAGCAGGGCGCGCAGCTCGCCGCCGCTTTCGGGCAGCAGGTCGATCTTGTTGAGCACCAGCACCGGAGTGATGCCGGTGGCCTCGGCGGCCACCAGATAGCGGTCGATTAGGTTGGGGTGCGGTGCCGGCTCCGCGGCGAAAACGATCAGGATCTGGTCGATGTTGGCCGCCACCGGCTTCAGCTGGCCGCGAGCGTCGGGGCGTTCCAGCACGTTCTGGCGTTCGCTGCGCGCCACCACCACGCCCTCGCTGACGTTGCCCTCGGCATCCTCGGCGGCACGCCATATGACCCGGTCGCCGGTCACCAGCCCTTCGAGGTTGGCGCGCAGGTGGCAGCGCACCGTCGGCCCGTCGCCGTCCGCCTGCACGTCGAGGGTGCGGCCGAAATGGGCGATGACCCGACCGGGTCGCTCGGGGCCGTATTCGCCGGCGGCAAGCTTCTGTGAGTCCTTGACGTCGCGCTGCTCGGCGCGCTTGGCGCGCTCGGCCTGTATCTTCTCGATGCGCCAGCGCTGCTGACGGCTCAACTTGCGTTTGCTCATGGGCGCCCGAAGATCGTTACAATAGCGTCATTGTACCCAGCGTGGTCCGGCCTGTCCTGCCGCGCCCTTCAACTCTGGAGCCTGACCGATGCCCAACACTGCCGCGCCACGCGAGGACCTGCTGGTGTGGATCGACCTCGAGATGACCGGACTCGACCCCGAGCGCGAGCGCATCATCGAGGTGGCCACCCTGATTACCGACAACGATCTCAACCTAGTGGCCGAGGGGCCAGTGCTCGCGGTGCACCAGCCCGACAGCCTGCTGGCGGCGATGGATGAGTGGAACCAGAAGACCCACGGCGAGTCGGGCCTGGTCGAGCGGGTGAAGCAGAGCCGGGTCGATACCGCCGAGGCCGAGCGGCAGACCCTGGAATTCCTTAGAGCCTACGTCGCCCCGGGTTCGTCGCCCATGTGCGGCAACAGCGTGCATCAGGACCGGCGCTTCCTTGAGCGCGAGATGCCCGAGCTGCTGGCTTTCTTCCACTACCGCAACCTGGACGTCTCCACCGTCAAGGAGCTGGCCAAGCGCTGGAACCCGGGGGCGCTGGCCGGCTTCAGCAAGCGCAACACTCACCAGGCGCTGGACGACATCCGCGAGTCGCTGGCGGAGCTGGCGCACTACCGCAATACCTTTTTGCGCCTGGCCGGCAGCGAGCGCGACGAAGAGGAGTAGGAGCGCCCCTGGCTGGCACCACCAAGGGTGAGCGGCGTCGGGGACAGCTCGAAGAGGAGGTTATTTGCCATGGATGGCAAATATAGCGCCCAGGGATGGGTTTACAGCGCCTCCTCGCAGGGCTGTCGCCGGTAAAGCCGCGGCCGTATCGAAGGACTGTCGCCGGTAAAGCCGCGGCCCACCACAGTCAGATGCTTGCTATCAGCCGGTCACGCTTCTCCCGCTGCCGTTCGAGCGCCCAGCGCACGTGCTCGCGTACCAGGTCGGAGGGGTAGGCGAGGCGGGCGTGCAGTGCCGCCTCTACGCTCTCGCTCCAGGGGGCGTTGCCCAGCCCCACCGCCAGATTGCGTAGCCAGCGCTCGTAGCCGATGCGGCGGATCGGGCTGCCGGCGGTCTTGTCGAGGAACTCTTCCTCGCCCCAGGCGAAGAGTGACACCAGACTGGCGCGATCCAGATCGTGGCGCGGGGCGAAGTCCTCCTCTTGCGTGGCGCGGGTGAAGCGGGTGAAGGGGCAGACCAACTGGCAGTCGTCGCAGCCGAACACGCGGTTGCCCATGGCCTCGCGATAGCGTTCGGGGATGGCGCCGAACAGCTCGATGGTGAGATAGGAGATGCAGGCGCGGGCGTCGACCACCTTGTCCTCGACGATGGCGCCGGTGGGGCAGGCCGTGCGACAGGCGCTGCAGCTGCCGCAGTGTTCGCCATCGAAGGGCGGGTCGACGGGCAGCGGCAGGTCGACGTAGAGTTCGCCGAGAAAGAACAGCGAGCCGGCCCGGGGGTTGAGCAGCATGGCGTTCTTGCCCACCCAGCCGAGCCCGGCCTTGCGCGCCAGGGCGCGCTCCATCACCGGCGCCGAGTCGACGAAGGCGCGGTAGCCGAAGGGGCCGATCTCGTCCTCGATCCACTTGGCCAGGGTGGCCAGGCGCTTGCGCATCAGCTTGTGGTAGTCGCGGCCCACCGCGTAGCGCGACACATAGGCCGTCTGCGGCTGCCCCAGCATCTTGGCGCTCTCGACCTCGGCCGGCAGGTAGTCCAGGCGCACGCTGATCACCCGCAGCGTGCCGGGCACGAGTTCCTCGGGTCGGGTGCGCTTGCTGCCGTGCTTGGCCATGAAGCCCATCTCGCCGTGGTATCCGGCCTCCAGCCAGCGCTGCAGATGACGCTCGTCCTCGGCCAGATCGACGTCGGCGATGCCCACCTGCTGGAAACCAAGTTCCCGTCCCCAGGTCTTGATGGTAGTGGCCAACTGGTCCAGCGCGCTGTCTTGCAGGATCGCGGGAAGGGTCATGATCGAGAAAAAACCGGGCAAAAATGAAGCGGGGGGATTGGCGAAAGCGCCACGGTGCTTACACTCCCATGATAAAGCAATGCCGGCAGGGAGACACGGGATGTCCGGGAATCATTCAAGCGAACCGCAGGTCGTGCTGCGCCCGTTGTATCGTGCCGAACAGGTGCGTGAGCTCGACCGGCGCACCATCGCGGGGGGAATCGAGGGCTTCGCCCTGATGCAGCGCGCCGCCACCGCTGCCTGGCAGAGCCTCAGGGCGCGCTGGCCCGGCATCAAGCGTATCAGCGTGCTGTGCGGTGGCGGCAACAATGGCGGCGATGGCCATGTGCTGGCGGCGCTGGCGGCAGTGGCAGGCGTGGCGGTGCAGCGTATCGCCGTAAAACCCCTCGAGGAACTCGAGGGCGATGCCGCACGGGCCGCGGAGATGGCCACGGCAGCCGGCGTCGGCTGCGAGCCCTGGCGTCGGGGTATCGCCTTCGACGGTGAAGTGATCGTCGACGCGCTGCTCGGCACCGGGCTCAGCGGCGAGGTGCGCGGTGCTTTCCGCGAGGCCATCGAGGCGATCAATGCCTGCGGGCTGCCGGTGCTGGCCATCGACATTCCCAGCGGCCTGGCCGCAGACACCGGGGCGGAGCTCGGCGTGGCCGTACGGGCCAGCCGCACCGTCACCTTCATCGGCGACAAGATCGGCCTGCATACCGGGCGCGCCCCCGCGCTGGCCGGCGAGGTCCATTTTCGTGCCCTGGGCGTCGATGCCCGTCAGCATGCCGATCTGCCGGCGGCGGCGGAGCTGCTCGACCAGGAGCTGATCAAGGCGTGGCTGCCGTCGCGTGCCCGCGATGCACACAAGGGCGCCATGGGCCATGTGCTGGTGCTGGGAGGCGCCCCGGGATTCGGCGGCGCGGCGCTGCTCGCCAGCGAGGCGGCGGCGCGACTGGGCGCCGGCAAGATCAGCCTGGCCACGGCGCCGGCGCATGTCACGGCCTGCCTGACCTATCGCCCCGAGGTGATGGTGCATGGCCTGCGCGGTGCCGCCGAGCTCGGCGAGCTGCCGGAGCGGGCCGACGTGCTGGTGGTCGGACCCGGCCTGGGGCAGGGGGCCTGGGGGCAGGGCATGCTGCAGGCAGCGTTGGCCGCTTCACGGCCGCTGGTGGTGGATGCCGATGGACTCAACCTGCTGGCCTCTCACTTCACCGGTCAGCGGCGTGACGACTGGATCCTGACCCCGCACCCGGGAGAAGCGGGGCGGCTGCTGGGCTGTCGTGCGGCAGAGGTGGAAGCCGACCGTCCCGCGGCGGCGCATGAGCTGCAGCGGCGCTACGGCGGCGTCGTCGTGCTCAAGGGGGCCGGTAGCCTGGTGGCGGGGCCCGCCGGTCTGGCAGTCTGCCCTTACGGCAATCCCGGCATGGCGTCGGGGGGGATGGGCGACGTTCTCTCCGGCATGCTCGGGGCGCTGCTGGCTCAGGGGCTGCCGCTGGAAGCAGCGGCCAGAATCGGGGTCATGACACATGCCCTGGCCGCCGACATGGCCGTACGCGACGCGGGGGAGCGTGGCCTGCTGGCGGCCGATCTGGCATCCTATGCCCGAGTTATCGTCAACCCGGATTTCGAGCCGGGGCTTCATTCGTTGGCAGGGGGCCATTGATGCGCATAAGACTCGTGGACGAAGACCGTCAGGTCGTCTTCGGGCAGTGCCTGGGTAGGGCCTTGAAAGGACGCGGCCGACTCTACCTCGAAGGGGAGCTGGGAGCGGGCAAGACCACCCTGGCCCGCGGTATCCTGCGTGCCTACGGCCATGCCGGAGCGGTCAAGAGCCCCACCTATACCCTGGTCGAGCCCTATGAATTGGCAGGCGGCCGCCTCTATCATTTCGATCTCTATCGGCTAGGCGATCCCGAGGAGCTCGAGTTCATCGGCGGACGCGATCTGTTTGCCGAAGATGCTCTGTGCATCGTCGAGTGGCCGAGCCGCGGGCGGGGCTGGCTGCCGCAGCCCGATCTGAAGGTGACCCTGTCGCTGCACGGCGCCGGGCGCCAGGCCATGCTCGAAGCGTATACCGCACATGGCCGGGCAGCACTCGACGAGCTGCGACAGAAGCTGGCTCAGGCCGATCTGATCAGCGCTGAAGAGCGAGATACGCCGTGATGATCTCCCGATCCTCGCCGAGGGGCCAACAAGGGCTGCTGCGCACCATGCTCCGTGCTGTGCTCAGCCTGCTCCTGTTGGCATCCTGGTACGTGGCCATGCCCGCGCAGGCGGCTCAGGTCGACAATATCCGCCTGTGGGCGGCGCCCGACCATGCGCGCCTGGTGTTCGATCTTTCCGGCCATGCCGAGGCCAACGTCTTCACCCTGGACAACCCGCGTCGGCTGGTCATCGACCTCGAGCAGAGCCGGCTCGACACCGACCTCGCCTCGCTCGACCTGCAAGGCAGTGCCATCACCGCCGTGCGCAGCGGCGTGCGCGATGGCAGCGGCCTGCGCGTGGTGCTGGAGCTCTCCCGCGAAGTGGAACCTCGCCATTTCACCCTGCCGCCCAACGATCAGTACGGGCATCGTCTGGTCGTGGACATGGAGTACCCGGGCGAAAGCGCGGTGGAAAACCCCATCGACCCGATCGAGGCGATGATCCGCGAGCAGGAGATGGCGGCCAGCCGGCATCGAAGTGAGGCGTCTTCCGGCGAGGCACCCCGTATCGACCCGGAGGTCGTGGCGCGACAGCCGGCGGCGCCGCATCCGCGGCGCGACATCATCATCGCCATCGACCCCGGCCATGGCGGCGAGGACCCCGGCGCCATCGGCCCCGGCGGCACCCGCGAGAAGGACGTGGTGATGGAGATCAGCCGTCGCCTGCAGCGGCTGGTCGACGGTGCCGAAGGCTTCCGCGCCGTGATGATCCGCGACGGCGACTATTACGTCGGGCTGCGCCAGCGCACCCGCATTGCCCGCGAGCAGAAGGCCGACTTCTTCGTCTCGATCCACGCCGATGCCTTCAACAGCCCGCGGCCGAACGGCAGCTCGGTCTATGCGCTGTCGCAGAGCGGTGCTACCTCGGAGACGGCCCAGTGGCTGGCTGCCAGCGAGAACCGGGCCGATCTGATCGGCGGCGTCGACGGCAATCTCTCGCTCAACGACAAGGACGAGGTACTGCGCGGCGTGCTGCTCGACCTGACCATGACCGCCACCCTCAACGACTCGCTGGCCATCGGCGGCCAGGTGCTCGACCAACTGGGCCGGGTCAACCGGCTGCACCGCTCGCGCGTGGAGCAGGCCGGCTTCATGGTGCTGAAGTCGCCGGACATCCCGTCGCTGCTGATCGAGACGGGCTTCATCTCCAATCCCGACGAGGAGCGCCGCCTGCGCGACTCGGGGCACCAGCAGCGGCTGGCCGAATCGATCTTCTCCGGTATCGAGGCGCACTTCCGCAGCAACCCGCCGCCGGCCAGCCTGCTGGCCTGGCAGCGCGACAACCGGCGTACGCCCTCCAGCAACGAGTATCGCATCCAGCCCGGCGATACCCTGTCGCAGATCGCGGCTCGTCACGGGGTGCCGGTGGCGCAGCTCAAGCAGGCCAACGACATTAACGGTGACGTGATTCGCGTCGGCCAGGTACTCCGGATTCCGCGCTCATGACGGTGCTCGACGCTACCCGGCGTATCCGCGTTCTCGCCCCCCGGCTGGCCAACCAGATCGCCGCCGGCGAGGTAGTGGAGCGCCCGGCGTCGGTGGTCAAGGAACTGGTCGAGAACGCCATCGATGCCGGCAGCCGCCGCATCGAGGTGGAGCTGGAGGCCGGCGGCGCCCGGCTGATCCGGGTGCGCGACGACGGTAGCGGTATCGCCGAGGAGGACCTGCCGCTGGCGCTGTCGCGGCATGCCACCAGCAAGATCGCCTCGCTGGAGGATCTGGAGGGTGTGGCCAGCCTCGGCTTTCGCGGCGAGGCGCTGGCGTCGATCAGTTCGGTGTCGCGCCTCGAGCTCGTCGCCAACGTCGAGGACGACCCGCGCGGCGGCTGGCGCGTGGTGGCGGAGGGGCGCCAGATGGAGCCTCGCGTCACCCCGGCACCGCATCCCCGTGGCACCTCGGTGACGGTGCGCGACCTGTTCTTCAATACCCCGGCGCGGCGCAAGTTCCTGCGTACCGAGAAGACCGAGTACGGCCACGTGGAAGAGGCCTTTCGCCGCCTGGCACTGTCGCGCTATGACATCGCCTGGGTGTTGCGTCACAACCAGAAGACCGTGCACCAGCTGCCGGCGGGGGACGATCCGACCCGCCGCGAGCGCCGTATCGCTGCGCTGCTGGGCAAGAGCTTCCTCGACAATGCCCTGCATCTCGACCTCTCGGCCGGTGGCCTGCGGCTGTGGGGCTGGGTCGGCCTACCCACCCATTCCCGCGCCCAGGCCGACCAGCAGTACTTCTTCGTCAACGGCCGCGTGGTGCGCGACCGGCTGGTGGCACACGCCATTCGCCAGGCCTATCGCGACGTGCTGTTCCATGGCCGGCACCCGGTATTCGTGCTCTACCTGGAGGTCGACCCCACGGTGGTGGACGTCAACGTGCACCCCACCAAGCATGAGGTGCGCTTCCGCGATGGCCGCCTGGTGCACGATTTCCTCTTCTCCAGCCTGCACCGGGCGCTGGCCGAGGCGCGCCCGGCGGAACGCGAGGCCCACGCCGATGGCGCTGTAGCCGAGCAGGACGATACCGCAGAGGTGCGCGAGCCTGCACCGCGCTGGCAGCAGCAGCCCATGGCGCTGCACGCCACGGGCGAATCACCGGAGCGGGTCACCGCCGATCGCGTGCGTGCCTTCATGAACGGCTATCGTGCGCTGCATCCCGAGCACGAGGAGCGCCTGCTGACGCCGCAGCCAGCCGAGGCCGGGGCGGATGCCGCCGTGGCATCGCCGCCGGTGGAGGGTGCCGTTGGCGTGGGCCAGGCAGCGGCGCTGCCCGCCTCGGAAGAGGGCAGTGGCATCCCACCCCTGGGCTTCGCCATCGCCCAGTTGCACGGCATCTACATCCTTTCCCAGACCGCCCAGGGCATGATCATCGTCGACATGCACGCGGCCCACGAGCGTATCGTCTACGAGCGCATGAAGGCTCAGGTCCACGGCGGCGCGCTGCAGACGCAGCCGCTGCTGGTACCGGTCTCGCTGGCAGCGAGCCATGCCGAGGTGGCTACCGCCGAGGCCGAGCGAGAGGCGTTTGCTCGCCTGGGCGTCGAACTGGACGTGGCCGGTCCGGAGACGCTGCTGGTACGCCAGGTGCCGGCACTGCTGGCCGAGGCCGACGTCGAGCCCCTGATTCGCGACATGCTGGAAGACCTTGAACGTTACGGGCGCTCCGACCGTCTCGAGGCCAGTATCAACGAACTGCTGGCCACCATGGCCTGTCACGGCAGTGTGCGTGCCAACCGGCGCCTGAGCGTGGCCGAGATGAATGCGCTGTTGCGTGACATGGAGCGCACCGAGCGCAGTGGCCAGTGCAACCATGGCCGCCCGACCTGGACCGAAATGTCGCTCAAGCAGCTCGATCGCCTGTTCCTGCGCGGTCAGTAGTAAGGAAGCGCTGACTGATGTCGCAACGTCGCCCCCTGGCCATTCTGCTGATGGGTCCCACTGCCGCCGGCAAGACCGATCTGGCCATCGAGCTGCACGAACGGCTCGCCTGCGAGCTGATCAGCATGGACTCGGCCATGGTCTACCGCGGCATGGATATCGGCAGCGCCAAACCCTCGCCCCAGGAGCTGGCGCGCGCCCCGCATCGCCTGATCGATATCCGCGATCCGGCGGAGCCCTATTCGGCGGCGGACTTCCGCGAGGATGCGCGTTGCGAGATGCGGCAAATTACCGCAGCCGGACGCATCCCGCTGCTGGTGGGCGGCACCATGATGTATGCCAAGCGACTGCTCGAAGGGGTCGCCAACCTGCCGGCGGCAGATCCGGCCATTCGCGCCGAACTGGCTAGAGAGGCCGAACGGCGCGGCCTGGCGGGGCTGCATGACGAGCTGGCACGGGTCGATCCCGAGGCGGCCCGGCGCATTCACCCCAACGATCCGCAGCGCCTGATGCGGGCCCTGGAGGTCTATCGCGCCAGCGGTACGACCCTCACCGAACTGTGGCGTCGACAACGACCTGAAACCTTCCCATGGGAAGTGCTGTCGATAGGATTCACGCCTTTCGATCGTCGCGTGCTGCACGAGCGGATCGCTGCGCGTTTCGAGGTCATGCTGGAGGCCGGTCTCGTCGCGGAAGTCGAGGCGCTGCGTTCGCGCGGCGACCTGCACTTGGGCCTGCCGTCCATGAAGAGCGTGGGCTATCGTCAGGTGTGGGAATACCTCGACGGGCAGGGTGACGTCGACCAGCTGCGCCACCGTACCATCGTGGCGACTCGGCAGTTGGCCAAGCGTCAATTGACCTGGCTGCGCAGCTGGCCGGCGCTACACTGGGTCGATAGTCAGAACCGGTCGGCGCTGGAGGAAGTCCTGAAATTCGTGCGTGAATCGGGCTCTTAGCGTAAGATGATGGCTTCGAGTGGCCAGGGGACCAGGCCAAGCCGGCATGGTGTCATGTCGCAAGACAGACAACCCAAGAACACAACTTTCACCCCTCAAGAGAACGTTTTAGGGAGAGGTAAAATGTCCAAAGGGCAATCCCTTCAAGACCCATACCTGAACATCCTGCGCAAGGAGCGCATTCCGGTTTCGATTTTCCTGGTCAACGGCATCAAGCTGCAGGGACAGATCGAGTCGTTCGATCAGTTCGTGATTCTGCTGCGCAACACGGTCAGCCAGATGGTCTACAAGCACGCCATCTCCACTGTGGTGCCTTCGCGCAACGTGCGGCTGCCGCCGCAGGATCCCGCGGCCCAGCCGGACAGCAACGCGTGAGGTATTGATTGTTTTTTGAACGACCCGACGCCGGCGAAACGGCAGTATTGGTCCATGTGGACTTCCAGGACGAGCGCGAGCGCGAGGATCCGGGCGAGTTCATGGAACTGGTCCGTTCCGCCGGGGCCGAACCTGCGATGCTGCTTACCGGCAGCCGGCATCGGCCCGATCCGCGTACCTTCATCGGTAGCGGCAAGGTGGAGGAGCTGCGCGAAGCGCTGCAGGTGCATGGTGCCGAGCTGGTCATCTTCAACCACGGCTTGAGCCCCTCCCAGGAGCGTAACCTGGAGCGGGAGCTCAAGTGCCGGGTGCTGGACCGCACCGGGCTGATACTCGATATCTTCGCCCAGCGTGCGCGTACCCACGAGGGCAAGCTGCAGGTCGAACTGGCGCAGCTGGAGTACATGTCCACCCGCCTGGTGCGAGGCTGGACCCACCTGGAGCGTCAGAAGGGCGGTATCGGCCTGCGCGGACCCGGTGAGACCCAGTTGGAGACCGACCGCCGCCTGCTGCGGGCGCGTATCAAGGCAATCCACAAGCGGCTCGACAAGGTGCGTAGCCAGCGCAGCCAGAATCGTCGTGCCCGCGAACGAGCCGAAATTCCCAGCGTGTCGCTGGTCGGTTATACCAACGCCGGCAAGTCGACGCTGTTCAATGCGCTGACCGAGGCGAAGGTCTACGCGGCGGACCAGCTGTTCGCCACCCTCGACCCGACCCTGCGACGGCTCGAGGTCGGTGACGTCGGTCCGGTGGTGTTGGCGGATACCGTAGGTTTCATTCGTCATCTTCCGCACAAGCTGGTGGAGGCCTTCCAGGCCACCCTGCAGGAGGCGACCGAGGCATCGCTGCTGGTCCACGTGATCGATGCCGCCGATCCCGATCGCGAGCTCAACGTGGAGCAGGTCGAGAACGTGCTCGACGAGATCGGAGCGCTCGACGTGCCGATGCTCAAGGTGATGAACAAGATCGACCTGCTCGACAGCGCGCCGCGAATCGAGCGCGACGGGCAGGGGCGACCCGAAGTGGTGTGGCTCTCGGCCCGCGACGGGCGGGGGCTCGAACTGCTGGGCCAGGCGCTGTCGGAGCGCCTGGCGGATAACGTGATCGAGTTCAGCATGCAGCTGTCACCGCAGCAGGGCCGTCTGCGCGCGGGCATGCATGAACTCGGTGCCGTACAAGAAGAACATTACGAGGAGGGGGGCAAGGTGCGGCTCGACGTGCGCCTGCCTCGCCGTGACTTCCTGCAGTTGATGGCTCGCCTGGGAGAGCGGGCGGAAGACTATCTTCCGTCCGAGCTGCACGAGCGGCCAGTATGGGATGCGTGACGACTGCGGTGTCCTGATCGACTGGATCGACTTCCCCTAGAAATAACGGCGGCGGAACCTACCGGCGCCCTACAGGATGGCAACCGGCCTCTCCGTGCGGCTGAGCGAAGCGCCGACAGAGAGGCAACGCAGAGTGGAGACGACGTATGGCTTGGAATGAGCCGGGTGGCGGCAACCAGCATGACCCCTGGAGCGGTGGGGGCCGACGCGGTGGCGGCAGTGGCGGTAACGGCAGTGGGGGCGGCGGTGGCAACCGTGGCGGCAACCAGGGTCCACCCGACCTTGACGAGGCCCTGAAGAAATTTCAGGACAAGCTCAACAGCATGCTCGGCGGTCGCGGCGGCAAGGGCGGCGGCGGTCAAGGCGGCAAGGGCGGCGGTCGACCACGCAACACCTTCGCGCTGCCCGGGCTGCTGTTGATCATCGCCTTGGGCATCTGGGGGGCGATGGGCTTCTATCTGGTCGATCAGGCCGAGCGCGGCGTGGTGCTGCGCTTCGGTGAGTTCCAGACCGTCGTCGGCCCCGGCCTGCACTGGAATCCGCCGTTGATCGATGACGTGCGCATGGTCAACGTGACCCGCGTACGCTCGCTGACCCAGACCCAGTCGATGCTGACCCGCGACGAGAACATCGTCGAGGTCGAGATCTCGGCGCAGTATCAGGTCAACAACCCGCGCGACTTCGTGCTCAACGTGCGCAACCCGGAGCTCTCCATCGAGAACGCTCTGGACAGCGCGCTGCGTCACGTGGTGGGTGGCACCGACATGATCGAGATCCTGACCTCCGGTCGTGAGATCCTCGGCAGCTCGGTGGCGAGCCGCCTGCAGACCTACCTGGACAGCTACGGCACCGGTATTCGTCTGCAGACCATCAACATCGAGTCGACCTCGGCGCCGGCACCCGTCATCGATGCTTTCGACGACGTGATCCGGGCGCGCGAGGATCGTCAGCGGACCATCAACGAAGGCATGGCCTACGCCAACGCCATCATCCCGGCCGCTCAGGGTCAGGCGCAGCGCCTGGTCGAGCAGGGCCAGGGTTATCGCGAATCGGTGGTGGCCGAGGCCCAGGGTCAGGTCAACCGCTTCAACGCGCTGCTGGCTCAGTACCGCAACGCACCGGAGATCATGCGTGAGCGTCTCTACATCGACGCCATGGCCGATGTCTTCGCCCGCACGCCGAAGGTGCTGATCGACGTACGCGACGACGCACCGCTGATGTATCTGCCGCTCGACCAGCGCCCCGGTGGCCAGACTGGCGGTGGTGAAGGCAACGGTGAGGCGGCTCGCGGCGAAAGCGGCGAACTCGACCCCCGCGTGCTCGAGCGCCTGCGTACGACCAGCTCGGCGCAGGGTGGCAATACCGGTGGTATCCGCAGGGAGGGCCGCTAAATGGTGAACAACCGTTCCTTGATCATCGTGGGTGGCCTCGCTGCCGTGGCCTGGCTGGCCAGCAACAGCCTCTACGTGGTCGACGAGACCGAGCGTGCCGTCAAGCTGCGCTTCGGTGAGGTCATCGAAGAGAACATCCAGCCCGGGCTGCACTTCAAGGTGCCGATCACCCAGACGGTGCGCAAGTTCGACACCCGTGTGCTGACTCTGGATACCGATACCAGCCGCTACCTGACCCTCGAGCAGAAGGCGGTGATCGTGGACTCCTACGTCAAGTGGCAGGTGGTCAACCCCACCCGCTACTACGAGGCTACCGCCGGCGACGAGATGATGGCGATCCGCCTGATCCAGCCGCGGGTCGACGAGAGCCTGCGTAACGAGTTCGGTCGCCTGGATCTGCAGCAGATCATCGCCGAGCGTCGCGACGACCTGATGATCCGGCCGACCCAGGAACTCGATGCACTGATGCGCGAGGAGCTGGGGGTGTCGATCCTCGACATTCGCGTCAAGCGGATCGACCTGCCCGAGGACGTCTCCGCCGCGGTATTCGACCGCATGCGCTCCGAGCGTGAGCGGGAAGCGCGCGAGTGGCGCGCCCAGGGTCAGGAGGAGGCCGAGCGGATTCGCGCCAACGCCGACCGTCGTCGCCAGGTGCTGCTGGCCCAGGCCACCGAGCGGGCCGAGACCCTGCGTGGTGAAGGCGATGCCGAAGCGGCAGCGATCTTCTCCGAGGCCTACGGCCAGAATCAGGAGTTCTTCACCTTCTGGCGCAGCATCAACGCCTATCGCGAGAGCTTCGACGGCGAGCGGGACATGCTGGTGCTCGATCCGACCAGCGACTTCTTCCGCTACCTGCGCAGCCCGGCGATCCAGAACGACGAATGACCCCAACCCTCGGCCGGCCGCGGGTCGGCCGAGGCTCGTTGGCCCCGCAAGCGGGGTTCAACCTGGCGTCAAACGTGATAGAATCCCTGAACCGGGCGTGGCCCGGTTTTTTTGTGGGCCTTTTTTACCTTCGAAACCCTTTTCGCCCCGCCCAATCGTCTTGCAGGATTGACCATATGACCATCGCTGACCGCTGGCTGCTGCCCGACGGCATGGATGAGGTGCTGCCGCCCCAGGCGAGCCGCATGGAGGAGCTGCGCCGTACGCTGCTCGATCTCTATTACCGCTGGGGATACGACCAGGTCATGCCGCCGCCGGTGGAGTTTCTCGACTCTCTGTTGACCGGTACCGGTACCGACCTGGACCTGCAGACCTTCAAGCTGACCGACCAGCTCACCGGCCGCCTGATGGGCGTGAGCGCCGACGTGACGCCTCAGGTGGCGCGGATGGATGCGCACTCCATGCGCCATCAGGGGCCGGCGCGTCTGTGCTACTGCACCAACGTACTGCGGGCCAAGGCCGACCAGTATCAGGGCGGCCGCAGCCCGGTGCAGGTCGGCGTCGAGCTGTTCGGCCACGCGGGCCTGGAAGCCGACCTCGAGATCCTGCGGCTGGCGCTGCTGAGCCTCAAGGCGGCGGGGGCCGCCGAGCTGCACTTGGCGCTGGGCCATATTGGCATCTATCGTAGCCTGGTACAGGCAGCGGCACTGGATCACGACCGTGAGCGGGCGCTGTTCGAAGCGCTGGAGCTGAAGTCGCCCGGCGCCCTGGCCGAGCAGGTCGAAGCCAGCGTACCCGACCCGGCGCTGGCGGAGATGTTCCGTGCGCTGGGACGCCTGCATGGCGGTGCCGAGGTGCTGGAGTCCGCACGCGAGGCCTTCGCCGGCGCCCCCGCGGCGGTGGCAGAAGCGCTGGCTCAGCTGCGTGCGCTGCATCAGGGCGTGATCGAGGAGCATCCCGAGGTCGAGATATACTTCGACCTGGCCGAGCTGCGTGGCTATCAGTATCACACCGGCATGATGTTTGCGGCTTTCGTGCCGGGCTACGGTCAGGCCTTGGCCAAGGGCGGGCGGTACGACGATACGGGGCGCGCCTTCGGGCGTGCGCGACCCGCCACCGGCTTCTCCATGGATCTCAAGCTGCTCGCCACGCTGGTACAGAGCGAGCCGGCCTGCGACGGCATCTGGGCACCGGCCGCCGGAGACGGGCTGAGCGAGGCGATTGCCGCGTTGCGCGACAGCGGTCACCGGGTGGTACAGGCACTGCCGGGGCAGACGACATCCCCCGAGGTGCATCGCTGCAGCCGCCGTCTGAGCCTGGTCGACGGGCGCTGGCAGACGGTGGCACTCTAGGCCTTGGTGTGGTGGCCGAAGCCAGATTTGGACGACACCGGCGTGCGGGCCGGATCACGAGCGCGGCCCGCGGGCCGGATCATCGACGCGCACTTACGCGGCGCTGACACGAGAGACGAGACACAATGGGCAAGAATGTAGTCGTGCTGGGCACCCAGTGGGGTGATGAAGGCAAGGGCAAGGTGGTCGATCTGTTGACCGAATCCGCGGCAGCGGTGGTCCGTTTCCAGGGCGGACACAACGCCGGCCACACGCTGGTCATCGACGGCGAGAAGACCGTGCTGCACCTGATTCCCTCGGGTATCCTGCGCCAGGACAAGACCTGCGTCATCGGCAACGGCGTGGTGCTCTCCCCCGAGGCGCTGATCAAGGAGATCCGCGAGCTCGAGGCCAAGGGCGTGCCGGTGCGCGAGCGGCTGCGTCTCTCGCCGGCGTGCCCGCTGATCCTGCCCTACCATGTGCGCCTCGACCTGGCGCGTGAAAAGGCCCGCGGCGTGGCCAAGATCGGCACCACCGGTCGCGGCATCGGGCCGGCCTATGAGGACAAGGTGGCCCGTCGCGGCCTGCGCCTGGGCGACATGCTGCATCGCGAACGTTTCGCCTCCAAGCTGGGCGAGGTGCTCGACTACCACAACTTCGTGCTGGTCAACTACCACGGCGAGAAGGCGGTGGACTTCCAGCAGATCCTCGACGAGGCCATGGAGATGGCCGAAGAGCTGCGTCCCATGGTCTGCGATACCGTAGGCCTGGTGCACGAGCTGCGCCGCGCCGGAGAGAACATCCTGTTCGAAGGGGCGCAGGGCTCGCTGCTCGACATCGATCACGGCACCTATCCGTTCGTCACCAGCTCCAATACCACCGCCGGCGGCACCGCCACCGGTTCCGGCGTTGGCCCGCTCTATCTCGATTACGTACTCGGCATCACCAAGGCCTACACCACCCGGGTCGGCTCCGGCCCGTTCCCCACCGAGCTGTTCGACGAGCACGGCCGGCATCTGGCCGAGCGCGGCCATGAGTTCGGCGCCACCACCGGGCGTCCGCGCCGCTGCGGCTGGTTCGACGCCGTGGCCCTGCGTCATGCGGTGCAGATCAACTCGGTTTCGGGCATCTGTCTGACCAAGCTCGACGTGCTCGACGGGCTGGAGAACATCCGGGTCTGCGTGGGCTATCGCAGCAAGGATGGTGAGGTGATGGAGAACCCCGTCGATTCCGAGGGCTACGAAGCGGTGGAGCCGCTCTACGAGGACCTGCCGGGCTGGAGCGAGTCGACGCTGGGGGCCAAGCGCATCGAAGACCTGCCGGCCAATGCACGCGCCTACATCAGCTACCTCGAGGAGAAGGTGGGCACCTCGATCGACATCGTCTCGACCGGTCCCGACCGTAACGAGACCATCGTGCTGCGTAACCCCTTCGACGCCTGATCGTGTCGGGGTGCTATCGACAGTAACGACTCGAGGCCGGCCAAGCGCCGGCCTCGTTCGTTATGCGCAGGGTCGCGGTAACGTCAGCGAGCCCGATGCGATGGGTTCGCTGGCGGGTCGATCTACTCCTCCACTTCCACTTCACCGGCGGCGGCGATGGCCTCCTCGTCGGAGAGCAACTGGCGCAGCGTCTCAACGGCGAGCTGCCCCTCGCTTTCGAAGACATTGTCCAGCCACAGCAGGGCCTGCTCCTGGTTGGCCTGCAAGCCGCGGGAAGTGAGGTAGGCCTCGGCCAGAGCCAGACGTGCGCTGTGGTGCCCTTGGCTGGCGGCCTCGTAGAGGTAGTCGGCGCCTCGTTCCGGGTCGCGCTCCACCGTCACCCCGCGCAGATACTCGCGGCCGAGCGAGGCCTGCGCCCCCGGGTGGCCCTGCTCCGCGGCGGTCAACAACAGCTCATGGCCGCGCTCGACATCCTGGGCTATGGCGCCGTCGCCGCGCATCAGCGCAAGGCCGAGCGCCGCCGTGGCGTAATCTGCACCGCCATCGATGGCCTGCTGATACCAGCGTTCCGCTTCCTCGGCGTTCTGCTCGACCCCTCCACCATGCTGATAGGCCTCGCCCAGCGCGAAAGCGGCGTTCGGCATGCCTGCATCGGCGGCCTGCTGCAGCAGCTCCAGGCCGCGGTCGATGTCCTGCTCCACATGGCTGCCGGTCAGGTAGGCCTCACCCAGATTGGCTCGCGCGCCGGAGTGGCCCCGGGCCACGGCGGCTTCCAGGTACTCGACGCCCGTTGCGTCATCGCCCCGATCCATGTACAGGCGACCGAGGCTTGCGGCGGCGCCGGCATGGCCGGCCTGATGGGCCTGCCCCAGCCAGTACTCCGCCCGGCCCTGATCGCGTTCGACGCCTTCACCGTCGAGAAAGGCACGACCGAGATCGGCCATGGCGCCAGGGTGGCCGTCTTCCGCTGCTGCCACCAGGGCCTGGATATCGCCCTGGGCGCCCAGGTCGCGCTGGACGTAGGTCAGGGCATCGTCGGCGGACTCGTGCCCCGCCTCCTGAGCGCGAGTGAGCCAGCGATTGGCCTCGGCGAGATCGCGCTCCACGCCCTCGCCATGGCGATAGGCGCGGCCCAGTACCACCATGGCATAGGCATCGCCCTCATGGGCAGCCTGGGTCACCAGTCGGATACCTTCGCGGGGATCGCCGTCCAGGCTGCCATCCAGATACGCTTCGCCGAGTTGGGTCAGCGCCGTGGTGTCACCGGCCTGGGCGGCATGCTCGAGAAGCTCGCGCCCCCTGACTGGGTCATAGGGCAGCACCTCGCCGGCGAGATAGGCGGAGCCCAGTATGCGCATGGCCCCGCTCTGGCCGCGCTCGGCAGCCTGTTCCAGCAGCTCCTCGGCGCGAGTGGGATCGGGTGCCGTGCCGCGCCCTTCGAGCAGGGCACCGCCGAGCTGCTCGGTGGCCCAGGGGTGGCCGAGTTCATGGCTGCGTTCGAGGTAGTCGACGGCAATGTAGGGCTGGCCCGCGACCCGTTCGTCATCCAGGTAGAGCGAGCCCAGTTGTGCCAACGCCAGCGGGTGATCCTGCTCGGCGGCCTGTTCGAGCAGGCCCATGCCGCGGGGCAGGTCGTTGAGCCCGGCCTGGCCTTCCACCAGGGCGCGCCCCAGGATCACTCGAGCATCGGTCGAGCCGGCCTCGATCGCTTCGCGCAGCCAGCGCTCGGCACGTACCGGTTCGGGACGGCCGGTGTCGGGTTCGAGCAGGGCCTGGCCCAGGTGGGTCATGGCATCGACGCTGCCTTGGCTCGCTGCATCCTCCAGCAGCTCGAGACCCTGCTGACGATCTCCGTCCCGGGTCAGGTCGCGCCCGGCTCGGGCCAGGGCATCGAGATCGCCCGCTTCGGCCGCCTGCTGCAACCAGTGGATGCGTTGGTTGGGCTGGTCGCCGAGCAGTCCGTCCTCGCTGTGTAACGACGCCAGCTGCAGCATGGCATTGACGTCGCCCTGGGCCGCCTCGTTTTCGAGGATGTCGGCGTAGCGCTGGGCGTAGTCCATCGAGCGAGCCGGATCTTGCTCCAGCCAGCCGCCGGGAGCATGGGCTTCTGCCAGAGCCTCGAGGGCATCTGGCTCACCGCGCGCGGCTGCTTCGCTGTAGAGCCGGTGGGCCAGTTCGGGATCGGCCTCGACGCCTTCGCCGCCTTCGGCCAGCAGACGGGCCAGCAGCACCTCTGCGTTGCGGTCGAGGTCGGCCTCCTTGGCTTGCCACAGCAGATGGTAGGCGAGTACGTCGTTGCGCTCTACGCCTCTGCCTTCGAGGTAGAGTCGTGCAAGGTTCAGCGAGGCGTGGCCGCGTATAGATGAAGGCTGCTCAATCGCTTGACCGTAGAGGCGAGCGGCTTGAGTGGGATCTTGCTCGACGCCGAGGCCCTGGTCGTAAAGCTTGGCCATCTCATAGTAGGCGGGTGGCACGTAACGTTCTATCAATGGCTGCAAGTGTTCTATGGCCTCATCATAGCGACCCGCTTCGATCAGGTCTTGGATGCGATTGATTTGGTTCCAATCCGTCGTATCTATGTTCGCCTCGGGTCCCCCGGAGAACCAGCTTTCATGTGCCTCGGGGATGGGCTGGGCATGCTCATCACCAGGGGGGGCATGCGTCACGGCGCAGCCGGCCAGCCAGGCCGACAGGGTGATCGCTGCGGTGAAGCGCAGCGAGGGGATGAGTCGAGTCCTGTTCGCTATTGGTTCCATGTGTTCCCCTCTCTATGTCCTATGTCGTGTCCGTCGTGTCGGGCAGGTGGCGCTGGATCAGTTTCCCAGGCCGCGGAACGCTTCGGTGCTGCGCTGCTCCTCATCCATGTAGAGGTGCTCCTGTGCATCGGGATCCATGAAGTAGAGCGTGACGAAGCCGCCCGCACTGCGATTGTAGGTAGGGCGTACCCGGGTCACGAAGTCGGCCATCGGCTCGTGCTCGTAGTGGCTCAGATAGATGTCCATCCAGGTGAAGTACTGTGGGTCACGCAGGAAGCCCATGAACTGTTCGAGTGGCGCGTAGTCGCCCAGCGCCGCCGGGTCGTCCAGAATCACGAACAGGAAGTCGACGGCATCGTGGATGGTGCTGCCCTGGTACTCCAGGTCGAAGATGTCGTAACCCTGACGGTGAATCACCTGCATGTTGGTGATCAGATAGTTGAGGGCATAGTTCTGATAGTGGGTGGCGCGCCGACCGCGACCCACTTCGAGAGGCAGCGCGCCGCTTTCGGTCATGTCGTGCAGTGCCGAATAGATGGCGCTGACGCCGAAGCGGAACAGATCGTCATCCTCGACCAGCACCCCGACCATGCTGGCGTAGAGTGCGCGGCGATAGAAGTGGTTGTTGCAGCAGCTCTCCTCAGGCTCGCCGGGAATTGCCGAGTGCTGCAGGGCGAGCCCGTGGAGCCACCGCTCCACTTCCGCCTTTTCTTCCTCGAAACCTTCCACGTAGGGGCGCACGATGGAGTAGGCCATGGCAGCGGCGAACAGCATCGATTCCGAGGCGAACCAGGCTTGGGGTTCCAACGAATCGTAGCGGAAGGTGGTCAACGCCTTGGCCTCGGCCCAGCCGTGCAGATACTGCACCAGGCAGTCGGCATAGAAGGTATCGCCCGTGGCGACGAAGGCTCCGGCCAGGTCCGATACGCTGTCCTCGAAGGCGAACAGCGGCTCGGTGGCCAGTTCCCATTCATCGGGGTTGGGGTAGAAGCCCGGTATTCCACCGCGGGTCGTAATGGGCTCGAAATTGAGCTTCTGACGACAGCTGAGCCCGAGCCCCGCCTCCTCCTTGACCTGCAGCAGCACGGGATTCTGGGTTTCGCGCAGCAGGGCCATGCGCGCCTCGACATCGAAGTAGCTGGCATCGGTGTCGTTGACTTGGTAGTCGGAGAGGTCGAGCGCCATGCGCTCCTCTCGCGAGAGGGTGTCGGCCATCACCGCGCTGCCGCCCATCGCCAGCAGGGCGGCAGGCAGCAACGACAGCAAGGGGTGTCGGATAAGTCCTTTTACTGCAGCAAGGGGCATGATCGGCGTCGCTCCATTGGCGCTCGAACGTGGGTGTCAGGGGGTGTAGAAACGGAAGGCGGCAAAGTCGACGTATTGATCGCGGGGCGTGCGCCACCCTTCACCGGTGCCGCCGAAGAAGGTCGAGAACATCAGGCCGTCGATGGTGAGGTCGGGCGTGGTGCGAAACACTACGTTCTGGTGCTCCAGCACCGGACGACCATCGACCCATAGCCTGGCAATGCCATTGTCCTGACCGGGATCGTTGAGCACCACCTCCTGCTCGATGGTCACCCACTGACCGAGCGGAAAGTGCCAGAAGCCGCGTCCGATGGATTCACCCTCGAAGCCGACCACATAGGGGTAGAGTTCGCCCTCGCCCTCTTCTCGCCACATCAGGCGCATCGAGAAGCCGCTCACGCCATCGACCTCTTCACCGCCCGAGGGGGCTTCTCCGCCATACAAGCCCGGCAGCTTGCCGCCGCGGACGAAGTCGAAATCGGCGGGAAAGCGGACCATATAGCTCAGGCACGCTCGGTCGGCGCCCTGAAACGAGGGGGGGTCGCTGTAGAAACCGGCGCCGCCGCGGGGCTCCTCGCCCGGTGACGAGGTGCCGGCGGGGTAGTGCACGCGCAGGCCTGGCTCGTCGATACCGGTCTGTCCGGTTCCCAGACGCTCGACGTTTTCATCGGTACCCCAGTGGCGCGTGGTGTGGAAGTTCTGGCGCACGGAGGCGTGGCCGTCTCTGTACGCTGCATCTGCAGCCTGGCGCGGCCGCGGGGTTTCTATCGCTCTGTAGCGCTGTGAGCAGGCTTCGACCTGGGGAATGCCGACGAGGGCATCGGCGCCCTCGTCGCTGTGGCTGGCCGCTGCCGGTAGCAGGGTCAACCCCCCCAGCAGCAGGCCGGTATACATGCCGACGGTACTGCGTTCCTTAGCTGTCGTCGGTAACTTCATCGTTGTCCTCCATGGCTGCGCGATAGATGTCGTCGCCGAACTGGATGACCGAGCGCACCCCTTGCCAGATCCGCTCCGAGGCGGCGCCCAGCAGTGGGGCTTCGGTAAAGCGCACGTCCACCGGTTGGCCGACGCTCTCGGCCGGCAGCGGCTCCTCAGGTACCAGCAGTACGCTGGCCACGTTCTGCTGCTGTCGCACCCAACTGGGAAACCCGGCGCGCGGCTGACGTTCGACGTCCAGCGCGACGTTGCGCACCCGGGCGCGAATGGGCTGGTTGGCATTGGCCAGGGTAACGTAGGCCTGCTGGTCGGGGTCGATGCGGCTGATGTCGTTCATGTGCACCAGCGCCTCGACCAGCACATCGTCCTCGTCGGTGCGGATCAGTGTCATGATCCGTTCGCTCTCGTTGATGTAGACCCCGTCGGCACTGCTCAGCGCCCATGCCACCAGGCAGTCGCAGGGGCTGTAGATGTCGTTGCTGGCCATACGGGCCTCGAGGGCGGCGATACGCGAGCTCTCGTAGTCGCGCACCGTTTCGAACTGGTCGATACGCGCCTGGGCGATCTCCGGCGAGACGGACTCGAAGGTCATGGTGTCGCCGCTGGCCGGCTGGGCCGAGTTGGCCAGACTGACTTCCTGCATGCCGCCTTCGATGTGTTCGCGCAGGTTGTCGAGCAGCCGGTTGTTGTAGTCCAGCGCCGCCTCGGCAAGGATCAGATCGGACTCCAGGTCGCTGTTGATCACGTTGGTCAAAAGCTGGTCGCGCTCGACCTGGTCGCCGGCCACCAGTTCGTGTTCGCCGAGAATGCCCGGACTGGGCGCACGAATGTCGATGCGCGGTGCCGTCACGGCGGCGAAACTGGGCTCGATCAGCATGAAGTTGCGGTAGGCGGTGGCGGCGCCTACCAGCACCAGCACGCCGATGGCGGCGAACAGCAGGATGTAGCGCCCCATGGGCTTGGGCGGGCGCGCCGGCGGCAGCGCTCTGGACGCCTGACGCTTGCGCGGCGTCTGCGGGTCTTCGCCGCCTATCAGTCCTTCGACGTTGGGCGAGCGGCCGCTGAGGGCGCTGCGGATGATCTGACGCAGCAGCTCGCGGTGCTGCGGCTCGATCTCGGTGATCTCGAAGCTGACGTCGTAGCCCTCGCCGCGGGCGGCGGGCGTGGTGCGCAGGCACTCCGCCTTCAGCGGGACGATCAGCTCGGTGGCACCTGCCATCATCAGCAGCGAGGCGGTGATACGCTGGCCGGGCTGATAATCCCGCCGGCTGTGGGCGGAAAAGCCGCCCAGGGAGACGTCGTTGCCGCTCAGCTCCGTATCGCTGTCGGCCAGATCGACGCGAAAGGGCAGGGTGACGCGAATGTAGCCACGCTCGTCACGGCGCTCATGCTGCAGGCGGTCGCCGCGAGTCAGGCGCACGCTGTCATGATCGGCGCCGTCCGGCTCGCCGGCAGCGTCGGGTTGCTTCCTTGCGCGGCTCCCACCCAGGGTAGGCTCGTGTCGCTTGGGGTCGTCGTTGGAAAAATGATCAGCCATCCGTAGGTCGCTCCTTGCGTCAGGGTTGAGTCGTCGCCACTTCCGTTTGGGCGGCGGGCTCGACCCTGAGTCTTACGTTGACGAGGGTCAGGTTGTGTTCATCGAGGGCCAGCTGGCAGGAGGCATCCACGGTGCACTGCACGGCATCCTGGATCGGCTCGCCATCGGGGCCCCGCATCAGTTCCGCCAAGGCGGGCGATATCGCCAGCGTGGTGCGCTCATTGCCATGAATCTGCTTGTCGCTCGGCCGGGCGCTTTGTTGCAGGGTGTCGATCAGGTCGCCTTCCAGCCGAAAGTGTCCTGGCGGGAGTCGTACCGCGTCATTGGTTCTGTCGGCAATGGCGGCACCGATCCAGCGATCGAGTCGCTCCGGCTGCTGGTTGCGCTCCCAGGTCTGGTCCCGGGCGATATGCAGCGATGTGCGGTCGGGCGGCTCCATCACGCCGGTCGACAGGATCAGCACGAACAGCAGCACGCCGTAGGCAAAGCCATGCAGTACGTGGCCCATTCGGCGCTGTCTGCGGGCTGCCACCGGATCGTCCGGCTCGCCGGCGGAAATGCCCTGGCGTGACCACTTCTGCCGGTTGAAGCGGAAGCTGACGTAGGTCTTGAGCATCGCGCCCCACACCTGGTTGTAGTAGATCAGCGGGATCCACAGCAGGCTGAATCGCCCGCGCTGCCAGGCAAGGATGAGAGTGGCGATGCCACGGGTCATCAGGATCCACAGCACGTAGGCGAAGAAGAACGAGGGCCTGACGAACAGCGATACCAGGGTCACCACGGTGGGGCCGACGAGGGTCGTCCACATGGAGAGGCGCTGATCGATCAGGCTCCACCAGGTAAACATGCCCATCGGGCGAGGCCCCAGCGCAATGGCGCGGTTGCTGGTGCGCAGCATGTTGCCGTACCAGCGACGCATCAGGTCGGTGGTCGAGGCAAAGAAACGCCGACGATCGGGCAGCTCCTCGAATCCCGTCACGTAGACGTCGGGAATGTAGAGCATGCGCCAGCCTTTCTTCAGCAGCCAGAACCACGAGGACTTGTCGTCACCCGAGAGGAACTTGAAGTTGCCGAAGCGCCAATGGTCGACATGGTCGCTCTCGATCAGCTCGATGAAGTCGGGCTGAGTCGCCAGGTCGGCACGGAACACGCTGTAGCGGCCGGTGAGCACCAGCAGTCGACGCGACAGCGACATTGAGCTCATCATCAGGTGGCGCTGCGCATAGCGCAGGTCGTACCACTCGCGGGTGGCGTCGTTGCCGGTCACCTCGGCACGGTTGTTGGTGGTCAGCGCCCCCAGGTCGTCCTGGGACACGAAGAAGGAGAGCGAACGGGACAGCGTGCCCGGCTCGAGCCGGATATCGCCATCCATCGAGATCAACAGCGATCCCGGCGCCGGCAGGCGCCGGGAGATCGCCCGCAGCACCTCGGCCATGGCCGAGCGCTTGCCGTCCCCCTTCTGGAACATGTAGCGCACTTCGACGTTCTGCGGCCAGCCGTGCTCGTCCATGACGTGAGTGATGACATCCACGTCGGTACGATCCGAGACGGAGGCGAAGATCGTCGTCGGCACGCCGTAGGTGTGAGCTTCCCTGACCAGAGCGTCATAGACCTGGAAGTTGACCCGAGTCTCGATGCGAAACGAGGTGCACAGCACGAACAGCTCCGGTGGCTTTTCGTGCTCGCCCACCGCATCGGCCTCGGCCCGCATGCGTGGGAAGAGCACACGGTTGTACCAGACCGAGCGGATTGCCTGCACCGCCCACCAGGAGTAGCGCCAGATGGCAATCGTCCCGATGACGAAGAAGAAGTTCTGCGACTCGGGCGAAAACACATCCGTCGGCAGCTCGCTGACGATCAGTATCAGCAGCGCCATGCCGAACACGAAGGTGGTCAGCTCCGTGACTCGGCTGGCGACGGTGTGGTCGCGGGGAGTAGCGGACATTGCAGCTCCTCACGCCAGCACGGGTCGTACGGAGTCGCCTCGACCGATACCGTAGTAGGCGAGCCCGGCTCGCTTGACGGTCTCGGGTTGGAACAGATTGCGGCCATCCACCAGCACCGGCTCCTCGAGCTTGTCGTGCAGCTCGGCGAAGTCGATGGTGCGGAAGGCCTTCCATTCGGTGCAGATCACCAGCGCGTGGGCGCCCTCCAGGGTATCGTCGCGGCGTTCGGCCAGTACCAGGTCGTCGCGCTCACCGTAGATACGGCGACACTCGTCGGAGGCTTCCGGATCGTAGGCCTGGACACGCGCGCCGGCGTCCCACAGCGCTTCGATCAACGCGCGGCTGGGCGCCTCGCGCATGTCATCGGTATTGGGCTTGAAGGCCAGCCCCCAGATGGCGATGGTCTTGCCTGCCAATTGGCCGTCGAAGGCCTGGCAGAGCTTCTCGAACAGCTTATTCTTCTGCCGCGCATTGACCCGCTCTACCGCCTTGATCATCTCGGCCGGATGGCCGATCTCCTCGGCGGTGTGGGCCAGCGCCTTGACGTCCTTGGGAAAGCAGGAGCCGCCGTAGCCGCAGCCGGGATAGATGAAGCTGTAGCCGATGCGCGGGTCGGAGCCGATGCCGTGGCGAACCTCCTCGACGTCGGCGCCGAGGCGCTCGGCGAGGTTGGCGACTTCGTTGATGAAGCTGATCTTGGTCGCCAGCATGGCGTTGGCGGCGTACTTGGTCAGCTCGGCGCTGCGCACGCCCATGAACATCATCTTGTCGCGCTGACGGTTGTACGGCCCGTAGCACTCCAGCATGGCCTGCTTGACGCGCTCCGAATCGGTGCCGACGACGATGCGCGAGCCGCGGGAGAAATCCTCGATCGCAGCACCTTCCTTGAGAAATTCCGGATTGGAGCAGACGTCGAACCCCAGGTCGACGCCGCGCTTTTCGAGCTCGGCGGCAATCGTGCGTTCCACCTTGCTGGCCGTACCGACCGGCACGGTCGACTTGTCGACGACGATCTTGTAGTCGTTCATGTACTGGCCGATGGTTTCGGCGACCTTCAGCACGTACTTGAGGTCGGCGCTGCCATCCTCGTCGGAGGGGGTGCCCACGGCGATGAACTGCAGCAGACCGAACTCGACCGCCTTGGCGGCATCGGTGGTGAACTCGATACGGCCGGCAGCCTTGTTCTTGCCGATCAGATCTTCCAGGCCGGGCTCGTAGATGGGAACTTCGCCGGCGTTCAGCCGTGCGACCTTGTCCTGGTCGACGTCCACGCACATGACCTGGTGGCCGACATCGGCCAGACAGGCGCCGGTGACCAGTCCCACATAGCCTGATCCGAAGATAGTGATTTTCATGATCGTCATCGCTCCTTGCAGTGATGCCCTGTTCATCCAATCAACGCCGCCTGCGCCGGTATCCACCGACGCTAACGGCGCACAGGGCCGGGTTTTCTTCGTTAGCGTGCCATACGGTAGGCAACATCCACGCCAACTGGAAAAAAGTCTTTCCAATCAGAAAGCTGGCGTGAAGATAAAGAATTGTTATCAGATGTGATGGTGCTGTTGTGTCGCCATTAGGAGACGTCTCAGGCGCAAAGTTCACTGAGCCTTGCAGATCAAGGGCTTGATCTGTCTCCTAACAGCGACAAGGATAGGAGGTGTCTGGGTAATATATTGATAGAATTTGTTTTGTTGAGTAAGGAAGGGGTGTTTCCGAGCAGCGACGCCCTTACTCGCTGGCCGACCTTGCCGTTACCCGGGCTTCCATGCGTGTCAGGAACACGCTCATGATGCGCTCGTAGAGCTGGCGTCCGAGCAGGGCATCCTCGATACCGGCATCCACGTTGGGGTTGTCGTTGACCTCGATGACCACGACCCGCTCTCCCGCCTGCTTGATGTCGACGCCATAGAGCCCGTTGCCGATCAGGCGCGTGGCCTTCAAGGCCGCCTTGATGACCGCCGATGGCACCTCGGACGGATCGTGGGTGGTGAAACCGCCGCTCTTCACGCGTGCTCCCGAGTGGTCATAGATCTGCCAATGACCGCGGGCCATGTAATAGCGGCTGGCGAACAGCACCTGGCCGTCCAGCACGCCGATACGCCAGTCGTACTCAGTGGGCAGCCACTCCTGCAGCAGCAGCAGCGCGGAGTCGTCGAACAGCCGTCTGGTTTCGCGCTCGAGCTGCTCCAGCGACTCGACCTTGACCACGCCGCGGGAGAAGGAGCCGTCGGGAATCTTCAGCACCATGGGAAAGCTCATACCGGCGACGCGCTCGGCCAGCGGGCGTCGGTCGCGGCGCTTGAGCAGGATGCCCTCGGGCGCCGGCACGCCCCGTGCCCGGAGCAGCGCATGCAGGTAGACCTTGTTGGTACAGCGCAGGATGTCCCGCGGCGAGTCGATCACCACCAGCCCCTCATGCTCGGCGAGCCTTGCCATGCGGTAGGTGTGATGGTCCAGCGCGGTGGTTTCGCGGATGAAGAGGCCGTCGAATTCGGCCAGTCGGCCGGCGTCGCGCCGGGTGATCAGCGATACGTCGATGCCCAGCTTGCGTCCGGCGCGAATGAAGGCCTTGAGCGCACTGGTGTTGCTGGGCGGCATGGCCTCCTTGGGATCGACCAGGATGGCCAGGTCGAAGCGGTAGCGGCGGCGCGCCTTGGGGGTGCGCCATACCTTGCGCGAGTGGCGGTTCAGCGCCGAGGCGAACAGGTCCTGCTCGTCGACGTTGAGATCGCGCAGCGCCACCGGCTTGAGGCGGGCCAGGCGCCACAGGTCGTGGCGCCGCACCAGGCGTGCCTCGAGCAGCGGACAGGGCAGGCGCTCGAAGAGCTTGCGGGCGAGACGGCCCAGCTCGGGTTCGAGGCATTCGCCGAACAGCACCCGCAGCGTCACGCTGTCGCCGGCGAGGCGGCCCTGGCGTGCCAGTTCGCCCAACAGCGGGGCCAGCGTATCCAGCTGCAGATCGACCAGCGCCTTGCGCGACAGCTCGTTGAGGGTCTCCACGCTCGGCAGCACCCGCTGCCCACGGGCCTGGGCGAGCAGGGAGACGTAGTAGCCGGTGCCCAGGTAGTCGAGTTCGCCGCACAGATTGATCACATGGGTGCTGCGGTCCTGGTCGGCGGCACTGCGGTGACGGCGGTCCAGGGCAAGGAAGTCGTCAGCGCTGATCAGGTCCTCGGAGGGGTAGTAGGGCTGCCAGTCTTCCTGTCGATCGACGACGATACGCAAGGGGCACATGGTGAGTTCCGTTCGGTTGAAAACGATGGCAGAGCGCTGCCGAATGCGGCCAGCATGCCGCTGCAACTTCCAGTCGACAAGCGTGTCGACTGGTGAAATGATTTCATGATCCCGATCCACCAACAGCAGTGTCGGGACGACTATCGTGTCCCTACGACATATGATGATTGCAGCCCGTTGCGGCCCGTTGCGGAGAGTTCGATGAGCGTTACGTTGCGTCAGGCCCGTCCTCAGGATCTGGACGCACTCTATCGCCTGGAACAGCTGGCCTTCAGCGGCGACCGCTTCAGCCGCCGGCAGCTTTGGCACCTGTTGAATCGCGCTCATGCCGAGACCCTGCTTGCCGAGGCAGAGGATGGGCGACTGCTGGGCTACGGCACCTTGCTGTTCCGGCGCGGCAGCCGACGAACCCGGCTCTACTCCTTCTGTGTCCACCCGGAAGCGCGTGGCAGCGGCTTGGGGCGTCGCCTGCTCGAAGCGCTGGAGCGCCTGGCCGTGGCTCAGGGGGCCGATGCCCTGGGGCTCGAGGTAAGAGCCGACAACCGTATCGCGCTGGGGTTGTATCGCCGCATGGGGTTTCGTCTGGAGCGATGGCTCGATGATTACTACGAAGACGGCTGTGCCGGCTGGCAGATGGGCAAGTCGCTCGTCGCAGCAGAAGATCCGGTTGAAGAAGCCTCCTAGACGCGCAGGGGGCAGCCGAGGCTGGTAGACTTTTCGGCGTACCGGGCAAACAGGGAAAAGCCATGCCTTCTTTCGATATCGTTTCCGAATATGACAAGCACGAAGCCAGCAACGCGGTGGATCAGGCCAATCGCGAGATCCAGAGCCGCTTCGACTTCAAAGGCGTCAAGGCCAGCTTCGAGCTGAACGGCGACACGGTGCTGCTCGAAGCCGAAGTCGATTTCCAGCTCAAGCAGATGCTCGACGTCTTGCGCAACCGTCTCATCGCCCGTGGCATCGATGCGCGCTGTATGGACGTGCAGGAGCCCGAGCTTTCCGGCGTGCGCGCCCGCCAGGAGGTCAAGCTCAAGCAGGGGCTGGAGCAGAAGGAGGCCAAGGACATCGTCAAGCGCATCAAGGACAGCAAGCTCAAGGTCCAGGCCCAGATTCAGGGTGAGAAGGTGCGCGTCACCGGCAAGAAGCGTGACGATCTGCAGGATGTGATTGCCATGCTGCGCGGCGAGGGCGGCCCAGACCTGGCACTTCAGTTCGACAATTTCCGCGATTGAGCGGTGCGGTAGTGCGCCATCGGCCCGTCAGCGGTCGATGGCAAATCTTGACCTGGGGCAAGCAAGCCGCAGCCCACCCTTGAAATTTCCTCCGACGTCACCAATTTTACCCTTGCTGACACAGGGCCGAATGGCCTGCCCGTTGCGTCACGTGTTTTGGAAGAACAGGAGGTGGCGTATGAACCTGCAGAAATTCTCTCCCTGGAACTGGTTCAAGAGCGAGAGTGCCGATGCCGGCACGCCGGTGCCCGTCGAGCCGCGTCGCGGCGAGCTCTCGCCGTTGCTCGGCATGCACCAGGAGCTCGACCGCTGGATGAATGACGTCATGCGTCAGTTCGGCATGCCTTCCCTGGAGAGCCGCTTTGGCGAGATTCCCGGCCTGCTGCGGCCGCAGCTCGACATTGCCGAGCGCGATGACGAGTACCTGATCAGCGTCGAGGTGCCGGGTGTCGAAGAGAAGGACGTCAAACTCACCTTGGATGACCATCGCCTGGTGATCGAAGGCGAGAAACGCCAGGAAAGCACCACCAAGGAAGACAAGTTCCAGCGTATCGAGCGCTCCTATGGCAGTTTCCGCCGGGTGCTGGATCTTCCCGCCGACGCTCGCACCGAAGAGATCAGGGCCAGCTTTGCCAATGGCGTGCTCGAGGTGCACGTACCTCGCAGCGGCGAGGTCAAGTCGCAGCGTCGTGAAATTCCCATTCACTAACGAAAATGGACTCCGTCAGCTCGCCTCCGGGCGGGCTTTCTTTTTTCTAACGCGTCCATAGGGATGGCCGATTGGCTCGCACTGGCGAGATGCGCTTCAATGAGGAGAGCTGGCAACGCCGAATTGGAGCTACCTGCATGCATTCGCTTCGACGCGCTCTCTATATCGCTCTGGCATGGGTCAGCTTCGGGCTCGGCGTCATCGGTGTCTTCGTGCCGCTGATGCCGACGACCTGTTTCATGCTGCTGGCGGTATGGGCGGCCTCTCGCGGCTCACCGAGCTTCGCCCGGTGGATACGTGAGCACCCGCGCTTCGGTCCCACCGTGGTGGCCTGGGAGGGCGAGCGCGCCATTCCTCGTCACGCCAAATGGCTTGCCGGCGCCATGCTGGCCTTCTCTATTCTGGTGCTCCTCTTCACCCTGAGTGTGGTGTGGCTGAAAGTGCTGCTGGTGAGCGGTCTGACCCTGCTGGGGCTGTGGATCGCCACGCGCCCCGAACCCGTTCGGCTGGCAGGCGACTCGGCGCGTTTCGTGCGCCGCTGACGCAATGCGCCTTTGAGGTTGGGGAGCCGCCAACCGTACAATGGGCGCCGACCATGGACAGGAGTCTTCCCGATGTCTGAACCCAAGCCGACGTATCGCCATGACTATCGGCCGCCCGCCTACCGTGTGACCCATGTCGGGTTGACCTTCGAGCTCGATCCCGCGGCGACCCGAGTCAAGGCGAGCCTGCAACTGGAGCGCAATCCGGAGCGCGAGGCCGATGCGCCCCTCGAGCTCGACGGTGAGCAACTGATCCTGAAGTCGATCGCCATCGACGGCCAGCCCCTGTCCGGCGACGAGTACACGCTCGGCGAGAGCGGGCTGACCCTGCACCGTCCGCCCCAGCGCTTCCGCCTGGACACTGAAGTGGAGATCGCGCCCAGGGAGAACACGGCGCTGGAAGGGCTCTATCTCTCCAACGGCATGTACTGCACCCAGTGCGAGGCCGAGGGCTTTCGCCGCATCACCTACTACCCGGATCGCCCGGACGTGATGGCCACCTTCTCCACTACCGTGATCGGCGACAAGGCGAGCCTGCCGGTGCTGCTCTCCAACGGCAACCCGGTGGAGCGGGGCGAGCTGCCCGGTGGGCGCCATTTCGTCACCTGGGACGATCCCTTCCCCAAGCCCAGCTACCTGTTTGCGCTGGTGGCCGGCGACCTCGAGAAGGTCGAGGATCGCTTCACGACCATGAGCGGGCGCGAGGTCACGCTGCAGATCTGGGTCGAAGAGGAGAACCTGGGCAAGACCGACCACGCCATGGCCTCGCTCAAGCGCGCCATGCAGTGGGACGAGGAGACCTACGGACGCGAATACGATCTCGACCTGTTCATGATCGTGGCGGTCGATGATTTCAACATGGGCGCCATGGAGAACAAGGGGCTCAACATCTTCAACTCGGCGGCGGTGCTGACCCATCCGCATACCGCCACCGATGCGACGTTCCAGCGGGTCGAGGGCATCGTCGCCCACGAGTACTTCCACAACTGGTCGGGCAACCGCGTTACCTGCCGCGACTGGTTCCAGCTCTCGCTGAAGGAGGGCTTCACTGTCTTTCGCGACCAGTGCTTCTCCGCCGACGTCAATTCGGCGCCGGTCAAGCGCATCAAGGACGTGGCCTTCTTCCGCACCGCCCAGTTCGCCGAGGATGCCGGTCCCACCGCGCACCCGGTGCGCCCCGATCACTACATCGAGATCGGCAATTTCTATACCCTGACCATCTACGAGAAGGGCGCCGAGGTGGTGCGCATGCTGTGCAACCTGGTGGGCTGGGAGGCCTTCCGCCGCGGCAGCGATCTCTACTTCGAGCGCTTCGACGGACAGGCGGTGACCATCGAGGACTTCGTCGGGTGCATGGCCGAAGCCTCGGGGCAGGATCTCTCCCAGTTCATGCGCTGGTACTCCCAGGCCGGCACCCCGGAGATCGATGCCTACGGCGAGTACGACTATGCCCACGCCGAATATCGCCTGACGCTGCGTCAGCGCACGCCGGCCACCCCCGGCCAGCCCGACAAGCAGCCGCTGCACATTCCCATTCGCATGGGCCTGGTGGGCACCAAGAGCGGCCGCGACCTACCCTTGACGCTTGACGGTGAGTCGCTGGGCAGCGATGGCGTGATCCACCTGCGCGAAGAGGAACAGACCTACGTCTTCACCGACGTTTCCGAGGCCCCGATACCCTCGTTGCTGCGCGGCTTCTCGGCACCGGTGCAGCTGCGCTTCCCCTACGGCCGCGAGGATCTGGCCTTCCTGCTGGCCAACGACTCGGATGGCTTCAATCGCTGGGACGCGGGGCAGCGCCTGGCGATGCTGGCGCTGGACGATCTCATCGCCGCGCATCGCAACGGCGTGGAGAAGGTCATGGACCCGCGCGTGGTCGAGGCCTTACGCGCCCTGCTCGAGCGCGGCGGCGACGACAAGGCGGTGCTGGCCGAGATGCTGACGCTACCGAGCGAGGCCTACATCGCCGAGCAGCAGCCGCTGGTGGACGTCGAGGCGATCCACGCGGCACGCACCTTCGTCAAGCAGTCGCTGGCGGTGACTCTGCGCGACGACTTCATGCGTGTCTTTGAAGAGAACGTGAACGATGCACCCTACGCGCCGGAGCCCGAGCAGATCGCCCGGCGCAGCCTGAAGAACGTGGCGCTCTCCTATCTCATGGCCATCGAGGACGAACAGGCCATCGAGCTTGCCCGGCGGCAGTTCGAGGCCGACCACAACATGACCGACGTGCGCCATGCGCTGACACTGCTGACCCACAGCAGTCGTGACGATCTGGCCACTCCCGCACTGCGCGCCTTCGGCGAGAAGTGGGCTCACGACTCGCTGGTGATGGATCAGTGGTTCACCATTCAGGTCACCCGACCCCAGCCGGATGCCCTCGATCGGGTCAGACACCTGATGGCCCATCCCGCCTTCTCGCTGAAGAACCCCAACAAGGTACGTGCTCTGGTCGGCGCCTTCGCCAACCAGAACCGCATCAACTTCCATCGTGCCGACGGGGAGGGCTACCGGCTGCTGAGCGACGTGGTGATCGAGCTCAACCGGCTCAACCCGGAGATTGCCGCGCGGCTGGTCACGCCGCTGACGCGCTGGCAGCGCTTCGACGAGTCGCGCCAGGCATTGATGAAGGGCGAACTCGAACGCATCCGCGCCGAGAAGCTCTCGCCCAACGTCTATGAGGTGATCGAAAAGGCTCTTGCCTGAGTAATTTCCTGCTGCGCTCGGTATCCGACGGGTTATCAAGCGCAGCAGCAAAGCCTCCGCCCAATCAATAGATCAGCCAGCTCAGCACCGTAACCCCCAGCACCGCCCAGATCAGGGTGGCGACGATGCGTCGGCGCAGCAGGGCGCGTAGCGCCAGGTAGAGCAGCCACAGGCCGAGCAGCAGCACCGCCAGGCTGACCAGGGTGGCGGGGATGCCCAGCGCGCTGGCCAGGCCGTCGAAGAAGCCCCGGGCGGAGGCGCCCAGGTTGTAGAAGAAGACGATCAGCAGGTCGACCACGAAGCGAATGATCTCGCCCAGGGTTTCGCCCAGCCAGGAGAAGAACTCTTGCATGCGCAGATCCGTGTTCGGCTTACTCGATCATGTCGAGCACGGTGCCTACGATATCATCCATCGTGACCAGCCCCAGCAACTTGTTGTCGTCCAGCACCAGCACCCGCTTGACCACACTGTCGGTCATCAGGCTGGCGACGTGGCGCACGTCCAGCGACTCGCCGACGCCGATGGCCGGCTTGGCACAGACGTCGTAGACGTTGATCAGGTCGATGTCGCCGTTCTCGGCGACGATGGTCTTGAGGATATTGGTATAGGTGATCAGCCCCCAGGCATCGTGGGGATCCTGCTGCTCCACCACCAGACTCTTTAGATTGTGGCGCTTCATCAGGCTCAGCGCATCGCGCAGGGTGGCGAAGGGGGATACCGTCACCACGTCGCGGTTCATGATGTCCTTGACCAGCATCTCGTTCTCTCCGTCAATCTCGCGCTCAAACGTCTTGCCTGAGCCGCTCTTCGAAGCGTTTGACCTGTGCCATGTCGATACCTCCCAGGTGTTCCACCGGTAGCGTCATGACCAGGCCGCGGGAATCCTCGCCGGTGGGGTTGAGCACCTGGCGGATGGCCTTGAGCACCTTCAGCGACAGTCCCTTCTCGAGGGTCAGCAGCATGATGCTCTGACTGCCTTCGTAGGTCAGGCCGAAGAAGGTCTTCTTGCGCTCGCCGCCGATGCCGCGTCCGGTCATCAGCGTCATGCCCACCGCGCCGGCCTCGGTGGCGGCGTCGATGCACTCCTGTTCGAGGTCTTCCGGCACGATGGCGACCAACAGCGAAAACTTCATCTCGTCTTGCCTCCCGGCTTTGCCACTCTCTCCATCACGATGGCATAGCTCATGACGGTCACGATAGGAAAGATCGAGGCGAAGGCGATCAGCCCGAAGCCGTCGATCAACACGTTTCGACCCTCGATCTGACTGGCCAGGCCGATCCCCAGAGCGGTGACCAGCGGCACCGTCACCTCGGACGTTGTAACGCCACCCAGGTCGAAGGCCAGCGCCACGATGTAGCGGGGCGCCAGGGCGGTGAGCAGGATCACCAGCACATAGCCGCCGATGATGTAGTAGTGGATCGAATCGCCGCTGATGATGCGATGCACGCCGATGGTGATGCCGATCGCCACGCCCAGGGCTACCAGGATGCGAATGACGTTGCCCTGAATCTTGCCGGCGGCGGCTTCTTCGGCCTGCTGACCCACGGCGATCAGCGCCGGCTCGGCCATGGTGGTGGCAAAGCCGATGCAGAAGGCGAAAAGGTAGACCCACAGCCAGGTATCGAAGCCGATCAACTGGGCGGCCATGCTCTGGCCGATGGGGAACAGGCCGAGCTTGAGACCCACCACGAAGGCATAGAGCCCGACGATCACCAGGGCGAAGCCGACGCCCACCTTGAGCGGGCTGGCCAGGGGTGGCGCAGCACGGCGTACTGGAAGAACAGAATGACCAGGATGATCGGCAGAACGTCGCGCAGCATGCCGAACAGGTCGAGGATCATCGTCACCCAGCCGGCGGGTGGGGCGACGTCGGCTTCGGCGTGCAGCACCTCGGCGCTGCCGGCCAGGGTGCCCGGGTCGGCGTAGACTAGAATCCCGTAGAGCTGCACGCTGATCATCGGCACCATGACCGCCAGCGCCACCAGGCCGAAGCCGTCGACCAGCGGGTTGCGACCGCGAATAGAGGCGGCCAGGCCGATGCCCAGCGCGGCGATCAGCGGTACGGTGACGATGTTGGTGGTCACGCCGCCGGAGTCGTAGGCCAGGCCGACGATCTCCTCGGGAGCGAAGAAGGTGACCAGCACCACCACGACGTAGCCGACGATCATGTACCAGTGCAGCGGATGGCCGAGGATCACCCGGAACACCCCCAGCGCCATCACCAGGCCCACCGAACTGGCCACGATCAGGCGCAGCGTCAGGGCATCGATGCGGCCATCGCTGATGAGGGCGGCCTGCTCGGCCACGGCGATCAGCGCCGGCTCGGCAATGACGGCAGAAAAACCGATGGCGAAGCCGAACAGCATCAGCAGCGGCATCGAGCCGCGCCGGGTGAACTGGTTGGCGAGTCGCTTGCCTACCGGGAAGATGCTAAGTTCCAGCCCTTGCAGGAACAGGGCCACGCCCAGGGCCACGATCAGCAGTCCTGCCGCCATGCCCAGGCCGCCCTCGGGCCACTCGCGCAGCAGCAGCGCCTGGAATGCCACCACCACGATGATGATCGGCAGCAGGTTGCGCAGGGCATGGGCCAATGCGTGCAGAAAATCCTTGAATTGCTCTACCAAGACCGACTCCCTGGCAATATCGGTTGGGCAATGGTGTCGAGTAGCGTTGGTGGCGCGATGCAGCAGGCGGTTGGCCCGTGCGGCTGCCACACTATACCATCGGCCCATGACAGTTAGCAGGCGCTAATGCAGGCTCCGTGATTGATCCATATCAAGGCGGGGTCGATGGCTGCGGACAGGAGAACGCAAATGAACATGACAGTGATCGTCACTCTGGTGGTGCTGGCGCTGCTGGTGATCTACGGGGCCAGTATCTACAACCGCCTGGTCTCGCTGAAGAATCGCTATCAGAACGCCTTCGCCCAGATCGAGGTACAGCTCAAGCGACGCTACGACCTGATTCCCAACCTGGTCGAGACCGCCAAGGCCTATATGGCGCACGAACGCGATACGCTGACCGCCGTGACCGAGGCGCGCAATGCCGCGCTTGCCGGACTGAAGTCGGCAGCGGCCAGGCCGGGCGAGCCCGGCGCCATGGCCGAGCTGGCCGGTGCCGAAGGAGCCCTGGGCGCCGCCCTGGGGCGGCTCAACGTGGTGATGGAGGCCTACCCGGACCTGAAGGCGTCGGAGAACATGCGCCAGCTCTCCGAGACCCTGACCAGCACCGAGAATCGCGTGGCCTTTGCCCGCCAGGCCTTCAACGATGCGGTCATGCAGTACAACACCTACAAGCAGAGTTTCCCGCCGGTGCTGCTGGCCGGTCCGCTGGGGCACCGCGAGGATGCGGCGCTGCTGGAGTTCGACGACAGCGCCGAGATTCAGGCGGCGCCTCGCGTCAGCTTCTGACGGTACGCCGCGATGGATTTCTTCGGCGCCCAGGCGCAGGCTCGCCGCTTGACCCTGTGGCTGGTGGTTCTGCTGCTGGTGGCGGTGGTGGGCATGGTGGTGGCCACGGTGCTGGTGGTGACCCTGGCAGTGGCCCTGCTCGAGGGCGGCCAGCCGGGAGCCGATCCGCTGGGCCTGGCGTTCGATCCACTGCTGCTCGGTGGCGTGACGCTTGGGGTCCTGGCGGTGGTGGTGGCGGGCAGTCTGGCGCGTCACCTGCAGCTGCGCGCAGGGGGCGCGGCGGTGGCCGAGGCGCTTGGCGGTAGGCCGATCAACGCCGACACCCGCGATCCCGACGAGCGCCGGCTGCTCAACGTGGTGGAGGAGATGGCCATCGCCTCGGGCCTGCCGGTGCCGCTGGTCTACGTCCTCGAAGAGTCGGGCATCAATGCCTTCGCCGCCGGGCACACGCCGCAGGATGCCGCCATCGGCGTCACCCGCGGGGCCATCGAGAGCCTCTCGCGGGACGAACTGCAGGGTGTCGTGGCGCATGAGTTCAGCCACGTGCTGCATGGCGACATGCGCCTCAACATGCGCCTGATCGCGCTGCTCTACGGCATCCTGGTGATCGGTCTGGTCGGGCGCATGTTGCTGCGTGGCACGGCCACTCGGCGCATGGTGCGCGGCTCGCGCCAGAACAATGCTCAGATCGTGCTGTTGGGGGCCGGCCTGGCGCTGATGCTGGTGGGCTTCATCGGCACGCTGTGCGGCAACCTGATCAAGGCCGCGGTGAGCCGCCAACGTGAGTTCCTCGCCGATGCCAGCGCCGTGCAGTACACCCGCAATCCGACCGGTCTGGCCGACGCCCTGAAGCGTGTGGCAGCGCATGCCCAGGGCTCCGAGCTGCGGGCGTCGCAAGCCGAGGAGTTCAGTCACCTCTACTTCAGTCGCGGTGTGTCCGGCCTGCGCGGCTTGACCGCCACGCATCCGCCGCTGGTGACGCGCATCCGCCGCCTCGAGCCCGAATGGGATGGCAAGTTGCCCGAGCCACGGCAGGCGTCGCCCGGGGTTGCCCAGCAAGAGCCTGAGGCGACAGCGGCGACGGCTACCGGTAGCAGCGCCTTCCTGGCCACCGGCGGGGAGCTGTCACAGCGGGTCGGCGAGCCGCGCGACACCGATCTGCAGGGCGCCCGCGGGACCCTGGCCGAGATCGATCCTCGCCTGCTGCAGGCCGTCCACGAGCCCTATGCGGCACGCGCCGTCATCTACGGCATTCTGATGGGGGCGGATCCCGAGAGCCGGACCCGACAGCGCGAGGCACTGGTAGATGCCGCCATGCCGGAGGTGCTGGCGGAGCTGGACCGCCTCGACCAGCCGCTGCGCAGCGTGCGGCCGGGTCAACGGCTGGCGCTGATCGAACTCTGCCTGCCCATGCTGCGCCAGCTGTCGGTGGCGCAGTATGCACGACTCCACGAATGCCTCGAGCGCCTGATGACCGCCGAGCATCGCCCCGGCGCCCTGCAGTGGGCGTTGCACCGGCTGGTGACGGTGGGCAGCCAGGGGGTGACGTCGTCACGTGGCCGCCGACTGTCGCTGGCGCAGGTCGGGGATGCCGTTGAGCTGCTGCTGTCGAGCCTGGCACGGGCGGGCAGCGATGACCAGGAACGGGCGAGGGCGGCCTTCGACAGGGCGCTCGGGCGATTGGACATGGCCCTGACGCTGCGGCCTGAGCCGGCGTCGCCGCAGGCGCTCGACGCCGCCCTGGCGCGCTGTCGGCAGTTGACCGACGTCGAGCGAGCCCGGCTGCTCGATGCCATGCTCGATTGCGTGATGCACGACGGCCAGGTGGCGCCGGAGGAAGCCGAGCTGCTGCGGGCCGTGGCCTGGGCGCTGGAGTGCCCGTTGCCATTGACCCTGAATTGAGGCGGATGAGGGATCGTTTCTCGCTGTCGTTGTCCAATGCCCAGGAGGGCAAGACCCGGCGGCTTGCAGCAGCTGTCGGGCTCTGCTGGAATAGGGGCCTTTTGCTGGTCTCATATGGATGGGAGAACGCCGATGGCCAAGACACCCTGGATTCCTACCGCCGTGGCATTGACGCTTGCCCTTGGGCTGGCGGGCTGCGGCGACAATGGCGAAGAGGCTGACGCGACACCCCAGCCCGAAGAGCCGGTCACCGAGGCCGAGCCCGACATCGAGGTGACGGAGGACGAGCCTGAGACGCCGCCGCCGGCGGCCGAGGAGGAGGTGCCGACCGAGGACGAGTCGTTACCGGCCATCCCGGAAGAGGATGCCGCCGAGCTGGAAGCCAATGGCGAGATCGAGGCCGACGCCGAGACGCTGGGGGAGTCCCCGGTCGACACGCTAGAAGAGGGCGGTGCACTGCCCGGTGAGCCGACCCGCTCCGACATCGATGCCATCATCGAGGACACCGAGCGTCGCTTCGAGGAGGCCCAGCGCCAGATCGACCAGCAGTTCGAGGAGGTGGAGCAGAGTCCCCCGGCCCTGGAACCCATGGAGAGCGACGACGGTTTCAGCACCCGGCTCGAACCGATAGGCGGGGACGAGCGCGACACGACGACCGAAATCGACCGCGAGGCGGAGCGCACCGGGGAGGTGACGCAGTCCGACATCGACGCCTGGCTCGAAGAGACCGAGCGCCGCTTCGAAGAAGCGCAGCGTCAGCTGGAAGCGCAGTTCGAGGAAGCCGAGCGGCGTGAACCGGAAAGCGAAGCGCCGCGCTTCGAGATCGAGGAGTGAGCAGCCGGGATCCGGCTAGCAACATGAAAAAGGCCCACTCACACGAGTGGGCCTTTCGTCAGGCAGACATCAGGTCCAGCCGAGGACGTACCTCAGTTGGCAACCCGGATGTTGGAGGCCTGAAGGCCCTTCTTGCCCTGGGTCACTTCGAAGGTCACCTTCTGACCGTCCTGCAGGGTCTTGAAGCCTTCAGCCTGAATTTCGGAGAAGTGTGCGAACAGGTCATCGCCGCCGTCGTCCGGAGAGATGAAGCCGTAGCCCTTGGTATCGTTGAACCACTTGACAGTGCCAGTTGCCATTGTCGATTTTCCTTGCTTACTGATTGATCGTACTGGGCACTCGGAATACCGGGGCCCGAAGTGCGTGGCAAGAGAAAAAAGTGCGCTTCGGGTGTACCATGACTCGCCATGCTTGGCTCGCCTTACAGCGTCACGTCTTTCCACTTTCAAGCCTACGCAGCGGAAGCCCCTGGAGAAGGCGCTGTTTGTAGTGAGTCGCTCGCCCCAGGCTGGCCGCCCGCTCAATCCACTGTAGATAGAAAAGATCCTAGCGTCCAGAGAATCTATTGCCTTGCATGGGCATATTTAACGGAGTCCTTATATGGTGGATGCCCAGTTCTGGCCCTTTCTCATCGCCATCACGCTGCTGTCGATGAGCCCGGGGGTGGACACCCTGCTGGTGATACGCAACACCGCCCGTGGCGGCATCCGCGATGGCGTGCTCACCAGCCTCGCCATCTGCTGCGGCCTGTTCGTGCATGCCACCATCTCGGCGCTGGGCATCTCGCTGATCCTGCTGCAATCGGCCTGGGCGTTCAGCGCCCTGAAGATGGCCGGCGCGGCGTACCTGATCTGGCTGGGCATCAACGGCCTGCTGGCGGCGCGGCGCGGCAACGGACTACCGCTGGGGGCCGTGCAGGGCGAGCGCCAGGCCGTGCCGCTGTGGCGCCCGCTGCGCGAGGGGCTGCTCTCCAACGTGCTCAACCCCAAGACCGTGGTCTTCTACATGGCCTTCCTGCCTCAGTTCATTGCCCCCACCGATCCGGCGCTGCTCAAGTCGCTGTGGTTGGCCGGAGTGCATTTCGTGATTGCCAACGTCTGGCAGATCGCCATCGTCTTCATGGTCGGTAGTGCGGGCCGCTGGCTGGGCAGCCGTCTCTTTGCGCGGGCGCTCAACGGGGCCACGGGCGCGGTGCTCATCCTGTTCGGGGTCAGGCTGGCGCTGGAACGGCAGCCAGCCTGATCCCGTGCGGGTGGGCGTGACGGCTCAGTTGCGTGCCAGCAGGGAGGCGTCGTAGCGCACTGTCTTCTCTGCCTGGCTGAGCATCGCCACGCCCTCGCTGCTGCCACCGTTGGCCAGGCTCTCGAAGATCACCCGGTAGGAGAGTACCGCCTGCACGTAGTCGCGGGTCTCGCGGAAGGGAATCGCTTCGACGAACAGGTCGAACTCTTCCGGCGCATCGCGCAGCCAGCGGTCCACGCGGCCGGGGCCGGCGTTATAGGCCGCGGCGGCGGCCAGGCGGTTGCCACGGTAGCGGTTGGTCATGTCGCGAATGTAGGTGCTGCCCAGGCGGATGTTGAGCTAGGGGTCGAGGACGCCATAGGGTCCCGGGTCGCTGATGCCGAGCTGCCGGCTGAGCTGGGTGGCGGTGCCCGGCATGATCTGCATCAGCCCGCGGGCGCCGGCCGGTGACAGCGCCACCGGATTGTAGGCGCTCTCACGCCGGGCGATACCCATCAGCAGGAAGGGGTCCACTCCGGTCTGCCGTCCCCAGTAGAGGAAATGCTCGCGATAGGCTTCGGGGAAACGCCAGTCGAGCGCGTCCCACAGCTGAGCGGTAATGGTGGTCTGCACCAGCCGTGCATGCCAGCCGCGGCGTTGGGCATAGTCGGCCAACGCTCTGGCCTCGCGCGGCGAGGCGGTGGCCACCGCATGCAGCCATTCGCTGTTGGCCAGCCCATCCTCACCGATGCGCAGCAGGGCTTCGGTGCGCTGTACCGCCGGCCAGCGGGCCACCTCATTGCGATAGCTCTCGTCGAAGTTGTTGCGCTCCAGGTTGAGTGAGTAGGGGCGTCCGATGCGATCTGCGGCGGCGAAGCCGAAGAAGTTGCGCCCCTGGGCGGCCTGCGCATAGGCCACTTCGGCACGCTCGCTGTCGCCCAGTTGCTCATGGGCGCGTGCCTTCCAGTACTGCCAGCGGCTGTTGTCACGGCTGTCCTCGGGCATCATCTCCACCCAATCGAGAACGCCGGCCCAGTCGCGGTTGGCCAGGGCGTGGCGAATGCGCAGCTCCAGCACCCGCGTGGTGGCGATGCGCGGCAGGGCCTCGTCGACCCAGTGCATGTTGTGATCGATACCGCGTACCAGCGAATAGAAGGCCAGGTCCTCCTCGATGGCGTGGCGATGGCGCTCCTCGATCGGCAGGTGCGGGGCGATCTTGCGCCACGCCTCGTAGGCGGCTTCGGTATCGGCACGGATGAAGCCGTGCATGGCCGAGACGAACAGCGGGCCGCTGCCACGGCACTCGGGGCCGATGCACGAGGGAACGCGGGTGACGTCGGCGTAGCTGCGCTGCAGGCGCTCCACGGCGTCGATGCCGTCCTGCCAGCGGCTGCCCAGCAGGCGACCCAGGTAGCTGACAAGGCCGGTTTCTCCCTGTTCCCAGGCCAGCATCTTGCGCTCCCAGATATCGAACTCGCTGATGTCGCCGCTGGCGCGCAGACGGTCGAACAAGGTATCGCAGGCCGATGGCTGGGAGCTCCCCACGTGCCATAGCTGGCGGCCACCCTCGGCGGCGGCCCGGGGGTCGCTGCCGAGCAGCGCCGTGTAGTAGTAACACTGCCGCTCGGTGCCGCTGGGCTCGCCGTCGGCCACGGCGAGCAGGCTGCCGAAGCGTCCGGCGGCGCCATAGCGAGCGATCGCCTGGCCGCGCATCCAGTCGCTGAGGGGCGAGTCCTGATGGCGCTCGATGAAATCGAGGATCTGGCCAGGCTCGGCCTGGGGCAGGCGGTTACGCAGGCGGTGGTACTCCACATAGCCTTCCAGCACATGACCGCTGATGGCGGCCTGATCGATGCGCTCCCACTGCTGGCTGCGCGCGGCTTCGAGAGCGCTGCGCAGGGCACTGTCGCTGGGCTGGGCATGCGCGGTGACGGAAAAGCTCAAGGCCGCCGCGGTGAGCAGGGCGGCCGCGCGGTACAAAGGGAAAAAATGGCGCATGTTGAACGGCCTCCGGAAGGGCGGTGACGAACCTCTGTATCCTGGCCCATTGGAGCCGTTTTGAGTAGACCGTGAGGTCGCTTTCTCGTTCAGCACAACTCACGTTCCATCATCGGAACTCTTGTCTCACCGACGGGCGGCGTCTAGTCTGCGAGACTGGATCAAACGCTTGTTGGGGGAAGGGTGAGTATATCTGACGAGTTGCATGCAGGGGCTGGGGCGGCAGGCCGAAGTCCCGAACGCTGGCGAGCCGGCCTGTCCCGCTTCGTCAACGTCATACCGCATACCCGCGAGCTGGGCCTCGAGGTGGTGGAAGTCGCACCGCCCAGGGTGCACATGCGCCTGCCCTGGCGCGACGAGCTGCTGGGCGACACCGAACGCGGATTGGTGCACGGCGGTGTGCTGACCATGCTGCTCGACACCGTATGCGGCTCGGCGGTGCTGTGCGGGCTGCCGTCGCCGGAGGTCTGTCCCACGCTCGATCTGCGGGTCGATCACTATCGCCCGGCCCTGGCCGGCCAGCCGGTCATGGCCGAGGCTCGCGTGCTGCGCGTGACCGGCGCCATGGTCTTCACCGAAGGGACGCTGTGGCAGGACCCGCAGCGGCCCATTGCCCGCGGCATCGGCAACTTCGTACGGCTCGGGCCGCGCAACACGCCGCCGGGTTTCGCCGAGGCGCTGTTCGGGGAGGACGACCATGCCTGAAGGATTCCACGACGTGGCCTGGCTGGCCAGGACGCGCGCCGAAGGGGACGTTGCCGCCTGGCTCGAGCGGCTGCCCTATGCCCGTTACATCGGCGTCTCGGCAACGCCGGACGCTGCCGGCGACGGCCTGATCTTCCATCTCGAACCGCGTGAGCACAACATCGGCAACGTACTGCTGCCGGCGCTGCACGGCGGCGTGGTGGCTGCCTTCATGGAAACCGCAGGCACCCTCGATCTGATGCTCTCGGCTCGCGAGCCGCGCCTGCCCCGTGTCGTCGACTTCTCCATCGACTACCTGCGCACCGCCCGGGTGGTGACCACCCACGCCAGGTGCCAACTGCTGCGCGAGGGGCGTCGTCTGGCCAACGTTCAGGTCACGGCCTGGCAGGAAGCGGAGGAGCAGCCGGTGGCCACCGCACGCCTGCACCTGGTGCTGGGCGTGCCGGAAGCGAGCGACGCTTGAAAAGCGGGATGTGGACCCCATATCGCTGAACAGTTCTGAAACGGCGGCGTGTCACGCGCCGCCGCGGGTTCAAGCGATGAGGTAACCGATCCATGTCCACGACCGCTCACGAGGAAACCCTCGGCTTCCAGACCGAGGTGAAGCAGCTGCTGCACCTGATGATCCACTCCCTGTACTCCAACCGGGAGATCTTCCTGCGCGAGCTGATTTCCAATGCCGCCGACGCCTGCGACAAGCTGCGCTACGCGGCGCTGGACAACGATGCCCTGTACGAGGGCGACAGCGAGCTGCGCATCGAGATCGAGCATGACGAGAAGGCTCGCACCGTGACCGTGCGCGACAACGGTATCGGCATGAACCGTGACGAGGTGATCAAGAACCTCGGCACCATCGCCCGCAGCGGCACCGCCGAGTTCCTCAAGCAGCTCTCCGGCGAGCAGCAGAAGGATGCCCGCCTGATCGGTCAGTTCGGCGTCGGTTTCTACTCCAGCTTCATCGTCGCCGACGAGGTCACGGTACGCACCCGCAAGGCGGGCAGCGACAAGGCCGAGGGCGTCGAGTGGCGCTCCAGGGGCGAGGGCGAGTTCACCGTGGCCGACGTCGAGCGCGAGGTACACGGTACCGAGATCGTCCTGCACCTGAAGAAGGACGCCAAGGAGTTCGCCGACGACTTCCGCCTCAGGAGCCTGGTACGCAAGTACTCCGACCACATCGAGGTGCCGGTGCGCATGCCCAAGGTCGAGACCGCCCGCGACGACGAGGGCAAGGAGATCGAGGGCAGCGAGGTCACCACCTGGGAGACCGTCAACGAAGCCACCGCACTGTGGGTGCGACCCAAGGGCGAGATCTCCGACGACGAGTACAAGGCCTTCTACAAGCACGTGGCCCATGACTTCGCCGATCCGCTGACCTGGAGCCACAACAAGGTCGAGGGCAAGCTGGAGTACACCAGCCTGCTTTACGTGCCGGGTCGGGCGCCCTTCGACCTCTATGAGCGCGACGGCTCCCGCGGCGTCAAGCTCTACGTCCAGCGCGTCTTCATCATGGACGACGCCGAGCAGTTCCTGCCGCTCTACCTGCGCTTCGTCAAGGGCGTGCTCGACACCCGTGAGCTGTCGCTCAACGTCTCCCGCGAACTACTGCAGCAGGACCCCAAGGTCGAGAAGATCAAGAGCGCGCTGACCAAGCGGGCGCTGGACATGCTCAAGAAGCTGGCCAAGGACAAGGAGGCCTACCAGACCTTCTGGAACGTCTTCGGCAGCGTGCTCAAGGAGGGCCCGGCGGAGGACTTCGCCAACCGCGAGAAGATCGCCGCCCTGCTGCGCTTCTCCAGCACTCACACCGACAGCGCCACCCAGGACCAGTCACTGGCCGACTACGTCGCGCGCATGAAGGAAGGGCAGGAGAAGATCTACTACATCGTCGCCGACGGCTTCAACGCGGCGAAATCGAGCCCGCACCTGGAGATCTTCCGCAAGAAGGGCATCGAGGTGCTGCTGCTGCACGATCGCATCGACGAATGGCTGATGAGCCACCTGCACGAGTTCGAAGGCAAGCGCTTCGTCGACGTGGCCAAGGGCGAGCTCGACCTCGGCGAGATCGAGGGCGAGGAGGAGAAGAAAGCTCAGGAGGAGACCGCCAAGGCCAAGGAGGCGCTGGTCAAGCGGGTCAAGGAGGCGCTGGGCGACGCCGTGCAGGAGGTCAAGGTGACCCACCGGCTGACCGACTCGCCGGCCTGCGTGGTGCTGCCGGAGCACGAGATGGGCTACCAGATGCGCCGCATCATGGAGGCCGCCGGCCAGAAGATGCCCGAGGTCAAGCCGATCCTCGAACTCAACCCGGGCCATGCCCTGGTGGAGCGGCTCGAGGCCGCCGAGGGCGAGCGCTTCGACGATCTGGCACGGGTGCTGCTCGACCAGGCGATCATTGCCGAAGGCGGCCACCTCGACGATCCGGCGGCCTACGTACGTCGCCTCAATGCGCTGTTGACCGCCTGACGTAAGGTTGACGACATAGCACTTTCGGCCGCTTTCGGGCGGCCTTTTCGTATCTATTCGCGTCTTCTCGCCCTCTCTTGACGTCAACGTCAACAAGCTTTTTTTTCGCAATTTCAGCTGGATAGTATTGCCCGCGAGCAGGGGGGAAAGGGCTGCACTGCTGTTGTGCATCGCAGTAAGGTCAGGTATGAATAGTCGGATTGCCTAACCAGAAAGTTCAATAACCATAAAGGGAGATCCAACGTGAAGATTGGTGCACCCAAGGAGCTCGCCACGGGAGAAGCGCGCGTCGCGCTCACCCCTGACAGTGCACAGCTCATACAGAAGCTTGGACACGAGTGTTTGATAGAAACCGGGGCCGGCGTTGCCGCCGGCTTCGACGACGAGGCCTATCGGGCCGTCGGCGTGAGCGTGGCGGAGAGTGCCGAAGCGCTGTGGCGCGACGCCGAGATCGTGATCAAGGTGCGCGAGCCGAGCGAGGCGGAAGTCGAGCTGCTGCGCGAGGGCCAGACCCTGATCAGCTTCTTCTGGCCGGCCCAGAACGAGGCGCTGCTGGAGCGTTGTCGCGCCAAGGGCGCCACCGTCATCGCCATGGACATGGTGCCGCGGATCTCCCGCGCCCAGAAGATGGACGCGCTCTCCTCCATGGCCAACATCGCCGGCTACCGGGCGGTGATCGAGGCGGGCAACAACTTCGGACGCTTCTTCACCGGCCAGGTGACGGCGGCGGGCAAGGTGCCGCCGGCCAAGGTGCTGGTCATCGGCGCCGGTGTGGCCGGCCTTGCCGCCATCGGCACGGCGACCAGCCTGGGTGCCGTGGTGCGCGCCTTCGACGTGCGTCCCGAGGTGGCCGAGCAGATCGAGTCCATGGGCGCCGAGTTCCTGTTCCTCGACTTCGAGGAGGCCCAGGACGGCTCCGGCACCGGCGGCTACGCCGCGCCCTCGAGCCCCGAGTTCCGCGAGAAGCAACTGGCGCTGTTCCGCGAGCAGGCCCCCGAGGTCGACATCGTCATCACCACCGCGCTGATCCCGGGTCGTCCGGCGCCCAAGCTGTGGCTCGAGGACATGGTCAAGGCGATGAAGCCGGGCTCGGTGATCGTCGACCTGGCCGCCGAGAAGGGCGGCAACTGCGATCTCACCGTGCCGAACGAGAAGGTGGTCACCGACAACGGGGTGACCGTCGTCGGTTACACCGACTTCCCGTCGCGCATGGCGACCCAATCGTCGCTGCTCTACGCCACCAACATTCGTCACATGCTCACCGATCTGACGCCGGAGAAGGACGGCGCGATCGTGCATGACATGGAAGACGACGTGATTCGCGGTGCCACCGTGACGCACCAGGGCGAGATCACCTTCCCGCCGCCGCCGCCCAAGGTGAAGGCCATTGCCGCGGCCAAGCCCAAGGAGAAGGCCAAGGAGCTGACGCCCGAGGAGAAGCGCGCGGCAGAGCTTGCCACTTTCAAGGAGCAGACCAAGCGTCAGGTCACGCTGCTGGGCATCGGTGGAGCGCTGATGCTGCTGCTCGGGCAGATCGCCCCGGCCTCGTTCATGCAGCACTTCATCGTCTTCGTGCTGGCCTGCTTCGTCGGTTTCCAGGTGATCTGGAACGTCAGCCACTCGCTGCATACGCCGCTGATGGCGGTGACCAATGCCATCTCCGGCATCATCGTGCTCGGTGCCGTGCTGCAGATCGGCTCGGGTAACTGGATCGTGGTGCTCCTGGCGGCGATCTCGGTATTGATCGCCACCATCAACATCGTGGGCGGCTTCCTGGTGACACGCCGGATGCTGGCCATGTTCCAGAAATCCTGAGCGGCGGAGTGACGAACATGTTAGGACAAGGTTTTGTTTCCGCCGCGGCGATAGCGGCAAGTGTGCTCTTCGTGCTCTCCCTGGGCGGGTTGAGCAATCAGGAGAAGGCCAAGCGGGCGGTATGGTACGGCATCGTCGGCATGGCGGTGGCGGTGCTGTTCACCGCCTTCGGCCCGGGCATCGGCAACTACTGGCTGATGATCCCGATGATCGCGATCGGTTCGGTGATCGGCTGGAAGGTGGCCAAGAGTGTGGCCATGACCGAGATGCCGCAGCTGGTGGCGGCGCTGCACAGCTTCGTCGGCCTCGCTGCGGTATTCGTGGCCTGGAACGCCGATCTCGAGCGGCGCCGGGTGCTGGCCGCCCAGGCGCTGGATGCCGGTCATCAGGAGTTCTCCGCCTTCGCCGCCCTGGTGGCGACCAAGGCACCGGACGAACTCACCTTCCTGCAACTGGAGGTGGTGTTCGCCATCTTCATCGGCGCGGTGACCTTCACCGGCTCGGTGATCGCCTTCGGCAAGCTGGCCGGCAAGGTGGACGGCAAGCCGCAGAAGCTGCCCGGCGGCCATCTGCTCAACGCCGGGGCCGCGGCGCTCTGTCTGCTGCTGGCGGTGCTCTATCTCAACGGCGCCGGTTTCTGGACGCTGCTGCTGCTCGCGGCGCTGTCGTTCTTCATCGGCTGGCACCTGATCATGGGCATCGGCGGCGCCGACATGCCGGTGGTGGTGTCGATGCTCAACAGCTACTCCGGCTGGGCGGCGGCGGCGATCGGCTTCACGCTCTCCAACGACCTGCTGATCGTGACCGGCGCGCTGGTGGGCTCCTCGGGGGCGATTCTCTCCTACATCATGTGCAAGGCGATGAACCGCAACTTCGTCAGCGTCATTCTGGGCGGCTTCGGCGGTACCCAGGGGCCGGCGGCCGAGGTCGAGGGCGAGCAGGTGGCCATCGACGCCGCCGGTGTGGCGAGCACGCTCAACAACGCCGACAGCGTGGTCATCGTGCCGGGCTACGGCATGGCCGTGGCTCAGGCCCAGAACGCCGTAAGCGAACTGGTGCGCAAGCTGCGCTCTGCCGGCAAGGAGGTGCGTTTCGCCATCCACCCGGTGGCCGGGCGCCTGCCGGGGCACATGAATGTGCTGCTGGCCGAAGCCAAGGTGCCCTACGACATCGTGCTGGAGATGGACGAGATCAACGACGACTTCCCCAAGACCGACGTAACCATCGTCATCGGCTCCAACGATATCGTCAACCCGGCGGCGCAGGACGACCCCAACAGCCCGATCGCCGGCATGCCGGTACTCGAGGTGTGGAAGTCCAGCGTGGTGTTCGTCTGCAAGCGGGGCCAGGGTACCGGCTACTCCGGCATCGAGAACCCGCTGTTCTACAAGGAGAACACGCGGATGTTCTACGGTGACGCCCGGGAGAGCATCGACTCCCTGCTGTCGCTGATCGACTGAACCGGTCGCGGGAGCGTCGTCCCGCGCCGAACGTTGGTGTGAATGCCCCCGAAAGGGGGCATTCTTCGTTACACTCAGGGCAATTTCATCCGTTCCATCGACCGATTTCGCGGGGCAGACATGGCAGACGAACCCATGCGGGTAGCAGTTCTGGGGGGCGGCAGCTTCGGTACCGCGCTGGCGAGCATCGCCGCCGACAACGGCGCCAGGGTGTGCCAATGGCTGCGGGATCCGCAGCTTGCGGAGCAGATCAATCGGGAGCATCGCAATTCACGCTACCTGCCGGACTACGCCATCAATCCGGCGGTGCGCGCCTCGAGCGACATGCAGGCCGTGCTCGAAGGGGCCGAGCTGGTGCTGGTGGCGATTCCCTCCCAGGCCTTCCGCGACGTGGTGCGCCAGGCGCGGCCCTGGCTCAACGCCGACCAGATCCTGGTCAGTACCACCAAGGGCATCCAGGAGGAAGGCTTCAAGCTGATGAGCCAGATCCTCGAGGAGGAGACCGGCTTTGCCCACATCGGCGTGATTTCCGGCCCCAATCTGGCTACCGAGATCGCCCAGAAGCAGCTCACTGCCACCGTGGTGGCCAGCGACGATGCACTGACCCGCACCCGTGTGCAGCAGGCGCTGAGTTGCGACTACTTTCGCGTCTACGCCAGCAACGACCGCTATGGGGTGGAGCTGGGCGGCTCATTGAAGAACATCTATGCCATTGCTGCCGGCATGGCCGCGGCGCTGGGCATGGGCGAGAACACCCGCAGCATGCTGATGACCCGGGCGCTGGCCGAGATGGGACGTTTCGCCGTCAGCCTCGGGGCCAATCCCATGACCTTCCTGGGCCTTGCCGGGGTGGGCGATCTGATCGTGACCTGTTCCTCGCAGCTCTCGCGCAACTATCGCGTGGGCTACGCCCTGGGCCAGGGCAAGAACCTGGACGAGGCGGTCGAGGCGCTGGGACAGGTGGCCGAGGGGGTCAACACGGTACGTCTGGTGCGCGACAAGGCGCGCAAGGACGGCGTCTACATGCCGCTGGCCGAGGGGTTGTATCAGGTGCTGTTCGAGGGCGTGCCGGCGCGGGAGATGGCGCGCATGCTGATGCGCGGCGAGCAGAGCAGCGACGTGGAGTTCGTGCTGCCGCGGGAGGCTGTGCAGCAGGCCCATCGGCGCGTCGAAGCGGGCGAGGAGAAGCCATGACGTCGCGCCTGTATGTCATGCGCCACGGCGAAGCCGGTCCGGGCCGGCCGGACCACGAGCGCGAACTGACCGCCCGCGGCCACGCCGAGGCCGGGCGCATGGCCGAGTGGCTCGCGCGGCAGTCGCTGGGAGGCGCCCGGCTCTTCAGCAGTCCCTACCGGCGCGCCCGGCAGACCGCGGCTCACGTCGCCGGGGCGCTTGGCATCGATGCCGTGGAACTCCCCATCATCACTCCCGACGACTCGCCCGGCGCCGTGTGCGAGTGGCTGCTGAACATGAGCGATGGCCAGCCCATCGTGCTGGTCAGCCACATGCCGCTGGTCGGGCTGCTCACCGGGCAACTGGTGGAGGGGGGCTCCGACCGCGGCCTCGCTTTCCCCACCGCTGCCGTGGCCGAGCTGGAGAGCGAGGTGTGGGCGGCGGGCTGCGCCCGGCTGCTGCGCTTCATGGCACCTCACGACATCTTCTGAGGCCAGGGCATAGCCCTATATCCAGCCGATGACTTTCAGGGCAAACACCCCCAAAGTGATGGTCACGCTGGCCATCAGCGTGGTCAGGGCGATGATGTTGGCCGAGAGGGCCGCATTGCCGCCCATCGCCTTGGTCATCACGAAGGCCGCGGCCGCCGTCGGGCTGGCGAAGAACAGGAACAGTACGCCCAGTTCACGCCCCTCGAAGCCGACCAGCCAGGCAGCGAGAATCGCGATCACGGGCAGGGTGATCATCTTCATCAGACTGGCGCCCATGGCCAGGCCGCCCGAGGCCCTGATCGAACCCAGCGACAGGGTGGCGCCGATGCAGATCAGCGCCAGTGGCAGCGTCAGCGAGGCGAAGTACTGTCCCGAGGTCATCGCCCAGCCGGGCAGGCGTAGCTCCAGCGCCGCCACCGGGATGGCGGCGACCACGGCAAGGATCAGCGGATTGCGGGCGATATGGCTGGCGATGCTGCGCCAGTCGGCGCTCTTGCCTTCCTGATAGGTGGCCAGCACGATGACCGAGAAGGCGTTGTAGGTCAGGATCACCACGCCGAGCAGCAGGCCGCCGGCGGAAAGCCCGTAGTCGCCGTACATGCCGGCCGCCAGCGCCAGGCCGACGATGCCGCAGTTGCCGCGAAACGCGCCCTGCACGTAGACGCCGCGGTCGGCATAGGGCACGCGCAGAATGGCCCAGCCCCAGGAGAGCAGGAAGCTGCCCAGCGTGGCCAGGGCGAAGAAGGCCAGCATGGCGGGATTGAGCGTGGTATCCAGATCGGCGCGAATGATGCTGAGGAAGATCAGCGTCGGCATGGTGGCCTTGAACACCAGGCTCGAGGCAGTGGAGATGAAGGCCTGATCGATCCACCCCAGGCGCTTCAGGCCCAGGCCGATGAAGACCATGGCGAAGACCGGCAGGGTGATCTCCAGGGTGGCGAAAAAGAGTTCGTATAGGCCCATGTCAGCGTGTGAGCCACAGGCCGACGAAGATGGCAACGGTCACGGTGACGAAGAACACACGGTTGCGCGTGCGAGTATCGCGAGGGGAGCGAGGCATGACGGGACTCCAGAACAGGGCGAACGGTATGAAGCGGAGGTCGACTTGGCGGAATAGAGTAAACCCGTTAGCCTGCTATCGCCACTGCCGGCCAGCTCCGACTCCGGATTCTCCTCATGACTGAACGTTCCACCGCTTCGCGACCGCGCCTGGTCTTCGCTCACGCCAACGGTTTTCCCGGCATGAGCTACCGTAGCCTGCTGGCTCCCTTGCATGAGCGTTTCGACATTCACCCCGTCGACCGCCTGGGCCATCATCCCGACTATCCGGTCGGTGCCAACTGGCTGGCGCTGCGCGACGAGCTGCTCGAGCACGTGCTCGACGATGAGAGTCCTGTGATCGGCGTGGGGCACTCCATGGGCGGCGTGCTGATGGCCATGGCGGCGGAGCATGCGCCGCAGCGCTTTCGCTGCGTGGTGATGCTCGACCCGCCGCTGATGCTGGGGCTCGATGCCTGGAGCATGAAGGTCGCCAAGCGCTTCGGCTTCGTCGACCGGGTCACCCCGGCGGGCAAGAGTCACGGTCGCCGGGCCTCCTGGCCCGACCGTGAGGCAATGGCCAATCACTTGCGCCGTCGCGGTCTGTTCCGCCGTTTTACCGCCGAAGCCCTGTACGACTATGTGGAAGGCGGCACTCGGCTGCGTGACGACGGTGCCGCCGAACTGATCTACGACCCGGCGATCGAGACCGAGATCTTCCGCAATCTGCCCGATCACCTGACGCGTTTGCCGCGCCGGCTCAGGATTCCTTTCGGCGTGCTGGTCGGCAGCGACTCCGATCTGATCACGCCCAGGCGCCGCCGCCGGCTGGCTGCCCACGGCATTCCGCTGGCGCCGGTGCCGGGTACCCACATGTTCCCCATGGAGCACCCCGAGGAGACGCGGCAGGCGCTGCTGGCGATGCTCGACCGACTGCTGGAGGGCGAGGCATGAGCGAGGCGCAACCCCTGACCCTGGCCGGCGGTCGCCTGGCGGCACTCGCCTGGGGCGAGCCGAGCGCCCCCACCTGGCTGGCACTGCACGGCTGGCTGGACAACGCCGCGAGCTTCTCCCGCCTGGCGCCGCTGCTGTGCGCAAGGCTCGGCGTGCGCATCGTGGCGCTGGACTTCTCCGGCCACGGCCACTCGCAGCATGGCGCGGGCGACTACGCCCTGTGGGACTACTGCCACGACCTGCTGGATGCTGCCGACGAGCTGGACCTCGAGCGCGTGAGCGTGCTGGCGCACTCCATGGGGGCGGGAGTGGCCTGTCTCACCGCGGCGGCGCTGCCGGAGCGCATCGAGCGACTGGTCCTGATCGATGGCTTGGGCGCCGTGACCACGCCTGCCGAGGAGAGCGCCGCTCAACTGCGCAAGGGGTTGCGTGCCGCCAGGCGCCCGAGGTCGGCGTCGCCGCGCTATCCTGATAGCAGTACCGCCGTGGCGGCACGTGTGGCCGGTGGCGTGACACCGATCGATGCCGAAACCGCGACGCCGCTGGTGGAGCGTAACCTGATGCGTGAGAGCGACGGTCACGTGCGTCTGCGTACCGATGGCAGGCTGCTGTGGCCTTCACCGCTGCGCCTGAGTCCGGAGCAGGTGTTGGCCCTGCTCGGCGCGATCCAGGCGCCGGTGCTGTTGATCGAGGGCGAGAAAGGCATACTGGCCGAACGTGAGAACGCCCAGGCGGCGCGTGCGGCAGTCCCTCACCTGACGCGAAACGTATTGCCGGGCGGGCACCATCTGCACCTGGAGCCCGCCAACGTGGCCGCGGTGGCGCGAGCCATCGAGACGTGGCTGGAACCGCGTCGAACATGTTCCCGGGAGAGGTGAGATGAGCAGCAGTCAGGCGGTGGAACAGGGCAAGCGCGTAGCGCTGACGCTGGGCAGCGGCGGGGCGCGCGGCTACGCTCATATCGGCGTGATCGAGGTGCTCGAGGCGCGAGGCTACGAGATCGCCGCCATTTCCGGCTGCTCAATGGGTGCGGTCATCGCCGGCGTTCATGCCGCGGGTCAGCTCGAGGCCTATCGCGACTGGGTCTGCAAGCTCGACTACTTCGACGTGCTCAAGCTGGTCGACGTCACCTGGAGCCCGATGGGGGCGATGCGGGCCAGCAAGGTCATGAGCAAGCTCGAGGAGCTCATCGGCGACATCCAGATCGAGGAGCTGCCGATCCCGTTGACCACCGTCGCCACCGATCTGGCGCGACAGCGGGAGGTGTGGTTCCAGTCGGGTCCGCTGCTGCGTGCGATCCGTGCTTCCATCGCCATACCGGGCGTCATCACCCCGGTGCACATCGGCGACAGCACCCTGGTCGACGGCGGCCTGCTCAACCCGCTGCCGATCACGCCGACGGTATCGTCCCATGCCGACATGATGCTGGCCGTCAACGTGACCGCTCACAGCGCCCGGCCGGTGACGCTGAACGATCTGATGCCCACCGAAGAACAAGAGATGGTGGAAGCGCAGGCCGTGGCCAAGGGCTGGATGGACGTGCGTGGCGCCACGCGCTGGCTGTTCGAAGGGTTCGGCGCCGCGGAGCAGGAGGCCGGTGCGGCGGACGGCAAGAGCGTGCGCGCGTCCAATGGGCGACGGGCCTGGGGCCGGCTCGACATGATCCTGGCCTCGTTCGACATCACCCAGGCCTCGCTGGCCAAGTACAAGATCGCGGGCTATCCCCCCGACGTGTTGATCGAGGTGCCCAAGACGGTGTGCGGGGCCTTCGAATTTCACCGCGCCGAGGCGCTGATTCGCCTGGGGCGCCATCTGGCCATGGAGGCGCTGGACCGCTACGAGGGGCGCACGCAGAGCGGCCACGGCGGCTCGGGAGGCATCATCGTCGAGCCGCCGCAGATGCCCGCCGAGCGCGAGTCGGGCGGAGGCCAGGCAAGCTAGAAGGCTTGCCCACGGCGACGCAGCAGCACGTAGACGGCACCGGTACCCCCATCGCTTTCCTTGGCCGAGCAGAAGGCCAGCACCGTCGGCCATTCGCGCAGCCAGGCGTTGACGTGACTCTTGATCACCGGGTAATCCGCCGTGCTGCCCCACGCCTTGCCGTGAACCACCAGCACGCAGCGCATGCGGCTGCCCACCGCTTCCTTGAGAAAGCCTTCCAGCTCCAGGCGCGCCTCGTCGAGGCTGTAGCCGTGCAGGTCCAACCCTGCCTCCCAGGCGATCTGGCCGCGCTTCAGCTGGCTGCGGGTGCGGTAGGGCAGGTCGGGCAGGGCGAAGTCGAGGAATTCCGAAGGGCGCACCGGCTCCACGCGGCCGTCGCTGGTGCGGCTGGCGCTCTCCGTCGTGTCGGCGGCCACCGCCGCGGCACGACGTTCCGCAGCCGCCGGGTCGCGACGTTTGGGCCGCCCCGGGTCGGCACGATTGACGGCGATGCGGCGCACCCCGGCCTCGCGCAGCGCCTGGCGAAAGGCGTTGCTGTCGTCGTCATCGTCGTCGGGCGGGCGGCGTTGGCTCATGCGGGGCTCGGGTGGTGTCGTCGAGCGGCCAGTATAACGGCCTGAGCGCGGCTGTGAACCGCCTGTCGCCGCGGGTACAATCGGGACATCGAACCCAACCGACTGTGCAGGACCTTTCGTGGCCAACTCCACCGATTCCCGCTCGACCCTGACTCTGGACGACGAGGCGCTGTGTCGCGACCTCCATACGCTGCGCGACTACCTGCGCTGGGCCGCCAGCGAATTTCACCTGGCCGGCTTGCATCATGGCCATGGTACCGACTCCCCCTGGGACGAAGCCGTGGCACTGACGCTGGGCGCCCTGCACCTGCCCTGGAACGTCGACCCGGCGGTGCTCGACGCACGCCTGCTCCCCGTGGAGCGAGCGCGTATCGTCGCGCTGGTGCGTGAGCGCATCACCTCGCGTCGGCCGCTACCCTATCTGCTGGGCGAGGCATTCTTCGCCGGCTTTGCCTTCGATGTCGACGAGCGGGTGCTGATCCCGCGTTCGCCCATCGCCGAGCTGATCGAGAGCGGTTTTGCCGCCTGGTTCCCCGAGGAGCCGCCGGCGCGGGTGCTGGACCTGTGCACCGGTTCGGGCTGCATCGGCATCGCCACGGCGCTGCACCTGCCCACCTGTGAGGTGGATCTTTCCGACGTCAGCACCGACGCCCTGGCCGTGGCCAGACAGAACATCCAGCGCCACGACCTGGGTGTGCGGGCGCGGGCGGTGCTCTCCGACCTGTTCGAGGGACTGGCCGGTCAGCGCTACGACCTGATCGTCTCCAACCCGCCCTACGTGGATGCCCGCGACCTTGCCACCATGCCCGCCGAATATCGTCACGAGCCGGCGCTGGCACTCGGCGCCGGGGCCGACGGCCTCGACATCGTGCGCCGTATCCTGCGCGAAGCGCGGCGTTACCTGACCGATCACGGCGTGTTGATCGTCGAGGTCGGCAACTCCGACCGTCATCTGGAAGCGGCCTTCCCCGAGGTACCTTTCCTGTGGCTCGACTTCGAGCGCGGCGGGCAGGGCGTGTTCGCCCTCACCGCCGCAGAACTCGACGCCCATGCGGCGTCCTTCGCCTGATCCAACCACACGATATCGGGAGGCACGCCCATGTCCGGCAATACCTTTGGCAAGCTGTTCACCGTTACCACCTTCGGCGAGAGCCACGGCCCGGCGCTGGGCGCCATCGTCGACGGCTGCCCACCGGGGCTGCCGCTCAGCGAAGCCGATCTGCAGCACGACCTCGACCGTCGTCGTCCCGGTACCTCGCGGCATACCACCCAGCGTCGCGAGCCCGATCAGGTGCGCATTCTCTCCGGGGTGTTCGAGGGCGTGACCACCGGCACGCCCATTGGCCTGCTGATCGAGAACACCGACCAGCGCTCCAAGGATTACGGCAACATCAAGGACCAGTTCCGTCCCGCCCACGCCGACTACACCTACCACCACAAGTACGGCATCCGCGACTATCGCGGCGGCGGCCGTTCCAGCGCCCGGGAAACCGCCATGCGCGTGGCCGCCGGCGCCATCGCCAAGAAGTACCTGGCCGGCCAGGGCATCAGCGTGCGCGGCTACATGAGTCAGCTCGGCCCGCTGGAGATCGCCTTCAAGCAGTGGGAGTCGGTCGACGACAATCCCTTCTTCTGTCCCGACCCCGAGCGGGTGCCCGAACTCGAGGCCTTCATGGATCAGCTGCGCCGCGACCAGGACTCGGTGGGTGCCAAGATCACCGTGGTGGCCGAAGGACTGCCGCCGGGACTGGGCGAGCCGGTGTTCGATCGCCTGGATGCCGATCTGGCCCACGCCCTGATGAGCATCAATGCGGTGAAGGGGGTGGAGATCGGTGATGGCTTTGCCGCGGTGGCGCAGCGTGGCAGCGAGCACCGCGACGAGATGACCCCCGAGGGGTTTCTCTCCAACCATGCCGGCGGCGTGCTCGGCGGTATCTCCTCGGGGCAGCCGTTGATTGCACATCTGGCGCTCAAGCCCACTTCCAGCATCACCCTGCCTGGGCGCAGCATCGACGTGCACGGCAACCCGGTCGAGGTGGTGACCAAGGGGCGCCACGACCCTTGCGTAGGCATCCGCGCCACGCCCATCGCCGAGGCAATGATGGCGCTGACGCTGATGGATCACCTGCTGCGTCACCGGGCGCAGAATGGTGACGTGAGGGTCGCGACGCCGGTCTTGCGTTGAGGAGCGTCGGCAGCGGGGGCGTTGCGTCTGGAGCCGAGTTGCTACACTGAGAGCACACTGAAGCAGAGATGAGCCATGAAGATAAACGTCGAGTTCGACCTGACGCCCGAGGAGTTTCGTCGTGCCCTGGGCCTGCCCGATGTGGAAGCCTTTCAGCAGGAGCTGCTCAACCGGATCCAGAAGCAGATGGAGTCCGGCGTCGAGGGTTACGACCCAATGAGCCTGATGAAACCTTTCCTGCAGCAGGGCTTTACCCAGGACATGAGCCAGGGGCTCTCCCAGGGGCTGGCCAGCTTCGGCACCTACCAGCAGATGATGCTCGACATGCTGCGCCAAGCGGGAAGCTCGATGGGCAAGGCGGCGCAGGAGCCGGCGGAGGCTGAACCCAAGCGTGCGGAGAAGTCGGCTGGCAAGACGGGAGCGGCCGAGGCGCGCTCGCGCTCTCGGCGTTCGGAGTAGCTGGCGTCGGGAGAGCGTTCTTCGTTCTGCGGAAGTGGAAGGGTGTTGCAGTGAGAGCCTGGTCAGGCTACGATTTGTGCGGTGCAGCATGAGTGCCGCCTAAGGTCGCGCCCGGCGTTTTACGTTGGGCATCCTGGGTGGCCGAAGACTGGCCGATACCGGTGCGCGCTGCTCCCCGCATGTTCACGGTCCACAGGAGGTTGCCCCCATGCAGGACAAGATGCTCGATGAATTCAATCAGCAGACGCGGCGGTTCTTCGAACCCATGCGCAAGCTCAACTCGCTGATGCTCGGCAATATGGAGAAGATGACCGAGTACCAGCTCGAGGCGATGAAGCGCTACAGCCAGATGGGCACCGAGCGCATGCGCAGCGCTTCCGAGATTCGCGATGCCCAGGACCTGCAGGCGTTCGGTGCTCAGCAGGCCGAGATGATGAACGAGCTCTCGCGGCAGATGATGGAAGATGCCCAGGCGCTGGGCGAAATGAGCCAGCAGTTCCGCGCCGAGCTGGAGCAACTGTTCGGCGAGGTCAGTCAGGAGCTGAGCGATACGGCCAAGCAGGCGGAAGCGAGTGCCAAGCCGGCCGCATCGGGCAAAACCGACGCTCCGGCCAAGTCCGACGCTCCGGCCAAGGCCACGTCGCGCAAGAGCTGAAAGCCATTCGACCGCTTCGGGGTCGGCTCTCGCCGACCTCTCCACGGAGCTGATGTCTCGCTCCGTGGAGGCGCTCGGTCGGGCGCGCGCATCGAATCGAAGAAGAAGGTTCTCATATAGGAGAGGGCGATGCAGTCAGGGGACGAGGTTTTCTCCCAGGCCGAACTGGAAGAGTGGAACGAGCAGCTCAAGGAGATGGGGCAGCACTACCAGGCCCTGATGCAGGAACTGCTCGAGCGCATGGCGCCCGACGCGGCCGCCGACTCCATTCAGGCCGACATGCGCGAGGCCTTCCAGGCCGGCGCCGAGTCGCTGATGCGCAATCCTCAACTGCTGTGGCAGACCCAGGCGCGCCTCATCCAGGATCAGTACCAACTGTGGCAGCAGGGCCTGCAGGCGCTGAGCGGGAATCTGGGCGAGCCGCTGGTGGTGCCGCCCAAGAACGACCGGCGCTTCAAGGACGAGGCCTGGCAGCAGGAGCCGTTCTACCGCGCCATCCTGCAGCAGTACCTGTTGTTCTCCGGCGCCGTGGAAGAGCTCGTCGAGCAGCTCGACGGCCTGCCCGAGAAGCAGAAGCGCAACCTGGCGTTCTATGCCCGCCAGCTGGTCAATGCCATGGCGCCGACCAACTTCGTCACCACCAACCCCGAGGTGATGCGCCGTACCCTGGAGACCAAGGGCCAGAACCTGATCGAAGGGCTGGCTCAGCTGCGCCGCGACCTGGCCAACTCGGCCGACGGGCTCAACGTGGCCATGACCGACCGCAGCGCCTTCGAGATCGGGCGCAACATCGCCGTGACGCCCGGCTACGTGGTCTACGAGAACGAGCTGATCCAACTGATCCAGTACACGCCGACCACCGACACGGTGTTCAAGACGCCGCTGCTCGTCGTGCCGCCCTGGATCAACAAGTACTACATCCTCGACCTGCGTCAGGACAATTCGCTGGTCAAGTGGTTGGTGGACCAGGGCCACACCGTGTTCCTGATCTCCTGGCGCAACCCGGGCCCTGCGCAGCGCGATCTGACCTGGGCCGACTACATGCAGATGGGGCCGGTCGCCGCCATGGAGGCCATCGAGCAGGCCTGTGGCGAGAAGTCGGTCAACCTGCTCAGCTACTGCATCGGCGGCACCCTGACCGCGTCCACCGTGGCCTACCTCACCAGCACCCGGCGTGGGCGCAAGGTCAAGTCGGTCACCTACATGGCCACGCTGCAGGACTTCCGCGATCCCGGCGAGCTCGGCGTGCTGCTCAGCGAGCCGATCCTGGCGGGAATCGAGGCGCGCATGGAGCAGGACGGCTATCTCGATGGCCGCTCCATGGCCTATACCTTCAACCTGCTGCGCGAGAACGACCTGTTCTGGTCCTTCTATGTCAGCAACTACCTGAAGGGCGAGAATCCCGCGCCGTTCGACTTGCTCTACTGGAACACCGACGGCACCAACCTGCCGGCCGGCACCCACGGCTGGTACCTGCGCCACATGTATCTGGAGAATCGCCTGGTGGAACCCGGCGGCATCGAGCTGGACGGGGTCAAGATCGACCTGCGCAAGATCTCCACGCCGAGCTACTTCGTCTCCACCCGCGAGGACCACATCGCCAAGTGGAACAGCACCTATTACGGCGCGCTGCTGCCCAAGGGGCCGGTCACCTTCGTGCTGGGCGGCTCCGGCCACATTGCCGGCATCGTCAATCCGCCCGTGCGCAACAAGTACGGCTACTGGACCAACGGCGAGCTGCCCGAGGATCATGAGGCCTGGCTTGCCGGCGCCGAGTTCCACGAGGGCTCCTGGTGGCCTCACTGGCAGCAGTGGATGACCGAAGGCGGCTACGCCGATACCGACAAGATGGTACCGGCACGCCAGCCGGGCGAGGGCGAACTCAAGCTGCTGGAGGAGGCGCCGGGCCGCTACGTGCGCATGACCATTCCCGAGGTGCTGGGTGAGGTACCGGCCAAGGCGGAGTGATCCGGCAAATGCCCAACGCCACGAGGCCCGCTGATGCGGGCCTCGTCGTTTATTGGGTTTTCAGATAGTGCCTAGAACCGCCGTCGGCGGCGCTCTGGCAACCGCAGCCCCGGCAGCACCAGCAGCGCGCTGAACAGCCATATCGGCCAGCTGCCGGTGCGGGTGAAGGGCGTCAGACCCTGCATCGGTACGGCCTCGGCGAGCAGTGCCACGGTCTCGAACTGAGGTGCCCTGGCCACCACCTGACCGTACTGGTCGATCACGGCGGTCACCCCGTTGCTGGTGGCGCGTACCACGTAGCGGCCGTTTTCCAGCGCCCGCAGGCGGGCCATCTGCAGGTGCTGCAGCGGGCCGATCGACTCGCCGAACCAGGTATCGTTGGATACCGTCAGCAGCAATTCGCTGTCGCGGGCCTGCTGTGCCACCAGATCGGCATAGATGATCTCATAGCAAATGGCGTTGCCGATCACCGTGCCGACGGCGCGGATCGGCCGCTGCCCCGAGGGTCCGGGATTCATGGCCGGCATCGGCAGATCGAAGAAGGCGATGGTGCCGCGCAGCCAGCGCTCCAGCGGCAGATACTCACCGAAGGGCACCAGGCGCTCCTTGCGGTATTGGCCTTCGGCGTTGCCCAGCCCGATCACGCTGTTGTAGTAGAGCCCGCGGTCCTCGCGCTGGAGAATGCCGGTGAGCAGAGCGCTACCCGGCACCAAGTGGGCCTGGGCCCGGGCCAGCAGTGGCTCGGCCTCGTCTTCGAACATCGGCAGCGCCGCCTCGGGCCAGACGATCAGGTCGGCGTCGTCGGCGTAGGCCCGCGTCATCTCCAGATAGGTATTGGCGGCGATGCGCTGGCCCTCGGGTGTCCACTTGATCAACTGGTCGAGGTTGCCCTGCAGCAGGGCGACCCGCAGCGGCTCGCCTGCCGGCTCGGTCCACTGCGTGGGCAGCGTCAGTGGGACCAGCCACATGGCGGCGATGGGCGCGGCCGCCCACCAGCGACGACGCAGGAACTCCGCACCCAGGGTACCGCTGAGCGCAACGATCAGTGAGAGCAGGTAGACCCCGCCGATGGGTGCCCAGGGCGCCAGCGGCGAATCGACCTGAGAGCTGCCCAGCAGCAGCCACGGGAAACCGGTGAACAGCCAGGTGCGCAGCCATTCGCCCAGCACCCATGCACCGGCGAAGGTAAGGAAAGCCAGGCGGGGGCCACATACCAGGCGGTAGAGCCATAGCGCGGCGGCAACGAACAGCGCCATGGCGCAGACGAACAGCACGGTGAGGAAGAGCGCCAGCGGCATCCCGGTGTAGCCGTAGTCGTGGATCGACACGTAGACCCAGGAGGCACCGGAGCCGAACAGGCCGACCCCGTAGCACCAGCCGAGGAAGGCGGCCTGGCGTGCCCCCAGGGGCCGAATCGCCCAGTAGACGAGCCCTGCGGCCAGCGGTCCCAGCCACCACAGTTCATAGGGCGAGGCAGTCAGCGTGGTCAGAACGCCGGCAACGAGCGCGGCCAGATAGCCGAGTGCGGGCGTCGGACGTTTATTTTTCATGGGAGTTGGCATCCTGAGGCAGCCGGGTCAATCCTGGGGTGGCGTTGCTTCGTCCTGCAGAACGGCTTCCAGCAGGCGTATGCGCCGATTGTCTGCATTGAGTACGGTGAAGCGCCAGCCGCCGAGCTCGGTATGCTCGCCGCGCCCGGGCAAGTGGCCGAAGCGCTGCATCACCAGCCCGCCGACGGTATCGAACTCGTCGTCGGAGAAGCGCGTGCCGAAGCGCTCGTTGAAATCCTCGATCGGGGTCAGCGCGCGAATGGCGTAGCGCCCCTCGCCGAGAGTGCGGATGTCGTCGTCCTCGTCGGTGTCGTGCTCGTCCTCGATGTCACCGACGATCTGTTCGAGGATGTCCTCGATGGTGACGATACCGGCGGTGCCGCCGTACTCGTCGACCACTACCGCCATGTGGTTGTGAGTATCGCGAAACTCCTTGAGCAGGCTGTTGAGCCGCTTCGACTCCGGCACGAACATGGCCGGGCGCAGCACGTCCTCGAGCGAGAAGCGCTCGCGCTCCTCGGCGGGGCGGTTGAGCAGCTTCAGCAGATCCTTGACCAGCAGCAGCCCCTTGACCTCGTCGAGGTTTTCGCCGATGACCGGGTAGCGCGAATGACCGGTCTCGTCGATCAGGGCCAGGTACTCCTCGGCGGGCTGATCCACGGCGATGGCGGCCACCTGGGAACGCGGGATCAGCACCTCACGAACCTGCTGGTCGCTGATCTGCAGTGCGCCTTCGATGATCATCATGGCGTCCTGGTCCAGCTTGAGGCGGGTGGCCGCCTCGCGCAGGAACTCCATCAGCTCCTCCCGCGAGCTGGGGCCTTCGCTGTCCCCTGAGAGGGCGCCGAGCAGTTTGTCGAGCCACGACCTTCCGCTTTGGCCACTCGTTCGGTCTTCACTCATCGCTAGAGTCTCTCGTCCATGCTGTCGTCTTGTTGTTCGGTGCGATCCGCTGCATAGGGATCGGCGATGTCGAGGTCCGCCAGGATCTCGCGCTCGAGCTGCTCCATCGCCTTGGCTTCCTCATCCTCGAGGTGGTCGTGGCCAAGCAGGTGCAGCATGCCGTGTACCACCAGGTGAGCATAGTGATGTTCGAGGCGCTTGCACTGCTCGGTGGCCTCGCGCGCCACCACCGGGTGGCACAGCACCAGATCGCCGAGCAGCGGCAGCGAAATGCCGGGCGGGCCATCGAAGGGAAAGGAGAGCACGTTGGTGGGCTTGTCGCGACCGCGATAGTCGCGATTCAGCGCCTGGCCTTCATCGGCGTCGACGAAGCGCACGGTGACCTCGTGGCGCGTCTCCCCAGGGAAGCGCGCCAGCACCGCGGCGATCCAGCCCTCCAGCGCAGCCTGCGCCGGCAGTTCCCGGTCGGCTAGTGCAACCTGGCGGTCGACGATGGGCGCCGGGATCATTTTTCGCCGCCGTCCCTGTTGCGCTCACGCTCCTGACGCAGGGCTTCGCGCTCCCGTTCGCGGGCTTCGCGGCGGGCGCGTTCCTGCACTTCCTGCTCGGCCTCGAAGCTCTCGTAGGCTTCGATGATGCGCTGCACCAGCGGATGTCGCACCACATCCTTGGCGGCGAAATGCGTCACCCCGATGCCGGCGGTACCCCTGAGCACCTCGAGCACCTGGATCAGCCCGGAGCTCTGGCCGCGGGGCAGGTCGACCTGAGTCACGTCGCCGGTGATCACCGCGGTGGAGCCGAAACCGATGCGGGTCAGGAACATCTTCATCTGTTCGCGGGTGGTGTTCTGGCTCTCGTCGAGAATGATGAAGGCGTTGTTAAGCGTGCGTCCGCGCATGTAGGCCAGCGGAGCGATCTCGATCACCTGGCGCTCGATCAGCTTGCCCACCTGCTCGAAGCCGAGCATTTCATACAGCGCATCGTAGAGCGGGCGCAGGTAGGGGTCGATCTTCTGGGCCAGATCGCCCGGCAGGAAGCCGAGCTTCTCTCCCGCCTCCACGGCCGGACGTACCAGCAGGATGCGACGCACCTCCTGCTGGTTGAGCGCTTCCACCGCTGCGGCGACGGCCAGGTAGGTCTTGCCGGTGCCGGCCGGGCCGATGCCGAAGTTGATGTCGTGCTGGCGAATACTGGCAACGTAGTTCTGCTGGTTCTGCCCGCGCGGCTTGATCAGCACCTTGGGCGTACGCAGCAGCACCTCGCCATCGGCGGGGCCTTCCTCTTCGTCGAGCGCCTCGCGCCCCGACTCCTGAAGGAACAGATGCACGGTATCCGGTGACAGGGGGCTGGCTTCGGCCTCGCGATAGAGGTGCTCCAGCACGTTGGCGGCGGCCTTGACCCGATGGCCGGGACCGGCCAGTTGAAAGACGTTGCCGCGATTGCGCAGGGTGACGCCGAGGCGTGACTCGACCAGTTTGAGATGCTCGTCCCTTTGGCCGCAAAGGTTGGCGAGACGCTGTGGATCGTTGGGCTCTAGGCTCAATGTGATGATGCGGTTGGCCTGTGCGGCGTGTTGACTCAAGGTGTCGGAATCCATGCGTTGCGTGTGTTGGCTCCCAGCTTAATGCCCTGCCTTTCGGCAGGGCAATGCTTTCCACTCACGTTGCCCGTCTGGGGCCGTAGAGAGTGCCTGTCTGCCATTATTGTAGCGTCGGGGAAGCCAGTTCGCCGCGCAGTGAATTGGGCAGTGCCTCGGTGATGGTCACCTCGACGAAGTGGCCGATCAGCTCGGTGGGGTTGGCAGCGCTGAAGTTGACCACGCGGTTGTTCTCGGTGCGTCCGGACAGCTGCCCGGGATCCCTGGGCGAGAACCCGCTGACCAGGATGCGCTGCGTGGTGCCCACCATGCGCCGCGAGATCTGCATCGCTTGCTGATTGATGCGTTCCTGCAGGATCGCCAGGCGCTGCTTCTTGACGCTCTCCGGGGTGTCGTCGGGCAGTGCCGCGGCCGGCGTGCCGGGCCGTGCCGAATAGACGAAGCTGAAGGAGTGGTCGAAGCCGATGCGATGGATCAGGTCCATGGTGGCCTCGAAGTCCTCCTCGGTTTCGCCGGGAAAACCGACGATGAAGTCGGAAGAGAAGCTGATGTCGGGGCGCAGGGCGCGAATGCGCTCCATCTTCTCCACGTACTCCTCGACCGTGTGGCCGCGCTTCATGGCGGCCAGGATACGGTCGGAGCCGGCCTGGACCGGCAGGTGCAGGTGGCTGACCAGCTCGGGAATCTCGCCGTAGGCCTCGATCAGGCTGTCGCTGAACTCCACCGGGTGCGAGGTGGTGAAGCGGATGCGGTCGATGCCCTCCACCGCTGCCACGCAGGCGATCAGCTCGGCCAGATCGATCTCGTCGCCGAGCCGGTTCTCGCCGCGGTAGGCGTTGACGTTCTGGCCCAGCAGGTTGATTTCGCGCACGCCCTGGTCGGCGAGGTGGATCACCTCGTCCATCACCGCCTCGAAGGGGCGCGATACCTCTTCGCCGCGGGTATAGGGCACCACGCAGAAGGTGCAGTACTTGGAGCAGCCCTCCATCACCGAGACGAAGGCACTGGCCCCGTCGGAGCTCGGCTTGGGCAGATGATCGAACTTCTCGATCTCGGGAAAGGTGACGTCGACCACCGAAATCTGATCGTTGCGTCGGGCATCGAGCATCACCGGTATGCGGTGCAGAGTCTGGGGGCCGAACACCATGTCGACGTAAGGCGCACGCTTGCGCAGCGCCTCGCCTTCCTGGCTGGCTACGCAGCCGCCCACGCCGATCACCAGATCGGGGTTGGCCTCCTTGAGTTTCTTCCAGCGGCCGAGCTGGTGGAAGACCTTTTCCTGGGCCTTCTCACGAATCGAGCAGGTATTGAGCAGGATGACGTCGGCTTCGCCTTCGTCGTCGGTCAATTCGAGCTGGTGAGATTCGCCGAGCAGATCCGCCATGCGTGCGGAGTCGTACTCGTTCATCTGGCAGCCGTGGGTCTTGATGAAGAGTTTCTTCGCCATAGGATAGAGGGTCGGTCGTCCGACGCGTGCGTCACCGGTGAGTGGAGTGTCGCGGGAATTGGCCTTGTGGCCGTCCTCGAAGGTGGCGGTATTATACGGAAGGCAGCCTGATGGGGCCAGTAGGGGCACCGCGTCCAGGGACGCCTGTGGTACGCTAGCCCCTTGGCGTCCCCATGGCGGGACATCTAATTTGCGCAACCGAACGTTGAGGACAGACGGCCTTATGGCGGCCAAGCCGATCTATCGGGTGGTTTTCCACCAGCAGGGTGAAGTCTGGGAGCTCTATGCCAGGGAGATCTACCAGAGCGAACTTTGGGGTTTCATCGAGGTCGAGGAGTTTGTCTTCGAGGACGGCTCGAAGCTGGTCGTCGATCCCTCTGCCGATCGCCTGCGTCACACCTTCGATGGCGTCAAGCGCAGCTATCTGCCGTTGAACGCCATCGTGCGTATCGACGAGGTGGAGCGTGAGGGGCCGGCCAGGGCCGTCAAGAGCGAGGGGCGCATTGCGGAGTTTCCGCGTGGTCCGATGCTGCCGCCGAAGAGCGAGCGCTGAAAACAATGAACGCAGGGAAACGGCATGCCCGCGGTCTGCTCAGGAAATGACCATCCTGCCGCAGGCCAGTATCGGAGTGCCAGACAGCCGCCTTTCCAGCGGTTTTCCCGGGGTTTATCCACAGATCCTGTGGATAGGCCAGTGATAGAGTGATTTGCCGAGGGCTTGCCGATGGCAGACCCGCGGCTTGGATAGCCAGGACACCGGCATGAAGCATCGATTCAGGTTTTTTCTCGCAGGCGTCGCGCTTGGCTTGGCGGCCTCTCCGTTGCATGCCCAGCAGGCGGACGACAACGCGCGTTGGGTTTCCGATGAGTTGACCACCTACGTGCGCAGCGGCCCGACCGACGGCTATCGCATCGTCGGTACGCTGACCGCCGGCGAGCCGGTTACCCTGCTCGAGACCAGCGGCAACTACAGCCGGGTCGAAAACGGTGACGGCAGTCGTGTATGGATACTTAGCAATGAGCTGCAGTCGTCGCCTAGTGCGAGCTACCAGCTGCCGCGTCTGGAGGAGCAGGTGGCTGAACTCGAAGCCGAGCTGGGCGGCATCAACGAGACCTGGGAGAACCGGGTCTCGGCCATGACCGAAACCCTCGAGGTGCGTGAGCAGCGCATCGCCGAGCTGGAGGCGCGTAACCGCGAGCTCGACAGCGAGGCCGACCGCTCGCGCACGACCATCCGCCAGCTCCAGGCGCGCCTGGATACCCAGGAAGAGGACCTGCTGATGCGCTATTTCATGTACGGCGGTGGCGTGGCCGGTGCCGGCCTGTTGGTCGGGTTGATCATTCCCCACCTGCCGCGCAAGCGGCGCAAGCGCGACCGCTGGTTCTGATGACGAGGCATGGACGATGACGCGTGAATGGCTCGACCGCTGGCGCGAGGGACGTATCGGCTTTCATCGCCACGACACGCATCCGGCGCTGGTACGCCATTGGCCTACGCTGAAGATCCGCGCGGGCACCAAGGTGCTGGTGCCGCTGTGCGGCAAGAGCCTGGACATGCGCTGGCTGGCAAGTCGCGACCACCCCGTGCTGGGCATCGAGCTGTCGCGGGAGGCGATCGAGCAGTTCGTCGACGAAGGCACCGGCGAGGTGTCCCGTTACCAGCAGGAGCCGTTCGCGATCTGTCGGCAGGGCAGCGTGGAGCTATGGTGCGGCGATTTCTTCCACTTCCATATCGATCAGGCGGCCGAGATCGGAGCCTTCTACGATCGTGCCGCGCTGATCGCTCTGCCGCCCGCGACTCGCCAGCGTTATGCCTTTCATCTCGCGCAGCTGATCCCGCCCGGCATACACGGCCTGCTGATCTCGCTGTCCCGCGCGCCGGGAGACGAGAGCGCCGGCCCGCCTTATCACGTGCCGGCCGATGAGGTTCGTGAGCTGTTCGAGCCCAACTTTCAGGTCACTCACCTGGAGGATGGCGAGCCGGAAGCGGGTAGCGGCTTCCGCGAGAGCATATGGGCCCTTACCCGGCGTGGCCCCATGACCTGAGTGGTGTCGATGAGCGCGCACGTGCCAACAGCAAAGGGCTGCCCCTGGGGCGGCCCTTTGGCATCGTGGCTGGGCAGGAGTGGCTTGAGGCCGAGAGCTCAGCGAGCCAGCAATTGGGCCAGCTCCGGGTCGCTGAAGGCGCGATCCAGGGCGTCGCCGATCAGATCGTTGAGCATGCGGCGGTTGGCGTCACGCCCCGGGCGCACGGCGTAGCTCTGGGTGCGGCGGGCAGTGTAAGTGCCGGTGTAGGTGGTGCCCTGGTTGGTCACCTTGACCTCGAGTACCGCTTCCAGCCGCGCTTCATCGATGACCGGGCGGTTCTCGCCACGCTCATAGCCGAGGTGCAACAGTGTGACCGTCAGCCCCGGGCGTCCGCTACCCGGCTGGGTGGTCGGTGAAAAGCCCATGTCGCGAACGGCCCGTTCCGCCTCGCGCTGCAGGTTCGGTATCAGCTCGTGGGCGCTGACCGTAATGACCGCGGTGGACATGGCGCTGCCGGTGCGCGTGCCGATCACCTCGCTGTCGCGCTCGTCCACGGCGGCTACCGTGACGGCCTGGCCGCTGCCTGTCTGGGGAACGGCGGCGCTGCGCTGCGGGTTCAACTGGAGATAATGGGGGCTGGCACAGCCGGCCAGCAGGGCGGTGGCCAACAGAACTGCTGCGGCACACAAGGCATGACGTCGATTCATTCTCGCTCCCGGATTCGTCTTGCGGGGCCAGGGGGCGGCCCGAGGTTGGCCGTGTCTGAAGCGGTATCAGGCGCTCGCTTCAGACACTTGCGCAGTATATCGTCAGCTCTCTGTCGGCAACAGCGTTGCGCCGGGCGTAGGCATTACGGTTACACTCTGTTTTTTAACTCGACGAAGATCGAGCCTTTCGCCTCTCAGGAGAGGAAGATACCGCATGATACGTCCTGCCACGACCGAGGACATACCGCAGCTCGTCGACATCTGGCTGCGTGCCTCGCTGCTGGCCCATGACTTCATTCCCGCCGGGTTCTGGCATGAGCGCGCCGAGGACATGGCGAGCCTCTATCTGCCCGGTGCGGAAACCTACGTGCTCGAGGCCGCCGGACGCGCCGTGGGGTTTGCCGCGCTCAACGACGATCACCTCGAGGCGCTGTTCATCGACCCCGAGCTGCAGAGCTTCGGCCACGGCACCCATCTGATGGCGCATGCCATGAGCAAGCGGGAGCGGATTACCCTGTGCGTCTACTCACGCAACGTGCGTGCCGTATCCTTCTATCGCCGCCTGGGCTTCCAGGTACTCGAGGAGCGCACGGAGCCGCTCAGCGGCGAGCAGGAGACGCTCATGCTCTGGTCGCGTACGCCGGGCGAGGCAGGCTGACGCCGAACCGTTCAGCTCACCGCTACGGGCAGCGGGGCCGCCTGCTCGCGCCGTTCATCGGGAAAGCGGTGCCAGCGCCGCGGAACGGCGTAGAGCCGCGTGCCGCGGGTGAGGTGGAGCCTTTCGTAATCGGCGTGGCTCACCGTGGCCAGCCAGGGCTCGCCCAGCCAGTCCGCCTCCAGCTCCACGCGCACTTCGGCGCCCACCGGTGAAATGGCGGTCACGCACACCGGCAGGTGGGCGTGCTGTGTGGCGCTGGGCGCGAGCTCCAGCTCGTGCGGGCGCAGCAGCAGCTCTTCCGGGCCGTCGGCCAGGTCCACCGCCAGACGGGCGTCACCGCAGGTCAGCACGCCGTTGCGCACCGTGCCTTCGAGGTGATTGACGTCGCCCAGGAACTCGAACACGAAGCGGTTGGCCGGATGACGATAGAGTTCGTCGGGGGTGTCGATCTGCTCGATGCGGCCGTTGCTCATCACCACCACGCGGTCGGAGAGCTCCAGCGCCTCTTCCTGATCGTGGGTGACGAACAGGCTGGTGAAGTTGAGCTCGTCGTGCAGGTGGCGCAGCCAGCGGCGCAGCTCCTGGCGAACCTTGGCATCCAGCGCGCCGAAGGGTTCGTCGAGCAGCAGCACGTCGGGGCGCAGGGCCAGGGCGCGTGCCAGCGAGACCCGCTGCTGCTGACCGCCGGAGAGCTGGGCGGGGTAGCGGTGGGCCATGTGCTCGAGCTTGACCATCTCCAGCAGGCGATGCACTCGGCTGCGAATCTCGCCGCTCGAGGGACGACTCTTGCGCGGCATCACCGTGAGGCCGAAGGCCACGTTGTCGAACACCGTCATGTGTCGGAACAGCGCGTAGTGCTGGAACACGAAGCCGATGCGGCGGTCGCGCACGTGCAGGTGGGTCACGTCGCGCTCGCCGAACAGAATGCGCGCGCCGGCCACGTTGTCTGCCGTCTCCAGTCCGGCAATGATGCGCAGCAGCGTGGTCTTGCCGGAGCCGGAGGGGCCGAGCAGGCCGACCAGCTCGCCTTCGGCGATGTCCAGATCGATCGGCTCCAGCGCCTGGGTCCTGCCGAAGTGCTTGCCGATCTCTTGAAGGCGGATGCTCATGGGTGAACCTCCCGGCGCGCAGCGCGCCATTCCAGGCCGGCCTTGGCGACCAGCGTGAGCAGGGCGATCAGTGCCAGCAGCGATGCGCTGGCGAAGGCGCCCACGGTATTGTAGTCCTGATAGAGCTGCTCCAGGTGCAGCGGCAGGGTGTTGGTCTGACCGCGGATGGCACCGGAAACCACGGAGACGGCGCCGAACTCGCCCACTGCCCGGGCGTTGGTCAGGATCACGCCATAGAGCAGCGCCCAGCGGATGTTGGGCAGGGTGACCCGGCGGAAGATCGTCCAGCCCGGGGCGCCCAGGGTCACGGCGGCCTCTTCCTCGCGAGAGCCCTGGGCCTGCATCAGCGGGATCAGCTCGCGGGCAACGAAGGGGCAGGTGACGAAGATGGTCACCAGCAGGATGCCGGGCCAGGCGAACATCAACTGAATGTCGTGGCCGTCGAGCCAGCTGCCGAGCCAGCCGGTGCGGCCGTAGAGCAGCAGGTAGACCAGGCCCGCCACCACCGGGGATACGGCGAAGGGAATGTCGATCAGGGTCTGCAGGATGCGCCGCCCCGGGAAGCGGAAGCGGGTCACCAGCCAGGCCAGCGCCACGCCGAACACCAGGCACACCGGAATCGTCAGCACGGCGATGAACAGGGTCAGCTGAATCGCCGCCAGGGTGTAGTGGTTGGTGACGTTGGCCCAGAACACGTCGATGCCCCGGGCGAAGGCCTGGGCGAAGATCGCCACCAGCGGCAGCAGCAGGAACAGGGCCGCCAGCACCACGGCGGCGCCGATCAGCAGACGCCGAACGGCGATGCCATCTCCGATTCGTTGCATCAGCCGTGTCCTCCGTGCAGGCGCTTGATGAAGCGGCCCTGCCAGACGTTGATGGCGAGCAGCAGGGCCAGCGAGACGAACAGCACCACCGAGGCGATGGCCGAGGCGCCGGCGTAGTCGTACTCCTGCAGGCGCACGAAGATCATCAGCGCGGTGATCTCGGTCTCGTAGGGCATGTTGCCGGCGATGAAGATGATCGCGCCGAATTCACCCAGCGAGCGCACGAAGGCGAGCCCGGTGCCGGTCACCAGGGCCGGCCACAGGTGCGGCAGGATCACGCGGCGAAAGCCGGTGAAGTCCGAGGCGCCGAGGGTCAGCGCGGCCTCGTCCATCTCGTTAGGCATGTCCTCCAGCACCGGCTGCACCGTACGCACGACGAAGGGGATGCTGGTGAAGGACATGGCCAGAGCGATGCCCACCCAGGTGTAGGCCACCTGCAATCCGAGCGGCTCGAGCAGCTGCCCCATCCAGCCGTTGCTGGAGTAGAGCGTGGCCAGGGTGATGCCGGCCACGGCGGTGGGCAGGGCGAAGGGCAGGTCCATCAGCGCATCGAGCAGGCGCTTGCCGGGGAAGGTATAGCGCACCAGCACCCAGGCCAGCAGCAGGCCGAAGGCGGCGTTGACGACGGCCGCCACGGCGGCGGCGCCGATGGTCACCACGTAGCTCGCCACCACCCGTTCGTTGGTGACGATCGCCCAGTACTCGGCCAGGCTCAGCCCCGCCAATTGGCCGAACAGGCCGGTCATGGGCAGCAGCAGCATCAGCGAGACGAAGGTCAGGCTGATGCCCAGCGAAAGGCCAAAACCCGGCAGCACCCGCTTGGGGGTGCTGCCGAGGCCGATGGCGAAAGTGCGGCTACTCATCATGTCTCGCTTGCGTCGCGCATGTCAGGCGCCGTGGCAATCAGCGACGGCGCTGCAGCTGGTCGAGCAACCCGCCGCTGCCGAAGTGGGTTTCCATCGCCTCTTCCCAGCTGCCGGCGATGTCCTCGACCAGCAGCAGCTCGGTCTCGGGGAACTGATCGGCGAACTCTTCGACGACCGTTTCGTGATGCACGCGGTAGTTGAAGCCGGCCAGCTGGCGCTGGGCCTCCTCGCTGTAGAGGTACTCCAGGTAGGCCTGGGCCAGGTCCAGATTGCCATTGCGTTCGGCGTTGGGCTCGACCACGGCCACCGGGAACTCGGCCAGGATGCTGACCGGCGGCACGATCACTTCGTAGTCGTCGGTGCCGTACTCCTGGCGAATGTTGTTGACCTCGGATTCGAAGCTGATCAGTACGTCGCCGAGGCCGCGCTCGATGAAGCTGGTGGTGGCGCCGCGACCGCCGGTGTCGAACACTGCCACGTTGCGCAGGAAGGTGCGCATGAAGTCGTGGATCTGCTCCTCGTCGCCGTCGAACTGCTGCTGAGCGAAGCCCCAGGCGGCCAGATAGGTGTAGCGGCCGTTGCCCGAGGTCTTGGGGTTGGGGAAGACCATGCGCACGTCTTCACGCACCAGGTCGTCCCAGCTCTCGATGCCCTTGGGGTTGTCCTTGCGCACCAGGAAGGCGGTGGTGGAGTAGTAGGGCGAGGCGTTGTTGGGCAGTTTCTCCTGCCAGTCCTCGGCCACCAGGCCGGCATCGGCCAGTACCTGGACGTCGGTCACCTGGTTGTAGGTCACCACGTCGGCACGCAGTCCCTGCAGAATGGCGCGGGCCTGGGCCGAGGAGCCGCCGTGGGATTGCTGAATGCCGATCTGCTCGCCGTGCTCCGCCTGCCAGTGGTTGCGGAACTCGGGGTTGATCGCGGCAAACAGCTCACGGGCGATGTCGTAGGAAGAGTTGAGGATCTCGCGCTCGGCAGCCATCGCCGGCGCTGCCAGGCCAAGACCCAGGGCAGCGGCGATCAGGGTGCGGCGAAGAGAGGGAAGTCGCATTGGGCGTCTCCGGCAAAAGGGAACTTGGTAGCAAGAGTATGGCCGACCAAGTGGAATTACAATCCGTGTTTTTATTCTATTTTTCTATAAGCTTCATTGGCGCTGTCTGTCGGGTGCCCGGCGGTCGGGGCAGTCTGTTAATATGACGCCTCTTTCCCCGTGCGATGGCTGTTATCCCCATGAGCGACATGAACCGCGACTTCCTGATTGCCCCCTCCATTCTCTCCGCCGATTTCGCCCGGCTGGGCGAGGAAGTCGACCGGGTCCTGGCCGCCGGGGCGGATATCGTCCACTTCGACGTCATGGACAACCATTACGTGCCCAATCTGACCATCGGTCCCATGGTCTGCGAGGCGCTGCGCAAGCACGGCGTCACCGCGCCCATCGATGCCCACCTGATGGTCAAGCCGGTGGACCGCCTGATTGGCGACTTCATCGATGCCGGGGCAAGCTACATCACCTTCCATCCGGAGGCGTCCGAGCATATCGACCGCTCGCTGCAGCTGATCCGCAGCGGCGGCTGCAAGGCTGGCCTGGTGTTCAATCCGGCCACGCCGCTCTCCTATCTCGATTACGTGATGGACAAGGTCGACATGATCCTGCTGATGAGCGTCAACCCCGGTTTCGGCGGGCAGGCCTTCATCCCGGGTACGCTGGACAAGCTGCGCGAGGCACGCCGTCGCATCGACGCCTCGGGCCGCGACATTCGGCTCGAGATCGACGGCGGGGTGAAGGTCGACAACATTGCCGAGATCGCCCGTGCCGGTGCCGACACCTTCGTCGCCGGTTCGGCAGTCTTCGGTGCCGGCCGCGATGGCGACCCCAACCGTTACGACAGCGTCATTCGCGCCTTCCGCGAACAGCTGGCGACGGTATAGCCCGCGCGCGATGAACCATTCGGCGTCCGTTACGTGGTACCTCTACCTGCTCGAAACCCGGCGAGGGATGCTCTACACCGGCATCACCACCGACGTCGCCCGGCGCCTGGCGCAGCATGAGGCGGGGCAGGGCGCCAAGGCCCTGCGCGGACGCGGGCCGCTGACATTGGTGCACCATGAGCCGGTGGGCAGCCATGGCGAGGCGCTGCGGCTCGAGGCCGAGGTCAAGCGTCTCTCGGCAGCACGCAAGCGGGCCTGGCTTCAGTCTCGGCGGGAACCGGCCCAGGAACACAAGGAAACAGCATGCACGCCATCCTCGACGACATCCGCCTGATCAGCTTCGACCTGGACGGCACCCTGGTGGACTCCGTGCCCGATCTGGCGGTGGCCGTGGATGCCAGTCTGGTCGAGTGCGGGCTGCCCGCCGCCGGTGAGGCGCGAGTGCGCGACTGGGTGGGCAACGGCTCATGGAAGCTCGTCGAGCGGGCGTTGACCTTCGCCCGGCAGGCGCCCCCCGACGAGGCGCTGCTGGCGCGGGCCCATGAGGCCTTTCTCGACCACTACGGGCGCGACCCCGGCTCGCGTACGCGGCTCTATCCCGGCGTGCGCGAAGCGCTGGATGCGCTGCGCAGTGACGACAGAATACTGACCCTGGTGACCAACAAGCCGTTCGCGTTCATCCGCCCGATCCTGGCGCAGTTCGGGCTCGAAGCGCACTTCGCGCTGTGTCTGGGGGGCGACAGCCTGCCGCAGAAGAAGCCCGACCCGGCGCCGCTGCTGCACGTGGCGGCGCATTTCGGCCTGCCGCCCACGGCCTGTCTGATGGTGGGCGACTCCCGCCACGACGTTGCCGCCGGCCGGGCCGCCGGCTTCCGCACCCTGGCCGTACCCTACGGCTACAACCATGGCGAACCGGTGCGCGACAGCCGCCCGGATGCGCTGGTTGATTCACTGGCGGAACTCGTTTAGGGTGATTTTCGATCCTTATCAATGACCTCGGAATCCTTCCGTTTGCCTATTCCTGCGGGAAACGCTTCGATGGACAGCATGATGCTGCATGACGACACCTTAACCCGTGGTTGCCTGCGTCGGGCAGCTGACACGACGGTGCCCTTTTCTGCCCAGCCCGCCGCTTGGCGATGGTGAAGCTCGCTGAAGCATCACCCTGATTCACCATCCGTCACCGTCATATCTCGAGGGCCCCGTCATGATGACTCCCGAACGTTTCCGTGCGCTGGCCGAGGCCGGCTTCAACCGCATTCCGGTCACCCGTGAGGTGCTGGCCGATCTCGACACCCCGCTGTCGACCTATCTCAAGCTGGCCGACGAGCCATGGACCTTCCTGCTCGAATCGGTGCAGGGCGGCGAAAAGTGGGGGCGCTACTCGATCATCGGCCTGCCTTCTCACGAGCGCATCGAAGTGCGCGGCTTCACCATCAGTCACGTACGCCAGGGCGAGTGCATCGAACGCGTGGAGGTGGCGGATCCGCTGGCCTGGATCGAGGCGTTCCAGGGGCGTTTCCGGGTGCCCAACCTGGACGATCAGCCGCGCTTCGACGGCGGCCTGGTAGGCTACTTCGGCTACGACACCATCCGCTACATCGAACCGCGGCTGAGGGGCGTGGAAAAACCCGATCCGCTGGGCGTGCCCGACATCCTGCTGATGGTGTGCGACGAGCTGGTGGTGTTCGACAACCTCTCGGGCCGGCTAACGCTGTGGACCCATGCCGACCCTGCCGCTGCGGATGCCTTTGCTACGGCGGTGGCGCGCCTCGAGAGCCTGGAGCGGCGCCTGCGCAGCGCGGGTGTTCAGGCCGCCAGCCCCGGCACCGGACGCAGTGCGGTGGAGGAGGGGCACTTTACCTCGGGCTTCACCGAGGCCGGTTTCAAGGCGGCGGTGGAGAAGATCAAGGAGTACGTACTGGCCGGCGACGTCATGCAGTGCGTACCGTCGCAGCGCATGTCGATTCCCTATCGTGCCTCGCCGCTGGACCTGTACCGCGCGCTGCGCAGCCTCAACCCTTCGCCCTACATGTTCTTCTTCAACTTGGGCGACCATCATGTGGTGGGCTCCTCTCCGGAGATCCTCACGCGGCTGGAAGATGGCGAGGTCACGGTACGGCCCATCGCCGGCACCCGGGTGCGCGGCAAGACCGAGGAGGAGGACCGGGCGCTCGAGGCCGAGCTGCTGGCCGATCCCAAGGAGATCGCCGAGCATCTCATGCTGATCGATCTGGGGCGCAACGACGTGGGGCGCATCAGCGAGACGGGTTCGGTGCAGGTGACCGACCAGATGGCCGTGGAACGCTACTCCCACGTGATGCACATCGTTTCCAACGTCACCGGACGCCTGAAGCCGGGTCTCAGCGCCATGGACGTGCTGCGCGCCACCTTCCCGGCGGGCACGCTTTCGGGGGCACCCAAGATCCGCGCCATGGAGATCATCGACGAGCTGGAGCCGGTCAAGCGCGGCATCTATTCCGGCGCGGTCGGGTATCTCTCCTGGCACGGCAACATGGATACCGCCATCGCCATTCGTACCGCGGTGATCAAGGATGGTGAGCTGCATGTGCAGGCCGGGGCCGGCGTGGTGGCCGATTCCGTACCCGAGATGGAGTGGCAGGAGACGCTCAACAAGGGGCGCGCCATCTTCCGGGCCGTGGCCATGGCCGAAAAGGGCCTGGACAACCTCTAGGCCAAGTCTTGCTGCGGGCTAGAACTCTCTGCGCTTGACCCTACGGCGTTCGGCGCCCCTGCCGTGACGAGCAGGGGCACCGTGGGTCGCGCCGAGAAACGCTTATTCGTCCCCGGCCTCGTCCCGTTCTGGCGCTTCGTTCTCTTCTGCGTCTTCGCCTTCTGGCGACGCTTCACCCTCTACCGCGTCGGCCTCGGTGTCGCGCTCTTCGGCTTCTCTCTCTTCGGCTTCGCCCATCGTCAGGGCGGTGCGGATCAGCTTGGCGTTGTGACGCATCATGGCAACGTAGTTCGTGGCATCGCCATCGGGTTCGCTGAGGGAGTCGACATACAGCGGGCCGGCGATCGGCAGTTCCGTGTCGGCGGCGATGCTGCGGATGTAGCGGTCCGAGAGGGTGCTTTCCCAGAACAGGGCGCCTGGCTGGCTCTGCTCGATCAAGTCGACGATGCGCATGACCTGCTGGGGCGAGCCCTCGGTTTCGGCATTGCTGCCCCACACGCCGTCATGGCGAAAGCCGTAGGCATCGGCGAAATAGACGAAGGCCGCTTCCGTGGTGATCAGCAGCCGCTGCTCCTCGGGAATCGGGGCGAGCAGTTCGCCGATCTCCTCGTGCAGTCGGGCCAGGGTTTCCGTGGCCGCGGCGGCACGTGCCTGGAAATTGTCGGCGGCCTCGGGGTGGAGCTCGCTGAGCTGGTCGGCGATCACCTTCATGTAGGCTGCCACGGCGCGCGGGTCCATCCACAGGTGCGGGTCGGGCTCCCCGGTGTATTCACCCGTGACGATGGGCCGAGTCGGGTATTCCGTGGCTTCCGCTACCGGTACCAGCGGTGCCCGGTTGCCCACCGTGGCGTAAACCTGGCGCATCCACTGCTCGAGTTGGTAGCCGTTGTAGAAGACGAGGTCGGCATCCTCCAGCGCAATGAAATTGTTGGGTGTCAGCTCCCACTCATGGACTTCGGCCCCTACCGGAGTCAGCACCACCAGTTCGATATCGTTACCGCCGACTTTGTTGACCAGGTCGCCAAGAATCGAGAAGCTGGCGACCACTTTGGGATTGGCTGCCGCCGCCGTCACGCTGCCGACCATGGCGGCGAGAGGCAGGGTCAGCCAGATACAGGCACGGCGGGTAAAGCGCATCGTCAATCTCCTTTTCGCGGTAGCGCACTGCCCGATGATAGAGACTGGGAGGTACGCTGGCCAGCCGCGACTGTCCCGGCCGCCGACGAACGCGTCGGCCGGAGGCATCTTGCGTTGACAGCTCGGCTGCCTGGGCGGCACTATTGCGTCATGAACGCAAACGCCTATATGCCGAATTCGATCCAGTGGTGGCGCTCCTGAGCGAGGGGCGGCGCGCTGACGACTGAACGAAATGCCGCCGTCGGGCGGCTTTTTTGTGTCCGAAGCAGAACCTGCACGGCTGGCCGCGCACGACGAAACATTGAAAAGATTCGCTGGAACAGGACCTTCTCGCCATGTCCGTGCTGATGATCGACAACTATGACAGCTTCACCTTCAACGTGGTGCAGTATCTTGGCGAACTCGGTGCCGAGGTAGCCACCTATCGCAACGACGCCATTACCCTGGAGCAGATGGAAGCGCTGGCGCCGAGCCACCTGGTGATCTCGCCCGGCCCTTGCACCCCCAACGAGGCGGGCATCTCGTTGGCTGCCATTCGGCACTTCGCCGGTCGTCTGCCGATCCTCGGCATCTGCCTCGGTCATCAGGCGATCGGTCAGGTCTATGGCGGCAAGGTGGTGCGCGCCCCGCAGGTGATGCACGGCAAGACCTCGCGCATCCGTCATAATGGTCTTGGTGTCTTCGCCGGTCTCGAGGATCCGCTGGAGGTCACGCGCTACCACTCACTGGTCGTGGAAGCCGACACGCTGCCCGAGTGCCTCGAGGTGACCTCCTGGACCGACGACGATGACGTGACCCCCGGACTGATCATGGGGCTGCGTCACCGTGAGCTGGATATCGAAGGCGTGCAGTTCCACCCGGAGTCGATTCTGACGCGTCAGGGGCATGAGCTGCTGGCCAATTTTCTCAAGCGCCGCTGAGCCGCCCGTAAAGAGGAGTGCCTGCCCATGCAGATGCGAGACGCCATTGCCGCGGTGATGCGCCGTGAAAACCTTAGCTTCGATCAGACCCATGCCGTCATGCAGCAGATCATGACCGGCGAGGCCAGCGATGCGCAGATCGGCGGTTTTCTGGTCGGTCTGGCGATGAAGGGGGAGACGGCCGAGGAGATCGGTGCCGCCGCCCAGGTGATGCGCGAGCTGATGAAGCGTGTCCACCTTCAGCGCAGCGAGAACGTGGTGGACATCGTCGGCACCGGCGGCGACGGCGCCAACCTGTTCAACGTCTCGACCGCTTCCAGCTTCGTTGCCGCGGCTGCCGGCGCCCAGGTGGCCAAGCACGGCAATCGCAGCGTTTCATCCTCTTCGGGCAGCGCCGATCTGTTCGACATGGCGGGCATTCATCTCGATCTCCGGCCGGAGCAGGTGGCGCGCTGCATCGAGCACGTCGGGGTCGGCTTCATGTTCGCCCCCAACCATCATCCCGCCATGCGTTTCGCCATCGGCCCACGGCGCGAGATGGGAGTGCGCACCCTGTTCAACATCCTCGGGCCGTTGACCAATCCCGCCGGGGCGCCGAACCAGGTGCTGGGGGTCTATTCGGCCGAGCTGGTGCCGCTGATGGCCGAGGTGCTGCGTCAGCTCGGCAGCCGCCACGTCATGGTGGTTCATGCCGAGGACGGTCTCGACGAGATCTCCCTGGCGGCGCCGACCCAGGTGGCCGAGCTGAAGGACGGCGAGATTCGCCGTTACACCATCGCGCCCGAGGACTTCGGCATCGAGCGGCAGGCACTGAGTCCCTTGAAAGTGGTCAGCGCCGAGGACAGTCTGCGGCTGGTGCGCGAGGCGCTGGTGGGCGAGGGTCCGGCGGCCGACATCGTCTCTCTCAACGCCGGCGCGGCGCTCTACTGCGCGGGTGTCGCCGATACCCTCAAAGAGGGCGTGATGATGGCCCAGGACGCTCAGGCCTCCAAGCTGCCGCTCGAGAAAATGAAGGAGCTGGCCGACTTCACCCGCGTGCTGGTTTCCTGAATCGGCGATTCGCGTTATCGTGGCTGCTTTTCATTCTCATTTAGGCGAATGTCAAGCTGGCCACGTGCGTGGCGAGGCGTTGCCGCAGGTTGCGATGGCGGCCAGCCGTGACAGACGTCGCTTGGCCAGGATGTCACAGTCATGGAAGTCAGCAGCGCTCCTGAACGGCACGATCCGATTCTCCGCGGCCCCCACTGGCCGGTCTTCTTTCGCTATGCCCTGCCTTCGGTGGCCGGGCTCCTGGCGCTGACCACCGCCAACATCGTCGATGGCATATTCATCGGCAACTTCGTCGGCGGCGAGGCCCTGGCAGCACTCAATCTTCTGATTCCTTGCTTTGCCATGCTGTTCGGCCTGGCGCTGGCGCTGGCCATCGGTGGCACCGTACGGGCCGGCAAGTCGCTGGGCGAAGGGGATAGCGCCGCAGCCTCGGCCATCTTCAGCAAGTGCCTGGTCGCCACCCTGGTGCTGGCGCTGACGGCAGCGCTGCTGGGCGTGACCTTTCATGAGTCGCTCTACCGGCTGCTGGGCGCCTCGCCAGAGCTCTACCCGCTGATGTCCGACTACTTCCTGGTGATCGTCTGGGTGCTGGTGGTGCAACTGGTCACCATGGTGCTCTATTACTTCGTCCGGGTTGACGGCTTTCCGGTCTTGGCCACTGTCGCCCTGGTGACGGGGGCGGGGGCCAACATCCTGCTGGATGCCCTGCTGGTAGGGTGGCTGGGCTACGGCCTGCGTGGTGCCGCGCTTGCCACCGGCATGGCGCAGCTGCTGCAGTTCGCCGTTCTGCTGCGTTATTTCGCCGCCAAGCGCCGGAGGCTGCGCTTTCGCCTGCGCCAGAGGCAATGGGGCGAGGTGTTCAAGGCGGGCGGCAACGGGGTTTCCGAGTGGATCAACGAAGCCTCGGTCGGGCTGGTCATGCTGTTGATCAATTGGCTGCTCATCACCAGCCAGGGCGTGGCGGGTGTGGCCGCCTTCACCGTGGTCAACTATCTCATCTTCCTCAGCTTGATGGTGTTCTACGGCATCGCCGATGCCATGCATGTGCTGCTCAGCCATAATCTGGGCGCGGGCAACGCCCGTCGGATTCGCACTTTCATGGGCTGTGGTGCAGGCGTCATCCTGGGCTTGGGGGCGGTACTGGTGCTCAGCGTGTGGTTCCAGGGTGGCGCGCTGGTGCGCCTGTTCCTCGACCCTGCCGCCGACCCGGCGATAGCCGGGCTGGCCGATCGCTTCCTGACCATCCTCTGGCCGCTGTTTCTGATCAACGGCCTCAACGTGTTGCTGTCGGTCTATCTGACCGCCATGCAACAGCCGCTGCCATCCGCGGCCGTGGCTCTTTCTCGCAGCCTGGTGCTGCCGGCGGCATTGCTGGTGCTGATCGCTACCTACTTTCCGCAATGGCCGCTGCTCATCGCCTTGCCGCTGGCGGAATGGCTCACCTTCGGCCTGGCTTTGGCTCTGTTCATACGCTTCCGGCCGCAGCGGCTGGTCGCCTGCCCGGCGATGTAAAAGTTGTAAAACAGTTACTACTGCATATGGTTATCATTTAGATTTTCCCCAGGCAATCGTCATGGGGTAGCGTTATGGGACCGTCCGCCAGGGCCATTGCGGAACAGGCCAGTCTGCAAGCTTTTCTGTTCTGCTACCTGAGGGAGATCGACGCGGGCCGATGGAGAGTTCGCGCCGATGGAGTGGCAGAGAAGGGTGAGGACAGCCAGGCAGAGGCGTTCTGCGAGCTCGAGCTGAGCGCTCGGGAAACCAGACTGACGGTCGAGGTGCTCTATCGCTCCCGTGCCGGGAGGCATCGCTTTGGCCGGGTCTGGGCATGGAGTGTCGCTCGTCAGCGCTGGCACCGCCTGGAGCCTTGGCAGGCCATGAGCATGCTGATACACGAGCTCTACGCCCGCCCGGCCGGTATGGTGCCGGAGCTGCGCAAGGCCAGGGAGCTGGAATTGCTCTACCGCCTCGCCGATAGCTACCGAACCATGGCCCGCTACGTGGAAGCGCGCCGCCTGGACCCACGTCTGGACTCCGACCGTTTCATCGATACCGAGCAGGCGCTGTTGTTCGGTCATGCGGCGCATCCCACCCCCAAGAGCCGTCAGGGGCTGGCGGATTGGCAGCACGCCGACTACGCCCCGGAGCTGGCCGGGCGCTTCCAGCTGTTCTTCTTTGCCGTTCATCACGAATACGTGGAGCAGGGCTCCTGTCTCGACATCGACGCCGCTGCCATGCTGGCGAGCGCACTCTCGGTGGGGGCAGGGGCGTCGAGTCTGCCTGCCGATCACGTCCTGGTGCCGGCCCATCCGTTGCAGGCCCAGTGGCTATTGACCCAGCCGTCGGTCGTGGCGGCCATCGCCCAGGGCTGGCTTCTGCCGCTGGGCAGCCTGGGGCCGCTGTTCACCCCGACCTCCTCGGTGCGCACGCTCTACAGCGAGCGGACGGAGTGGATGTTGAAGTTTTCCATCCCGGTCAAGATCACCAATTCCCTGCGGGTCAACAAGGCCCATGAGCTGCGCGCCGGCATGGTCATGGCCAGGCTGCTGGAACGCACTGGCTTCCTCGAGGCCGAGCCATGCTTTCGCTTCCTGCAGGACCCGGCGTTTCTCACCGTGCGCTTGCCCGGGATGCGTGAGAGTGGCTTCGAAGTGATCCTGCGCGACAATCCCTTCGCTCCCGGCCGGGATCGCGGCGTGATGTCACTGGCGACCCTGACCCAGGACCCGTTCGAAGGGCGTCCGTCTCGGCTACATGGCTTGATCGAGGGGCTGGCGCTCAACGAAGGCCGCAGCCTGGCCGCCGTCAGTCGCGACTGGTTCCGCCATTACCTGCGTAGCGCCATCCAGCCCGCCCTGCGTCTCTACGATTCACATGGCATCGCCCTCGAGGCGCATCAGCAAAACAGCCTGCTGGATCTGAATGGCGGCTATCCCAACTGCTACTACTACCGTGACAACCAAGGCTTTTACCTGTCGCAAGCGCGTCGCTCGCGACTCCAGGCGCTGTGTCCCGAGGTGACCGAAACCCCGGAACTCTTCTATCGCGACGACATGATTCGCGACCGCTTCTGCTATTACCTGGTGGCCAATCAGCTGTTCTCGGTGATAGGGCGTTTCGGACAGGATGGCCTGCTCGAGGAGGACGAGCTGCTCGAGCTGCTGCGCTGCGCCTTGGCACAGTGGCGAGAAGAGCTGCCTGGCTTGGCGCGGCCGCTGCTCGACATGCTGTTGAACGAAGCCAGCCTGCCCTACAAGGGCAATCTGCTGACGCGTGTTCACGATGTGGACGAGCTGAACGCGGAGCTGGAGATGGCGGTGTATACCCGCATCCCCAATCCGCTGTTGGCCTCGCCTGTCGCTGCCATCGACCGCGTGCGGGAGGCAGCCAGGGAGCCTCGTCATGACGTTGCTTGAGTCCCAGGCATTGTCGGAGGCGCTCGACACCACCACCCGTTGCGAGCCGGTGACGTCGCGAGTGATCCGCCAATTGCTGGAGGCGCTGCTTCACGAAGGGCTGGTGGCTTATCGCGGCGCTTCCCGAATGGGCGGCTGGCAATGGCTGCATTTCTCCCTGGGCGAACTCCAGGGGCGCTGCAAGGGCAGGGTTCGCGGCTTCGGACGCGTCCGGCTGAACGTGCAGAGCCTGTGCCTGATGCGCAACGGTCGGCAGGTTCCCATCGGTCTGGAAGTGCTGGTCGAGTCGCTGCCGGCGCCTCGTGAGTGTCGCCAGACCCTGCTGCAGGAGCTGGCGGCGAGCGTGCGCAACACCCGTGACTGCCGCAGAGTGGCGCAGCGCCGCGAGCTGCAGGCGGAAGCGCTCGACAGTGCACTCCATGAGGGGCACCCCTATCACCCCTGCTTCAAGGCTCGCCTCGGCTTCGAGGGTGACGATGCGCGGCGCTACGGGCCGGAGGCGGGCAATGTCTTTCGCCTGCATTGGCTGGCGGTACCGCATGAACAGCGGCAGGCTTCCCTGCCCTACGATGAAGAGGCCTTCTGGCGTCGTGAGCTGGGAACGGAGAACGCACAGGCGCTGCGGGCGGCTCTGCACGTGGCCGGTGCCGATCCGCGCCGCCATGCCGTACTACCGGTGCACCCCTGGCAATGGCAGGCGCTGCGTGAGAGAGCCCTGGCGCCAGCGCTGGCGCGCGGTGAGGTGATTCCCCTTGGGCCCCTCGGCGACCGCTATCGGGCCAGCCAGTCATTGCGCTCGCTGTTCAACGCCAGCCGACCGGGCCAGGCCTGCATCAAGCTGCCCCTGGGTATCGGCAATACCTCCGCGAGGCGTCACCTGGAGCCTCATTCGGTGCCATCGGCTCCGGCCATCTCCCGCTGGCTGCGGAAGACCGTCGAGGGCGATCCTCGCCTCCAGCAAGACTATCCGCTGCGACTGCTGGATGAATATGCCGGTCTGCTCTATGTCGGCCCTGGCGAGTCCCAGGCCGAGCGCGAGGGGGTGGCCGGCGAGCTGGGGGCCATCTGGCGGCGGGGTATCGTCTCCCAACTGGGCGAAGGGGAGCGGGCGGTGCCACTCAACGCGCTCTTCGCCGTGGAGGTGGACGGCAGGGCTTTCATTCAGCCCTGGGTCGAGCGCCACGGCCTCTTGCCCTGGCTCGAGGCGGCGATTCGTCGTGTGGTCTTGCCGGTCTGGCATCTGCTGGTAGCTCACGGCATCGGCGTGGAAGCCCACGCCCAGAACGGGCTGCTGGTGGTGCGCGATGGCTGGCCGGTAGCACTCTTGCTGCGCGATTTTCACGACAGCGTGGAGTATGTCGAGGCCTTCCTGCCCGAAGGGGCCAACCGCCCCGATTTCGGCGAGCGTCAGCCACTCTACGACCTGGCCCCCGACGACCGCTACTACCGCATGGCCGAGGTGGAAGCCCTGCGCGAGCTGGTGATGGACACGCTTTTCGTCTACCACCTCAGCGAACTGGCGCTGCTCATGGAGTGCCATTGCTGCCTGCCCGAAGCCGAGTTTTGGGCACGGGTGAGTGCCTGTCTGACCGCCTATGCCCAACGGCATCCCGAACTGGCGCCGAGGTTGGCGCAGCTGAATTATCGCCAGCCCCGGATCGCCGCCGAAGCACTGCTGACCCGCAAGCTGCGGGGCCCCGACGCTGGCGAATGCCACCACCGCATTCCCAACGCGCTGGCGGATGCCGGCGCTTCCGACAACCGAGACCATCACCGAGGTTAGCGTGACACTTACCGACCCCCTTTTCGTGGTGGACACCACGCCGTATAGCCGTGACGACATCGACCGAGCCGTGGCGGCGTTGTGCCGTTATCCGGCCATTGCCGCGCCCCAGGGGCGGCGTCTCGCCGTCTGTCTGAAGGACAGCTTCCAGTGGCTGGCGCTTTGCCTGCACCTGAAGGCGCAGGGCGGCAGTATACTGCCCATCCACCCCGCCACGCCGGTGGAAGCGGCGCGCGACCTGGCGAGGGAGACCGGCTGTCATCACCTGTTGCTCGATGACGGCGCGACGCTCGAGGTATTGACCCCCAAGGGGGAGTGCGCGGCGGCCGAGATCGCTCCCGGCGGCGAGCTGATCCAGCTCAGTTCGGGCACCACCGGTCGGCCCAAGACCATCGTGCGCTCCTGGGCGGCCATCGATCGGGAGTTGGAGAGCTACATCGAGGCCTTTCCCGAGGCCGAGGGCCTCACCCCGATCGTCGCCTGTCCGATCACCCACTCCTATGGGCTGATCTGCGGTGCGCTCGCCGGGCTCCGCCGGCGTCAGGGGCAAGGCCCCGTGCCGCGCGTCATCACCAACCTCAACCCGCGGTATATCCTCGGCACACTGCGCGACCACCCGCGGCATCTGCTGTATGCCTCGCCGACCCTGGTGAGCCTGCTGGTGCGCATGCTGCCCCAGGAGCAGGGGTTGCATACCGTGATGTTGTCCGGCGCGGCCCTGCCGGCAGCCCTGCTCGAGACCCTTCACGCACGTGCCCGGCGCGTCTGCCAGCAGTACGGTTGCTCCGAGGTGGGCTGCATCGCCCTTGCCGCCAGTGCCGATTCCCCCGGCCTGATGGGCCGGCCGCTGGGCCACCTCAGGGTGAGCGCAGGGCATGCCGCCGAGGCGCCGGAGGAGATACGGGTCGTCGTCGAAGGGGCAGGGGAGCGAGTCATCGCCACCCGCGATCTGGGTTATCTGGACGCCCAGGGTAGGCTGCACTTCCTGGCACGTCTCGATGACACCATCAACGTCGCGGGTATCAATGTCTATCCCGGCGACGTCGAGGACGTGTTCCTGCGCCACCCGCAGATCGACGACGCGGTGGCCTTCAAGCGCCCCGACCCTTATGCCGGGGAGCGGGTGTGCCTGCAGTTCGTGGCACGCGAGCCACTGGACGGCGAAGCGCTGCGGCGTTGGTGTCGCGAGCGGCTCGCGCCACACCAGGTGCCCATGCTGATGGAGCAGGTGGCGTACATCGACAAGCTGCCCAACGGCAAGGTGAGCCGGCAGCGGCTGGCCCAGGCTCATATCGGCTCTGGCACGACGGCCCCGGGTGCTGCGGTCGAGGGGGTGGCACCATGAGCGACACCGACCCGCAGCTGCTGCAGGTCATCGCCGATGTCCTCGAGCGTCACCAGCCCCAGGCCGATCTGAGCCGTTTCGCTCCCCAGGCCCGCCTCAACGAGGACCTGGCGCTCGATTCCATCATGCTGCTGCAGCTCTTCGTCCAACTGGAGCTGGAGCACGGCCTGGCGGTGCCCGAGGACGCGGTGATCGACGACGACCTGCAGCGGGTCGAGGACCTGATCGCCTTGCTGCGGCGCTGGCAGGGGGAGGCGGTTTCATGATCAAGGTTCACTGTTTCGTCAGCTGCGTCTGCGAGATCATCAAGCGCACCCCAGGGGTGGATCATCGCCCCTTTTACTTCGGTGTATGGGACGCCGATTTTTCGGTCAATGCGCGGCACGAGCTCTCCTATCACTCCCCGCATACCCGACACGAGGGGTTTCGCGACTGGTATCGCCTGCTCTATGGCGTGCGTATCGAGGAGTGGTACGCGCATGACCGCGACAAGGAGGCCAACGTCGCCCGCTTGGTGGAACTGGTCGAACGACGCCCCCCGGATCGCCAGGTGATGGTGATGCTGGACATGTACCGGCTGCCGGAACGCGAGAACAAGTTCCATCAGAACCCCTTCCCCCACTACGTGATGCTGGAAGCCACCGCCGACCCTGACGTGTGGTTCATGTCCGACCCCGACTTCCGCTGGGAGGGCGAACTGCCCAAGGCGCGCATTCTCGACGCCGTGCGTTCGCCGGCTGCCGCGGGTGGTTTCTATTTCGACGGGCTGGAGATTCGACACACTCCGCGCGACACCGTGGCGGCCTACTTCCGCCAGTGCATGAAGCGTGAGGAGAACCCCTTCACCGATGCGCTGCGGCGCATTCTGCGCGCTCACGTCGGCCCCCAGGCCCAAGAGCCGCTGGTACACCTCACCCCTGCTTTGCGCGAGATACCGGTCATGGCGATCCGCAAGTACGCCTACGAGCACGCTTTCGCCTGGTTGCTGGAAGCGCAAGGACGACAGGCCGAGGGCGATCCCTGGTTCGAAGGCTGGTGTCAGGAGATCGAGCGGTTGGTGAAGACCTATACCCGCATCCAGTACCGCGCCATGAAGTTGGCGATGACCCGCCAGCCGACGCTGGCCGCCGGTGTGGAAGCGCTGCTGGACGAGCAGGATGCACGGGAGTTTCGTATCAAGCATGCGCTGCAGGCACTGTTCGACGAGTGGTGGCTGGGTCAGGCGACGTCCGCACTCTCCCGGGCCACTCTCCACAGGGAAGTCATGTCATGATCCGGCTACATCTCTGCACCATCTCGTTTCGTCATCACCTCGTCTCCTTGCCTGAACTCGCCGCCTGGGCCACGCGCACGGGCTTCGACGGCATCGAGCTGTGGGGCGTCCATGCCCGCCATCTGCGCGAGCACGCTGCCGTCGATGGCGAGTGGATTCGCCGCCAAGGGCTGTGCATTCCGATGATCAGCGATTACCTGCCCCTGGAAGGGGCAGAGCGAGACGCCCTGGCTGCTACTCAGCGGCTGTGTCGCCTGGCGCGCCACTGGGGTGCCGACAAGTTGCGCACGTTCGCCGGTCACCGTGGCAGCGCCGAGCTCAGCGCCGCCGAGCGCCGGGAGCTGGCGCGACGGCTGGGCATTCTGACCCGCTGTGCGGCCGAAGAAGGGCTCACCCTGGTGGTGGAAACCCACCCCGACACTTTGGCTGACAGCCTGGCGGCCACCCGTGAGCTGCTCGACGCCGTCGATCATCCCGGCCTGGGCGTGAACTTCGACGTCCTTCACGTGTGGGAGTCCGGCGTCGATCCGCTGGCGGCACTGCGCGAGCTGGCGCCATGGGTGTGCCATTTCCATTTCAAGAACATTGCGCAGCGTAATCAGCTGTCGGTGTTTGCGCCGGGCAACGTCTACTCCCCGGCGGGCAGCCGCCAAGGCATGGTGCCGGTGCTGGAGGGTGCCTGCGACTATGGCCCGCTGCTCGACTGGCTGAGGGCGACCCATGTGCCGCTGGATGTCTCGCTGGAGTGGTTCGGTGCCGATTGCCACGCCGTCCTGGGCCATGACCTTGAACGATTGCGCGAGCGGTTGAGCCCGACAGCCGGTACCTTGCAGCAGGCCGTGGCTTGTCGTTGAGTCGCGGCCAATCATGCGGGGCAAGCAGAGAAGGGGCGCCATGCGGCGCCCCTTCTCGTTTCGGACCTATTCGTTTCGGCCTACTCGTTTCTGGCCATGGCTTCCCGTTGCTCGGGTCAGAAGCGATAGGTGGCGCTGAGCCGGAAATCCCGGCCGGGATCAGGCAGGCCGTGAGCGATGTCGCCGGCATCGCCGTAGCTGGCGTGGTCGAAATACTGCTTGTCGAAGACGTTGTTGACTCGCAGCGACAGCGTCAACTGGTCGCCGGCCAGCGGACGCCAGCTGACATAGATGTCGTTGACGCCATAGCCGGCTTTCTCCGGATAGCCATCGGCCACGTCGGTCAGTCGCTCGGCAAAGCGTCCCGTCCAGCCGAGATCGATATCGTTGGTTGCCTGGAAGTTCACGTTGGCCACCCAGGTATCGCCGATGCTGGTGCCGATGGCCATGTCGTCGTCGCTGAGCGGCACACCGTCGAGCTTGGGCCTGGCACGGCTGTAGGCGAGGGAGGCATCCAGGCGATCCCAGTCGTAACCGATCCGGGCGTTGAAGCCACGGGTCTTGAGCTCGCCGAGATTGCCGAGCGTGCTTGGGGCGACCTGGCCCACCACATCGTCGATTCGCGTTTCGAACACTTCCGCCGCCAGGTAAAGGTTGCCGTGGCGATAGGTGGCGCCCAGCTCGACGTTCTCGGCGACTTCCTCCTTGCGATCCTCCGCATTGCGATAGTAGTCGAGCACGAACAGCTCCTTGACCTGGGTGCCGCGGATGGCGCGTGCCCAGCCGCCATGCAGGGTCAGCTGTTCGGTGGCGTCGAAGCGCAGGCCCAGGTTGGGGCTCCAGCCGGATTCGCTGAAGGAGTTGCCGGTCAGGTGTTCGTCCAGCTCGAACCAGTCGTGGCGGGCGCCGGCGCTGAGCCGCAGGCGCTCGGTCAGCTGATAGTGGTTCTGCAGGTAAAGGCCCACCACGCTACCCTCTTCGCGATCGGTACCGTAGAGGGGGCTGCGCAGGCTGGCCTCGTCCTTGCGGTAGTCGACCCCGTAGGTCAGGGTGAGGTCGCCGACCTGGCTGCGGTTGCGCAGGTCGCCACCGTGGCTCTGCATGGCACCGATGTAATCGCCGAAGGGGCCGTCGATATGCTCGAGAGATGCCTCGGTGTGATAGAGCGTCAGGTCCAGGTCGAGCCAGTCATTCGCGCTCGAAGTGAAGCCGTAGTTACCGGTTACCGTCTCACGGATCACCTCCTGGTCGATGGGGGCGTTACGCACGCTGGGCCGCCAGTGGGGACGGTGCAGGCGATAGGCTTCGTCCTCGCTGCGCTCGTAGCTGAGCTGAACCCTCTGCTCATCGGTGAGGTGGCCCACCAGCTTGCCGAACCCGGTGAACCGCTCACTGGCGGTGTAGGGCTGCGTGTTGCCGTTGGCGTCCTGATAGTCGCCGTGATCGGTCTGGGTCAGCGTGGCCAGGGCGCTCCAGTTATCGGTCAGGCGCCCATAGAGGGAGGTCGAAGCCTTGTAGCCATCGGTATTGCTGAAATAGCCCCCTTTCAGCAGGGCGCCGAAGTTCTGGCCAGGGCGCAGCAGGTCCTCGGGGTCCTTGGTCACGAAGCGAATGGCCCCGCCCAGCGCGCCGGGGCCGTTGGTTGCCTCGCCGGCGCCGGCCACCACGTCGACCTGCTTGAGCAGTTCGGGCTCGACGAGCAGGCGTCCCTGGTGATGGAACAGATAGCCGGACTGGGTGGCACCGTCGACGGTGACGTTGAGCATGGTGTCTTCCAGCCCACGCACGTAGACCTTTTGAGCGGCCGGCGCCCCGCCCCCCACGGCGACGTCGGGCATGTCGGCGAAGATGTCCTGCAGGTCGGTGGCCTGGCGGCGATCGAGCTCTTCAGAACCGACGGTCCGGTCGCTTTCGCTAGTGCGCTCCGCAGTAACCTGCAGGGTATCGAGCTGATGGGGAGTATCCTGGGCCAGTGCCGTGGAACTGGCGCTGAGAAGGACAATAGCCAGCCACAAGGGGTTGCGGGGCCAAGTGCAGCTGCGGCTAGATTCGGATTTCATGGAATGATCTTCGCTCCTTTGAGTGATAAGTATTCTTATTTGGAGCGCATTCTTGTTTAACTGCCAGGCAAAGTGAATCGCTTTTACATTTGTTACGAAGTGCGCCTCATGTTTGACACAAGAAGCGTCTCATGGCGCTTAGAAGGGAGCTTCATGGCGGCGTTGGGCGCGAGGCCGGAAACCAGAGCGACATCCTCAATCCACCTTCGGCCAAATTCTCCGCATGTATCTTCCCGCCCACGGCCTCGACCTGCCGGCGCGCCAGCGCCAGACCCAGGCCATGGCCGTCGGGACGGTCGTCACGCGCCTGAGCGGTTCGGTAGAAGGGAGTGAAGATCAGTTCCATCTGCTCGGTGGCCACGCCCGGACCCTGATCGTCAATGGTGAGCCGGTAGCCCTCGCCCTCCGGTCGCAGGCCGATCCGAATGTGGCCACCTGCAGGGGTATAGTGACAGGCGTTGCGGATCACGTTCTCCACCGCCTGGGCCAAGGCGCGATGGCTGCTGCCGCTGATCTCCGCCTGGTGAGGCAGATCGACGTCCAGGCAATGTTGCGGATATTCGTAGCGAGCGTCTTCGATCACGCTGTCGAGCAGGTCGGTGAGATCCAGGCTGTCTTGATCAAGGCTGGGTTGCTCGTTTTCCAGCCAGGCCAGCGTCAGGGCATCTTCCACCAGGCTGCGCATCAGCCGGCACTCGCGGCGGATGCGCGGCAGGAAGTGCTGGGTGTCGATGCCTTCCTCGACGCAGCTCAAGGCCATGTCGATGCGGGTCAGCGGAGTACGCAGCTCGTGGGAGAGGTCTGCGATCAGGCGGCGCTGGGTGAGGATGAGATCGCCGGTACGCTCAGCCATGCGGTCGAAGGTTTCCGCCAGGGCGGTCAGTTCGTCGCTGCGGTTGCCGAACTGGGCGCGTACCCGAACTCCCAGATTGCCTTCGCTGAAGGCCCGGGTAGCCATCTCCAACTGACGCAACGGCCCCATCAAGTAGTGATAGATCACCGATGCAAGCAGCATCAGCACGGCGAGCGGCAGGGCTAACTTGAGCAGCAGCTTGACTTCCGGCAGGTAGGTGCCGGGGCGCATGCGTTGAGGCAGTGTCACCAGAAAATGAGTGTGGCCATCGGCAAAGGGGAGATCCATGATCGGGTTCTCGGTGAAGTAGAGGTGGATCTTCCACTCCACGTTGCGCCCCAGTCGAAACCCCTCCTGGAACTGCGCCGACAGCGTGCTGCCTGCCAAGGGCTGGGCGTCGGAGCGCACCACGGCGGCCCAGGTGTTCTCGCGGGCCTGAAGCTCCTCGAGCCAGACAGCCAGAGCCTGCTCGTCTCCGGCACGGTAGAGCCGCTCGGCCGTGTCACCCCACTGTTTCAAGGTCTGCTGGTGCTGTTCGGCGATGAAACTCATCTGCTGTTCGGTTTCGTCACCCAGGAAGGTGACCACCCAGACCAGAGCCAGGGTGCCGAGCACCAAGGGGGCGCACAGCTTCCAGAACAGGCGTCGAGTCACAGGAAGCAGTAACCCTTGCCATGTACCGTCTGCAGCCGGTCGGCGGCCATCCCCGCCATGATCAGCTTGCGGCGCACACGGCTCAGATGCATGTCGAGGCTGCGGTCGTAGCGGCTAAACTCACGCTCCAGTACCAACTGGTAGAGGTAGGGTTTGCTCAGCACTTCACCCTGATGAAGTGCCAGCGACCAGAGCAGTCGAAACTGAATGGGCGTCAGGGTGATAGGGGTATCCGCGTGATGGGCTTCCAGATTGCCTCGGTCTAGCTTGAGTGAGCCCAGCGTCAGCTCCTCGGGGTCGCCGCGCTGGTCGGTATGGCCCAGGGTGCGCCGGAGCAGGGCGTCGATACGCAATATGAGCTCGGTGAAACCGAATGGCTTGGGGACGTAATCGTCGGCGCCGCGACGGTAGCCGAGAATACGCTCCTCCTCCGCTCCGCAGGCCGTGAGCATCATGACGGGGGTTTGCCGCGTCTTGCGCAGTCTGTCGAGCACATCGAAGCCATTCAGCTTTGGCAGCAAGACGTCCAGCAGTATCAGATCGAAATGCTGACCCAGAGCGGAGAGCAGCGCTCCCTCGCCCTCGTAGCATTGGCAGGTGCGGTATCCCTTGCTTTCCAGGAGGCCTGCGATCTGTCCGTTCAGCGTACGGTCGTCCTCCACCACCAGAATATGGGGTCGGCGCGGTGCGACTGAGGCCATCGGCCCTTCACTCCATATGCATACGATAATCGTTATCGTATGCATGGATAGTGCAGTTGGCAACCAATCTCACGCCAATGGTGCTATGGAGATCAGGCTCGGCCAGCTCCCGAGGTAGGCAGGGCTACCACAGACAGCAGCCGGTTTTCATGCAGGCAGACCATGCCGGTGACCTCACGGCCGGCTGTCCAGCCGTTGCCCAGATCTTCGAGCAATCGTAGGCGCACGGGGCCGATGCCCTGCCAGGTCATGAGTTCGGCCGCGGGAAAGTGGAACATGCGGCCCACCAGCGGGTAGAGCGCCTTGAACAGGCTCTCCTTGAGGGAGAAGGTCGCGCTTACCATCAGTCCCACGCTCGACGACGGCAGCGTTTCCATGCGAACGAGCTCCTCGGCGGTCAGTACCCTTCTGGCCAGCCGGCGGGCCTGCTCCTCGTTCAGCAACCGTTCGGCATCGAGACCGACACCCTGATAGACCTGGCGATGGGCGACCAGTGCCGCGGCCCAGCCGTCGCTGTGTGTGATGGCGCCCACGCAGTTATCGGGCCAGCATGGCGAGCGATCCTCGTTCATGCTTGGGGTTGCGTCCCTGCCATCCAGCAGGCGCAGGGCATGGCGTGCGCACAGCCGCCCGGCAACGTATTCCGCCCGCCGTTTGGCAATGGCGTCATGCAAGCGGGGCGGGAGAACGACGCCATGGCGTTCACCGGGAGCATCGCCAGCGGCCGGCTCGTCGAGGCGGGCAGGGTCGAAGCGAGTCGCCACCAGGCAGGTGCCAGGAAGGGGCGAGGCCCAGGGCCAGTCGCTGCTGAAAGGACCGATAACAGGGTCGTCAAAAGAAGAGGAGCTATCCATGGGCGAATTCTTGCATGGGCCACGGGTTGAGTCATGTATCCTGACTATTCGCGCCGGAGAGAGACGAGCGATGCGCCGACTTTGGGAAGCGTCGCATTCCATGTCGAACCGCAGATAGGTAATATGGGGCGCTCACCGGCTTCAACCGCGGCCAGCGCCGCCCGTACCGAGACAGCACCATGAGCCCAACCAAGGACGCCCCGACCATTCTCACCCGCATCCTGGCCCGCAAGGACGAGGAAGTGGCAGAGCGCAGCCGCGCCGTGTCCGAAGCCGAGCTGCTGACCTTGGCCGAACGGCAGAGCGCCCCCCGCGGTTTCATCGCGGCACTCGACCGGCGCATCGCCGAGGGCGACCCGGCGGTGATCGCCGAGATCAAGAAGGCCTCGCCCTCCAAGGGTGTGATCCGCGAAGACTTCCAGCCTGCCGAGATTGCAGCGAGCTATGCTGACGGCGGTGCCGCCTGCCTCTCGGTGCTGACCGACGCCGACTTCTTCCAGGGCCACGAGGACTTCCTCATCGCCGCGCGTGAGGCGTGCGACCTGCCGGTGATTCGCAAGGATTTCATCGTCCATGGCTATCAGGTCAGCGAGGCGCGCGCCATCGGCGCCGACTGCATCCTGCTGATCGTCGCCGCGCTGGAAGATGCCCAGATGGCCGATCTCAACCAGCAGGCAACGGCGCTGGGCATGGACGTCCTGGTCGAGGTGCATGACGCCCTGGAACTCGAGCGTGCGCTCAAGCTCGGCATCGGCCTGGTGGGCATCAACAACCGTAACCTGCATACCTTCGATACCCGCCTGGAAACCACGCTGGAGCTGTTGCCGCGGATTCCTGCCGGGGTCACCGTGGTCACGGAGTCCGGCATTCATACCCAGGCCGATGTGCTGCGCATGCGTGAGCACGACGTACATGGCTTTCTGGTCGGCGAGGCCTTCATGCGCGAGCAGGAACCGGGTGAAGCGTTGCGGCGGCTGTTCTACTGAGCAGGTTGAAATCAGGGACCAAAAGGGCAGCCGCGTTGGCTGCCCTTTTTCGTCGGCAGAACAATAGCGAGTGTTCTAATGTGTTTATGTGCAGTCCAGCACATCAGGAGCCCTCATGTTTGACCACGTCAAGTTTGGTGTCAGCGACTATGTAGCGAGCAAGGCCTTTTTCCTTAAAGCTCTCGAGCCGCTTGGGGTAATAGGAGGTGCGGAAGATGAGCCGTCATACGGCATCGAACTCTGCGGTAAGGGAGACGCCTCGCTGTGCCTGTACCAGGCCAAGGAGAAGCCTGCCCCTCTTCATATCGCGCTCCATGCCGACACTCGACAGCAGGTCGATGACTTCTATCATGCGGCCTTGAAGGCCGGGGGCAAGGACAACGGTGCTCCTGGTCTGCGTCCGAACTATCATGCGAACTACTATGCCGCCTTCGTCATCGGCCCGGATGGGCACAACATCGAAGCGGTGTGCCACGAGCCCGTGTCTCCTTCCTTTTGCTCTTCCCATATTAGGTAAATTTAACTTGGGTGCTTTGCCGAAGTCGCTCGATGTCTTGTCGAGCGATTTTTCAAGTCCAGGAGAATAAGTCATGATGAAGCCGGTTTGCTGGTTCGAGATCTACGTGCAGGACATGGCTCGTGCAAAGGCCTTCTACGAGGCTGTATTCGACGTGCAGTTGGAAGAACTGCCGAGCCCAAGCGTCGATGAAGAGATGCTGGCCTTCCCCGGTGCCATGGAGGAGGCTGCGGGAAGTTCGGGAGCGCTCGTGAAGAGTGGCAACTGGCAGCCCGGCACCGCCGGTACGGGGACGGTCGTCTACTTTGCCTGCGAAGACTGCGCCGTACAGGTGGCGCGGGTGGCCGCGAGTGGTGGCAAGGTGCTTCAGGAGAAGATTTCCATTGGCGACTACGGCTTTGCGGCGCTGATCGCCGATACCGAGGGCAATTCGATCGGGCTTCATTCGATGAGGTAGGGGGAGCAGGGAAAGCGATGAACCAAGACGAAATCAAGGCATTGTTCGATCAGCAGGCTTCCAGCTACGACGCACAGTGGTCGAAGACGTTGCCGATTCGGAACTGCCTGCACTTGCTACTGGATGCGGCCTTTGCCGAGCTAACCGAAGAGGCACATGTGCTCTGCGTGGGAGTAGGAACGGGAGCGGAGCTGTCTCACCTTGCTCGTAACAATCCCACTTGGAAGTTCACTGCCGTAGAGCCCTCTGGCGCAATGCTGGACATCTGCCGGAAGCAGGCGGAAACGGAGGGTTTCGCGGGGCGCTGTCAATTTCACGAGGGCTATCTGGAATCACTTCCTGGCGCCCAGATATTCGATGCTGCTACCTGCTTGCTGGTGTCGCAATTCATTCTCGACCGGCAGGCCCGTTCCGACTTCTTTCACGAAATAGCCCGCAGGCTCAAGCCGGGTGGGCTTCTCGCCAGCTCTGACTTGGCCTCGGATGTGGCATCACCCGAGTATGAGGTGTTGCTGCGCGCCTGGATGAACATGATGGCGCAGGCGGATATCACGCCTGAGGGAATGGCGCGCATGCGCAAGGCCTATGCCAACGACGTTGGCGTACTTCCGCCGAGCAGGGTGGCCGCCATCATCGAGGCCGGAGGCTTCGAGCCACCCGTGCAATTCTTCCAGGCCGGCCTGATTCACGCCTGGCTGTCGAAGCGCACCGCAAGCAGTGGTGGCCCAGATGATTCATTCGCCTCCACGCTTCCGCATTCGTCATAGACTCAGTCAAAGGAAACCCTCATGTCTCCTAATTCTCTGCAGTCCCTGTTTGCCTACAAGGCCTGGGCCAATGCCGAGCTGTTCACCCTGCTTGCCAACTTGCCGCCAAGTTACGCCGCTGAGCTACACACATGCATTCGAACGCTCAACCATATCTATGTCGTCGATCGCATCTTTCGAGCGCACCTGAGTGAGGATCCACTTCCATTCGATGCAACCAACACCGAAGAGACTCCGTCTATCAGCCAGCTGCATGGAGAGGTAACGGAAACGGACGCTTGGTACGTTGACTATGTCGCCAAGCTGAGCGATTCGGCCTTGTCCGAAGCTCTGGCGTTCGCTTTCACCGACGGGGATGCAGGACGCATGACCCGAGAAGAAATGCTGTTGCATGTGATCGTTCACGGCGGGTATCACCGTGGCAACGTTGGCCAAGTGCTGAAATCCATCTCGGTGGCACCGCCCCGTGACCTCTATACCAAGTTCTTGCACATCAGCGAACCCGGGCGCAGGGAGCCTGGCTCTTGCTGAACTTTCACAAGGCGTACAGCAGGCTGTGTATTCTGGTGGAATGGTGATTCAAGGAGGATATATGAGTGTCTCTAAATATCTCGTCATCACTCCTCATGTGAGTGAATAGCTATCCGTACGTGGGGTGGGGCAGACAGTGGTCTCCAGGCTCGAGCAGATGGGGTTTCAGTCACTGGCACAGCTAAGTGAAGCGAGTCTTGACGAGATCGTATCAGCGGGCGCAGCCATCTCAGGCTCCACCTGCTGGAAAAATAGCCCCCAAGCTCGAGCCGCCATCCAAGGGGCCATTGAACTGGCGCAGCTTTATCAACAGCGGGGCGAGTGAGTAATGAAGCTGTTCTATAGGCAAGCTAGCCATCAAGATGTGGATGCGCTATTCGAGGTGCGCAGCAACACGAGGGAAAATCCCATATCCAAAGCCAGGCTGGCTGAGATGGGTATTACCCACTCCAGCATTGTCGAGGGGTTCGAGCTCGGTCAGCTGTATGGGCGGGTATGCTTGGATGGGAAGGCTGTCATAGGTTTCTGTATCGGCGACATCGAGAGCAGCGAAGTGTTGGTCCTAGCGGTATTGCCGAACTACGAAGGTAGAGGAATCGGGAGGCAATTGCTGGGCAGGGTGGTGGAAGAACTGAAGGAGCAGGGTCACCATGCGCCATGGCTCGCTGCAGATGGCAATGCGGCTGTACGCGCCCATGGCTTTTACCGTCGTCTGGGATGGGTGCCGACCGGCAAGATGCTGGAGAATGGTGATGAAATCTTGGTGCTTGATGGTCCCAATTGATTAAATTTTTGAGACACGCACTCCAGATCGCAACTGCACCGCTCAATAAAAAGGAAACTGCCGTGACTGGTTTGATAACGACAGAAGTGCGAGAGGCGGCAGAGCGCAGCGTTCTCTGTTGGCTGGCGACCTCCGATGAAGCTGGACAGCCCAACGTTTCCCCCAAGGAGATATTCGCGGTTTTGGATGATACGACAGTAGTGGTGGCGAACATCGCTTCTCCGGTCTCTGCCAGGAACATTCGAGTCAATGGGAAGGTTTGCTTGAGCTTCATCGATATCTTCGTGCAAAAAGGCTTCAAGGTGACCGGCGTTGCACGTGAAGTGAAGGCACGAGCTGCGGACTTCTCTCGTTGGGCTGCGCCGCTTTTCGAAATGGCCGGGGAGCGCTTCACTATTCACGGCGTTTTTGTGGTGAGCCCCACGGCCGTTGAGCCTATCCTCGCTCCCAGCTACAGGTTCTATCCCGCAGAGACTACCGAGGAATCCCAGATCCGCTCCGCGCTTCGCACCTATGGGGTCAGCCGAGAGGAGCGCTAAACCTCAACCTTTGGCGGCCGCGGTCGATAACAAAAGGAAAGGCCTACGAGGGAGAGCCGCCATGAGCCGGATCCGAAGCATGCAGAGCCGTGCTGAGGATGCTCGCACTGCCGTTCGCGAGTTCCACCAGGGGGTGATGCAGCCCGATACCGAGCTGGTGCTGTTCTTCTGTTCCAGCCACTACGACTTGGTGGCGCTGGCTGACGAGATGAACCGTCTGTTCGGCGACACTCCCGTGGTGGGGTGTACCACCGCGGGTGAGATCGGCCCCCTGGGCTATCTCGACCACACGCTCGCCGGCGTAAGCTTCCCGGCCGGCAGCTGTACGGCAGTAACCGGGCGACTGGATGCCCTTGAGCAGTTCAGTATTGCTCGTGGCCAGGCGTTCACCGAAGAGCTTCTGCAGCAACTCGGTGAGCGGGCGACACGGCCGAGCGGCGGCAACAGCTTTGGTTTTCTTCTCATCGATGGCCTTTCCGTCCGTGAAGAGCAGGTGGCGCGAACGCTGCAAACGGCATTGGGCGATATCGTGCTGGTGGGTGGCTCGGCGGGCGACGACCTGTGTTTCAGCCAAACCCAGGTGTTCCATGGCAGTGATTTTCACAGTGACAGCGCCGTGCTTACCGTTTTGAAGACCGACTACCCGTTTCGTCTGTTCAAGACCCAGCACTTCCTCTCGCTGGAGGAGCGCCTGGTCGTCACCCGGGCCGATGTGGAGCAGAGGGTCGTCCACGAGATCAATGGCATACCCGCCGCTCAGGCCTATGCTGAGCTGATCGGTGTTTCGATGGAGGCGCTCGAGTCGCACCATTTTGCCGCTGCGCCGGTGGTCGTACTGATCGATGGCACCGATTACGTACGCTCGATACAGAAGGCCGGTCCGGATGGCAGCCTGACCTTCTACAGCGCCATTGACGAAGGTTTGGTCCTGCGCGTGGCCCAAGGCATGGATCTGGTCTCCGACCTGGAGGCGACAATGGGACAACTGAGCGAGGAACTGGGCCCGCCACAGCTGGTGCTTGCCTGCGACTGCATCCTGCGCAACCTGGAGGTCACCCAGAAGAAAACCAAGGCGGCGGTGGAAGCGGTTTTCGACCGTCACAATGCGGTCGGCTTCAGTACCTATGGCGAGCAGTACGGAGGCGTGCACATGAACCAGACGCTGACCGGCATCGCCATTGGTGCTTGTGCCCGTAGCGAAACGAGCGGTTCGTCGAGTGGATGGAGCCTGTCTGACCGTCATAAGGAACAGATGAAACAATCCAATACCACCCAGTCGATGCCGGGAAGACAGCTTGGGGTCGAGCAGTTGCAGAAGATAGTGCAGGCCTTGATGGATCGCGCCGAGCGCAGCACCAGCGTGCGTGGCTCCGGTTTCAGCCTCTTCCAGACCGCGGTGATGCTGGAGGATCAGGTGCGGGCGCGAACCAAGGAACTGGAGGCGGCGCTGCGCGAAAATGAGCAGATCAATCGTGCCTTGCAGCAGGTGCAGGAGGATATGGAGCGGGAGATCCGCGAGCGGCGCGAGGCGCTCGTGGCACTGGAACGTGAGAGGGAGGAGCAGCAAGTCCTCATCGGTAAATTGGAAGAGGCCCACAATCAGCTGCTTCAGTCGGAGAAGCTCGCGTCCATCGGCCAACTTGCCGCGGGTGTCGCCCACGAGATCAACAATCCCATCGGTTTCGTCAGCTCCAACCTCAACACCCTGCGTCAGTACATCGACGACCTGCTGCGCCTGATCGATCTCTACGAGACGGTCGAGCCGTCATTGACCACCGAGGCGGCCGAGCGGATCGCACAGCTCAAGTCGGAACTCGAGCTGGACTATCTGCGTGAAGATGTCGGGGCACTGATCGCCGAGTCGATCGACGGTACGGCCCGGGTGCGGCGTATCGTTCAGGATCTGCGCGATTTCTCTCGTACCGGTGCCACCGACTGGCAGCTTGCCGATCTTCATCAGGGGCTGGAGAGCACGCTCAACGTGGCGACCAACGAGATCAAGTACAAGGCCACGATAGTACGAGAATACGGTCAACTGCCGGCGGTCGAGTGTGTGCCAGCCCAGCTCAACTAGGTCTTCCTGAATCTGCTGGTCAATGCGGCTCAGGCCATCGAGGACCACGGCACCATCACGCTGCGCACCGGCTGCGAAGGCGATCAGGTGTGGCTCGCCTTTACCGATGACGGGGCGGGGATACCTGCAGAGCTGCAGTCGCGTATCTTCGATCCCTTTTTCACCACCAAGCCGGTCGGCCAGGGCACCGGCCTCGGCTTGTCGCTTTCCTATGGCATCGTGCAGAAGCACGGTGGACGCATCGAGCTGGATAGCCGCCCCGGGGAGGGCGCGACCTTCACCCTCTGGCTGCCCATTAGGCGCAGCCCGGACGAAAGCGCTTCAGCGGTTGAACAGCCACAATAATCCGCTGATGAGCAGGCTCAGCAGGATCATGGTGGTGACGGGAAAGTAGAACGAGAAGTTCTCGCGGCGTATGGCGATATCTCCCGGTAGCTGGCCAAGCGGCAGCTTGGAGAGCCATGGCCAGAGCAGGCCGATGAGTACGATACACAGGCCAATGACGATCAGGGTGCGGGACATCCTGCCTCCTGTTCCGTTTGACTCGCGCTGACCGAGAACAAACCGTACCGGCGAGTGCCGGTACGGTTGAGACTGGCTTGCGCTTACTGCTCGGCGCTGAAGGGCAGGGATGAGTGGTGCAGCACGATGCGCAGCTCACCTTCGTCATCCAGGTGATAACCCCAGGTCTTGTCCACGGTGGTGGTGTTGCCTTCGGCATCGAGGATGGACACGTTGCCCATGGTCAGGGCGACATCGCCGCTGATCAGGATGGCGGCATTTTCGATGGTGACTTCCTGCCAGCCCTTCAGGGCAAAGCCGCTGTCTTCACTGTACTCATCGCTGTGGCCGACGAAGTAGGCCAGTGCGCCTTCGGGCGTCGTACGGAAGGTTTGCGGCGCGGCGGCCAGGGTGGGTTTGAAGAGTACCGCACCCATGTCGTAGCCGTAGGCGCTGTCGATCACTTCCTGTGCCAGTTCGCGGGCGGCGTCGATGCCTTCCGCCTCATAGGTACTGGAAATGGCAACCAGGGCGTCGCCCCAGGCTTGCTGTGCCGCCAGCACCTGCTCTTCGGTGATGTCGCCACCCAGGTGAGTGACCTGTGCGGCACTGGCCAGGCCAGCAGTGCCAAGGCCGAGCCCGAGGGCCATTGCAGTGATCAGTGTCTTGAATTTCATCATTCGTCTCCTGTCGGTGAACTCGTTATGGGATAGCGATAAAGCCTGGCCAGCATAGCGCAGGCTGCAATGCGTTCCGATCGCCTTCCGATGAACAAGGAGGACCGGCAGGATTAACGTAAGGTGAACGATTACAGCTGAGTTACAGAAGCAGCTTCGAGCCGGTAGCCAAAGCCGCGCTGCGTCGTGATTAGCGACCCCTTGGTGTGTTCGTCGTCCAGCTTTTGGCGTAAGCGCCGGATATAGACATTGACGATATTGGTCAGCGGATCTTCATGTGCTCCCCATACGCTGGCGAGAATACGCTCGCGACTGAACAGCTTGCCGGGAGCGGACATCAGCAGCTCGAGGATGGCAAGCTCCTTTGGCGTGAGCTCGATCCGCCGGCCGGCGCGTGTGACACGACGCTGGTCGCGGTCGAACTCCAGGTCGCCGACGCGCACGATGCGCTGCTCCGACGGCACGTGCCCCGCATGCCGGCGTGAAACGGCGCTGAGTCGAGCCAGGAGCTCCTCGAAGGCAAAAGGCTTGATCAAATAGTCGTCGGCGCCGGCCTCGAGCCCCGAGACTCGATCCTCGATGCTGTCCAGGGCGGTCAGCATCAGGATCGGGAAGGTGACGCCGGCAGTACGCAGACTGCGGCAGATCTCGAGCCCGCCAATATCCGGTAGCAGGCGGTCCAGGATGACGACGGGGGGCGGTGCGGGTTCCGAATCTCGTGCCGCCTGGACGAGATACACCAGCGCTGGCTGCCCCTCGCAGAAGCTCTTTACCTGGTGCCCTTCGGCCGCCAGTCCGCGCTGCAGGAAATCACGAATACGTGGGTCGTCTTCGATTATCACGATGTGCATAACGACACCCTCAGTGATTCTGTCGATAGTCAGGCGGGAGCAACCGACGGGCTGAGCGTGTCGGTTGAAGGTCCGCTGGCTTCAGGCATGTGTACCGGCAGCCGAAGCAGGGCCAGACATCCGCCATCGGCCATGTTCTCCAGTTGGAGTTGGCCACCGTGCAGCCGCATCAGCAGCATGGCAATGGCCAACCCAACGCCCTGTCCATCAGGGCGGTGGCGGCGAGCCTCAGCGCTGCGATAGCCGCGTTCGAAGATGCGAGAGGCCTCCTGCGGTGCCAGCCCGATGCCATGGTCGCGGATTCTCAGCTCCCAGACAGGGGCTGTCTGATGCTTGACGACGTGTGCTTCGACGTTGACCTGGCCGCCGGGGTGCGAATACTGGATGGCGTTATCGAGCAGAATGCTGAATACCTGCTGGAGTCGCTGCGCATCGCCGAGCAGCGTGGCAGTCTCCAACTGGCCTGGAGTCACGCTGATGCTGCGTAGCCTGCCCAGGGTGGAGGCCTGGCCAATGGCATCGTGCAACGGCAAGAGTGGATCGAGAGGCTTGTGCTGTATCTGCCATTCGGCGATATCGCTGCGTGCCATGGTCAGCAGGTCGCTGATGACGCCACTCAGGTGGGCGGCATCGCCGGCAATGCGCTGCAGTGCCTGGCGATATTCGGCTTCGCTGCGTGGTTGGCCACGCAGCGTGATTTCGGCCTCGCCGCGTATCGAGGTGGCCGGGGTGCGCAACTCATGGCTGATGTCCTCCAGCAGCTGCTGGCGCTGCTGTGACAGCTGCCTGAGTCTTTCCAGCGCCTGCTCCAGCTCTCGCGTGCGCGTTTCGACCAGGTCTTCCAGACGCTGCTGACGATCGCGTTCGGTGCGGCGGTGTTGATCCAGTTCGCTGGCCATATGGTTCATATGGGCAGCAATGCGACCGAACTCGTCCTGCAGGCTGTCGTCGAGGCGGTGGCTCAGCTCGCCGCGCTGCAGTGCCTGGGCGCCACGCATCAACTCGCCGATGGGGCGACGCAGAGCGCGAGCGAAATGCCAGAATACCAGCAAGATGATGGCGCTCAGGGTCAGCGTGGTCAGAATCACCATCCGCATCAATTGCTGCAGGGAGCGGTCGGCCTCGTTGCGCTGTTTGGCGAGTAGCGTACGTTCTCGGGACAGGGTGTCGGCCATCATCAGGCGCAGGTCGCGTCCCTCGAATTGATTCAGATCGCTTGGTTCGATGTCGAATGGCGGGGCGCTCTCCTGGCGTTCCAGCATATCGAGAAACTGATCGAAGACGTTCAGCGCCGTCCGACGCTCCTCGATCAGGCTGGCAGGCTGCTCCGTCTCTACCAGCGCACGGTCGGCCAGCGTTTCGCTGAGCTGGTGTAGCCGTACCAGGTGTGCACGCATTTCCTCGAGTAGGACGTGGCGCTGCTCAGGGTCGGGGCTGGCTTCATGCTGGGCGCGGGATAGCCAGGTCTGCAGCCGGTGCTTGCTGTCCGATAACGCCAGAAAACCGGTGTGCAGGTCGCTGGAGAGGCGACCGAGCTCGACTTTCTGCCGGGCGCCATCGATGGCCCATACGGCGACGCCACCCTGTATCAGCGCCAGCAGTGTGAGGGCGATCAGCGCAACTCCAAGGCGGCGTTGAAACATGGCAATCGAACTCCGGTGTATTTCGAGGCGCTATCGGTTCAGCAGCCGAATAGCCTTCGAAAGGCCGGCGGCGCCGGCCTTTGGTTACCAGTTAAGCCGGCGCAGGTGGGTCAGAATTCCCTGCAGCGGGTGCGGCAGGGCCTGGCCGGAGAGGCGGCTGACCTGGCTGCGGCAGGAGTAACCGGTGGCCAGCAGGCGGCCCCGGTTGGTCTCGTCCTCGACCACCGGCTGCCACGACTGGGCGTAGATGGTCTTCGAGGTTTCCAGGTTGCGCGCTTCGTGGCCGTAGGTGCCGGACATGCCGCAGCAGCCGCTGGCGACGAGTTCGAGCTCGAAGCCGAAGGCGGCGAACACCTGCTGCCACGCCTTGGGGCTACCCGGGGCATTGGTCTTCTCGGTGCAGTGGGAGAGCAGCCGGAAGCTCGGGTCGTCGAGTTTCTGAAGCTCCCGGGCCAGGGCCGGCGGCACCAGGCGCTTGCCCTGAGCCACCAGCCACTCCTGCAGCATCAGCACCTCGGGCACGGCAGCGGGGCCCAGCGCCTTCACGTACTCCTGGCGGTAGGTGAGGGTCATGGCCGGGTCGATGCCCACCAGCGGCACGCCGAACTCGGCCAGGGCGCGCAGCCGTCGCGCCTGCTTCTCCGCGGTGCGCTCGAAGGCGCCAAGGAAGCCCTGCACGTGCAGCGGCTTGCCGTTGGCCGTATAGGGGGCGACGAACACCTTGATGTCCAGACGCGAGAGCAGCTCGACGATGTCCATCACCAATTCTGCCTCGAAGTGGCTGGTGAAGGCGTCCTGCACGAGCACTATGCTTCTGGCCTTCTGCGCCTCGCTGAGCAGGCCCAGCGAGATCGGCGTCGCCTCGGCGACACCCCAGGCACGCAGCTGCTTGGTCAGTCGTGCGCGAGAGAGGCGCGGGCTGTCGACCAGGCCGACGTGCTGGGACAGCAGGCGGTCCACCAGGCGCTGATTCAGCGCGGCGTTGTACAGCGGCGCGGCATGGGCGAGATAGGGCACGAAGAACTCCATGCCGCCGATCAGGTAATCCCGCAGCGGGCGCAGGTAGCGGCCGTGGTAGACCTCGAGGAACTGCGAGCGCGAGTCCGGCACGTTGACCTTGATCGGGCACTGGCCGGCGCAGGACTTGCAGGCCAGGCAGCCCGCCATGGCGTCGTAGACCTCATGGGAGAAGTCGGCCTCGTCGCGGCGGCGCCAGGTGTTGCGCGCCCGCGCCGGGAACGAGGTGATGAAGCCCCATACCCCCTCGCGGCGCTTCTCTTTTGCCTCTTCGACCAGGTCGATCCCGGCCTTGCCCTGCAGGCGCAGCCACTCGCGGACGAGGCTGGCGCGTCCCTTGGGCGAGTGGATGCGGTCGCGGGTCGCCTTCCACGAGGGGCACATGGCGTCGTCGGGGTCGTAGTTGTAGCAGGCGCCGTTGCCGTTGCAGTACACCGTGGCGGCGTGGGCCTGCCATGCGCGCTCGTCGATCTGGCGGTCGAGCTGGCCGCGGGTGGGCACGCCGTCGATGGTCAGCAGGCCGGGGTCGACCCACTTCACCGCATCCTCGCTGACGCTAGTTGTCGACGCTGTGCCCGCGGCTTCGGGCGGGATGGAGGGCTCCGCGGCTTCGGGCGGGATGGAGGGAGTCGCGATCTTGCCGGGGTTCAGCTGATTGTGCGGATCGAAGGCAGCCTTGACCCGCTGCAGGCTGGGGTAGAGCTCGCCGAAGAACTTGGGCGCGTATTCGGAGCGCACGCCCTTGCCGTGCTCGCCCCAGAGCAGGCCGCCGTACTTGTGGGTCAGCTCCGCCACCTCGTCGGAGACTTCGCGGATCAGCCGCTCCTGTGCGGGGTCCTTCATGTCGATGGCGGGGCGCACGTGCAGCACGCCGGCATCGACGTGGCCGAACATGCCGTAGCTGAGCCCGCGGGCGTCCAGCGCGGCGCGGAACTCACTGATGAAGTCGGCCAGATGCTCCGGCGGTACCGCGGTGTCCTCGACGAAGGGGATCGGCCGCTTCTCGCCCTTTTCGTCGACCCTGGCATTGCCCAGCAAACCCACGGCGCGCTTGCGCATGCCGTAGACCTGCTGGATCTGGGCGCGCCCCTGGGCCAGGGTGTAGCCGAGGCGCGGTACGCTCTCATCCGCTTCCAGGTGACGACAGAAGGCGGCCACCCGCTCGGCAAGCCGCTCGGGGTCGTCGTCATTGAATTCGATCAGGTTGATGCCGCGGATGGCCACCGCCTGGCGCTCGGCCGTGACGGTATCGCCCTCGGCAGATCCCTGGGGCGCCTCGCTGGGAAAGAACTCCGCCACGCTGTCCCAGACGAAGTCCTCCATGGCCAGCAGCAGCACCTTGTCGTCCACCGTCTCGATGGAGGTGGGTTTCGCTGCAGAAGCCATCAATGCCTTGGCGTCGCGCAGGGCATCCATGAAGCCCGCATAGCGCACGTTGACCAGGGTCGAGTGCTTGGGGATCGGCAGCACGTTGAGTACCGCCTCGTTGAGGAACCCCAGCGAGCCCTCGGAGCCGCACAGCAGGCTGTTCATGTCGAGGCGGCCTTGCGCGTCCCTGAGATGCGCCAGGTCGTAGCCGGTCAGGCAGCGGTTGAGCGGCGGGAACTTGGCCGCGATCAGCTCGCGCTGAGTGTCGATGATTTCCCGCGCGGTGCGGTAGGCGTTGCCGATCGCGCCGCTGTGGTGACACAGCGTCTCCAGCTCGGCGTCTTCCACCGGGCGGCTCACCAGCCGCTCGCCGCCGAGCAGCACGGTGTCGAGTTCGAGCACGTGATCGCGGGTCTTGCCGTACTCGCAGCTGCCCTGGCCGCTGGCGTCAGTGGAGATCATGCCGCCGATGGTGGCGCGATTGGAGGTGGAGAGGTCCGGGGCGAAGAACAGCCCATTAGGTTTCAACGCCGCATTGAGCTGATCCTTGACCACCCCGGCCTGCACCCGTACCCGGCGGTTCTCGACGTCGATCTCCAGTATCCGGTTCATATGGCGGGATACGTCCACCACCAGGCCGTCGGTGAGCGACTGGCCGTTGGTGCCGGTGCCGCCGCCGCGGGGCGTGAGCACCACCTGACGATGCTTGGGCTCGGCGGCGAGCCGGGCGATGCGTTCGAGATCCTCGGCGTGGCGCGGGAACAGTGCCGCCTGGGGCAGGCGCTGGTAGATCGAGTTGTCGGTGGCCAGCACGGTGCGGCTGGCGTAGTCCGGGGCGATCTCGCCCTCGAAGCCCGAGGCCGCAAGCGCCTCGAGAAAACGCAGGTAATGCGCGCTCAGCCCCTCGATGACGGGAGCGTCGGCGGTGTCCAGTCTTGCGATCATGGCTAGTCGTATCGGTCGTTTGATGCCACCCGGGGGCGGGACGGCAGGGAATGACGCTACTTTACCGCGAGCGGGCGGGGGACGCATCCCGCCACGGCCAGGAGCCGCGGCGGGATGCCGACGCGCGTGGACTCAGGCGTGGCCGGCAGCGGGCTGGGCAGTGGCCGAGGCGCGGCCGGCCCGGGCGCTCCACGTCAGGGTGGCGAGGAACAGTGCCAGGCCCAGGAAGTCCAGTGCCAGCTGACCGTGGGGCCAGAGCATCAGGGCACCCATGGGGAACATCGCCAGGCGCAGCCACCAGGGTAGTTCGTGCTCCAGGAAGCCCTCGAGGCCGGCGATGATCGCATAGATGCCGAACAGGGCGAAGGCGAACACCGTGAGCATCTCGGCAGGAGAACCGGTGATCAGCGGCGACCAGACGAACAGCAGGGGGATGATGTAGAGCCCCTTGGCGATCTTCCAGGCGGTGAAGCCGGTGCGCATCGGCGGTGTCCTGGCGATGGCCGCGGCGGCAAACGCCGTGAGGCATACCGGCGGGGTGACGTTGGAGTCCTGGGAGAGCCAGAAGATCACCATGTGGGCCGCCACCAGCAGCAGGGTCAGGGTGTGGGGCGAGAGCGCTTGCTCGTAGAGCTGGCGGCGGAAGTCGTCGGGCACCAGGGTGAGCAGCTCGCGGGCGCTGGCTGCGTCCATGGGAGCGCTCAGGGCCTCAAGGCTCTCCGGAGCGGCAAGCATGAAGATCGCCTTGGCCTGCTCGGGCAACTGACCGGCCATCAGCAACTCCACCAGTTGGCCGTGAGCCATCAGACCGTAGAGGGCCGGCGCCGAGAGGGTGCCCAGCACGATATAGGCGGCGGTGACCGGCAGACCCATGCCCAGTACCAGGGAGGCGATGGCAATCAGCACGATGGTGATCAGCAGGCTGCCACCGGCCCAGTCGGTGATCATCAGCGAGAAGGTGTTGCCGATGCCGGTAGTGGAGACCACGTTGACGATCAGACCCACGGTGAGCAGCAGGATCGCCGTGGTGATCATGTTGCGGGTGCCGAGCACCAGGGCTTCCATCACCACCGTTGGGGTCATGGGGTTGCGCGATAGCCAGGAGGCCACCACCACCGAGAGGATGGCGATGCCGGCAGCGTAGGTAGGGGTGAAGCCGTAGATCAGTGCGGCCACTAGCACCACCAGCGGCAGCAGGAAGTGCCAACCTCCCTTGAGCACCTCGAGGAAGCGCGGCGCCTCTTCGGTCTCGACGTGCTGGGCGCCGCTGCGCTTGGCCTCGATGCGCACGAACATCGCCACCGAGAGGAAGTAGAGCAGCGCCGGCAGGGCCGCCACGCCGATGATGGTGAGGTAGGAGACCTGGGTATAGGAGGCCATGATGAAGGCGCCGGCGCCCATCACCGGAGGCATCAGCTGGCCGCCGGTGGAGGCCGCGGCCTCGACCCCGGCGGCGAAGCGCGGCGGGAAGCCGGCCTTGCGCATCAGCGGGATGGTGATCACCCCGGTGGAGACGGTATTGGCGACGCTGGAGCCGGACACCGAGCCCATCAGTCCGGAGGAGAAGACCGCGACGAAGCCGGGGCCGCCAATGAAGCGCCCGGCGGCGCAGCGGGCCAGCTCGATGATGAAGTCGCCGGCGCCGGAGCGCACCAGGAAGGCGCCGAACAGGATGAACATGAAGACGTAGGACCAGGAGATGCGGGCGATGGAGCCCAGCATGCCGTCGCCGCCCAGGTAGCTGCGGAACAGCACCGTCTCCCAGGAGAGGCCGGGGAAGCCGAACACCCCGCCTACGTGGCGCCCCCACCAGGCTACGTAGGTGAGCGCCACCAGGCAGAGCAGGGGGATGAACCAGCCGGTGGTGCGGCGAGCGAACTCCAGCACCAGGCCGAGGGCGACGATGGAGACGATCCAGTCGGCGGTGGAGAAGCGTACCCCGCGGGCGTAGAGGGCGTCCTCGAAGCCGATCAGGTAGAAGGCGCAGCCCAGCGCCGCCAGACCGAGCAGGATGTCCACCGCCAGCACCAGGCGTTGGCCGCCGACGGAGCGGGCCCTGAGCATGGGCACCGAGAGGGCGCAGAGCAGGCCGAACATGCCGAAGTGCAGGGCGCTGACCCACACCTCGGAGAGGGTGCCGAGGGTGTTGAAGTAGAGATGCGACAGGGCCACGACGATGGCCAGGGCGAACAGCAGCCGGCCGAGCCAGGGATGCTCGAGGCGCTCGGGGGCTTCGCTGGCGGCGTCGTCGCGCACCTCGGGAGTGGGCGTTGCGTTCATGGGCGTTCTCGCGGAGCTGGCGTGGATGGGAAGGCGTTGTCGGTGGTCAGGCTCGGGGCTTGCCGGCGACAGGCCTGCGGCGGTACGGGGCTGTTGCCGGTGACAAGCCTCCGAGAAGGCGCTGTGAACCCCTCCCTGGGCGCTACCGACGCCATCCCTGGCGTAGGACCTTCTCTTCGGCTTGTCCCCGGCCGCCCCTTCAGAGGCTCAGTTCACTGTTCTCGCCTAGCCCTCGAGCAGATGCTCGGGGATCTCCAGCCCCTGCTCCTGGAAGTAGCGGGCAGCGCCGGGGTGCAGCGGCATGGGCAGGCCGTCCAGGGCCTTCTCGAGGGCCATGTCGCGGGTCGCCGGATGGATGTTGTTGAGGAAGGGCAGGTTCTCGAACATCGCCTTGGTGATCTGGTAGACGTGCTCTTCCGGGACGTCGGCGTTGACCACCAGAATGTTGGGCTGGGCGATGGTGTGAACCGGCTCGTCCTGGCTCGGGTAGGTGCCGGCGGGGATCTCGTAGGGGCTCCACACCGGGTAGTCGGCGTTGATCCGCTCGAGCTGCTCTTCCGTCACGTTCAGGATGGAGAGGTTGTTGCCCATGTTGGCGAAGGCGCTGGTCACCGCGGAGGCGGGCACCCCGGCGGGGATGTTCATGCCGTCGATGTTGCCGTTCTGCATGGAGTCGGCGCTGGGGCCGTAGCCCAGGTAGGCGAGGTTCATCTGCTCGGGGTCGATCTCGAGACCGGCAAGAATCTGCCGACCGGAGCCTTCGGTACCCGAGTTGCGGGCGCCGATGGAGAAGCCGCGGCCGTAGAGGTTGGACAGGTCGTCGATGGTACCGCTCTCCACCCGATTGCTGCGCATCACGAAGTGCTCGACGTTCTGCCACAGCATGGAGATGGAGCGTACGTTGTCGTAGGCCTTGGGTACCGGGCCCTCACCGTGCCAGGCCCAGGCGCCGTAGAGGGCCTGGAGGATGCCGAACTGGGCCTGGTTGTCATCCATCAGACGCAGGTTCTCGGCGGAGCCGGCGGAGCTGATGGCGGAGACCGAGATGTTGTGGGTCGGCTCCAGCTTGACGCGGACCAGGGTGGAGAGGGCGACGCCCACCGGGTAGAAGGTGCCACCGGTAGTGGCGGTACCCATGATGTACTGGCCCCCTTCGCTACCGTTGTCGGTGCTGGCGGTTGCGGTTGCGGCACCGAGGCCAAGAGCGGCGGCGGTGGCAAGACAGAGGGCGGACTTGAGGAACTGGCGCTTGTGCATGGCGGGTCTCCGTATGTCGAGCGTTGTGGTTATGAGACGCTCTGACATAGCGACAAGCCTGCCAGCTTCGGTGACACCCTATGTATTTCAGTGTGTTGTGCTGAGAAACCGCAAAATGGACTGGGCCTGGGTGAGTGCTGTCGGCAATTTTTTGCCGACGTGGTGGCACCCCATCGGCTAGATCTTGCCGATGGACGGGGCGGGCTCAGCTGTCGTCGCTGCCGTCGAGGAAGGCCTCGCGGCGCAAGCCGTGCTTCTGCATCTTCTGGTTGAGGGTGCGGCGCGGCAGCTCCAGCTCCTCCATCACCGCCTGGATGTTGCCGCCGTGACGGCCCAGGGCGGCACGCAGCAGGGCTGCTTCGAAGGCGGTCACCTGGGCGGCCAGGGAGTTCTCGTCCGCGGCAGCGGCCGTGCCCAGGCAGGGGATCTCCAGGCCGAGGATGAAACGAGTAGCGGCGTTGCGCAGCTCGCGCAGATTGCCCGGCCAGGCGTGACGCTCGAGGGCCTGGGATAGAGCGGCGTCGGGCTCGCGCAGGGGGCGGTCGTGAACCTCGGCGGCCTGATGGCAGAAGTGGCGGAAGAGCAGGGCGATGTCCTCGCGGCGCTCGCGCAGCGGCGGCAGCGCCAGCTCGGCGATGGCCAGCCGGTAGTAGAGGTCCTCGCGAAAGCCGCCTTCGGCGGCCAGAGCCAGCAGGTCCACCTTGGTGGCCGCTACTACCCGCAGGTCGATCCGCTGCACGGCGTTGCTGCCCAGGCGGGTGATCTCACCCTCCTGCAGTGCGCGCAGCAGCTTGACCTGGGCCGCCAGCGGCAGCGACTCCACCTCGTCGAGGAACAGGGTGCCGCCGCTGGCATGCTCCAGCTTGCCGGTACGTCGCTCCTGGGCGCCGGTGAAGGCGCCCTTTTCGTGGCCGAAGAGCTCCGATTCGATCAGCTCCGGCGCCAGGGCACCGCAGTTGAGGGCCACGAAAGGGGTGTCGGGGCCGGGGCCGAGCTCGTGGAGGCAGCGCGCCACCACCTCCTTGCCGCTGCCGGTCTCGCCGTGCACCAGCACGTTGGCGCGCACCGGGGCCAGGTTGGCGAGCTGGTCGCGCAGGCGCAGCATGGCCGGCGCCCGCCCCAGCAGGCGGCCGGCCAGATCGCCCTCTCGCAGGGCATGGCGCAGACGGCGATTCTCCAGGGCCAGACGGCGCCGTTCGAGAGCGCGGCGCACGCACTCCTCGAGGCGCTCCGGGGAGAAGGGCTTCTCGACGAAGTCCCAGGCGCCGGCTTGCATTGCCGCGACTGCCATGGGCACGTCGCCATGGCCGGTGATCAGTACCACCGGTGGCGGTTCTTCGAGGCGCTGCACCGCATCCAGCAGCGCCAGGCCATCCATGCCGGGCATCTTCACGTCGCTGACCAGTACGCCGCAGGCGTCGCCGGCGGCCAGCGCCGCCAGGGCCGCTGTGGCTTCGGCGAAGGGGCGCACCGCCAGGTCCGATACTTCGAGCCATTGGCCGAGCGACTCGCGCACGTCGGGGTCGTCATCCACCAGCCATATCGGCAATTCGTCAATGCTCACCATGGGGCTCTCCTGAAACAGCGGGGGCGGCAGGCAAGGCTACCCGGAAGTGAGCACCGCCTTCGGGTCGGTTGGCGGCGGCGATGCTTCCGCCCAGGTCCTGGACGATGCCGAAGCTGATGAACAGCCCCAGGCCCAGGCCGTCGCCCACTGCCTTGGTGGTGAAGAAGGGGTCGAAGAGGTGAGACAGGGCGTCCGCCTCGATCCCCGGTCCGTTGTCGGCCACGCCGAGCACCACCTGCCCGCCCTCACGGTGCAGGCTGATCTCCAGGCGTGGTACGGCGCCGCCGCGCAGGGCGTCGAGAGCGTTGCGCAACAGGTTGGTGAGCAACTGTTCGAGGCGCAGCGGGTCGCCCAGCACTCGCAGCGGTGGCCGCAGGGGATCGGGGCGCACCAGGCTCACCCCCTGCTCGGCGATGCGCTCGTCGAGCAGCTCCAGCACGAAGTCGAGCCGCTCGGCCAGATCCACCGGCTCCTGGCGGTCGCCGCGACGGGCGAACAGCTTGAGTTGGCGAATCAGGGCGTCCTGGCGTTCGCACAGCGTCTGGATGCGCTGGAAGTTGGCCTCGGCGGCATCCGAGCGGCCGCGGGCGAGCAGCCGCTCGCCGTTGGCGGCGAAGGTACGGATGCCCGACAGCGGCTGGTTGAGTTCGTGGGCGATGCCGGCGGCCATGGTGCCCAGGGCGGCCAGCTTGCCGGCCTGGACCAGCTCTGCCTGGGCTGCCTCCAGCTCCCGGGTGCGCGCCGCGACCCGCGCTTCAAGGCGTTCGTTGGCCTCGCGGACGATGTGGGCCTCGCGGTCGCGCAGGCGCTGACGCTTCTGCCGCTCGCGTAGCCAGAGTCCCAGCAGCAGCAGGGCAAGGGTGGCGCCGGCGGCAGCCAGCAGGGCATTGCGGGCGCTGACGTAGAGTGGGCGTACCGGCGCCAGATAGTGCATGGTCCAGCCCAGGGTAGCCTGAGGTTGGCTCAGATCGAGGAAGCGCTCGCCCAGATCGCCGCCGCCAATGCGCAGGGAGCCGTCGGCCAGTCGCTCGCCCAGGGGAAGCAATGGTTCGTCAAGAAATTGGCGCTGGTCGCGGATCTCCGCCAGGGCATCGGGCGAGAGCTCGCCGAGGCGGCGGTAGCGCCACTCCGGGCGGCTGGAGAGGATCACCACACCGTTGGCGTCGGAGAGCAGCACCTTTTCGCCGGCGCGCCGCCAGCTCTCCTGCAGCGATTCCAGCGAGACCTTGAGGACGAGCACGCCCAGAGGCGCTCCATCGGGCCCGCCCGTCACGGCGGCAGAGACGAAGTAGCCCGGCCGACTGGTGGTGCTGCCGATAGCGAAGAATTCTCCCCGGCCTGCTGCCATGGCATCGCGGAAGTAGGGGCGAAAGGGATAGCGGTGGCCGAGGAAGCTGTCCTCGCTGGCATGGTTGCTGGCCGCCACGGTCACTCCCTCGGCATCCATCAGGAAGATCGCCTCGGCGCCGGAGCGCTCGGCCACCTCTGCCAGGTGAGCGTTGACCTGGGCATCGAAAATGCCCGCTTCGTCGAGCAGCACCGCTTGCACCTGGGGCTGGCGAACCAGCAGTCCCGGCAGGTAGGCGAAGCTCTCCAAAGCACCCTGCAGAGTGGTGGTATAGAGCGTCAATCGTGTCTGGGCGTGGCGCTCGGCCTCACGCGCCGCCTGGGTATACTGCCACTGCCATACCGCCCAGAGCCCGGCGGCCACCAGCAGCCCGCAGCTCGTCAGCAGGGCGAGGCGCCAGGTGCGCGGGGTCACGCCGACCACCCCGGCAGTGGCAGGGGCAGGGGGTGGGCGGTGTGGCGAAGGGAGTGGATGAATGGCATGGAGAGGATGATAGGGCCATCCGGACGTACGGGGAAGGCGGGCGCGTGGCGCCCTCTCGGCCTTTTGCCTACAATGGACGGCTCGATTTTCCGATTCACCGACTGTTACGGACCGGATTCCATGCTCGATCCCAAACTGCTGCGCAGCGACCTCGATACGGTTGCCCAACGACTGGCCAAACGTGGCTTTACCCTCGATACCGAACGGCTCGAGGCGCTGGAGTCCCGGCGTCGTGACTTGCAGACCGAGACCGAGTCCCTGCAGAACGAGCGCAATACCCGCTCCAAGGCGATCGGCAAGGCCAAGGCATCCGGCGAGGACATCCAGCCGCTGCTCGACGAGGTGAGTGACCTCGGCGACCGCCTCGATGCCGCCAAGCGGCAGCTGGCGGAAGTTCAGGAGGAGTGGGATGCCCTGGTCAGCGGCATTCCCAACCTGCCCCACGACAGCGTGCCGGCAGGCGAGAGCGAGGAGGACAACGTCGAGCTGCACCGCTGGGGCACGCCGCGCGAGTTCGACTTCGAAGTGCGCGACCACGTCGATCTGGGCGGGCTCAAGGGCGAACTGGACTTCGAGCTGGCGGCCAAGCTGACCGGCTCACGCTTCGCCGTGATGCGCGGACAGATCGCTCGCCTGCATCGGGCGCTGACCCAGTTCATGCTCGACAAGCAGACCCTCGAGCATGGCTACGAGGAGTGCTACGTCCCTTACATGGTCAACGAGGCCTCGCTGTTCGGCACCGGGCAGCTGCCCAAGTTCGGCGAGGATCTGTTCCGGCTGGACGACGAGCGCAGCTACCACCTGATTCCCACCGCCGAGGTGCCGCTGACCAACTTCGCTCGCGACGAGATCCTCGACCACAAGGTGCTGCCGCTCAAGCTCACTGCCCACACGCCGTGCTTTCGCAGCGAGGCGGGCTCCCACGGCCGCGACACCCGCGGCATGATTCGCCAGCACCAGTTCGACAAGGTCGAGATGGTGCAACTGGTGGAGCCGGAGAAGAGCTACGCGGCGCTCGAAGAGATGCGCGGCCACGCCGAGGCGATCCTGCAGGCGCTGGAGCTGCCCTACCGGGTCGTCACGCTGTGTACCGGTGACATGGGCTTCGGCGCGGCCAAGACCTACGACCTGGAGGTGTGGCTGCCGAGCCAGCAGACCTACCGCGAGATCTCCTCGGTCTCCAACTGCGAGGATTTCCAGGCGCGGCGCATGCAGGCGCGCTTCCGTCATCCCGAGCAGAAGAAGCCGCAGTTGCTGCATACCCTCAACGGCTCTGGCCTGGCGGTGGGACGCTGCCTCATCGCGGTGATGGAAAACCATCAGAATGCCGATGGCTCCATCACCGTGCCCGAGGCGCTGCGCCCCTATCTGGGCGGGCTTGCCACCCTCAATTCTCGATCTCCCAACTGACGTTGACACCCGCCTCGATGACGATCGTCCCGGGGCGGTATTCGGCCTGTACCGCACTCTCGCGGGCATCGGCGCTCATCGCCATCATGCGCGGCGTATAGATCGGCGAGCGCGTCTCGCTGATCGACGTGACGGCCCCGAGCGAAACGCCCATGGTGCGTGCCATCAGTTCGGCCTTGTGACGCGCTTTTTCCAGTGCCTTGACCAGCGCCTCGTCGGTGGCAGCATCGCGGTCGGTCAGGTCGTAGCTGATACCGTCCATGGCATTGACGCCTGCCTCGGTGAGCGCATCGAGCAGCCGCGGCAGGCGCTCGAGGTCGTCGATGCGAACCTGGAAGGGACGCTCCAGGCGGGTGCGCATCAACATTTCCTGATCGCCGTCGCTGCGCCGCGGGGTGGGCACGTATTCCGGCTGAACCGCGAGCGAGCCGGCGCTGATGTCGTCGCGCTCCACGCCGGCTTCCTCGAGAGCCCGTATCAAGGCTGTGGCGCGTTCTTCCAGGCGGTCCCGCGCCTCGCGCAGGGCGTTGCTGTCGGTCTCCTCATCCTGGGGCGATACGGCGGGAGTGCGTTCCCACAGTCGGGCGCTGAGCGTGGCCCGGTCCGGTACTACCTCGAGCTGGGCTTCTGCCTGTACATCCAGGCGGGCACGGGGTTCGTCGGCGTGAGCGCTGACGCCCACCAGCGAGACGACAGCGAGCAGACTGCCCAGCGCCAGGCAGCGAAAACGAATCGGAAACATCGGTAGGCCTCCATGCGGCAATGATCAGGGGGGAGCTGGCCGGCGAGGGCTCTGCCGGCGCCGCCGGTCGGGTGTGTTTGTGCACCCGAGCGGTACGGGTCATGATAAGCAGGACACGCCACACATGGATAGATGGCATGCTTCACCGCGACGACAATGTGCGCTACGGGCTTCCGCTCACCCTCACGCTGGCGCTGGCAGCGCTGGTGATCATCGTTGCCGGCATTCGCGCCGGTGCCGACCTGATCATTCCGATCCTGCTGGGTCTGTTCATCGCCGTGATCTGTACCTCGCCGGTGAACTGGCTGCAGCGGCTGGGTCTGAGTCCGCGCCTGGCGGTGCTGGTCACGCTGCTGGTGATCGGCGGCTTCCTGTCGCTGGTGGGGCTGCTGGTGGTCAACGCCTTCGGCACCTTCATCGAAGCCCTGCCGGGCATCGAGAGGCGGCTTTACGAGCACTACCTCAACGTGCTCGACAGCCTCGCGGCCATGGGCCTGGCGATCAATCCGGATACGCTCGCCGGCCTGGTCGAGGGAGAAGACGAGGGGGGCTGGCTGTCGTTTCTGCTGGGTGGGCTCGGCAACCTGCTGATGCAGAGCATGGTGGTGGCGCTGCTGGTGGTCTTCATGCTGTTCGAGACCCTCAATTTTCGCCGCAAGGTGGCTTACGCCCTCGACGACCCGGAAGCCAGCCTGCGCCGTTTTCAGGAGTTCAGCGAAACCCTCAAGCGCTATCTGGCGGTCAAGACCCTAGTCAGTCTGCTCACGGGCGTGATGGCCTGGTTGGCCTGCCTGCTGGCCGGTGTGGACTTCCCGCTGCTGTGGGGCGTGCTGGCCTTCGCCCTCAACTACATCCCCAATATCGGTTCCGCCATTGCCGCGGTGCCGCCGGTCCTGTTGCTGCTGCTGTCTCAGGATGGCGGCCTGGCCTCGGCCTTCGGATTGGCCATGGCCTACCTGGGCATCAACTTCGTGCTGGGCAACCTGGTCGAACCGCGGCTGATGGGACGTGCCTTGGGGCTGTCGACCTTCGTCGCCTTTCTCTCGCTGGTGGTGTGGGGCTGGATGCTGGGGGTGGTCGGCATGCTGCTCTCGGTGGTGCTGACCATGACACTCAAGATCGCCCTGGACAGCCATCCCCAGACCCGCTGGATGGCCTACATGCTGGGGCCGGGCAAGCGGCCCATGAGCGACCGTATCGCTGCCGAGGGGGCTCCGAGCGAGCCTGTTCTCGACGATGATGAGGCTCGCCACTCCTCTCGCATGACGAAAACGCCCCGGCCGGAGCCGGGGCGAGACGAGCGGTGATACCTAACAGGGGGTTGAAACCTACAGGGTTGAGGCTTACAGGGATCAGGCGTTCTGATCGATGAACTGCACCAGCTGAGACTTGGACTGAGCGCCAACCAGGGAGGCGACCTTGGAGCCCGACTTGAACAGCATCACGGTGGGAACGCCGCGCACGCCCTGCTCGGCGGCGATCTCGGGGGCGTCGTCTACGTTGATGCTGACCACCTTGAGGCTGTCGGCGCGCTCTTCGGCAACCTCGTCGATCACCGGAGCCATGACCTTGCACGGGCCGCACCAGGGGGCCCAGAACTTCAGCAGTACGGTTTGCTCAGCCTTCAGGACTTCCTGCTCGAAGTTGGCATTGGTGACATCGACGTTATTGGCCATGTGATTCTCCAGTTACGTTGCGCTACATCGAGCGAATCGGGTGACATGCATTGGGCACGTCCGGTCGGCAGATGGTAGCGGGCAGCCGTGTCTCTGGCAAATACCCATGCAAGCGCTCTTCCTGCGCGTCCATCGCTGACGCTGGCTCACCCACCTTCACTGCCCGCATGGCCGCTGTTGCGGAACACTTCGTTTTGGTGAGCTCTCGTTGCCTCTATGTGCCGATTGTTGTCCGAATGTTCGCTAGTCTTCTGATTGAGCAGCGGTTTTTCGTTGAGCCATCTTTTCGACAGTTTAGACAAGCCAGGTGCCATTGACTAACGTGCATAGCACGGAGCAGAAGGTATATGGACATGGCTTGGCTCCGAGCGCCATGTGGATGGCCGAACTCGTCGCACCGTGAAGCAATGGCTGCTCGTCGCCGGGCCTCGACAGGGAGATGCGCGTCATGACGACACGCTGCACGGTCGTGTTGGATGGACAGTCACTCAGTGGCCGAACCGATCAGCCGCTGATCGACTTTCTCAAGGAGCGAGGCGTCGATCTACCGCACGTCTGCTACCACCCTTCGCTGGGCGCACTGGAAACCTGCGATGCTTGCTGGGTCGAGGTCGGCGGCGAGCTCAAGCGCGGCTGCACGCTGAAGAGCGCCGAAGGGCTGACGGTGAGCCTCGGCAGCCAGCGGGCCCGGGCCGCGCGGGAAGAGGGCATGGATCGCCTGTTGGCCAAGCACGAGCTCTATTGCACCGTGTGCGAGAACAACAACGGCGACTGCACTCTGCACAACACCATGGTGGACATGCAGATCCCCATTCAGCGCTATGAGTTTCAGCGCAAGCCCCACGAGAAGGACACCTCGAGCCCTTTCTACACCTACGATCCCGATCAGTGCATTCTCTGCGGGCGCTGCGTGGAGGCGTGCCAGAACGTCGAGGTCAACGAGACGCTCTCCATCGACTTTGCCAGCGAGAATCCACGCGTGCTGTGGGACGGCGGCAAGGAGATCAACGACTCCAGCTGCGTGCACTGCGGCCACTGCGTCACCGTCTGCCCCTGCAATGCGCTGATGGAGAACAGCATGGACGGCAAGGCGGGACCGTTTACCGCCATGCCCTGGTCGCTCAAGCGGCCGATGATCGAGATCATCAAGAAGCTCGAGACGACCACCGGGGCGGTACCGGTCTCCGGGCTCTCGGAAATCGACATGCACCTGCGCCAGCCCGAGATCAAGCGCACCAAGACGGTCTGTACCTACTGCGGCGTTGGCTGCTCCTTCGAGATGTGGACCCGCGACCGCCACATCCTCAAGGTGCAACCTGTCCCCGAGGCGCCGGCCAACGGTATCTCCACCTGCATCAAGGGCAAGTTCGCCTGGGACTTCGTCAACAGTAAGCAGCGCCTGACCATGCCGCTGATCCGCGACAACGGCCGCTTTCGCGAAGCGAGCTGGGACGAGGCGCTGGACCTGGTGGCGCGCCGCCTGCTCGAGGTGCGCGAGGCCCACGGGCCGGACAGCCTGGGCTTCATCGGCTCCAGCAAGGGCAGCAACGAGCAGGCCTACCTGGTGCAGAAGATCGCCCGGCGCATCATCGGCACCAACAACGTCGACAACTCCTCGCGCTACTGCCAGAACCCGGCCACCAAGGGGCTGTTCCGCACCGTCGGCTACGGCGGCGATTCCGGCACCATCGAGGACATCGAGAAAGCCGAGGTGGTGGTGATCGTCGGCAGCAACACCGCCGAGAACCATCCGGTGATCGCTGCCCGCATCAAGGCGGCGCAGAAGCTGCGCGGGCAGAAGCTGATCGTGGTCGACCCGCGCAAGCACGAGATGGCCGAACGGGCGGACCTGTTCCTGCGACCGAACTCCGGCACCGATCTGGTCTGGGCCTCGGCGCTGTCGCGCTACATGTTCGATCACGATCTGGCCGATCGCGAGTTCCTTGCGCGTTGGGTCAACGGTGTGGAGGAGTACCGCCAGTCTCTCGCGCCTTTCACCCTGGCGTTCGCCGAGGCCGAGACGGGCATCGCGCGCCAGGATCTGGCCGAAGCCGCCGAGACCATCGGTCGGGCGCAGCGCGTCTGCCTGCTGTGGGCCATGGGCATCACCCAGCACAGCCACGGCTCGGACGCCAGCACGGCGCTCTCCAACCTGTTGCTGGTCACCGGCAACTACGGCAAGCCGGGCACCGGCGGCTACCCCATGCGCGGCCACAACAACGTGCAGGGGGCCAGCGACTTCGGCTGCCTGCGCGACCGCTACCCCGGCTACGACCACGTGGAGGACGACGAGGCGAGAAAGCGCTGGGCCGAAGGGTGGGGCATCTCACCGGAAGAGCTTTCAAATGAAGCCGGCTATGGCAATTTCCTGATGGTGCAGGCGGCCGACGAGGGTGAGATCAAGGCCATGTACATCGTCGGCGAGGAGACGGCCTTTTCCGACTCCAATACCCACAATGTGCTTTCCGGCTTCGAGAAGCTCGAGTTCATGGTGGTACAAGACATGTTCCTCAGCCGCACCGCCGAGTATGCCGACGTGGTGCTGCCTGCCTGTCCCAGCGTCGAGCAGGAGGGCACCTACGTCAACACCGAGCGGCGCATCCAGCGCTCCTACCAGGTGCTCGAACCGCTGGGCGACAGCCGCCCCGACTGGCGCATCCTGACCGACCTCGCCGCTCGCATGGGGCACGATTGGGGCTACACCCACCCCGCCGAGATCATGGCGGAGTGCGCCCGCATCGCGCCGATGTTCGCCGGGGTCAGCTATGCGCGGCTCGAGGGCTGGAAGTCCCAACTATGGCCGGTGTCGGCGGACGGCACCGATTCGCCGCTGCTCTACACCGACGGCTTCGCCAACGAGGACGGCAAGGCCAACCTGCATCCGCTGGAGTGGCAGCCGCCCGAAGAGGCCCCCGACGACGACTACGACCTGCTGCTGGACAACGGTCGTCTGCGCGAGCACTTCCAGGGCACCAACCAGACGGGGCGCAGCGAGGGGATTCGGCAGCAGCTTCCGCACGGCTTCGTCGAGGTCAGCCCGGAGCTTGCCGCCGAGCGCGGCATCGAGGAGGGCACCTGGGTGCGGATAACCTCGCGCCGCGACAGCATCGAATTTCCTGCCGTCATCACCGACCGGGTGCGCGGCAAGACGCTGTTCATGCCCATCCATTTCGGCAAGACGGGGGTCAATCTGCTCACCGGTGAGCACAACGACCCTGACGTGCAGACCCCCGCCTACAAGGAAACCGCGGTGAAACTCGAGGTGCTCGACAAGCGTGGTACCCCGCCGTTGCCCGCCCACAACTACCGCTACGGCCGGCCCACGCCAACGCAGGGCGTCGAGGTCGAGGTGAAGTGGATGCGGGGAGACTACACGCCGCCGCCCGCCCAGCAGTCCAACCCGAGGAAAATGTGATGGCCGAACGAATCTCCCACGACGTGACGCCGCCCAAGATCGGCCCCGACGCCCATGAAGAGCTGGAGCGACTGCTGCAGACGCTGCATGAGCATGGCGTGCTGCGCCTGGCCAACGACGTGGTTGGCGCCAACACCAGCATTGCCAGCGTGGTGGTGGATGGGTTGGGCAAGGCGTCCACTCTCAACGCCATTCAGAACCTGGCGATTCTCGGCATGATGCTGTCGGAGATCCCGCCGGAGCGTTTCTACCGCGTGACCTTCGCCGTCAAGGAGGCGCTCGACCGTGTCGGCCAGCACCGGCCGGTGCAGGAGGGCGGCGACGCACCCGGTATCAGCGGCGCCTACCGCATGCTCAACGACGATGAGTTGTGGCGCGCCGTGGCACCGCTGGCGGATGGGCTCAAGGCATTTGCCGAGCGTCTCGACAAACCGGTGGACAAGCCGGTCAGCGACTATTTCGGCAAGCCGACCAGCGGCCCCTGACGCTGGTGGCAAGCCATATCGCGCTCATGGTCGGAAGGCACTTTTGACGTTATGCTATTTGGTGATTAGGCAGAAACGTCTAATCACCAATGCATCTCTTGCCGGGCGTCAGGGAGTCGTGTCGACCATGAAACTGCAGCAGCTGCGCTATGTGTGGGAAGTTACCCGGCACAACCTCAACGTGTCGGCAACGGCCCAGAGCCTGTACACGTCCCAGCCCGGTATCTCCAAGCAGATCAGACTGCTGGAAGATGAGCTGGGGGTCGAGATCTTCGCCCGCAGCGGCAAGCACCTCACTCGCGTCACACCGGCGGGTGAGGCCATCGTCGAGCTGGCCGGGCAAGTGCTGCGGCTGACCGACAACATCAAGCAGGTGGCCCAGGAGCACAGCGACGAGCGGCGCGGCAGCCTTTCGATCGCCACCACGCATACTCAGGCCCGCTATGCCTTGCCGCCGGTGATCGGCGAGTTCACCCGCAAATACCCCGATGTCGCCCTGCACATGCAGCAGGGCACGCCCAAGCAGATCGCTCAGATGGTCAGCGATGGCATGGCCGACTTCGCCATCTGCACCGAGTCGCTGGAGCTGTTCGCCGATCTGGTGCTGCTGCCCTGTTACCGCTGGAACCGCTGTGTCCTGGTGCCGCGGGGGCATCCGCTGGCCGAAGGCGAGCTCACGCTCGAGCGTCTGGCCGATCAGGCGATCGTCACCTACGTGTTCGGCTTCACCGGGCGTTCCCAGCTCGACGATGCCTTCCGTGCCAGAGGGCTGACCCCCAACGTGGTACTCACCGCCGCTGATGCCGACGTGATCAAGACCTACGTGCGGCTTGGCCTGGGCGTCGGTATCGTCGCTCACATGGCCTACGACCCCATGCTCGACGAGGATCTCGTCGCCCTAGAGGCGGGCCACTTGTTCGAGAGCTCGGTGACCAAGATCGGCATCCGCCGCGGCACCTTCATGCGCGGCTACATGTACGATTTCGTCAAGGGCTTCGCCGGCCATCTCGACCGCGATCTGGTCGATGCGGCGCTTGCTGCGGGGCCGCGCCATGAGGCGGAGCTGTTCGACGACATCGAGCTGCCGATGCGCTAGGCACCGTACGAGAAGTGCCTACGCTCGACGACGTTTGAGCAGGCCGAAAAAAAGGCGGGCCGCGCATTGTGCGGCCCGCCTTTTTACTGAGTTCGGCTGAAAGTCAGTGCTGCAGATGCAGACCGCACTCCCGCTTCGCTTCCACCTTGGTAGGGTCGAAGTAATCGAACTCGTTGGGCAGGTCGTGCTGCTGCAGATACTGATAGAGCTCCTTGGCGCTCCAGTGCAGCAAAGGGGAGACCTTGAGCAGCCCATCGGCGTTGCGGCTGACAGGCTGCATGCGGGCACGCTCGGGGGTATCCTCGGCGCGCAGTGCCGTGAACCACACGTCCGGGGCCATTTCGCGTAGTGCCCGCTCGAACGGCTCCAGCTTGACCTCGCGTGTGAACGCCTCGTGGCGCGGATCGTCGATGCCCGGCATCGCGCCATCCACCGCTTCACGGTGAGCGCGGGTGCGCTGAGGTATATAGCTGATCAGGTTGAGGTCGAGCCGCTTGACCAGCGCGTCGGCGAAGCGATAGGTCGCCTCCGTGTTGTAGCCGTGATCCATCCAGACCACCGGAATGTCGGGTCGCTGTTGCGTCACCATATGCAGGATGACCGCTTCGAAGGGGCGAAAATTGGTGGTGACGATAGGGCGCTGGCCCTGCGTCAGAGCCCAGCGAATCAGCCCATCGGGGTCGCTGCCCAGTTCCTGATTGATCGCGTCGAGTGCTGCCATGATGGCTCCAGAGTGGTTGACCGTATTGGGCCATACCCTACCAAAGGCGGCTGACAGGGCCCCAATATCGTTTCATTGGATAAATATAGCCAAATGAAAGATAAAAGGGCTCTTCTTATTCCTGCTGGTGCTTTGGCTTGGCCAGCGCCTGCATCAGGTGGCGAATCTTGTCCAGGGTCTCGACGTATTCGGCTTCGACGCTGGAGTCGGCCACCAGCCCGCCGCCGCCCCACAGATGGATGCGCTCCCCGTCGGCCACGGCGGTGCGAATGGCAATGGAGGTGTCCATGTTGCCGCGCACGTCGACGAAGCCCAGGCTGCCGCAGTAGACGCTTCTGCGGCTCGGCTCCAGTTCGTCGATGATCTGCATGGCGCGAACCTTCGGCGCACCGGTGATCGAGCCGCCGGGAAAGGCGGCCGCCAGCAGGTCCAGCGGACGCTTTCCCGCCGCCAGTCTGCCGCACACGACGCTGACCAGATGGTGCACGTTGGCATAGCTCTCCAGTCCGCAGAGCTGCGGTACCCGCACACTGCCCGGCTGGCACACACGTCCCAGGTCGTTGCGCAGCAGATCGACGATCATCACGTTCTCGGCGCGGTCCTTGAGACTCGAGATCAGCTCCATGGCAAGCTGCCAATCCTCTTCGGGCGTACTGCCGCGGGGGCGAGTGCCCTTGATCGGGCGTGTCTCGACGTGGCCGTCCGACTCGCACAACAGGAAGCGCTCGGGAGAGAGGGACAGGATGGCCTGCTCGCCTCGCTCCGAGGGCCAGGCTATGAAGCCGGCAAAGGGGGTGGGCGTGGCCAGGCGCAGGCGCAGGTAGGCGTCCCACAGGTCGCCGCTGTACGGTGCGCTGAAGCGCTGCGCCAGGTTGATCTGGTAACAGTCTCCGGCCCGAATGTAGTCCTGCACGGCAGCGAACCGCCTGGCATAACCGTCGCGATCCATCTCGCCTTCGAAAGGGGCGAGCAGGCCGAAGGGCAGGGTGGGGGCGGCGCTGTGGCGCAGCCACTCCATGACCTGCAAGCGCCTCTCGGCCGTCGCCACCAGCCAGCTCTCCTGTCGCTGATGATCCTGTATCAGCGCCCAGTCGTAGAGTCCCGTACGGCAGGCAGGCAGGCAGACCCTTTCCTGAGCCGAGTTGCCCACCGGCTCGAGAGAGCGGCCCAGGTCGTAGCCCCAGTAGCCGATCAGGCCGCCGAGAAAGGGCAGGTCGCTGGACGGCACATCGAGAGCCAGACCCTCGAGCAGGGTTTGCTGGGCCATGAAAGGATCACGGCCTTGCTGTACCTCGCCGTCGATGCGGATGACCCCTTTGCCGTCGACGGTGAATGCCGACACGGGGTCGCTGCTGATGATGTCATAGCGACCGCCCGGTGCGGCAGGCTTGCCGCTGTCGAGCAGGACGGCCCCGGGGCGCTGACGCAGCGCCTGGAAATAGGCAAGCGGATCCTCGCCATAGGGCAGCGGTGTTATCTCGAGTCTTGCAGTCATCAGGGGGGCCTTTCGGAACAGGCGACTCATTCTAGGGGGTGGCGAGCCTTTTGTCGTGAAAGTCGTTGGCCTGTTAACGACTTGTCGTCAACGCTGAGACGATTGTCGACACCGTAGCTGCGCGCTTTCTCATTGTCTACAACCAAAGGCGTACGAAATGGCGGCTGGAGGAAGGTTGACCCGTGCCAGAGCAATGTCTAAAGTTTCTTCATTCCTTAATTGTCGACAATTGCCATGAACTCAGTCGCTCCAGAACAGACAGCCCCTGAAGTCCGCACCCTGGCCGAACGGGTCTTTCATCAGCTACAGGATGCCATCGTCCGCGGTGAGCTGGCGCCTGGCAGCAAGATCACCGAGCCGGGTCTGTCGAAGACCTACGGTATCTCCCGTGGCCCGCTGCGCGAGGCGATGCGCCGGCTGGAGGCCCACCGCCTGATCGAGCGGGTGCCGCATGTCGGCGCCCGGGTGGTCAAGCTCTCGATGAAGGAGCTGCTCGAGCTGTTCGACGTGCGCGAGGCACTGGAGAGCATGGCCGCTCGCCTGGCCGCCCAAAACATGACCCGCGAGGAGATCGCCGGGCTGCGCGAGGTGCTGGCGCTGCACGAACGACAGGCCGATCTCAAGAGTGGCGAAGCCTACTATCAGCGCGAAGGCGACCTCGATTTTCATTATCGCATCGTCCAGGGCAGTCACAACCGCATGTTGATGACCATGCTGTGCGATGACCTCTATTACCTGGTGCGGCTCTACCGTACTCAGTTCAGCGCCAGCGGTACCCGGCCGCAGCGGGCCTTCGTCGAGCACCATCGCATCGTCGATGCCATCGAAGCCGGCGATGCCGAGCTGGCCGAGCTGCTGATGCGTCGCCATGTCAGCGCCTCGAGGGCCAACGTGGCCGACCGTTACGCCGCCATCCTCAAGCAGCAGCAGGCCGAAGAAACCGTTTAGAAGCCCGTCCGAATATCAAGAGGAATTCCGTCATGACACAACCCACCCCCGGCGCTCGTTTTCGTGCCGCCCTCGAGGCCAATCGCCCGCTGCCTATCGTCGGTACCATCAATGCCTATACCGCCATGATGGCCGAGCGCGTGGGTCATCAGGCCATCTATCTTTCCGGCGGTGGGGTGGCCAACGCTTCCTTCGGGCTGCCCGATCTGGGCATGACCAGCATGAACGACGTGGTGCAGGATGCGCATCGGATCTGCGGTGCCACCGATCTGCCGCTGCTGGTGGACATCGATACCGGCTGGGGTGGGGCCTTCAACATCGCGCGCACCGTCAAGGAGATGCAGCGCGCCGGCGTGGCCGCCGTGCACCTCGAGGATCAGGTGGCACAGAAGCGTTGCGGCCACCGTCCCAACAAGGAGATCGTCTCCAAGCAGGAGATGGTCGACCGCATCAAGGCCGCGGCCGATGCCCGCATCGACCCGGACTTCTATCTGATCGCGCGCACCGATGCCTTCCAGAAGGAGGGGCTCGACGCCGCCATCGAGCGCGCCAATGCCTGCATCGAGGCCGGCGCCGACGCCATCTTTGCCGAAGCGGTGCACACCCTGGATGACTATCGCGCCTTCTGTGAGCGGGTCGATGCGCCGATCCTGGCCAACATCACCGAGTTCGGCGCCACGCCGCTGTTCACCCAGCAGGAACTCGGCGAGGTGGGCTGTCGCATGGTGCTCTATCCGCTGTCGGCCTTCCGCGCGATGAACGCGGCGGCGCTGAAGGTCTATCGGAGCATTCATGAAAAGGGGCATCAGCGTGACGTGGTCGAGCTGATGCAGACCCGCGACGAGCTTTACGACTTCCTCAACTATCACGCCTTCGAGCAGAAGCTCGATGCGCTGTTTGCTGAAAACCAGCTTTCCGGGAAAGGCGATAACGCCTGACCCCTCGCTACGACGACAAGAACACGCCAGACCAAGGAGACTCGACATGGTAGACAAACCCATCGGTGGCGCCGGCCTGCGCGGCCAGAGCGCCGGCAGCACGGCCCTGTGTACCGTCGGCAAGACCGGCTCCGGCCTGACCTATCGCGGCTATGACATCAAGGAGCTGGCCGAGAAGGCGCGCTTCGAAGAGGTCGCCTACCTGCTGCTCAAGGGCAAGCTGCCCAACCAGGCCGAGCTCGATGCCTACGTGACCAAGCTCAAGGGGCTGCGCGGCCTGCCTCAGGCACTCAAGACCGTGCTCGAGCAGATCCCGGCCAGCGCCCACCCCATGGACGTGATGCGTACCGGAGCCTCCATGCTCGGCAATCTGGAGACCGAGGAGAGCTTCGATCAGCAGCAGGACGTTTCCGACCGTCTGCTGGCGGTGCTGCCTTCGATCATCTGCTACTGGTACCGCTTCAGCCATGAC
>Ga0213835_100061_pt1 | contig 160874 bp, 138 predicted proteins | sample SWPATP01_FD_160576 | JGI IMG/M metagenome (GOLD analysis project Ga0213835, IMG submission 160576) | Coastal seawater microbial communities from Marineland, Florida, United States - SWPA TP0 #1 | ecosystem: Environmental > Aquatic > Marine > Coastal | place: USA: Florida | collected 2016-08-05
AGGGTGTAGCGGGAACGATCTCCCGCTTCGATGGCAGCTGTTTCTTTTTCATGTAAAAATCCTTCCGGGGCATATTGTCCCCTATTTGGATGTCCATGAAAACCGGACTACCTCAACCTGACCCCAGAAAAGGTCTGGGGTCAGGTCTGACATTTAGACGCGTGCTCGGCTTTAGTAAGCACATTTTCCTCGTCTCGATTTTCTTGATAGTCGAGCTCGTGTCCGAATGTCAGACCTGACCCCAGCAGTGCCAGCAGCGATGGTCAGGTGCCCATCGCGCGGTTCGCTACCCCGAACGGCACATGCACCATCGGGATCGTGCCGCCCGGCGCGGCGCGCAAATGGGTGAGCTGGTCGTCGAAAAAGATGTGCGGCTTGAACACGGCCAGCACCCGCGACTTGTCCATCCCGCCCAGGAAGAAGGTTTCGTCGGCCGAGACGCCCCAGCTTTTCAGGGTCGTGACGACGCGCTCGTGCGAGGGCGCGCTGCGCGCTGTGATGATGGCGATGCGCACGATGCGGCGGTAGCCGGCGTCGCGGCGCTGGGCACGTTCTTCCAGGCGCTGCATCATCGCCAGGTTCTGGAACAGCTTGGCCAGCGGGCCGGGACTGTGCGGACGTCCCATGTGCAGGGTTTCGTGGGCGTGGAATTCATCGAGGCCGTCGCGCTTGAACACGGTTTCCGATTCGTCGTCGGCCAGCACGCCGTCGAAGTCGAAGGCCACGCGCAGTTCGAGGTCGTCGTCGCCGTCGTCGATCTGCGAGGGCAGCACCAGGCCGGCCGGGTAGTTCACGGCGATCGCGCTTTTCACGTCTTCCTCGTTGGCGGACAGGAAGAGCGAAGCGTTGAATGCCGGCAGATAGGAATAGGGCGACTTGCCGGTCATGAAGGCGGCGCGCGAGATATCGAGGCCGTAGTGGGCGATCGAGCGCAGTACGCGCAGCCCGGTTTCCGGCGAGTTACGCGAAAACAGCACCACTTCGACCGGCGACTGGCGCGGGAAGCACTTGTTGATGTTCAGGAAGCGCTTGATGAAGGGGAAGGCCACGCCCTTGGCGAGGATGGTATCGAGGTGCTGTTCCTGGTACAGCCGGTATTCTTCGGGCCCCTTGTCGAGATAGACCTGGTGCGAGGCGGACAGGTCGAACAGGGCGCTCGAGGCGATCCCGATCACGAGTTTTTGTTCAATCGGAAATGGCATTCAATCGTCCTGGGGGCGAAGGTTGTCGAAGCAGGGGCGCAGGCGTGGCGTGACGACGGCGGCCACCAGTGGGGCGTCGGGCGCCAGCTCGCCGGCGTCGACCAGCAATCGGAGCTTGGCCAGCGCGTCGGCCGTGGACAAGACGGCGGCCAGGGCGCCGGGCGCGTTCGCACCGTGCCGGCCGGCGTCGACGATGGCCTGCGCCACGCCGGCGGGGAATTCCCATTCGAGGGCGATCCCGTGCGCCAGGCGGCGCGCCTGGGTCAGCAAGGCCGCGCAAAAGGCGTTTGACCTCGGCAGCACGTCCTCGTTATACACCTGGTCGATCAGGCGGAAGGCGACGATCAGGCCGACGTTCTGGATCAGTCCCGCCAGGTAGGCTTCGAAGGGATTGGCGCCGGCATGCGGCGCGAGCGTGGCGGCGGCCAGCGCGCATTGTTCGGACTGCGTCCAGACCTGGGGCGCGACCAGCCTGGCGAAGCGGCCGGACTGCATGCTGATCACGGGACGAAACGCGACCCGCGCGAGCAGCATGCGCAGGCCGTTCTGGCCCAGCAGCATGAGGGCACCTTCGATATTCCTGACCGGCGACGGTGGCCGGTAATACGGGCTGTTCGCTTCGCGCACCACTTCGGCCACCAGCACCATGTCCTGCGCCACCATGCGCGAGAAGTCGGCGTTCGAGACGCTCTTGTCGCGCAGGCTGCGCAGCAGCGCGGGAATCACGGCCGGAACGCGCGGCACCAGTTGCGCGGCGCGTGCGGGCACGTCGGCCAGGCGCGCCAGTTCGTCCAGGATCAGGCGTTCGGTGGCCTCGGGCGCGTCGCCGCCGGCGGCGCCCGCCAGCCAGCGAAAAAAGACGGTATCGACGTCGGCGTGCGCAGCGCCGGTAGCGGGCGCGTCGGACGGCGGCACGGGAGGCGGCGTCGCGGCCGGCGCCTGCGGCGCGCCGCGCGTTTCCTGCCGTGCGCCACCGAACCAGCGCGCGAACCAGTTTTTCATTGTCGGGTTGCCTCGGCCATGGAGAGATGCCGATTTTACCTGACATGTTCAGGGGAGAGAATGAAATGGGCCAGCCGAGCGGCTGGCCCCGCGGCACGCAGTCGCGCGTGCCGGATGAAAAACGGCTGAGTAGCTTAGCGGCCTGGCGGCGGCGTGGTCGGCGTGGCCGGCATCGTGGTGCTGCCGGTCGTGCCCATCGTGTCGGTCGGAACAGCGCTCGAACTGGTCGTCGGGGTGCTGCCGGTGGCGCCGGTCGTCGGATTGCCGCGTTCGGTCATGCCGCTGCCGCTCATCGAGGTACCCGTGGCGCTGGTGCCCGACGACGTGTCGCTCATCGTGTCGGTCGACTTGCAGGCGGCCAGGCCCAGGACCATGGTGGTCGCGGCAATCATGCTCAGAGTGGTTCGTTTCATATTTGGTGACCTCCGTGAATAGGCGTTGGGTTCATGATGGGGGCGCTCTTTTGCCACAGCCATAGGAAGGAGACGGTCATGCGTGTAGGAGATGCCGGACAGTCAATCGGCAAGTTTGACCATCAAGCGTCTCAGGCCCGCGCTTCGATCCATTCGACCAGGGCGTTCGACACCAACGGCCGGCTGAAGAAATATCCCTGGCCCTTGGCACAGAACTGGGAGCGCACGGCGTCGAGCTGGGCCGCCGTCTCGATGCCTTCGGCGACCGTGTTCATACCCAGGCTTTGCGCGACCTTGACCGTGGCCTCGATCAGCACCCGGTGGTGGTGGCTGGTATCGGCCTTGCACACGAAAGAGCGGTCGATCTTGACGGTGTCGACCGGCAGCAGGTGCAGGCTCGAGAGCGAGGAATACCCGGTGCCGAAGTCGTCCAGCGCCAGCTTGATGCCGAGCGCCTTGAGTTCGTGCAGGCGTACCTGGATCTGCTCGTCCTGGGCCGCCAGGCTTTCCGTCACTTCCAGCTGCAGGCCGCTGGCCGGCATGCCGGTGCGCGCCAGGATGGTCGCCACCTTCGGCGCCCAGTCGGGCTGGGCCAGCTGGGCGCGCGACAGGTTCACCGCCATCAGGCGCGGCGCCGCATCGCCCAAGCGGGCGCGCCAGCGCATGAAATCGACGCAGGCGCGTTCGAGCACGAAGTCGCCGATCTGGTCGATCAGCCCGCATTCCTCGGCGACACCGATGAAATCGAAGGGCGGCACCAGGCCGCGCGTCGGATGCTGCCAGCGCACCAGGGCCTCGACGCCGGCCGAGTGGTCGGTGGAGCCGTCGGGATTGAGGCCGACCACCGGCTGGTAGACCACGAACAGCTGTTCTTCCGCCAGCGCGGTGCGCAACTGGGCCTCGATGTCGGCGCGCCGGGCCGCGCGTTCGCGCATGCTGGCCTCGAACAGCACGTGGCGCGCGCCGCCGGCGCGCTTGGCCTCGATCATGGCGATGCTGGCGTCGCGCATGGCTTCATCGGCGTCGCCGCCCAGGCCGGCGTCCCAGAACACGCCGACACTGGCGCGGCACGCCACTTCATGGCCGTCGATCGTGTGCGGGCGCGCCAGCGTGTCGAGCAGGCGCAGGGCCAGGCGCTCGGCTTCGTCGCGGTGGCGCAGGCCGTCGAGCAGCACCACGAATTCGTCGCCGCCCACGCGCGCGACCAGGCCGGCGCCGCCGGCGGCCGGGTCGATCCGGCCATTCGCCGGCAGGCCGCCGGCACGCATGCGGTCGGCCAGGGAGCTCAGCAGGCTGTCGCCGACCGCGATCAGGAGGCGGTCGCCGGCGCTCTGGCCGAGCGTGTCGTTGATCTGGCGGAAGCGATCGCAATTGAGGAAGAGCAGCGCGAAGCGCTCCTCGCCCGCCGGGTGCGTCGTTCCCCGATTCAGCAGGCCTTGCAGCTGTTCGACCGCCGCCGCGCGGTTCGGCAGGCGGGTCAGGGCATCGGTGCGGGCGGCACTGCGCAGGCGCCGGCGCAGGTTGTCCTGCTCGCGCTGCATTTCCTGGGTGGCGTCGGTGATCGCCGCCATCAGGCGGTCGGAATCGAGCTTCATCAGGCTGATCGAGAGCACCCGCGGTGCGCCCGGCGCGCCGTTCGACTCGCCGAGCGGCACGCGCAGCGCGTCGCACACCACGCCCGACGGCTCCGCGAACCCGTCGGCCAGCTGCTTGACCTGGGGCGCCACGGTGTCCAGCACGGCGAACAGGTTATCGAGCCCGCCGTCGCGCGCGATCGGCATCAACAGGTTCGAGGCCATCGGGTTGAGCATCTCCACCGCGCCGTCCAGGTCCGTTTGCACCAGCCCGATCGGGGCTCGGTACAGGAACTGGACAAGGGCCTCGTAGGCGTCGATGTGCTCAACCTGCATTGCGGCTTCGCTGTGGAAGGTTTTCATGGGTCAGCTCCGGAGTCCATGCGGCGACGCGGTTGCGGCCCTGCGACTTGGCCTGGTAGAGCGCCGCGTCGGCGCGCTTGATGAGGGCGTCGATGCCGCCCGCCGTGCCGTCCAGGACCGCGACGCCGGCGCTGACAGTGTAAGCGATCTCGAAGCCGTCGGCCGCGACCAGGCGTGTCGCCACCAGGGCGCGCAGGCGGTCGGCGACCTGGGTGGCCTGCTCGACGCCGGTCGAGGGCAGCAGCACGGCGAATTCCTCGCCGCCCAGGCGCGCCACCGTGTCGACCGCGCGGAAGGTGTCGCGCAAGGCGTTGGCCAGGTCGCACAGCACGCGGTCGCCGGCCGGGTGGCCATAGCGGTCGTTGATATGCTTGAAGTGGTCGGCGTCGAATACCACCAGCGCCAGCTGGCGCGGGGTGTGGGCGGCGCGATCGAGTTCGATTTCGGCGGCCTCGAAGAAGGCACGCCGGTTCGCCAGCCCGGTCAAGTGGTCGCAAAAGGCCGCCTGGCGCCGTTTTTCGGTGGCGGCGCGCTTGTCGCTGATGTCGCGCAGGATCAGGCAGTAGCTCGGCGCGTGCGGATCGTCGCCGAAGGCTTCGCGGTCCGGCAGCGGCGCGATCAGGGCGCTGCACCAGAACTGGCTGCCGTCGGCGCGCAGGCGCAGGCCTTCGTCCATGCTCCAGCCGTTATTGTCGGCTTCGCGCAAGCGGTCGAGCAGGTGCTCGTCGGTCATGGCATCGGCCGGGTAGAAGATCGAATAGGGCGAACCGATGACGTGCTCGCCGAACCCGGTCACGCGCGCGATGCTGTCGTTCCAGTCGCACAGGCGCCCATCCTTGTCGAGCGCGGCCAGCGCGTAGTCGCTGATGCGGGTCAGGATGGCGTTGAGCCAGGCGTCGCTCTGGCGCAGCTGGCGCTCGCGCCGCATTTCGGCCGTGACATCGGAGAGCACGGCCATGATGCGCGCCTCGTCGAGCTTCAGGAGGGTCAGCGACAGGATTTGCGGGGTGCTGGTGCGGGCCCGGTCGTTGGCGCGCAAGTGGATGTGCAGGCCTTCGAAGACCATGCCGTCGGCGCGCGGGTATTGCTGGCACTGGAGGCGCAGGTCGGGCGCCACGCTTTCCAGGGCGGTAAACAAATTGGTCAGGCAGCCGTCCGGCGACAGCGGCATCAGGAGCTGGGCCGAGATCGGGTTGATCATCACGATCTCGCCGTCGAGACCCGCCTGCACCAGTCCCACCGGTGCGAGGTAGAGGAACTGCATCAGGGCTTCGTGTTCGGCGCGCAGGCTCTCCACGCTGTCGGGCAGCAGCATCACCGGCGCTGCACCAGGACGTAACGGGTGGCGCTGTTGACGCTGGCCAGCAGGCGCAGCTTGACCTTGATCGGGCGCATGCGCAGGGTCAGGACGTAGTCGATGGTGTCGTCGAGCTCACTGCCTTCGTCCGCCGCGTCCTCGAAGCGCTGGGCCACCAGAAAATTATTCAGGCAGGGCGCGACATTCGTGAACAGCGGTTCGCCCAGCACGCGCTGCGGCGACAGGCCGGCGGCCTGCGATTCGAAAGCGTTGTAGCGTTGCACGTTGGCGTCGGCGTCGAAACCGATCACGCCGAAGTCGAAGGTGTCGATCTGCTCCTGGCTGCTGGCGTCGAGGATGTCGGCCAGGCCGCGCGCGTCGAAAGTGGTGGTTGCACTGCTCATTAAAGGATTCCCCGCCGTCTGGCCGAATTGATGAATTGATTTTCAGAAACAAATGTTGGCATGCGTGGGCGCCGGTGTCAATCGCGCGCGCATGGCGCCCACGATTTTAGCGCGCGGTTGACAGAAAGAGCGGCTTGCGGGCACCATCGCCCACCTTTATTTGTCGGGATTAAAAGAATGGCACAGCAGATCCGAGTGCGCTGGTGGCGCGATGGACCGGCGTTGACGCGGGTCGTGCGCGACCTGGTCGCGGCGGAGTTGGCGTCGTCACGCCCCGGACGCATGCTTGCCTTGCCCGCGGCCTGGCCGATCGATGCCGACCTGGCCGCCGACCTGGGCGCCGATTCGCTGGATTTGATGGCGGCCGCGACCGCCCTGGCCGACTTGCTGGGTTTCGCGCGTTCCGGTTCGCAGGACGCCTTGCTGGCGCACACCCGGCTCGCCGACTGGGTCGGCGCCGCCCGCGCCAGCCTGGCCGGCGACGACAGCGTGCTCACTTTCCGCACCTCGGGCAGCGCGGGAACCCCGAAGCGCTGCGGCCACACGCTCGCCGGCCTGTGGCGCGAGGTGGACGAACTGGCGCGCCTGCTGCCGGGGCGGCGCCGCATCCTGGCCGCCGTGCCGGCCCATCATATCTACGGCTTCCTGTTTACGGTGCTGCTGCCGCAGGCCGGCGCCGAAGTGCTGCCCGTGCTGGACCTGCGCGGCGCCTCGCCGGCGGCGCTGGCCGGCATGCTCGAGCCGGGCGACCTGGTCGTCGCCCATCCCGACTTCTGGGGCCAGGTGGCCGCGCTGGCGCCGGCGTTTCCGCTCGACGTGGTCGGCGTCAGTTCGGGCGCGCCCTGTCCGGATGCGACGGCGCAGGCGCTATTCGATGCCGGCTTGCGCCTGCTGCAGGTGTATGGCAGTTCCGAGACGGCCGGCGTCGGCTGGCGCGAGCGGGCAGGGGAGCCCTACCGCCTGTTTGCTTATTGGCGGCGCGGCGCGCGGGCGGATACGATCGAGCGCACGGCCGCGGGCAGCGTCGAATCCTTCGCGCTGCAGGACCGGCTCGACTGGCTGGACGACACGCGCTTCCTGCCGCTCGGGCGCATCGACCGGGCGGTGCAGGTGGGCGGCATGAATGTGCATCCGGCCTACGTGGCCGAGGTGCTGGCGCTGCATCCGGGGGTGGCGGCCTGCGTCGTGCGTTTGATGCGGCCTGACGAAGGCACGCGCTTGAAGGCCTTCGTCGTGCCGGGCGAGGGCGCTGAACCCGGGGCGCTGCGCGCCGCGCTGGCGGCGTGGATCGCCGAGCGCCTGACGCCGGCCGAGCGCCCGGCGGCGTATTCCTTCGGCGCCGCGCTGCCGCGCCAGCCGGGCGGCAAGCCGGCCGACTGGATCATCGACGCCTGGGATTAGCTTGCGGCTTACTGCGACGGCACGAACACCGGCGCGGCCGGGGGCGCCGGCGGCAGGCTGCCGGCGCGCGGATGCGCGTCGTCGTCATCGCTGAGATAGGTTTCTTCCGCGGCCGCCGGCTTGGCCAAGCTGGCCGGGTCGATGTCGATCGTGCGCAAGGCCGGCATTTCCGCGAACTCCGCCAGGATCCAGTCGTCGTTCTCGCGCATCACGCCTTCCGGCTCGGGGCGGTCCACTTCCGGGCGCTTGCCCAGCGCCACCTGCATGTAGTCGAGCCAGATCGGCAGCGCCAGGGTGGCGCCGAACTCGCGCCCGCCGAGCGAACGCGGTTCGTCATAGCCCATCCAGGCCACGGCCACGATATTGCCGCCGTAGCCGGCGAACCAGCCGTCGAAGGCGTCGCTCGTAGTGCCGGTCTTGCCGGCGATGTCGCTGCGCGCGAGGCGCTTGGTGGCGGCCGCGCCCGTGCCGTAGCGGGTTACGTCGCGCAGCATGGAGTCGGTTACCCAGGCGGTGCGGGCGTCGAGCACGCGTGCGCTTTCCTGGCGCGCCTGCGGCGGCTTGTTCTCGACCAGCACGGCGCCGTTGCCGTCCTCGATGCGCGCGATCAGGTAAGGCTTGACGCCGTAGCCGCCGTTGGCGAAGACGGCGTAGGCGCCGGCCATTTGCAGCGGCGTCACCGCGCCGGTGCCCAGGGCCAGGGTCAGGTTCTTCGGGTGGCGCGCCAGATCGAAGCCGAAGCGGCCGAGGAAGTCATGGGCATACGGCACTTCGAGTGCGCGCAACAGGCGCACGGTCGGCACGTTCTTCGAATGCGCCAGCGCGTAGCGCATCGTGATCGGGCCGCTGAACACATTGTCGTCGTTCTGCGGCGACCAGTCGGCGCCCGCGTTCTCGCCCGGCATGGTGAGCGCTTCGTCCAGGATCAGCGTGCCCGGCGAATAGCCTTTCTGGACGGCCGCCGAATACACGAAGGGCTTGATCGCCGAGCCCGGCTGGCGCCAGGCCTGGGTCACGTGGTTGAATTTCTGCAGGTTGTAGTCGAAGCCGCCGACCAGGGCCTGGTAGCCGCCGGTGTCGGCGTCGATGGCGACAAAGGCGGCCGCCACCAGCGGCACCTGGGTGATGCCCCAATCCTTGCCCAGCTTGCTGATACGGACCACGGCGCCCGGCGCGATGCGCTGCGCCTCTTTCGCCTTGTCGGACAGACCGGCCGCCGCGAACTTCAGGCCGGCGCCGGAAATCGTGATGGCGTCGCCGTCGATGGTCTCGACCTTGACGCGCCTGGCGGACGCCTCGACCACCACCGCCGGCTCCAGGCCGTCGCTCGAGGCGCGCTTTTGCAGCGCTTCGACGATCGCGTCTTCGCGTTCCTGCGCGTCCTCGGGCAGTTCGATGCGCGCTTCCGGACCGCGGTAGCCGTGCCGGCTGTCGTAGGCCAGGACGTTGCGGCGCACCGAATCGTAGGCCGTTTCCTGGGCTTTCGAGTCGATCGTCGTGATCACCTTGATGCCGCGCGTGTAGGACTCTTCGGCGTACTGGGCGAACACGGCCTGGCGCGCCAGCTCGGCCACGTACTGGGCATGGGTGCCGAATTCCTGCGGCTTCGAATGCACGCGCAGCGGTTCGGCGACGGCCTTGGCATACTGCGCCTCGTCGATGTCGCCCAGGTCGCGCAAGCGGCGCAGCACCTGTTCCTGGCGCAGCTTGGCGCGCTTCGGATTGACCGCCGGATTGTGGCGCGCCGGGTTTTGCGGCAGCCCGGCCAGCATCGCGGTCTCGGCGAGCGTGAGCTGGTCGAGCTTCTTGCCGAAATAGCTGCGCGCGGCGCTGGCGAAGCCGTAGGAGCGCTGGCCCAGGTAGATCTGGTTCATGTACAGCTCGAGGATCTGGTCCTTGGTCAGCGCGTCCTCGATCTTGTAGGACAGGACGATTTCGTTGAGCTTCCTCGACAAGACCTTTTCGCGCGACAGGAAGAAGTTGCGGGCGACCTGCATCGTGATGGTCGAAGCGCCCCCGGAGCCGAAGCCGCCGGTCATGTTGGCCTTGACGGCGCGCGCGGCGCCGACCCAGTCGATGCCCTTGTGTTCGTAGAAGCGCGCATCCTCGATCGCCAGCACGGCCTTTTTCATCATCAAGGGGATCTGCGCGATCGGCATGAAGTCGCGGTGCTCCTCGCCGAATTCGCCGATCAAGACATTGTCGGCGGTGTAGACACGCAGCGGGATCTTCGGCTTGTAGTCGGTGACGGCGTCGATCGAGGGCACGTTCGGAATGATGGCCATCATGAACCAGATGGCGACACCGGCGATGGCGAAGACGATCGCGGCGAGGATGAAGAAGATGAAACCGCCTTGCGGCGCCGGGGTTGCGCGCGCGCGGCGCATGCGTTCAAGGGACTTGGTCAAGACAGTGTTCTCCTGCTGTGGGCCGCACGAAAGGCAGGCCCGGCGGGGCATTATAATCCGCTTTCTTTCGCCTCCCACGTATGCGATAGTCACGCCTTCAGCTTGGCTTAAGAATGGCCACGAACCGATAGTCCAGGAATACGATGCCCTACGATCCCGCCCCGACGCCCATCAAGCCGTATATTCCGGCGACCGCGAACCTTCCCGAAATGACCATCCGCGCCCTTGTCATGGGCGTGGTGCTGGGGATGATCTTCGGTGCCTCCTCGCTCTACCTGGTGCTGAAAGTCGGCCTCACCGTCAGCGCCTCGATTCCGGTGGCGGTGATCGCGATCACCCTGTTCGGCATGTTCAAGAAGATGGGCGGGCGCGAGTCGACCATCCTGGAAAACAGCATCACCCAGACCGCCGGTTCGGCCGGCGAATCGCTCGCCTTCGGCCTGGGCGTGACCATGCCGGCGATTATGATCCTCGGCTTCGACCTCGAGATTTCGCGCGTCATGCTGGTCGGTATCCTGGGCGGCCTGCTCGGCATCCTGATGATGATCCCGATGCGGCGCACCATGATCGTCGACCAGCACCGCACCCTGAAATACCCGGAAGGCACGGCCTGCGCCGAGGTGCTGAAGGCGGCCGCCACCGAAACCTCGCGCGCAGCGGCGGGCGAAGTGCGCGCCGCCGGCTCGGATGCTGCGCTGGAAGCGAAACGCCGCGCCGCCATCATTTTCGGCGGCTTCGGCCTGGGCCTGCTGTACAAGGTGGCGAACGTCTCGTTCAAGGGCTGGAAGGATGTCGCCAATTTCGAATTCGGCGCGCCCCTGAAGGCGGGATCGGCCGGCGCCGAGATTTCGCCTGAACTGGTCGGCGTGGGCTATATCATCGGCCCGCGCATCGCCTTCACGATGGCGGCCGGCGGCGTGCTCTCCTACCTGCTCCTGATCCCGATGATCAAGTTCTTCGGCGAGGCGCTGGCGGTGCCGGTCTCGCCCGGCACGATGCTGATCAAGGACATGGGACCGGACGATATCCGCAACGCCTACATCCTCTACATCGGCGCCGGCGCCGTCGCCGCGGGCGGCCTGATTTCGCTGGTGCGCTCGCTGCCCTCGATCTGGAACGGACTGCGCGCCGGCCTGGCCGGCATGAACAGCGCCAAGAGCAGCGCCGACGCCTCGCTGCGCACCGACCAGGACATCCCCTTCAAATGGGTCGCGATCGGCTGCCTGGCGATCATCGCCATCATCACCTTCGCCACGCCGCTGCACATGAACCTGCTCGGCGCGCTCCTGATCCTGGTGTTCGGCTTCCTGTTCTCCACCGTGTCCTCGCGCCTGACGGGCGAAGTGGGCTCCTCGTCGAACCCGATCTCGGGCATGGCGGTCGCCACGCTCTTGTTCACCTGCCTGATCTTTCTCTTGATGGGCTGGACCGGCGGGCGCTACTACGTGACCGCCTTGTCGGTCGGCGCGATCGTCTGCATCGCGGCCAGCAACGCCGGCACCACCTCGCAGGATCTGAAGACCGGCTTCCTGGTCGGCTCGACCCCGCGCCTGCAGCAGTACGCGATCCTGTGCGGCGCCTTTGCCTCGGCGCTGATCCTGGGGCCGATCCTCCTGAAGCTGAACGACGCCGGCACGGTGTATGTGCCGGCGGCCCAGGTCGCGCCCGGCATCACGGTGGACGCCTCGACGCTGACCGAGACGGCGACGCTGCAAGGCCCGCAGGCCGAGACCGACAAGAACACCTATAAAGTCTGGCGCAAGAGCGGCACCGTGGGCGGACCGGAAGGCAAATACCTGGTGGCCGACGACGGCAAGCTGGCCTACCTGGTCGACCCGGGCATCAACGGCCACCACCACACGCGTCCGGACGGCACCGAAGTCAAGAAATACGATGCGCCCAAGGCCGTGCTCATGTCCTACATCATCAAGGGCATCCTCGACCAGCAGCTGCCGTGGACGCTGGTGCTGTTCGGCGTGATGATTTCGGTGGTGCTGGAAATGGCCGGCATCCAGGCGCTGGCGTTTTCGGTGGGCGTCTACCTGCCGCTGGTGTCGACGCTGCCGATCGCGGTCGGCGGCGCGGTGCGCTGGGCGGCCGACCGCCGCAACAACAAGCTGCCGCAGTACGCCGAATTGAACGCCGAAGAACGCACCGCCGCCGGCGACCGCAGTTCGGGCACCTTGCTCGCCTCCGGCTACATCGCGGGCGGCGCGCTGGCCGGCATCATCATCGCGATCACCGCCGGCGTGCTGACCAATTTCGACAGCATGGTGGCCAAGTGGGCCGAGCGTTCGAACCCGTTCTTCGCGGGCGCGCATGCGGACTTGCTGTCGCTGATTCCTTATGTGGCGATCGTGCTGCTGCTGTACTGGGTGGCGCGCGAAAAGCCGGCAAGATAAGAGAACGGGCGCTCCAGGCGCCCGTTTTTTTTTGCTACCGACCCGCCTCAGACAAAGGCCAGGTCATGCTGGCGAATCACGTTATCGAGCCATTCGTCGCAGTGGCTGAAGCGGTAGCCCAGGGCGGAAGCGCGGCCGGTATAGAGTACCAGCGAGGCCGACGCGTCGAACGGCGACAACACCCCGGGCGCCACCGCACCGGTCACGCGCCGCGTGCGCGCCGGCGCATCGAGCACCGCCGCCACCCGCTCGAACAAGCCGTGCGCCGACATGGCGCCGCTCGATGCCGCGTTCACCGGCCCGGTGAAGCTTTGCGCGCCGACCCAGTCGAGGAAGGCCGCCGCCTCCTGGGTGCCGATGAAGGACAGCCGGGCATCGGCGTCGGCGTAGCGCAGCGGCTGGCCCTGGCGCAGGGTGTCGACATACCAGGCCAGGCGCCCGGTGAATTCTTCCGGGCCGCCCAGCGCGTGCGCCAGGCGCGCCGTGACCAGCGGGAGCGAACCGTCGCGGTAGAGGTAAGCCTCGGCCTGGACCTTGCCCGCCACATAGCTCTCGACGGCCAGCGAGGGGTCGTGCCAGGGATAGCGGGTGTCGATCGGCCGGGCCAGCACCGCCAGGTCGGATTCGACCAGGGCGCTGCCGGCACGGGGCGCGACGCCGCGGTAGGCGTCGATGGTCGAAGTCATCACGTAGCGCTTGACCTTGCCGGCGAAGGTGCGCACGGCGATCGCCGCGTCCAGCGGGCTGTAGCACATCTGGTCGAATACCAGGTCGTAGCGCTTGTCGAGGAAGGCGGCGCGCATCGCGGTGTCGTTGCGGCGGTCGACGCGGATGCGTTCGATGCGGTCCTGGAAAGGATCGGGCGCGTAGCCGCGCGTGGCGATCGTCACGCGGTGGCCGGCGCGCACCAGGCGCTGCACGAGCAGCTTGCCGAAGTAGCGCGTCCCGCCGATCACCAAAATATCCTTGTGCATGGCATCTCCTTGTCGATTCGCGTATATTTTCTGCTCAGCGGTAGAAACGCACAAACGAGAAAAACCGAGCACTATGACTAAGATTAACTTATGCATGGCATCGCCATGAAGCCGCTGCGCAGCCTCTCCGGCCTGATCGATTTCGACTGCGCCGCGCGCTGGAGCAGCTTCAAGCTGGCCGCCCAGGAACTGCACAAGACGCCGGCCGCGGTCAGCCTGCAGGTCAAGCAACTGGAAGAGGCGGTCGGCTTCGCCCTGTTCGTGCGCCACGCGCGCCATATCGCGCTGACCGAAAAGGGAGAAGAGCTGGCCATCGCGGTCGGACGCATGCTGGCCGAGCTGCGCGCCAAGGTGGCGGCGCTGCAGCAGGGCGACGAGGAGTCGGTGCTGCGCATCTCGACCACGCACTCGTTCGCGATCAAGTGGCTGGTGCCGCGCATGCACCGCTTCACCAAGCTGTATCCGGAACTCGACATCCGGATCGACTCGAACGACGCGCCGGTCGACATGGAAGCCGACACCACCGACGTCGCGATCCGCTACGGTCCGGTGCGCGAGGGCGACCCCTCGACCCTGTTTCGCGAGCGTCTGGTGCCGGTTTACAGCCCCGAGCTGCTGGCGCCCGGCCAGGCCGAACTGACGCTGGCCGACATCCGCCGCTGGCCGCTGCTGTTCGAGAAGTCGCCCGAGCGCTGGCTCCAGCTCCTCAACGAGAACCGCGCCTTGAAGGGCAAGTACGATTTTTCGCGCGCCTACAGCCACTGGGGCGTGCTGGTGCAGGCGGCCGTGGCCGGGCAGGGCGTGGCGCTGGTGCCCTACGGGATCGCCTGCCAGGACATCGCCTCGGGCGCGCTGCGCCAGATCGCCTGCCGCAGCGCGCGCTTCGACAGCGGCTACCGTTTCCTGGCCAATCCGCACAAGGAGAACATGGGCAAGGTGCAGCGCTTCCGGGCCTGGATCGAGGGCGAGATGGAGAGCATGCAGCGCGCGCTCGGCCGCTGAATAAAAAACGGCAGCCGAAGCTGCCGTTCATGGCCGAAGCGGAAGACCGCTTACTTCACGCCGTGCATCAGCTTCTGGATCAGCGGTGCGATCAGGAACAGCAGCACGCCCGAACCGATCAGCGCCCAGAAGCCCATCGTGTAGCCGGACAGCGCCGAGGTCACGGTCATGCCGCCCGTGCCCGACACGTGGCTGGCAAACATGCCCGACAAGTTATTGCCGATACCGGTCGAGAGGAACCAGCCGCCCATGCCCAGGCCGACCAGGCGGGTCGGTGCCAGCTTGGTGACCATGGACAGGCCGATCGGCGACAGGCACAGCTCACCGATCGACTGGATCACATACACCATGAACAAGGTCCAGAATGGAATCTTGTTATCGGCGCCAAGCAGGTGCTGCAGCGTGAACATCAACAGCAGGAATGCCAGTCCGTTGAAGATCAGGCCGAGACCGAACTTGCGCGGGATCGACGGGTTGGCGCCTTTCATCCAGACCCAGACGGCGGCCACGATCGGCGCGAGGACGATGATCGCGAGCGTATTGACCGACTGGAACCAGCCGGTAGGGAAGACCCAGCCGCCGAAGTCGCGGCGCACGATATCCTTGGCCAGGAAGGTGAACGAGCTGCCGGCTTGTTCAAAGAAGCACCAGAACATGACGTTGAAGAAGAAGATGACCAACATGGCGATGGTCTTGTCGCGCGCGACCTTGCCATTGCGGATACCTTCGACCAGCAGCATCAGGGCCAGGACGATGAACAGTACGGTCAGCACGACCTGGAGGGTCTCGCCGGCGAGACGCAGCAGGTAGTACACGCCCGGAATCACCAGCAAGGCGCCAATCACGACGCCGATGAGGCGCATCGGGCTGGCCAGCGGGCCGACCGCGGCACCGATGCCCTTCAGGCCGCGGCGGCCGACCTGGAACCAGAACAGCGACAGCAGCATACCGATGCCGGCAGCGTAGAACACGGCCTTGTAGGCAGGCATGACATCGGTGCCGAACATGTTTTCCGCAAGGTAGCCGGTCAGGATCGGGGCGAGGAAGCCGCCACCGTTGATACCCATGTAAAAGATGGTGAAGCCGGAATCGCGGCGCTGGTCATTGATCGCGTAGAGCTGGCCGACCATTGTGGAAATGTTCGGCTTGAACATCCCGTTGCCGACGATGATGGTAGCCAGGCCGATCTTGAAAATTTCCGGATCGGGCATCGTGATCGCGAACAGGCCGGCCACCATGAAGGCGGCACCGACGAGGATGGCACGCTGATAGCCGATCACGCGGTCGGCGATATAGCCGCCGAAGACGGCGCCTGCATAGACGAGCGCAAGGTAGGAGCCGTAGGTCAGGTTCGCGTCCGCCTGTCCAACCCCGCTGCCGCCGTAAAACTGGGCGACGATATAGAGCACGAGGGCCCAACGAATGCCGTAGAACGCGAAGCGCTCCCAGAATTCGGTCATGAACAGCATCCACAGCGGCGCCGGGTGCCCCATGATCTGCCTGAACTCTGGAATGGCAACTTCCTTGCCTGGTGTAACAGCTGCACCGCTCATGCGGGTCCTCCCGAAGATAGTTTTAAGAATAACTGTTTTGTTGGAACGCCAGACCTGCCGGAATTTCCAGTTGGGACGCATTTTAGAGGAAATTGCTTACCACAAGAAAAATTTTTGTCATTGTGGTAAACACGCGCGCGGGTGGTGCGCGGCGTTGCTTTGCTGCACCGTTGTCACGCAGAAGCGCAGGCATGTGCGGGCCAGTTGTCGTATATTGGTGAAACAGCCAGCCATATTTCCGGAAGTCTCTATTTCCGGCGTATTTGAAAGGAACACCCGCATGAACTACGAAGTCGTCGACACCCTTATTTCTCCCGAAGGCCGGCTCGAAGTACTTTCGAAGGCCGAAGTGGCCAAGCTGCTCGACACCAGCCAGGGCGGCCTCTACAACATCTTCCGCAAGTGCGCGCTGGCCGTCCTGAACTGCGGCAGCTCGATCGACGACGGCAAGGAATTACTGGAGCGCTACAGCAGCTTCGACATCAGCATCATCCAGCGCGAGCGCGGCATCAAGCTCGACATCCGCGGCGCGCCGTCCATCGCTTTCGTCGACGGCAAGATGGTCAAGGGCATCCACGAGCACTTGTTCGCGGTGCTGCGCGACATCGTCTACGTCCATTTCGAAATCACGGAAAACCCGAAATTCAACCTCGCCCGGCCGGAAGGGATCACCGACGCGGTCTTCCACATCCTGCGCAACGCGAACATCCTGCAGCCGCAGCGCAATCCCAACCTGGTGGTGTGCTGGGGCGGCCACTCGATCAACCGCGTCGAGTACAACTACTCGAAGGAAGTCGGCTATGCGCTCGGCTTGCGCGAACTCGATATCTGCACCGGCTGCGGCCCGGGCGCGATGAAAGGCCCGATGAAGGGCGCGGCCATCGGCCACTCGAAGCAGCGCCTGCACGGCGGGCGTTACCTCGGCATCTCCGAGCCCGGCATCATCGCCGCCGAGTCGCCGAATCCGATCGTCAACGACCTGGTCATCATGCCGGACATCGAGAAGCGTCTCGAGGCCTTCGTGCGCGCCGGCCACGGCATCGTCGTGTTCCCGGGCGGCGCCGGCACCGCCGAGGAAATCCTGTACATCCTCGGCATTCTGCTCCATCCGGATAACGCCGAGCTGCCGTTCCCGCTGATCTTTACCGGCCCCGCCACCGCCCACGAATACTTCGAGCAGATCGACGGCTTCATCGGCCAGACGCTCGGCGCGCGCGCCCAGGGCATGTACAAGATCATCGTCGACGACCCGGACGCGGTGGCGCGCGAAATGGCCGCCGGGATCAAGCAGGTGCGTGAATTCCGCAAGTCCAGGAGCGACGCCTATTACTTCAACTGGCTCTTGAAGATCGACCACGAATTCCAGAAGCCGTTCAAGCCCACCCACGAGAACATGCGCAACCTGTCGCTGCACAAGAACCAGGAAACCCATCTGCTGGCCGCCAACCTGCGCCGCGCTTTCTCGGGCGTCGTGGCGGGCAATGTGAAGGAAGAGGGGATCCGCGAGATCGAAAAACACGGCAAATACCAGATCCACGGCGACCGCGACATCATGGGGCCGATGGATGCCTTGCTGGCCTCGTTCGTCGAGCAGAGCCGCATGAAACTGCCGGGCAAGGCCTATGTGCCGTGCTACACGATCGTGCAGTGACCTGACCCACCCAAAAAAAACGGGGCGCCTGAGCGCCCCGTTTTTTTTAGTCCTCTTTCCGCAGATGCGGGAACAGCAACACGTCGCGAATATTCGGCGAGTCGGTCAGGATCATGATCAGGCGGTCGATGCCGATGCCGCAGCCACCGGCCGGCGGCATGCCGTATTCCAGCGCGCGGATGTAGTCGGCGTCGTAGTACATCGCCTCTTCGTCACCCGCGTCCTTGGCTTCGACCTGCGACAGGAAGCGCGCGGCCTGGTCTTCCGGATCGTTCAGCTCGGAGAAGCCGTTGGCGATTTCGCGGCCCACCATGAACAGCTCGAAACGCTCGGTGATGCCCGCGCGGGTGTCCGAGGCGCGTGCCAGCGGCGACACTTCGACCGGATAGTCGATGATATAGGTCGGTTCCCACAGCTGCGATTCCGCCGTCTCTTCGAACAGCGCCAGTTGCAGCGCGCCCAGGCCGGCGCTGGCGAAGGGCTTGACGCCGAACTTCTTCAACTCGAGCTTGATGAACTCGGCGTCGTTCAGCTGCTCCGGCGTGTAGCCCGGCGCGTACTTGTTGATGGCGTCGACGATGGTCAGGCGCTGGAACGGCTTGGACAAGTCCAGCTCGCGCCCGCCGTAGGACAGCACGGCCGTGCCTTGGGCATCGATCGCGGCCTGGCGGATGATGGCTTCGGTGAAGTCCATCAGCCAGGTGTACTCGACATAGGCCGCGTAGAACTCCATCATCGTGAATTCCGGATTGTGACGGATCGAGACGCCTTCGTTGCGGAAGTTGCGGTTTACTTCGAACACGCGCTCGAAGCCGCCGACCACCAGGCGCTTCAGGTACAGCTCGGGCGCAATGCGCAGGAACATCTGCATGTCGAGCGCATTGTGGTGGGTCGTGAACGGCTTGGCCGCGGCGCCGCCCGGGATCGGGTGCAGCATCGGCGTCTCGACTTCCATGAACTCGTTCTTTTCCATGAAGCGGCGCATCGACGACAGCGCGGCGGTACGCGCCTTGAAGGTGCGGCGCGTCTCTTCGTTCATGATCAGGTCGACGTAGCGCTGGCGGTACTTGGTCTCCTGGTCGGCCAGGCCGTGGAACTTGTCCGGCAGCGGGCGCAGCGACTTGGTGATCAGGCGCAGCTTGCTGACCTTGATCGTCAGTTCGTCGACCTTGGTCTTGAACAGCGTGCCTTCCACGCCCAGGATGTCGCCCAGGTCGTACGCGCGGAAGTCTTCCATCGCTTGCGCGCCGGTGGCGTCGAGCGTGACGTAGATCTGGATGCGGCCGTCGGCGCGGATGCCCGAGGCGTCCTGCAGCGTGGCGAAGGCCGCCTTCTTGCCCGCTTCGCGCTTGAGCATCATGCGGCCGGCCAGCACCACCGGAATGGCTTGCTGTTCCAGTTCTTCGCGCGACAGGGCGCCGTACTGCTCGATCAGCGCGGCGGCCTTGTGCTGCGGCTTGAAGTCGTTCGGGAAGGCGACGCCGGCCTGGCGGATCAGGGCCAGCTTGGCGCGGCGCTCGGTCATGATCTTGTTTTCGTCGGCCGCGGCGGCGGGCGCCGGCGTGTTCTCGTGGTTTTCCGTAGTCATGGTGGGTTCAACTCTTGTTGGTTGGATCAGGCGAACAGTGCTTCTGGCGACAGTTCTGAAAAATCGTCGACGATCGCGATCACGTTGTCGAATTCGGCGAAGGCTTCACGCGGCAGGGTGGTGGTAATCACCACCACGCGCATGCCGGCGCGGCGCGCCGCTTCCACGCCCAGCGGCGCGTCTTCGAAGACGATGCAGTGGGCGGGATCGGCGCCGCAGCGCCGCGCCGCTTCCAGGAACACGTCCGGATGCGGTTTGCCGCGCGGGACATCGGTGGCGCCGACGACGGTCTCGAAATGGCGGCGCAAGTCCAGGCCGTCGAGCGTGAACGCGACGTTGGCCGGCGGCGCGGCCGTGCCCACCGCCAGCGCGATGCCCTGCTCGCGCGCCTGGGCGATCAGGTCGTCGAAACCGGCGACGCTCTTGAGGTGCGGCGCATACAGCTCGCGGTAGACGGCTTCCTTCTCGTGGTTCAGGACCGCGACTTCCTCGTCGCCCAGGTCTTCACCCATGTGCGAACGGATGATTTCCTTGCCCTGGCGGCCGGCCGTCGTGCGGAAGAATTCGTCCGCATCGATGGCCCGTCCGCGCCGCTCGAAGAAGGTCACCCACGACTGCGTGTGGAAGGCCATGTTGTCGACAATCGTGCCGTCCATGTCGAAGATGAAGGCGCGCTTCACCGCACTCATGCCCCGACGCCTTGCTTGAGCGAGGCCGAGATGAAGTCGTCGAGATCGCCGTCGAGCACGTTCTTGGTGTTGCCGGTCTCGAAGCCGGTGCGCAAATCCTTGATGCGCGACTGGTCGAGCACATACGAGCGAATCTGGTGGCCCCAGCCGACGTCGGTCTTCGAGTCTTCCAGCTTCTGCTGCTCGCTCATGCGGTTGCGCATTTCGAGCTCGAACAGTTTCGCACGCAGCATGTCGAAGGCCTCGGCCTTGTTGCGGTGCTGCGAACGGTCGTTCTGGCACTGCACGACGATGCCCGACGGGCCGTGCGTCAGGCGCACCGCGGAGTCGGTCTTGTTGATGTGCTGACCGCCGGCGCCCGACGCGCGGTAGGTATCGATGCGCACGTCGGCCGGGTTGATCTCGATCTCGATCGAATCGTCGACTTCCGGATACACGAACAGCGAGGTGAACGAGGTATGGCGGCCATTCGCCGAGTCGAACGGCGACTTGCGCACCAGGCGGTGCACGCCGGTTTCGGTGCGCAGGTGGCCGTAGGCGTACTCACCCTCGACCTTGATGGTCGCGGTCTTGATGCCGGCCACTTCACCGTCGGACTGCTCCAGGATCTCGGCCTTGAAACCCTTGCGTTCGCAATAGCGCAGGTACTGGCGCAGCAGCATCGAGGCCCAGTCCTGGGCTTCGGTACCGCCGGCACCGGCCTGGATGTCGATGAAGCAGTTGGCGTGGTCCATGGGGTTGCCGAACATGCGGCGGAACTCCATCCCCTCGATCACCCTGGCGATCGCGTCGATGTCGGCGGCCACCGCTTCGATGGTGTCGTCGTCGCCTTCTTCGCGCGCCATGCCGAACAGATCAGCGGCGTCGGCGAGATCGGCCTTGGCTTTTTCGAGCGTGTGCACGACGCCTTCCAGCGCCTTCTTTTCTTTACCGAGGTCGAGGGCCCGCTTCTGGTCGTTCCAGACGGTCGGGTCTTCGAGTTCTTCGTTGACCTGCTCTAGTTTCTCCGACTTCCGATCGAAGTCAAAGATACCTCCGAAGTTCGGCCTCGCGACCGGTCAGGTCGTTCAGCAGGGCGGAGATGGCGTTGATGCGTTCAGCTTCCATGATCTTGGCGTTTTAGTTGAGTTGAATCGAACCTTCGATTATACCCCAGTCGCTGCACGCATCTTGCCGCCGCGCGCGCCGCTGCCGTATGATCGCCCGCTTGAACCCGACAATCCATCCGAAGACTCCCATGCGCCACTCCATCCCTTGTCAAATCGGCATTGCGCTGCTGCCCGCCGTGTTCTCCCTGCCGGCCTGCGCGGCCAGGGCCACCCCGGCAGCCCCCGCGGCCCCGAAGGGCGCCAGCGCCACGCTCGCCGTGCTGGAAACGACCGACCTGCATTCGAACGTGGTCGGCTACGACTACTTCAAGCTGGCCGCCGAGCCGTCGATCGGGCTCGATCGCACCGCGCGCCTGATCGCGCAGGCGCGCGCGGAGTTTCCCAACACCGTCTTGTTCGACAATGGCGACACCATCCAGGGCAACGCGCTGGCCGACTACCAGGCGCAGGTCAAGCCGCTGCGCTGCGACCAGACGCTGGGCATCTACAAGGTCATGAACGCGCTGAAGTACGACGGCGGCGCGATCGGCAACCATGAATTCAACTACGGGCTGGGCTACCTGGGCCAGGTGACCGGGCGCCGCTTCCGGGTCGCCGGCGTGGACCAGCCCAGGCGCTGCGCCGGGCCGGCCTTCCCGCAGGTGCTGGCGAATGTCTACAGCGTCCGGAGCAAGCAGCCGATCTTCGAGCCCTACCGCATCATCGCCAAGAAAGTCAGAGCGCTCGACGCCAGCGGGCGCCCGATCACGGCGACGATCAAGGTCGGCATCATCGGCTTCACGCCGCCGACCATCATGTCCTGGGACAAGCGCTGGCTGGACGGGAAGGTATACACGACGGGCGTGCGCGAGGCGGCCCTGAAATACATCCCGCGGATGCGCGCGCAGGGCGCCGACATCGTCGTCGCCATCGCCCACGGGGGACTCGACGCCAATCCCTACACGGCGCGGATGGAAAACGCCGGCTGGTACCTGGCGCAGGTGCCGGGCGTGGACGCCATGCTGCTCGGGCATGCGCACCAGCTGTTCCCGAACCCGGCCAGCACGGCGCCGCAATTCAACCTGCCCGGCGTCGACAAGGCCAGGGGCCTGGTGCATGGGGTGCCGACCGTGATGGCGCACCTGTGGGGCAAGCACCTGGGCGTGATCGCCCTGCGCCTGCGCGCCGACGGCAAGCGCTGGAGCGTATTGAAGGACCAGACCGTGGTCGAAGCGCGCAGCACGCAGAACGCCGACAAGAGCTTCGTCGCGGCCGACCCGGCGCTGCTGGAGCTCATTCGCGCCGAGCACGAAGCGACCATCGAGTACGTCAAGACGCCGCTCGGCAGCACCGACTTTCGCATGACGACCTATTTCGCGGACGTCGGCGACACCGCGGCGATCGCGGTGGTGAACGCGGCCCAGACCCGGTATGTGAAGAACTACGTGGCGGCCAACCTGCCGCAGTATGCGCAGCTGCCGGTGCTGTCGATGTCGGCGCCCTTCAAGAGCGGCCTGGCGGGCGCCTTTGATTTCACCGACGTCGCCGCCGGCAAGCTGGCGCTGAACAACGCGGCCGACCTGTACCTGTATCCGAACGCGCTGTACGCGGTGAAGGTCGACGGCGCCGGCCTGAAGGCCTGGCTGGAAACGGCCGCGCGCCGCTTCAATACGATCGACCCGTCGAAGACGGCGCCGCAGGAACTGGTCAACCCCAGTGTGCCGAGCTATAACTTCGATACGCCGACGGCGGACGAAATCGCCTACGAGATCGACCTGACCCAGGCGCCGGGCGCGCGCATCCGCAATCTGACGCTGCGCGGCTTGGCGGTCGCGCCAACCCAGGAATTCATCGTCGCGACGAATAACTACCGCGCCAGCGGCGGCGGCAATTTCCCGGGGCTGGACGGCAGCAAGACCATCCTGGCGTCGCCCGACACCAGCCGCGATGTGCTGATCGCCTACATCCGCGAGATCAAGCAACTGACGCGGGCGGCGCATGGCAGCCAGCGCAGCTGGCGCTTCACGAAAGTGAACACGGCCGGCCCGGTGGTCTTCCATTCGGCGCCCGGCATGCTGACCCTGGCGCGCGAGGCGGGGCTGGACAACGTGCGCCAGCTGGCCGCCGACGATGGCCAGGGCAAGGGCTTCGCGCTGTACGCGCTGGATCTGGCGAAATGAAGACGCTGCTGCTGGTGCTGGCCTTGCTCGGCCCCGGCGCGCCGTACGCGCAGGCCGGCGACGCGCAGGCGGCCTACAAGCGGGGACTGGCCTACCGCAACGGCGCCGGCGTCGTTGCCGACGCCGCGCTGGCCGCGCGCTGGATCGAGGTCGCGGCGCGTGGCGGTCAGGCCGAGGCGATGTTCACCTGGTCGAACATGCTGGCGGCGGGAGAGGGTGTGGCGCCCGATTCCGGCGCCGCGCGGCGCTGGCTGGAGGCCGCCGCGGCGCTCGGGTATGCCCCGGCCTTGCAGGAGCTGGCCTTGAAGGAGCCCGATCCGCGCCAGGCGGAGCTCCTGATGCGGCAGGCCGCGCACGCCTTGCAGCACCGGCCCGCGCTGGATTAACGCGCTGGCTCAGGCCTTGACCGAAGCCTCGATTTCGCCGGCCGCAATGGCCGCGAGATCGATCAGCGCCTGCAGTTCCGAGGCGCGCAGCTTGCGCGGTTCGCGGTCGATCACGCACAGGGTGCCCATCGCCATGCCGGATTGGTCGCGCAGCGGCACGCCGGCATAGAAACGCATGTAGGGGTCGGCCAGCACCAGCGGGTTGCCCGAGAAGCGCGCGTCGTTCATCGCGTCTTCCACCACGAAGGGGCCGTCCTGCAGGATCGCATGGGTGCAGAAGGCCCATTCGCGCGGGGTTTGCTGGGCCGGCAGGCCGACGCGCGCCTTGAACCACTGGCGGCGCGCCGTCAGCAGCGAGATCAGGGCGATCGGCGACTCCGTCACTTTCGAGGCCAGGCGCACGATGCGGTCGAAACGCTCTTCCGGCAGGGTGTCGACCAGGCGCGTCGCGGCCAGGCAGGCCAGGCGCTCGGCCTCGTCCTCGCCCACCGGGAAGCCCGGCTCGGGATTGGGCAGGAATTCGGGATCGGTCGGCGTCGGCGGCAGGCGGCGTTCCAGAGGACCGGACTGGCCGGAGACCTTGGTCATCAGCGCGCGGATATGGCTCTCGCGCGTGCGGCGGTGGCCGCCCGGTGTTTTCCATGACTCGATCGCGCCACTTTCCATCCAGAGCTGGACAGTACTGGTCGCCACGCCAAGCAGCCGCGCAGCGGCACTGGTCGTCAGGATTGGATCCTCTTCCATTACATTGCTATTCATCAATATTCCTACAGTTTACGGGAGTATATCCGATTTGATGAATTTATCCGCATGTTCCGGGTTTGTCCCGCAAGTTGGCAGTAAAAACGGCAAAAGACGCAAATTTACTTGCCAGTGATGAAACTACAATCTAGCAAATGTTTCGATATCGTCAATTTACGATCGGATAGTTTGTCAGGGTGACCGGCTCAGGCCGCCAGAGCGAGGTGCGCGGACGCCGCTGCGCGGGTGCGCGCCGGGCCGGCCGCGGGGTCGTCGAGCTTGAAGGTGCTGACCACCTCGGCCAGGCGCGCGGCCTGGTCCTGCATCGATTCGGCGGCCGCCGCCGCTTCCTCGACCAGGGCCGCGTTCTGCTGGGTGACCTGGTCCATGTCGACGATGGCGCTGTTGACCTGCTCGATGCCGGCGCTTTGTTCTTCGCTGGCGTCGGCGATGTCGGCGATGATGGTCGTCACCTGTTCGATGCTGCGCACGATCTCGCCCATGGTGGCGCCGGCGCGGTCGACCTGGCCGGTACCGGCGGCGACCTTGCTGACCGAGTCGTCGATCAAGAGCTTGATTTCCTTGGCCGCGCCCGCCGAACGCTGGGCCAGGCTGCGCACCTCGCCGGCGACGACCGCGAAGCCGCGCCCCTGTTCGCCGGCGCGCGCCGCTTCCACCGCCGCGTTCAGGGCCAGGATGTTGGTCTGGAAGGCGATGCCGTCGATGACGCTGATGATGTCGACGATCTTGCGCGAGGAGGCGTTGATCGAACCCATGGTCGCGACGACTTCGGCCACCACCGCACCGCCTTCGGCGGCGATGCTGGCCGCCGCCTTGGCCAGCTGGTTCGCTTCGCGCGCATTCTCGGCATTCTGGCGCACGGTCGAGGTCAATTCTTCCATCGACGAGGCGGTTTCCTCGAGCGAGCTGGCCTGCTGCTCGGTACGGCTCGACAGGTCGGCATTGCCGCTGGCGATCTCGCTGGAGGCGGTGGCGATCGCGCCGGTGCCGCCGCGCACGCTGCCGACGATGCCGGCCAGGGCAGCCGACATGCTGGCCAGGGCGCGCAGCAGGTCGCCGGTTTCGTCGCGCTCGAGGGCCGGCGGACGGCTGGTCAGGTCGCCGCGCGCGACGCGCTGGGCAAAGCCGACGGCGTGGCGCAGCGGCACCGTGATCGAGCGGCCGATGACCCAGGCGCTGCCGGCGCCCAGCAGCAGGGCGGCCAGGCCCAGCGCGATCAGGATGACGCGGGTGTTCGCATACGATTCCAGGATGGCGCTGGCGACCTTGTCGGAGGCCTCGATCTGCATCGCGGCCAGCTTGTTCATCTCGGCCAGGAAGGCCTTGGACTTGGGCGTGAGCTGTTCGGTGTAGATTTTTTCCGCGCCTTCGACGTCGCCGGCGCGCTTGGCGGCGAACAGGGCGCCGCGCGCGGCCAGGTAAGGATCGCGACTGGCCTTCACCGCCGCGAACTGGACCTTGACGGCTTCGTTGCGCAGCGACGCTTCGATGCCGTTCTGGAGTTCGGTCGAACGTGCCGAGATCTCCTTCATCCTCGCCTCGACCTGGTCGACGACGGCCGTGTCGGTCGAGACGTAGGCGGTCTGCAGCATGGCGCTATTGAGTTCGATCAGCTTGCCCCATTCGGCCACGCTGCGCTGGTTCTTGATACTGACCTGCACCAGGCGATTGGTCATGTCGCCCGCTTCCTGCATGCGCAGCAGCGCCGTGACGGTGACGGCCAGCAGCAGTGTGAGGACGATGGCAAAGGCGAGGATCAGGCGGACGCCGATCTTGAGGTTTTTCACGGTGGATCCTGATGATTGAGTGGCGCGTGGGCGCTATAGACCTGGGAGTATAGCAGCGCAGCAGCATCAAATGATGCCGTGCGGCAAATTTGCAACATTAGATATTGTCAGGACTACAATTGCTGCGAACCTGACAAATGGGCGCGTGCGCCCTAATGCAGTGGCTGCCGCTCGAGCGGCTGGCGCTCCGGCTGCACCAGGATGAAGGGGTGCACCACGGCCGCCCACAAGGCGGCGCCGGCGGCGCTCCAGGTTTCGGCTTGCAGGTCCGACACTTTCGCCACCAGGCCGGCCGCCATCCAGCGCGCGATGCTGTCCTTGTCGTCGTGCGAGACGCGCATGGCGACATCGATCAGGTCGAGGTCGGCGCTGACATAGATGACGTTGCCCTGGGCGAAATGGCGCTCGAGCTCGCTCCATTCGATGCGGCCGGTCTCGCGGTTGATCTTGTCGTGCAGTTCGGTGTCGTTTTCTGGCTTGGTTTTCATGCTTGACATTAAATAATATCGACCGACGGGGTCGGGGAACCCGCCCATGTTAACCGATACACCTGGGCCTTGCGCACATTGCCGACCAGCGCAGGGCGAAAGCAGGCCAGATTGGTGCCGTTGGCCGCGCGTACGCTGGGGTAGACGATGCCCATCGATCCGGCCTCGAGCAGGGCGTTGGCCAGGTCTTGCGATTCGATATAACTGTGCGGGTCGAGACAGCCGGCGAAGGCGCGCGCGCCGCGGATGTCGTGGAAGGCGGCGTTGAAGTCGGCCAGCAGCGCCTGGTAGGTGACGCTGTCGTCGAAGCGGCCGATTTCCTGGTACTCGACCGTCTTGTGGAAACTCACCTCGGCCAGCGCCGTGTCGGCGTCGAAGGCGCAATACCAGGCGCCGCGCGCCGCGTCGTTGAAGCGGCTGCCTTCCGGACGCGCATAGGTATACGCGGCGTTGACAATGCGGAAATACGGCAAGCCGAACACCAGCTCGTCCATGCCGATGCCGGGCAACAAGCCCGATTCGGCGCGCAGGCGGTCGTTGGTCGCGTTATCCAGGTCGAACAGGTCGCGCAGGGTGGCGTCGTTGTCGGCCAGGGGCGCCAGCACCGAATCCTCGCGCTCGGCGAAGCGCGAGGGAATCAGGCGGCAGGTGTCGAACTGGCGCAGGCTCGTCAGTGGGGGAGCGGCCGCCAAGATCACAGCCCTCCGCGGCGCGCGTCCAGCAGTTGGCGCACCGTTTGCATGGCCAGCAGGCCGCCGCCCAGCATCAGCGACAGCGGCGTGCGTCCGCCGAAGATGATGTTGGTGTTCGGCAGGTGAACCCATTCGTCGGCCAGCTTGTCGCCATACAGGATGTGCAGCGCCTTGTAGATGCCCAGCAGGTAGGAAATGCGGGTGATGCGGTCGACTTCGAGTACCCGGTCCGGGTTTTTCTTCCAGTCGTAGAAGGACGAGGCCGCCAGGCCGCCGAGCAGTTCGCGCGCGTCGTCGTCGCGCAGCTGCCAGGCCAGGGCCAGCTTGAAGAAACCGGTCAAAGCGGACTTCGACAGACGCTCGCGCTCGGCGCGCGAATGCAGGTCGACCAGCACCGCCGGTTCGAAGCGGCTCCGTGGATACGCATACGCTAGATTCATTCTGTCCTCCATTTCTGGAGTAGTTATACTCCGTTTCGGGAGTGCTCGCAACTGACGGTTGTCAAGCCGTGTGCGCCGTGACAGAATTGGCGCCGAATTGTCAAAAGGAAAAGGTTATTCCCATGCGGTGGCGTTCGGCTGGACTGGTAATGGTGGTAATCGCCTGCGCGGCACTGGCGGCGCTCGGCATCGCGCGCGGCGCCCGAGTAGCGCCCGGCGGCTTGCGCGCCCAGGTGCTCGAGGCCGAGCGCAACTTTGCGGCGACGATGGCGCGGCGCGACTTCGAGGGCTTCACCGGCTATCTCTCGCGCGAAGCGGTGTTCATGCGTCCGGGCGGCGCCGCGCGCGGCAAGGCGGCCGTGGCCGACGCCTGGCGCGCCTATTTCGACAAGCCGGCGGCGCCGTTTTCGTGGACGCCGCAGGAGGTCGAGGTGCTCGCCTCCGGCACGCTCGCCTTCAGCAGCGGGCCGGTGTTCGATGCGGCCGGCAAGCAGGTCGGCCGCTTCAATTCGGTCTGGCGCCTGGAAGGGCCGGGTACCTGGCGCGTGGTGTTCGACCGCGGCTGCGATTGCCCGCGTTGACAGCGCTCCAGGCGGCCGGACTCAATCCGCGGTCGCGCCCGACTTCTTCACCGTCTCTCCCCATTTCGCCGTCTCGCTGCGAATGAACTCGGCGAACTGCTCGGGCTTCTCGCCATGCGGCTCGGCACCCTGTTCGGCCAGCTTCTTCCTGACCTCCGGGTCGGCCAGCGCTTTCAGGATCGACCCGTTCAATTTCGCGATCACCGGTGCCGGCGTGCCGGCCGGCACGAGCAGCCCGAACCAGGACGTGGCGCTGTAGCCCGGCACGCCCGCTTCGGCGATCGTCGGCACCTCCGGCAGGGCGGGCGAGCGCTGCGGCGTGGTCACGGCCAGCGGCCGCAGTTTGCCGGCCTTGACGTGACCGATCACCGAGGGCATGTTGTCGAACATGATCGCGGTCTGGCCGCCCAGCAGGTCGGTCAGCGCCGGCGCGCTGCCTTTATACGGGATGTGCTGCATGTCGACGCCGGCCATCTGCTGGAACATCTCGCCCGACAGGTGGATCGAGGTGCCGCTGCCGGACGAGGCGAAGCTGACCTTGCCCGGATTGGCCTTGGCATAGGCGATCAATTCCTTGACGCTCTTGTAGGGCTGCGAAGGGTTCGCCACCAGCAGGTTCGGCACCAGCGCGACGCGGCTCAGGGGCGCGAAGTCCTTGATCGGGTCGAAGGCCATTTTCTTGTACAGGCTCTGGTTGATGGCGTGGGTGCCGACGGTGCCCATCAAGAGGGTGTAGCCGTCTGGCGCGGCGCGCGCGACCATTTGCGCGCCGATATTCCCGCCGGCGCCGGCGCGGTTGTCGACGATGACCGGCTGGCCCAGGTCCTTGGCCATGTACTGCCCGACCACGCGCGCCAGGATGTCGGTGGTGCCGCCGGCCGAGAACGGAACCACGATCGTCAGCGCTTTCGAGGGAAACGCGGCCTGGGCCTGGGCCGCCAGTGGCGCCAGCGCGAGGGCGCCGGCACCGGCGAGGGCGAGCAGGGTGCGGCGATTCGGAAGGACGGCAACACGGGAACGAATCATGGCGGGTCTCCTGGATGGTGATGGTGGTGGAAAAATCTAGACCGGCGCAACGCCGAGCGTGGTGCCGCCGCAGACGTACAGCACCTGGCCGGTGACGAAGCCGTTATCGGGCGAAAGGAAGAACAGCGCGGCGCGCGCCACGTCCTCGGGCGCTACGGCGTTGACCGTGATGCCGTCGCCGCCCAGCTCTTGCGCCAGCGTGCGCGTCAGGCCGATCAGCCCGGCCTTGGTGGCGCCATACACGATGCGCTCGGGCTTGCCGAGCGCCGCGCGCGAAGCCATGTTGACGATGCGGCCCTGGCCGCAGGCGCGCAGGCCGGGCAGGCAAGCCTGGACCAGCAGGATCGGCGCGCGGCGTGCCCGGTCTCGTCTTGACGGGTCAGGTCGGCCTGGATCGAGACCAGCCGCGGATGAGACCAGGCGGGCGCCTGGTAGTCGAGATTGACGACGCTGCGGCCCTGGGCCAGCAGACCTTCGCAGATGGCGCGGCCGATGCCGGAACTGCCGCCCGTTACCAGTGCAACTTGCTCTCGTTCGCTCATGCATGCCTCTCCCGCGCTCGGCCCGGCAACGCGGCCGGGCATGGGGCGATAGTAGCATGTCAGGGCGCCTGATGAGCAGCCCGAACGCGGCTTTACGCCGGCTCGGCATGCTCCACCAGTAACTGCACCTTGGTCACCCCGTTGTACTCGTTGGCATCGAGGCGGAAGGCGACGCGGGCGCGCTCGCCCAGGCTGTCGGTATGGCCGAACCAGATGGCGTCGTAGCGGCGCCCGTTACGCTCCAGCACGAGCTTGAGGTGCTTCTCCTTCAGGATGCGCTGGCTCAGCACGCGGAAGTCGTCGCAGAACACGGGCGGCGCGAAGCCCTGGCCCCAGACCTGGCCGTCCATCAGTTCGATGAAGGCGGTGGTGTAGAACTCGTCCTCCAGCGGGCCGTCGGTTTCCACCACGCGCTCCAGTTGCGCCTGGGTCAGCCAGGCGCGCCCGACCGCCTCGAAGGCTTCCTGGAAGGGCGCCAGGCATTCCACCTTCATGGTCAGGCCGGCCGCCATCGCGTGGCCGCCGAACTTGTCGATCAGGCCGGGCACCCGTTTCGACACCAGGTCGAGCGCGTCGCGGATGTGAAAGCCGGGAATCGAGCGGCCCGAACCCTTGATCAGGCCGGGGCCGCCGGGGGCGAAGGTGATCGTCGGGCGGAAGAATTTTTCCTTCAGGCGCGAGGCGACGATGCCGATCACGCCCTGGTGCCAGCCTTCGTCGAACACGGCGATGGTGCTGCTGTCGCTGGGCTGGAAGTCGTCCAGGTGCAGCAGGGCCGTGTCCTGCATCTCGGCCTCGATCTCGCGCCGCTTCAGGTTGATCTCGTTGAGCTGCTGGGCGATGGCCCAGGCGCGCCCCTCGTCGTCGGTGGTCAGGCACTCGATCCCGAGCGCCATGTCTTGCAGGCGGCCGGCGGCGTTCAGGCGCGGGCCGACCGCGAAGCCGAGATCGAAGGGAGAAGCGCTGCGCGCTTCGCGCCCCGCCACCCGGAACAGCGCCGCCACGCCCGCATGCATGCGCCCGGCGCGCATGCGCTTGATGCCTTGGGCGACCAGGATGCGGTTGTTGGCATCGAGCTTGACGACGTCGGCCACCGTGCCCAGCGCGACCAGGTCGAGCAGGTTGTCGAGCTTCGGCTGGGTCTGGGCATCGAACACGCCGCGCCGGCGCAGCTCCGCGCGCAGGGCCAGCAAGACGTAGAACACCACGCCGACGCCGGCCAGGTGCTTGCTCGGAAAGCCGCACTCGGGCTGGTTCGGATTGACGATGACGCGCGCCGGCGGCAGCAAGTCGCCCGGCAGGTGGTGGTCGGTGACGACGACTTCGATGCCGAGCGCGTTGGCCGCCACCACGCCGTCGACGCTGGCGATGCCGTTGTCGACCGTGATGATGATGTCGGGCGACTTTTCGCGCGCGGTCAGTTCGACGATTTCCGGCGTCAGGCCATAGCCGTGCACCACGCGGTCGGGCACGATGTAGTCGACCTGCGCGCCCATCGCGCGCAGGCCGCGCAGGGCCGTGGCGCAGGCGGTGGCGCCGTCGCAGTCGTAGTCGGCGACGATGGTCATCTTCTTGCCGGCGCCAATCGCGTCGGCCAGGAACACGGCCGCCGCGTCGATGTGTTTCAGCCCGCTGGGCGGCACCAGCGCCGCCAGTTCGCACGACAGTTCGCGCACGTCGAACAGGCCGCGCGCGGCGTAGATGCGCGCCAGCACCGGGTGGACGCCGCCCTGGCGCAGCAGGTCGGATTGGCGCGGCGGGCAGGGGCGGGTGGAAATGCGGGTCGTCAAAGCGTTACTCTCAAAGCAGTCGGTCCAGGGTGGGGCGGCGCCAGAAACTGCGTTGCGCCAGGGCGGTGGTGGTGAATTCGGCATGCGCGTCGCGGTGGCTCAGCACCAGTTGGAGCTTGCGCACGCGGCCCTGCATCAAGGCCTCCAGGATGGGGGCGAACAGCGCCGCTTCAAGCTCGCGCAGCTGGTCGATCCAGCCGCCCCAGTCAGCGCCGAGCGCGAACGGCGCCGCGCTGGCGCAGTACAGGATGGCGTCGCCATCGATGCCGGCGACGAACTCGGCCAGGCTGGCCGGACGCGCATCGGCCAGGGCCGCGATGGCGCCGCCGGCACCGAAGGCCGCCAGCCGAGGCAGGGGCGCCGCGGGCAGGCGCGTGGCGTCCGCCGCGCCCCAGCTCCAGAAGGCGTTCACCGGCGCCAGGCGCCGCGCCTCGCGCGCCGCGTTGACCGGGTGCGTATGCCAGGCGATCTGCACCTCGTTCTGCAGGCGGCGGAAGGCGGCGGCGCGCGCGCCGACGGGCATCCAGTCGGTCAGGTCCATGCCGAGCGCCGCGTCGACGGTCGAGGTGTCGAGGCCGGCCCAGTCGTCGGCGCGCATGAACCAGGTCTGGGCGTCGCCATACAAGAGCGCGTGGCCGGCTTCCGCGAAATACGGCAGGGCCGTGGCGAACAGGGCGCGGCTGTCCTCGTCCAGCAAGCGCAGCTGGTTCGGGTCGCCCATCATCAGGTGGGTGCGCGCGATCTCGATATGCACCGGGTTGACCACGAACCAGGTGCCGCCCTCTGGCGCCAGGCCGAGCGCGCGCATTGCGGCCGCGGCCCAGGCCGGGCCGCCGGTGTCGAGCAGGCCGAGCAAGCGCGCCAGCCATTGCTCGTGCGGCAGCGCGCGCAGCGCGTCGTTGGCCGGCACGCGCGCGTGGCTGCTGGTACGGGTCAGCAGTCTGGCGAGCGCGGGCGCCTCGAGGGCACGCACCAGGTCGGGCGCGAATTCGGGAATGGGGAGGGCGAAGGGCAGGACAAGCGTGATCTGGGACATGCCGTGATTGTAGGCCAAATGGACCCTGGCCGCGTAGCCGCGGGCCGCCGCGGGCGCCTCGGGTGCTGTCATGGATGAGCTTTGTGTGGCAAACTGCGCACTCAGTTGTCAAACACTAAAATTCATGAGCATGATCTACAAGCTGCCGTACGAAGCGCTGGTCGGGCTGCGCTACACGCGCGCCGGCAAACGCAGCGGCCGCAACCGCTTTATTTCCTTCATTTCGATGATCTCCGTGGCCGGCATCGCCCTCGGCGTGGCCGCCCTGATCGTCGTGCTGTCGGTGATGAACGGTTTTCAGAAGGAAGTCACCGACCGTATGCTGTCGGTGCTGGCCCATATCGAGGTCTACGACGCGCGCGGGGCCATGCCCGACTGGCGCGCGGTCGGCGCCGACGCCGCGCGCAACCCGCAAGTGCTGGCCGCCGCTCCCTTCGCCGACGTGCAAGGCATGCTGCTGCGCGACGGCGTCATGAAGCCGGCCCTGCTGCGCGGCGTCCTGCCGGCCGAGGAAGCCAGGGTGTCGGACGTGGCGCGCCAGATGCGCCAGGGCAGCCTGGACCAGCTCACGCCCGGTTCGATGAACATCGTGCTCGGCAGCGCGCTGGCCAAGTCGCTCGAGGTGGCCGTCGGCGAACGCGTGACCATGTTGCTCGGCAGCGCGGGCGGCGCCAACGGCGGCGCTCCGGCCGCGCCGCGCACCCAGACCTTTACCGTGGTCGGCATATTCGAAGCCGGCCATTACGAATTCGATTCGACGCTGGCCTTTGCCCATCTCGACGACGCCATCGCCGCGGCGCGCATCGAAGGCCCGGCCGGTGTGCGCCTGCGCCTGCGCGACATGCACCAGGCGCCGCAGGTGGCGGCCGCGCTGCGGCGCAGCCTGCCCGGCGAGCTGGTACTGCGCGACTGGTCGCAGGTCAACTCCATCTGGTTCGCCGCCGTGCAGTCGCAAAAGCGCATGATGTTCATCATCCTGGCGATGATCATCGCGGTGGCCGCCTTCAACCTGGTGTCGACGCTGGTGATGACCGTCAAGGACAAGCAGTCCGATATCGCGATCCTGCGCACGCTGGGCGCCTCGCCGCGCTCGATCATGAAGATCTTCATCGTGCAGGGCACCCTGGTCGGCCTGCTCGGCAGCCTGCTCGGCGTGACGCTCGGGGTGCTGGTGGCGCTGAACGTGGATGTGATCGTACCCTTCATCGAGCGCGCGCTGCACATCCAGTTCCTCTCGAAAGAGATCTACCTGATCAGCGAGATCCCGTCAGAGCTGCGCTGGCCCGACGTGGCCAGCATCGGCGGCCTGGCCGTGCTGCTGGCCTTCGTGGCCACGCTCTACCCGAGCTGGGCGGCGGCGCGCGTGAATCCGGCGCAGGCCTTGCGTTACGAATGAATACACCATGAGCATCCTCCACACTTTGCCGTTCGAATGGCTGGTCGGCCTGCGCTACACGCGCGCCGGCAAGGGCAGCGAGAACAGCGGCTTCATTTCCTTCATCTCCCTGATCTCGGTGGCCGGCATCGCGCTGGGCGTGGCGGCGCTGATCATCGTGCTGTCGGTGATGAACGGCTTCCAGAAACAGGTCACCGACCGCATGCTGTCGGTGCTGGCGCACATCGAAGTGTTCGACGCCCAGGGCAGCATGCCGCAGTGGCGCGATTCGGCCAGGGAGGCGCTGCGCAATCCGGCCGTCCTCGGCGCCGCGCCCTTTGTCCAGAGCCAGGCCTTGCTGCAGCAGGTCGATGGCGCCATGCGCCCGGCCATCATCCGCGGCATCCTGCCCGAGGCCGAACGCTATGTCTCGGACATGGCGGGCACCATGCGCGAAGGCCGGCTCGATTCGCTCACGCCCGGCAGCTTCCACATCGTGCTCGGCTACGCGCTGGCCGGTTCCCTGAACTTGCATGTGGGCGACAAGGTCACCATGCTGCTGGCGCAAGCCCAGGCGACGCCCGCCGGCCTGCTGCCGCGCATGCGCACCTTCACCGTCTCCGGTATTTTCGAAGCCGGCCACGCCGAATTCGACGCCGGCATGGCCTTCATCAGCCTGGACGACGCCCAGAAGATGGAGCGCCTGCCGGCACCGGCCGGGCTGCGCCTGCGCGTCCAGGACATGCACGCCGCGCCGCAGATCGCCCAGGAGCTGAAGAAATCGATGTCGGGCGACCTGGTCATGCGCGACTGGTCCGCGCTCAACGCCGTCTGGTTCGGCGCCGTACAGACCGAAAAGAAGATGATGTTCATTATCCTGACCCTGATCGTGACGGTGGCGGCCTTCAACCTGGTGTCGACGCTGGTGATGACCGTGACCGACAAGCAGGCCGACATCGCCATCCTGCGCACGCTGGGCGCCTCGCCGCGTTCGATCATGAAGATCTTCATGGTGCAGGGCGCGGTGGCGGGCCTGCTCGGCACGCTGCTGGGCGTATCGGGCGGGGTGCTGGTCGCGCTGAACATCGATGTCATCGTTCCATTCATTGAACAGTTATTGGGAGTGCAGTTCTTGTCCAAGGATATTTACCAATTCACGTCCGTGCCGTCCGACCTGCGCTGGCCGGACGTGGCCCGGATCGGCGTGGTTGCCGTGATCCTGTCTTTCCTCGCCACCTTGTACCCGAGCTGGTCGGCGTCGCGCGTGAAACCTGCGGAGGCGCTGCGCTATGAATGATGCGACCCCAACCCCGGTGCTGGCCTGCCGCGGCCTGTCGAAGACCTTCAAGCAGGGCGACTACCAGGTCCAGGTGCTGGAGAACATCGATTTCGCCATCCATCCGGGCGAACGCGTGGCCATCGTCGGCGCCTCCGGTTCCGGCAAGTCGACCCTGCTGCACCTGCTCGGCGGGCTCGACACCCCGAGCGCCGGTTCGGTGACGCTGCTGGGCGAAGATTTTGCGACCCTGTCCGAAACCCGCCGCGGCGACCTGCGTAATTCCTCGCTCGGCTTCGTCTACCAGTTCCACCACCTGCTGCCCGAGTTCTCGGCGCTCGACAACGTCGCCATGCCCCTGATGATCCGGCGCGAGAAGCGCGCCGCCGCCGTCAGGCAGGCCGAGGCGATCCTGGGCCGCGTGGGCCTGGCCAAGCGCGTCATCCACCGTCCGGGCGAACTGTCCGGCGGCGAGCGCCAGCGCGTGGCCCTGGCGCGCGCGCTGGTGACCCAGCCGGCCTGCGTGCTGGCCGACGAGCCGACCGGTAACCTCGATCACACGACGGCGCTCGTCATCTTCGACCTGATGCTGGAACTGTCGCGCACCCTCGGCACCGCCTTCGTCATCGTCACCCACGACATGGAACTGGCGCGCCGCTGCGACCGCGCGCTGCGCCTGACCGAACACGGGCTGGTGCCGCTGGAAGGCTAAGGCCATGTGGATCGATACCCACTGCCATCTGGACGCGCACGAATTCGGCGCGGAAGCGCTCGAGGTCGCGGCGCGGGCCGGTGTGGAAGGGGTATCGATGATCGTGATTCCCGCGGTCGAACGCGGCAATTTCGACGCCGTCGCCCGCCTCGCGCATGCGGCGCCGAACGCCAGCTATGCGCTCGGCATCCATCCGATCTACGTGCCCCAGGCGAGCGACGAGGACCTGGTTGCGTTGCGCGCCGCGGTCGAAGCGGCGATGGCCGATCCGAAGTTCGTCGCGATCGGCGAGATCGGCCTCGATTTCTTCATTCCCCTGCTGTGCGAACCGGCCATGCGCGAGAAGCAGGAGCGCTTTTTTCGCGAACAGCTGCGCATCGCGCGCGACTTCGGTTTGCCGGTGCTGACCCACGTGCGCCGCTCCCAGGACCAGGTGCTGAAACACCTGCGCCAGATCACGCCGCCCGGCGGCATCGCCCACGCCTTCAACGGCAGCGAGCAGCAGGCCGCGAGCTTCATCAAGCTCGGCATGCATCTCGGCTTCGGCGGCGCCATGACGTTCACGCGCGCGCTGCAGATCCGGCGCCTGGCCAGCGGCCTGCCGCTCGAGCGCATCGTGCTCGAGACCGACGCGCCCGACATTTCTCCCAGCTGGATCCACCCGGCGCGCAACAGCCCGCAGCAGTTGCCGGCAATCGGCGCGGCGCTGGCCCAACTGCGCGGCCTCGATCCCAACGCGATCGCCGCCGCCGCCTGGCGCAGTTCGCGCGCCGCCATTCCCCGTTTGAACGCGCTGCTGGCCGAATAAATCCGCGCCTTGGCGGAACCATTCGCGCCGGCCAGACTCTGCTGTGCGGGCGTACAGATGAGTGTCGACGGCGTCCGAAGTTCGCCACAATCCGCCCGGATTACAGTGATTCAACGCAATGTGAAATGTCGGGTTCGTGTGACCATGTTTCTTTCGATCCGGGAGACGACAGTGGACAGTGCGAGTTCCTTCCTGCAAGTGCTGCGCCACGAACAGTCGCTCAGCACCGCACATCGCGCGCTGCGTCTGCGCCTGGCGCATGCCGAGGGACTGTTCGACGACGTCTTGCTGCCGCAGCACATCACCGGGACGGAATCGATCTGCGGCGGCATCGAGTACCGGGTCGTGTGCGTGGCCAGCGACCCGGCCCTGCCGCTCAAGCAGTTCATCGCGCTGCCGGCCGAAGTCCAGATCGTCACCGACCGCGGCGGCTTGCGCAGCGTCTGCGGCATCGTCAGCCAGGCCCGTTCCGGCGACAGCGACGGCGGCCTCGCCACCTACCAACTGGTCTTGCGCGACGCCCTGGCGATCATGGAAAAGCGCGTCAACAGCCGCATCTTCCGCAACCAGAACGAGCTCGATATCGTCCAGACCCTGTTCGACGAGTGGCGCCATGCGAACGCGGTGCTGGCCGGCGCGTTCGAGGTCGAACTCGATCCGCTGCTCGACCTGGCCGACTATCCGGTGCGCGAACAGACCATGCAATACAACGAGTCCGACGCGCATTTTGTCAGGCGCCTGCTGCGCCGGCGCGGCATCTCCTGGTGCGTGCGGCCCGGGCGCAGCCGCGGTACCAGCGTCGATCCGCTGCATGACCGCATCCCGGCGCACACGCTGCTGCTGTTCGCGGACGCCGCCCAGCTCCCGCAAAACGCCGCCGGCACGGTGCGCTACCACCGCGACGCCGCGAGCGAGGCGCGCGATACGATCCAGGCATGGGGCGCGGCGCGCACCTTGCAGCCGGGCGCCACCTCGCGCCACAGCTGGGACTACAAACAGCCGGGCAGCGCGCGCTTCATGGCGGCCACCGCCCGCGCCGAATTCGACCAGGGCGGGCACGGCAACGCCCTGGCGGCCAGTCTCGACGACTACCTGGTCGACGCTCCCCATGCCGGCAACGACATCGACGACGGCCTGCGCCTGGGCGAACTGCGCATGGCGCGCCACGGCTTCGAAGCGAAGTGCTTTCATGGCGAGGGGACGGTGCGCGATTTTTGCGCGGGCCAGTATTTCACGCTCGCCGGTCACCCCGAGATCGATACCCATCCCGAATCCGAGCGCGCCTTCCTGATCACCGAGCTGCACACGAGCGTGCGTAACAACCTGCCGGGCGACATGGCGGAGCGCATAGCGCGGCTGCTGGGGCGCGGCGGCTGGGGGGAGGCGGGCGGCGCCATGCCCGTCCATGTGCGCTTTACCGCCGTGCGGCGCGGCGTGCCCATCGTGCCCAGCTTCGACGCCCGGGTCGACCTGCCGCATCCCGCGCTGCAAAGCGCGATCGTGGTCGGGCCGGCGGGCGAGGAAGTCCATTGCGACAAGCTGGGCCGCGTGAAGATCCGCTTTCCCGGCATGCGCGCGCAGGACCATGAACATGCGCATGGCGCCGGCGCATCCGGCTCGCCGCTCGACTCGGCCTGGGTCCGCGTCGCCTCGAACTGGGCCGGCAACGGTCCGGGCAGCGCCGGCCAGTGCGGCACGCTCGGCCTGCCGCGGGTCGGCACCGAAGTGCTGGTGGCCTTCCTCGGGGGCGACCCGGACAAGCCGATCGTGCTGGCCCAGCTGTTCAACGGCCAGGCGCTGCCACCGGCGCTCAGCCCCAACGGCGAGCTGCCGGGAAACCGCTATCTGTCGGGCCTGCGCAGCCGCGAGGTCGACGGGCGCCGCGGCAGCCAGTTGCGCTTCGACGACACGCGCGGCCAGATCAGCGCCCAGCTCGCGAGCGACCACGCGGCCTCCGAACTCAATCTCGGCTGGCTGACGCGCGCGCGCGCCGACGGCGAAGGCGAAGCGCGCGGCGAAGGCGCGGAGCTGCGCAGCGAGCAGGCCGTCGCCATCCGCGGGCGCAAGGGTGTACTGGTGAGCGCCGAGGCGGCATCCGGCGAGGCGGGCCGCCAACTGGCGCGCGGCGGCTTGATCGGCCTGACCGAATTGATGCAGAGCGTGGTCGACGAACTGGGCAAGCTGGCCCAGCACCATGCTGGCGACGAGCCGGCCAGCGCGCGCCTGGGCGAGCTGGCCGAAAAGCTGCGGCACTGGGAGGACGGCAGCAACACCGCGCCCGGCGCGAACGGCGGCGCGCCGATCGTCGCCGTCACCGCGCCGGCCGGCATGCTGCTGGCCAGTCAAGACAACGTCGCACTCGGCTCGGAAAAGAAGGTCGACGTGGTCAGCGGCGGCGACGCCGCCATCAGCGCCGGACGCAACGTGTTCGTGCGCGCCGCGCGCGGCATCAGCGCCTTTGCCCATGCGCTGGGCATCAAGCTCGTCGCCGCGAGCGGCAATCTCACGTTCGAGGCGCGCCAGGGTGGCGTCGAGGTCAAGTCCATGCAGCGCATCAGCCTGGTTTCGTCGGAAGCCATCTACATCGAGGCGCCGCTGGTGCGGATCGTCTCGAAGGGCGCGCAGACCGAGTGGGCCAACGGCGCGATCAGCCAGCAAAGCACCGGCAAGCATGCCGTCAAGGCGGCAACGATCGTGCATGGCGGGCCGGCGGGCGGCAGCCCGACCCAGCTTCATTTCGCGGACTCGAAGATTCTTGCTGATGAACGCGTTGTGTTGAGGCATTTGCAGACACGCGACCCGCTTCCGCATCAGCGCTACATCGCGCACCTGGAGGACGGCAGCACGTTCGGCGGCACCAGTGACGAGGCCGGGCGCACGGGTCTGGTCGACAGCGCCGCGCTCGGACCTGTGCGTTTCGAACTGCTCGACTGATTTTTCATTCCGAATCAGCTCCCATGAGTGAACCGACCAGGCCGTTGCCGCTTCCGACCCCCTTGCCCAACGGCGGCTGGGCGGTCCATTCCTTCACATCCTCGAAAGAATACAAGGTCCGCGGGCTGGGCCTGGTGCCTCCGAATCATATTATTCCGGTGATCGTCGTGCCGGGGATCATGGGGAGCAATCTGCGGGCGAAGCGCAAGCCGCGGCCGATGCGGTTGATTAACGAGAGGAATACGAAGGTAAAGCCGGGCGAGCTGGTCTGGCGTCCGCCGAATGGCATGCAGAAAGGCTTGCGCGAATCGGTCAGATGGGAACGCCGCTCCCCAGAAGACCGCCAGAGATTATTCGATGGACCAACCCTGGAGGTGGACGAGGGCGGTGCCATCATTCTTCCGGAGGCCGTCAACGGCTACCTTCTCACGGAGGAGGGTGTGCGCGAGCGCGGGTGGGGCGAAGTCCATGCCGACTCCTACGGCGTCTTGCTGCATGCGCTCGAGATGCGCCTGAACCAGACCTTCGAGTTCGACGACATCGAGAAAAAACGCTTCGTCTTCCAGCACTGGCAGGACGTGATGGCCTGCAAACCTGGGAGGTGGGGGTTGCGCGAGTTCGAGCCGCTGACCGAGGACCATCTCAAAAAGCACGCGCAGCATTATTTTCCGGTGTACGCCGTCGGCTATAACTGGCTGGAAGATTGCGAGCTGTCGTCGCAGCGCCTGGAGAAGCGTATTCTCGAGATCATCGAATTCTGGACCAAGGCAAAACGGCGCTGCGAGCATGTCATCCTCGTTACCCATTCGATGGGGGGCCTGGTCGCGCGCGCCTGCGCCAAGCGCATTCCGGACAAGATCGCCGGCGTCATCCACGGCGTCATGCCCGCATTCGGGGCGCCTGCGGCCTACCGGCGCTTGGCCTGCGGCACTGAAAGTTCGAGTCCGGACAACGGCCCGCTCGATAACCTGGCCGCGTCGAAACTGGCGAAGATCCTGGGCGAGACGACCGAGAAAACGACCGCCGTGCTGGCGACCTCGCCCGGCGCGCTTGAGCTCCTTCCGAACCACCTCTATCCCGGATCATGGCTCCATGTCCGCGTCGCGACTGCCATCGGCAAGCCTCAGGCCACGGCAGGCGCAATGAAGACTGGCGTCACAGGCGACAACCTGGCCGCCGGCGACTATCTGGGTCTTCCCGGCGGCAGGGTACCCAACCCGTACGACCTTTACCGGGACTTGACATCTTGGTATCGCCTGATCAACCCCGCATTAGCTGACCCCGCTGGCAAGTATCGCGAAAAACCGGGCGGAGTTGAAAAAGCTATCAAAGAGGCAATTGAGGCAGCAGAAAAATTTCATCGATCCCTCGGCGATTATTACCATTCCAATACCTATGCATTCTACGGTAACGATCAGCACAAGCGGTCCTATGGCCAGGTGCGCTGGGTCGCAAGTCAACAGGCAGGGGCTGCAACTGTCGTCACCGCGGCGAACGTCAACGCCGCCCGTTTCCTTGGTCACACAGTTCTTGGACAGAGGCGCGTTCTTCTGGAAGGGAAGGCGGATCTGCTGTTTGCGCTGGAGGAGCAGGACGCACGTGGCGACGGCACGGTCCCGCACCAGTCGGGCGTAGGGCCGAGCGGAAAGGTCAAGCAAGTTTTCGCGACCCAAGGTTTCGACCACCAGGGATCGTTTAAGCATCCGGATATGCTGCTGCTGACGCTGCGCCTGATTGTGAAGATCGTTCAGGAGACACCGTGAAGCGTTGGCTCCGGAACGGGCTGGCAAAGCTGCTGGCGGGGATTGTCATCGTCGGATTGACGGGCGCTTGGGCCATCGGTGAGGTTCGGGAACAGCGCGTGGCAGCGCAACGGGACAAAGATGAGGTGGCACGCATGACCAAGAAAATGATGACGGTATGCATGGGCAGGTTCCTGGTTGACCTTCCGCAGGAAACAAGGCTGGAGCTGGCCCGACCGCGCATTCATGGATTCGACATCTCTTCATTCGACGAGCCAGAGGCCGACTTCCAGGTGCGCCTCAGCCAGCGCGAGGCACGTTTGCGCGCCACTCCAGACCGGCTCGGCGGAAACCGAAACGTCGAATTGGTCCGCGACGTGAACACGGAAAACGGCGTCGTCGGCAAAATTTTCGTCCATAGTCGGACGGTGATGGAAGGTACCCAGGCTCGGGGGCTGGAAATTGAGCGTTACCGCTATGAGGGTGTTTCTGTCGAAGCCATGGTGCATGGACAGGGAATGAGCTTTGATGTGTCGGCAGAGGACTACGATGCAGAGAAGATTGAGAACCTGTCCAAGCTCGTTGCCAAGCTGGTGCCGAACCCCGACAACGTGGTTCCCACGGAACCAGGGTTTTGCATCCACCGCGCCTGGTTCCGCGATCCGTTGACCGCAAATCAGGGCGAACAAATCATGATGCATGCCCAGTTGCCTGGCCATCCGGACGTTGAGTTAATGTCGATCCTCGCCGCCGGAAACAAGCCTCCAGCGCAAAGCCTGCTGGAGAGAAACGTGGACACAATGGCGAAATTGTCTTCGTCCGAAAAAGCGCGCGTTTCCGCCCTGCGGGCGCATCCGAGGACGATCGGCGCAATGATCGGTGATGAAGTGGTTACACGGGTTACCGAAAATAATGATGCAGTCGTGTACAGCTTTACATGGGAGGTCAACGGGACGGAGGATAACGTCCTCATCCCCCATTTTGTTTTCGAGATGAATACGGGCGAGAGTAAGAATGGGCCCGTTCCGTCGTCTTTATCGCAAGATGCCGCCCTGGCCCTCTGGGACAAGATAGCGTCGAGCATCCGACTGCGCCCTGTGGCTCCACCCAAGCCCATCGCCACCAACCCGCCGCCAACCCCGCTCGGCACCTATGCCAATGCCGGCGAGCGCTGCCCTGAAAGCGGCTGGTGGCTATGCAACGCCGGGGGTAACGGTACGGGCGTGCTGGGCGGCCAGCGCCAGTACATCACGAAAGGCGAGCGCATGCCGCAGGCGCTGCTGTTGCCGCCGCAAACCTTGTGGGAAAAGCTCAGGGGTTTGCAGCCGAGTTTCGAATCGGCGACGCAAACGTCCTGGAAGCTCGTCGACAAGCGCAACCGCAAGAGGATCCCATCGCCATTGCCGCTGGCGCAGGCCATGCCTGCGGCCGCTGCCACCATCACCACCGTAGGTACCGGCCCCGGCATCATGGAACACCAGGGCGTCGCGGTCGGCAGTTTCGCCGCCACCGGGGTGCCATGTCCGGCCAGCGGCTGGTGGCGCTGTGAAGACCCGCGCGCACTCGACGGAACCCGCTGGTTCGCGCGGGGCAGCCTGCTGCCGTCGGCCACGTTCGCCATTCCGCCCGCGGCCTTCGGCCGTTCGGCAAACGCCGCCAGATCGATCGAGCGGCGCGGCGCCTGGCGGCTGGTACGCCATGCGGATGTTCCCCAGCAAGCGGCCAGCGACAGCGAGGGGGAATCGACGTGAAGCGCGCGGTTGTGCGCCGGCTGGCGAACATCACCGGCGCCGTCACCATCGCGGGATTGGCTGCGGCCCTGGCGCTGGCGCAGGTGCGGCAGGCGGAAGTGGCGCGCCGGGATCAAGACAAGGTCGCGCAGTTGACCCGGAAGATGACGACGGTATGCGTCGGCAGGTTTTCGATCGACCGGCCGGAGGAAACAAGGCTGGAGCTGGCGCAGCCGCGCATCGATGGATTCGACATCGCGTCGTTCGACGAGCCGGAGGCCGATTTTCAAGTCCGCCTCGGCCGGCGCGAGGCGCGTTTGCGTACGGCCCCAGACCAGTACGGTGGAAACAAGAATCTCCTGTCGGTTAGGGAAGTGAATACGGACAACGGTGTGGTTGGCTCCCCCGGCCCGACACTGGGGACTTCACGGGTCGTGCGGTCGAACGGGTCGCCGAAGGCGCCACGCGCCCCGGCGGCGTGACCATCTCCGCTGACCGCGCCGCCCGATGCGCTCCGCCATCCTCGGCTTCGTCGCCGGCGCCGCATTCCTGCAAACCCGGGCCGCGCTGCCCGACGGCTGGCAAATCGGCACCTGCCTCATCGTCGCCCTGACGTTGCTGCTCGCCGCGCGCGGACCACGACGGGCGGCGCTCGCGGGTACGCTCATCGGCTTCGCCTGGGCCGCGTTGCTCGCGCACTTGGCGCTGGCGCCGCGGCTCGACAAAGCCGACGAAGGCCGCGACATCGAGATCGTCGGCACGGTCGCCAACCTGCCCCACGATTTCGGCCAGGGCGTGCGCTTCCAGTTCGCGGTGGAGTGTGTCGTGACGCCCGCGACGCGCGTGCCGCCCACGCTGGCCCTGTCCTGGTACCGGCGCGGCGACGAGCGCTTCGCACTGCGTCCCGGCCAGCGCTGGCGCCTGGCGGTGCGCCTGCAGCGCCCGCACGGGAACGCCAATCCGTACGGCTTCGACTACGAGGCCTGGCTGCTGGGGCAGGGCGTGCGCGCTACAGGCTATGTGCGCGAGGCCGCGGCCAACGCGCCGCTTGCCGACTTCGTCGTCACCCCCGGCCATCTGGTCGAGCGCTGGCGCGACGCGCTGCGCACCCGCATCCTCGCGGCGCTGCCCGGCAAACCGTACGCCGGCGTGATCGTGGCGCTGGTGGTGGGCGACCAGCGCGGGATCGAGCAGAGCGACTGGGATGTCTTCAACCGCACCGGCGTCAGTCACCTGGTGGCCATCTCCGGGTTGCACATCACGATGGTGGCCGCCCTGGCGGCGCTGGCAACGTCCTTCCTGTGGCGCCGCTCGTGCTTCACCGGCGCCGCGCTGCCTCTCATCCTGCCGGCGCAGAAGGCGGCGGCGCTCGTGGGCGCCCTGGCGGCGCTGGTGTATGTGCTGCTGGCGGGCTTCGGCGTGCCGGCCCAGCGCACGCTCTACATGCTGGCCGTGGTGGCGGCCGCCTTGTGGATGGGACGCGCGACGAGCGTGTCGCATATCCTGTGCCTGGCGCTTGGCCTGGTGGTGCTGCTCGATCCGTGGGCCGTGCTGTGGCCGGGATTCTGGCTCTCGTTCGGCGCGGTCGGGACGATCCTGTATGCGGGACTCGGGCGCCTGGATGGCGCCGCCCCGGGCTGGCGCGGCGCGCTGCGGGTGGCGGCGCGCACCCAGTATGCGGTCACGCTCGGGCTGGTGCCGCTGACACTGCTGCTGTTTTCGCAGGTGTCGCTGGCCGGCCCGGTCGCCAATGCGATCGCGATCCCGGTCGTGAGTTTCGTCGTCACGCCGCTGGCGCTGCTGGGCAGCCTGCTGCCGGCGCCGCTGGCCGGGCCGGTGCTCTGGGGCGCGCACTGCGCGCTGGAGACGCTGGCCCTGCTGCTGGCCTGGCTCGCCGGCTTGCCGCTGGCGGTGTGGAGCGCGCCGGCGCCGTCCTTGCCGTTGTTCGCGCTGGCCCTGCTCGGCACGGCGTGGATGCTGGCCCCGCGCGGCTGGCCGCATCGCTGGAGCGGCGCCGCCGCCTGGCTGCCGCTGGTCCTGCTGCAACCGACGCACCCGCCCACTAGCGCCTTCACGGTAACGGCCTTCGATGTCGGCCAGGGCATGGCGCTGCTGGTCGAGACGTCGCGCCACCGGCTGTTGTACGACACCGGCCCGCAGTACGCGCCGGGCCAGGATGCGGGCGGCCGCGTGCTGCTGCCTTACCTGCGCGCGCGCGGCATCGGCCACCTCGATGCCCTGGTCGTCTCGCACAGCGACCTCGATCACGTCGGTGGCGCCCTGACGCTGCTCGCCGCGCTGCCGGTGGCGCTGGTCACTAGCTCGCTGGGGCCGGCGCACGCGGTCGTGCGCGCGGCCAGGGCGCATCGCCGCTGCACGGCCGGGCAGCGCTGGGAGTGGGATGGGGTGGTGTTCGAGATGCTGCAGCCGACGCCGGCCAGCTACGAGGACAAGGCCTTGAAGGCGAATGCGCGCAGCTGCACGCTGCGCATCGCGGCGCGCGGACGGGCGATCCTGCTGGCGGGCGACATCGAGGCGGCGCAGGAAGCGGCGCTGGTCGGCGCCGCGCCCCACCTGCTGCGCGCCGATGTCCTGCTCGCGCCCCATCACGGCAGCGGCACCTCGTCCACGCCGGCCTTCCTGGCGGCGGTGCAGCCGTCGATCGGGGTTTTCCAGGTGGGCTATCGGAACCGCTACCGGCATCCGAAACAGGCGGTGTTCGAGCGCTATGGCGAGTTCGACATCCAGCGCCTGCGTACCGATGAATCGGGCGCCATCAGCTTCGCATTCGGCCAGTACATCAGCACGGTCGAATACCGGCGCGAACACGCGCGCTACTGGTATGAACCCTAGCACGCCGGCGCCGGCGCGCTCGGCCTGGGCCTGGGCGACACGGGTAACCATGTCGCTCGCGTTGATTGCGCCGGCGGCCAGGCGGCCTTCGTAGAATGCGATGTAGCTGCCGGTCGAGTTGGAGCCGAAGGCCGCATCGTGCAGCCAGCTGTTCTGGGCGATGTCATAGCGGCCGAAGGCGGACACCACGCTCAAATCGAAAGGGTAGGCCGCCATCGGCAGGTCGAAGACCAGCGCGTCGAGTTCGTCGAGGCAAGATTCTTCGACAGAAACAATGAGTGTAATTTGGCGACGGTCAAGCCGCCAGGGGGAGGACGATCGCCACTTGCAGCCCGCCGCCTTCGCGGTTCACCGCCCGGATCGTGCCGCCATGGGCGTGAATCACGCGTTCGGCGATCGCCAGGCCCAGGCCATGGCCGTCGATGTTGTTCTTCGACGGATTCGAGCGGAAGAAGGCCTGGAAAATCGTCGGCAGGTCGGCCGGCGCCACGCCCGGACCGCGATCGAGCACCTCGACCATGGCCAGCTGCGCGTCGGCGCGCAGCAAGATGTCGACCACGCCACCCGCGCCGCCGTGCTTGACGGCGTTGCGCACCACGTTTTCGATTGCGCGCCAGAGCAGGTCGGGCGCCCCGCGTACCGCCGCCTGTCCTTCGTCATCGAAGCTGCCGTCGATCCTGATCTCGATCGCCGGACCCTGGGCGCCGGCCTCGAAACGCACGTCCGAGGCGATGCCGTCGACCAGTTCCTGCAGGTCGATCAGCTCGTCCTTCGGCAGGTCCGGGTCCGCTTCCAGGCGCGACAGCGTCAATAGTTCGCCTACCAGCCGGTCCATGCGCACGCTCTCGCGCTCGATGCGTTCGAGCGAGGTGGCGATGCGCTCGGGCTGCTGGTGCGCCAGGCCGATCGCCGCCTGCAGGCGCGCCAGCGGCGAGCGCAGTTCGTGCGAGACGTCGTGCAGCAGGCGGCGCTGGCCGTCCATCAGGGCGCGCAGGCGGGCGCTCATGCGGTCGAAATCGCGTCCCAGGTCGTTCAGTTCGTCGCCACCGCTGGCGCTGTGGGCGAAGCGCGGCGCCAGGTCGCCCGCCGCCGCCGCCTCGAAGGCATTGCGCAGCGCCCGGATCGGGCGCGAAAAATACCAGGCCAGCAGCAGGGCGAACAGCAGGCTGACGATCACGCTGGCCAGCAGCGGGATCGGCTTGTTCAACTGCCAGCCGGGCCCGAAGGGGCCGCGCGGGCCGTCGCCGCGTGCAAATCCGGGACCGCCATCCGGTCCACCCGCGCGCGCGGGACGGCTGTCGGCCGCGGGCGCATCGGGCCGCGGGTCGTTGGCCGGCTCGCCGCTGCGCAGCTGGCGCGGGACGAAGGCCAGCAGGCGCTGGCCGTCCGGCGCCGTCAGTTCGCGTACCGGCTGGAAGGGGCGGTCGGCGCCCAGTTCGCGGCGCGCCTGCGCCAGCACCGGGGCGGGCACCGCGCGTCCCAGCAGTTCATGGCCCTTGGGATCGACCACGTACACCGTATGCCGGTTCGATTGTCCGACGATCTCGCGCAGCGCCGGCAGGCCGCCGTATTTCAGGGCGACGGCCGCCGAATCGAGCATGAAGCCGGCCGGCGGACCCATCTCGATGGTGGTGACCGCGTTCGACAGGCGCGCCTGTTCGCGCAGCCAGAAATAGCTGCCGATGCCGACCGCCGCCGCGACCTGGGCCAGCAGGATCGAGAGGAAGAACTTCCAGAACAGCCGCCCCGCCGGACGTCCAGACGCGCGCGCCATCGTCACACGCGCAGCAGCTGGTAGCCGAGCCGGTACACCGTTTGCAGCGGCGAACGGCCGTCGTCGAGCAGGCCGAGCTTGTGGCGCAGGCTGGAAAGGTGAACGTCGATATTCCGGTCGAAACGGGCCAGCGGGCGGCCCAGTCCCTGTTCCGACAACGCGTTCTTGCTGACCGGGCGGCCCGCATGGCGCGCAAGCACTTCGAGCAGGTTGAATTCGGTGCTGGTCAGTTCCAGGTTGGCGCCGTCCCAGGTGGCGCGGCGCTGCTCGGGCAGCAGCGTGAGCTTGCCGACGCTGAGCACGACGCCGGCATTCGCGTCGGGCTGGGTATCGTGGGTGCGGCGCAGGATCGCGCGCACACGGGCCGTCAGTTCGCGCGGGGTGCAGGGTTTGGTGACGTAATCGTCGGCGCCCAGTTCCAGGCCCAGGATGCGGTCGGCGTCGTCGCCGCGGCCGGTCAGCATCAGGACCGGGATCTTGCTTGCGGCGCGGATCCGGCGCAGCGTGTCGATGCCGTTCAGGGCCGGCATCATCACGTCGAGGATGGCGATCGCGTAGCACCCGCTCAGGGCTTCGCGCGCGCCGCTCGCGCCGTCGTGGGCGCAGGCCACCGTGAAGCCTTCCTGCTCCAGGTATTCGGTAAACATGGCGACAAGTTCGATGTCGTCGTCGATCAGCAGGACCTTATTCATGCCCGGGATGATAGCGCAGGCGCGCGCCGCGCAGCGCTTGGGCGCGCGCCTTTTACGCTTCTTTACAAGGCGGGGCGCGGCGCCGGACTTACGCGGTTTTACCTCGCCTTGACAGCGATTTACAGTCCGCCGCCGGAAAATGGCATCTTTCAAAACATCTCCAGGGAGCCAGCATGCAGCCGTTACGCCTCACCGCCGCCGTACTGATCGCCGCCGCCATCGGCAGCGCAGCCACCGCCTTCGCCGACACGATGCCGGCGCCGCCGCCCGGCGAGCGCGGCGCCGGCCCGCGCCATGGCCCGGGCATGCCCTTCCTGCGCGGGATCGATCTCTCCGAAGCCCAGCAAGACCGCCTGTTCGCCATCCTGCATGCCGAGGCGCCCCAGTTGCGCGAACAGGACAAGATCGAAGACAAGGCGCGCGAAGCGCTGCGCGCGATGGCGCGCTCCGGGAACTTCAACGAAGCGCAGGCGTCGACCCATGCCAGGGCGCTGGGCCAGGCGATCGCCGCGCGCGAACTGCTGCGCGTGCGCAGCGCCAGCCAGGTCATGGCCCTGCTCAGCGCGGAGCAGCGCGCCCAGGTCGAGCGCGAGAGCGTCGCAGGTCCCGCGCCACGTCCATAAGCGAAGGAGACCATCATGCGAACTCCCCATCATCACGGCGACCTCCAGGCCGACCTCGACCGTCTGCTGTCCGGCGCGGTCAGCCGGCGCCGGAGCCTGCGCTGGCTGGTCGCCGGCGCCGCCGCCGTGCCGCTCTACGGCTGCGGCGGGAGCGGCGCGGACAGCAGCAGCGCCGCCGGCGCCACGCCGGCCGCCACCGCGGCCAGCGGCGCGAGCTGTTCGGTCATCCCCGAGGAGACCGGCGGCCCATATCCGGCCGACGGCACGAATGCGAGCAACGGCAAGGTCGCCAACGCGCTGACCCTGTCGGGCATCGTGCGGCCCGACATCCGCTGGAGCGTGGCCGGCGCATCCGGCGTCGCGATGGGCGTGCCGCTGACGATCAAGCTCACCCTGGTCAATGTGGCTGCCGGCTGCGCGAGCGCGGCCGGGGCCACCGTCTACCTCTGGCACTGCGACCGCGACGGCAACTACTCGATGTATTCGAGCGCGATCGGCGCCGAGAACTACCTGCGCGGCGTGCAGGAGGCCGATGCCGGCGGCGTCGTCACCTTCACCACGATCTTCCCCGGCTGCTACGACGGGCGCATGCCGCACGTGCACTTCGAGGTCTATCCGAATCTCGTGAAGGCGACCAGCGCCGCCAATCGGGTGAAAACCTCGCAGTTCACCTTCCCGCTCGCCACCTGCAACGAGGTCTACACGGCCACCGGCTACAGCGCCTCGGTGCGCAACCTGGCGCGCATCAGCTACGCCACCGACAACGTGTTCAGCGACGGTACCGCGCTGCAGATGGCGAGCATGAGCGGCGACATGGTGAACGGCTATGTCGCGACGCTGACTATAGGTGTTTCCCTCTAAAGGAAGACCGCGCGCAGGCTGGTCACATTACAATCGAAGCTTCTTTCGACGGCCTTCGCGCACTTCATGACCAAGCCCTTGCTGCATTTCTGCCACGGTAACAGCTTCCCCTCCGGTACCTACCGCCAGCTGCTCGACGGCCTGCGCGCCCACTACGAAGTGCACACGACCGACATGGTCGGGCACCATCCGGACTTCCCGGTCGGCGATGGCTGGAGCGGCCTGGTGGACGAGCTGATCGCGCAAGTCGAAGCGCATGGCCGGCCCGCGATCCTGGTCGGCCATTCGCTCGGCGGCATGCTCAGCACGATGGCGGCCGAACGGCGCCCGGAACTGGCGCGCTGCGTGGTGATGCTCGATTCGCCGGTGGTGGCGGGCTGGCGCGCGCTGGCCTGGCGCCTGTTGAAACTGCTGGGCAAGGGCTCGCGCTTTTCGCCGGCGCGCTTTTCCGAACGGCGCCGCAATGTCTGGCCCAGCCGCGCCGCGGTCTACGACCACTTCATGGCCAAGGACATCTTCGCCGCCTGGGCGCCCGGCGTGTTGAACGACTACCTCGACGTCGGCCTGAAACCGCATCCGGACGGCGTCCAGCTGCGCTTCGAACGCGAGGTCGAAACGGCGATCTACAATTCGCTGCCGCACCACATGGGCGAGGTAATCCGCCACGATTTTCCGGTGCCGGTCGGCTTCATCGGCGCGCGCGACTCGGAAGAGCTGCGCCAGGCCGGCCTGGCCTCGACCCGCAAGCTGGTGGGCGAGTATTTCGTCATGACCGAGGGGTCGCATCTGTTCCCGCTGGAGCAGCCGAAACGCGCGGCCCAGCTGACCCACCAGATGATCGAGCGCTTGTTGGGAAGCCAGCTTGAAAACCAGGCAACGATGGCACAAGGACAAGGCTAGGCGCGACCGGTCTGCGCTTTTCGCGTAAAATCGCGCCATTCCAAGCAATCCTGAAAGAACCCAGCATGGCAATCAAGAGCGATAAATGGATCCGCCGCATGGCCGAGGAAACCGGCATGATCGAGCCCTTTTCTCCCAACCAGGTCCGCGAAGAAGACGGGCGCCGCATCATCTCCTGGGGCACCTCTTCGTACGGCTACGACATCCGCTGCGCCGACGAGTTCAAGATCTTCACGAACATCAACAGCACCATCGTCGACCCCAAGAACTTCGATTCGAACTCCTTCGTCGACGTCAAGAGCGATGTCTGCATCATCCCGCCGAACTCGTTCGCGCTGGCGCGCACCATCGAGTACTTCCGCATCCCGCGCAACGTGCTGACGGTCTGCCTCGGCAAATCGACTTATGCGCGCTGCGGCATCATCGTCAACGTCACGCCCTTCGAGCCCGAATGGGAAGGCTATGTAACGCTCGAGTTCTCGAACACGACGCCGCTGCCGGCCAAGATCTATGCCGGCGAAGGCTGCGCCCAGGTGCTGTTCTTCGAGTCCGACGAAGTCTGCGACGTCTCGTACAAGGACCGCGGCGGCAAGTACCAGGGCCAGCGCGGCGTGACCCTGCCGAAAGCCTGATACGCTTTTAACGGGCAGGCCCCGGATTCTGTATCACTTCTAGCGGGAGGCCGACATGGCCGATTGCTGTGGCGGCGGCTGTTCATCCGGCCGGCCGCCGGTGGACCCGGTCTACCGGCGCATCCTGTGGATCGCGCTGCTGGTCAACGCGTTGATGTTCGGCGTCGAGCTGGTGGGCGGCTGGGCGGCGGGCTCGGTCGCGCTGCTGGCCGACGCGGTCGATTTTCTCGGCGACGCCGCCAACTACGGCATTTCCCTGTTCGTGCTCGGCATTGCGCCGCTCTGGCGGTCGCGCAGCGCGCTGCTCAAGGGTGCGAGCATGGGCCTGTATGGCGTGTTCGTAATCGCCAGCGCGCTCCGGCACCTGGCTGCAGACACGCTGCCGCAAGCGCAGGCCATGGGCGCGATCGGCCTGGCGGCCCTCGGCGCCAACTGCCTGGTCGCGCTGCTGCTGTTCACCTACCGTCACGGCGACGCCAACATGCGCTCGGTCTGGCTCTGCACCCGGAATGACGCGATCGCCAACCTGGCCGTGCTGCTGGCCGCGCTCGGGGTGTGGCGGGCCGGTAGCGGCTTGCCGGACTTGCTGGCGGCCGGGGTGATGGGCGTGCTTGGCTTGACGGCGGCGCGCAGTGTGATCCTGCAGGCACGGGCCGAGATGAACCCGGTGCCGGCGCCGCTGATCGAATTGAAGCGCCGGTAGGTTCGATAGCGCTAAAAAAAAGAGGAGCAAGGGCTCCTCTTTTCACATCGGCACGCGAAAAAATCAGTCCTGCTTCACGCAGTCGACGAAGTAGTCGCGCTTGCCGTTGACTTCACGCTTGACCAGGCCGTGCACGTCGGTCTCGAAGCCCGGGAAGCGCTCGTTGAAGTCGCGTGCGAAGCGCAGGTAGTCGACGATGATCTTGTTGAAGCGCTCGCCCGGGATCAGGAGCGGAATGCCCGGCGGGTAAGGCGTCAGCAGGATGGCGGTGGTGCGGCCTTCCAGGTCTTCGATCGCGACGCGCTCGATGTCGCGGCGCGCCATCTTGGCGAAGGCGTCCGACGGCTTCATCGCAGGCACCATGTCCGACAAATACATCTCGGTCGTAAGGCGCGCCACGTCGTACTGCTTGTAGAAGGTGTGGATCTGGGTGCACAGGTCGCGCAAGCCGCTCGACTCGTAACGCGGGTTCGCCGCGGCGAACTTCGGCATCACGCGCCACATCGGCTGGTTGCGGTCGTAGTCGTCCTTGAACTGCTGCAGCGCGGTGACGAGCGTGTTCCAGCGGCCCTTGGTGATCCCGATCGTGAACATGATGAAGAACGAGTACAGCCCGCACTTCTCGATGATCACGCCGTGTTCGGCCAGGTACTTGGTCACGATCGAGGCCGGGATGCCGGTGTCGCCGAACTGGCCGTCGAGCGACAGGCCGGGGGTGACGACAGTCGCCTTGATCGGGTCGAGCATGTTGAAGCCCGGTGCCAGCTTGCCGAAGCCGTGCCAGTCGTCGTCGGCGTCGATCATCCAGTCTTCCTGGGTGCCGATGCCTTCGTCGCACAGGGTGTTCGGACCCCAGACCTTGAACCACCAGTCGTTGCCGAACTCGGCGTCGACCTTCTTCATGGCGCGGCGGAAGTCGAGCGCTTCCAGGATCGATTCCTCGACCAGCGCGGTGCCGCCCGGCGCTTCCATCATGGCCGCGGCGACGTCGCAGGAGGCGATGATCGAGTACTGCGGCGAGGTCGAGGTGTGCATCAGGAAGGCTTCGTTGAAGGCGTCCTGGTCGAGCTTCACGGTTTCCGACTCGCGCACCAGCACCTGCGAGGCCTGCGACAGGCCCGCCAGCAGCTTGTGCGTCGACTGGGTCGAGAAGATCATCGACTGCTTGGCGCGCGGACGGTCGCGGCCGATCGCGTGCATGTTCTTGTAGAAGTCGTGGAAGGTCGCGTGCGGCAGCCAGGCTTCGTCGAAGTGCAGGGTCTCGATCTTCCCGTCCAACATTTCGCGCAGCGTCTCGACGTTGTAGACCACGCCGTCATAGGTCGACTGGGTGATGGTCAGGATGCGCGGCTTCTTGTCCTTCGCTTCGCGCGCGAACGGATTGGCTTCGATCTTGCGGGCGATCGACTCTTCAGTGAACTCTTCGAGCGGAATCGGGCCGATGATGCCGAGGTTGTTCCGGGTCGGCATCAGGAACACGGGGATCGCACCGCACATGATGATCGAGTGCAGGATCGACTTGTGGCAGTTGCGGTCGACGACGACGATGTCGCCGGGCGCCACGGTCGAGTGCCAGACCATCTTGTTCGAGGTCGAGGTGCCGTTGGTGACGAAGTAGCAGTGATCGGCGCCGTAGATGCGCGCGGCGTTGCGCTCGGACTTGGCGACCGGACCGGTGTGGTCGAGCAGCTGGCCGAGTTCCTCGACGGCGTTGCAGACGTCGGCGCGCAGCATGTTCTCGCCGAAGAACTGGTGGAACATCTGGCCCACGGGGCTCTTCAGGAAGGCGACGCCGCCCGAGTGGCCCGGGCAGTGCCAGGAGTAGGAGCCGTCGTAGGCGTAGTTGACCAGCGCGCGGAAGAAGGGCGGCGCCAGCGAATCGAGATAGGACTTGGCTTCGCGGATGATGTGGCGCGCGACGAATTCCGGCGTGTCCTCGAACATGTGGATGAAGCCGTGCAGCTCCTTCAGGATGTCGTTCGGGATGTGGCGGCTGGTGCGCGTCTCGCCGTAGATATAGATCGGGATGTTCGAATTCTTGTGGCGGATCTCTTCCACGAAGGCGCGCAGGCGGGTCAGCGCGTGGTCGGTTTCCTCGAGCGAGCCGGCGCCGAATTCCTCATCGTCGATCGACAGCACGAAGGCCGATGCGCGCGACTGCTGCTGGGCGAAGGACGACATGTCGCCGTAGCTGGTCAGGCCCAGTACTTCCATGCCTTCTTTTTCCATCGCGGCGGCGAGGGCGCGGATGCCCAGGCCGGACGTGTTCTCGGACCGGAAGTCCTCGTCGATGATGATGATGGGGAAACGAAATTTCATTGACAGCTCCAATGCGAAGCGCCGTGGGGGCAAGCGCGCCCGGGGTGGGCGGCCCGCCTCGCACGGCACCGAAAAATAAGAAGCGGATTTTCGCAGAAAATCCACTGCACGGTGTAGGTTTTTTTATTAGCTTATTTGCTAGCTTAACGGGATGCGCTTACCTATGGCGCACATCAGTACCAGCACGGGCGGCGTCGTCGCGTCGCTAGCGCGGCGAGCGCGGCATGAAGCGCTGTACCAATGCCATCAGCACCACCGCGCCGGCGGCCGCCCCAAGGGGCGCCAGCAGCGTCGGCATCGGATCGGCGCGCAGCCCGGCGAACACGCCCAGCGTCAGGCCGAAGGTGGCCACCGCGCAGGTGGCGGTCAGCAGCCAGGTGCGGCGCGCCAGCAGCGCCACGGCCGCCAGCGAGATCGCGATCTGCTGCGCCACCGAGGCCAGCATCCACTGGCGGTGGCGGTGCAGGGCCTGGTCCGACTGCAGGTTCCAGGCGTTCGACGAGGCTTCCCAGCGCTCGGCCTCGACCCGGATCTCTTCCTTTTCGAGGCGGTAGCGGTCCACCTCGCGCCGGTAGCGGGCCTGGTCGACGCCCGGAATCCCGGTCGCCAGCTCGGCCAGGTTCTGCTTGTTCGACTTGGCCTGGTAGTGGTTCCAGGCGTTGGCGGCGCTGGTCTTGTCGATGGCGGCATTGCTCTTGTAGAGCGACGCCTCGTTATGCGTGCTGCTGCCCAGGAATCCGAACAGCGTGCCGATCGTGGCCAGCACCGCGATCAGCACCGCCACCTTGCCGGCGAAGCCGTCGCCGGCGCGCGAAGCGGGCGCGCTCACGCGGCGCCCTGGCGTTCGTAGGTGACGAAGGCGTAGCCGTAGCCGTTGGCGTCCGAGTAGTGGGTCTCGCGCGCGGTCTCGACCCACACGGCCGGGTCGATCGGCGGGAAGAAGGTATCGCAGGCGAAGCTGTGCTCGATCTCGGTGACGATCATGCGCCCGGCGATGTCCATCGAGGCGGCGAAAATCTGGGCGCCGCCGATGATGCTGGCGGGTGCGTCCCCGACCAGCGCCAGCGCCGCTTCCAGCGAAGTGACCGCGTCGACGCCGTCGTGGCGCCATGCGGCATTGCGCGTGACGACGATGTTGCGCCGTCCCGGCAATGGCCGGCCGATCGAATCGAAGGTCTTGCGGCCCATGACGATCGGCTGGCCGAGGGTGACGTGCTTGAAGTGCGCCAGGTCTTCCGGCAGGTGCCAGGGGAGTTTGTTGTCGACACCGATCCCGCGCTGCGCGTCGATCGCCACCACCAGGGTCAGGCGGCTCATCGGGCGCTGCCTGTGGCATGGAGGGAGGCAGGGGCGGGCACGCGCATGTCGGTAGTCCTTATCGATTGACCAGATGGGAAGGCCAGATGGTGTCGCGACGAAGGCGAAGTGTCAAGCATCTTGTGCGCTGCGGGAGGGATCAGGACCGATCGAACATGCCTTCGCCTTGCCAGCGCGGATGCGACCGTGGCGACTGCGCGGATACCGCCTTGGCCGCATAGCCTGGGCCGAGCCTGGCCAGCAGGCGCGGAAAGGCACGGCAATAGCTGGACTGGATGCCCGCCAGACGCGCGAGAATGCGGTACTCCACTACATGACCCGGCGGGACGGCGTCGAGCACGCAGCGTACCCGCTCGCGCCAGTCGTCGGACCAGGCGGGGGCGAGCAGGCCGAGATCGAGGACGGGGTCGCCGGCATGAACCTGGCCACCGGCCAGCACGCGGGCCAGCATGCCGCGCCGGTTGCCGATGCGCTGGGCCAGGCGCGGCTGGACGTGGTCGAGCTGGCCGCAGGCTTCGCACTGGAACATGATGCGCAGCCGGGCCTCGGCGCCGATTTGCAGCACCGTGCCGGAACCGAGACAGTTAGTCTCGATATCGAGCAGCAGGTTTTCGCGCAGCGCGTGCGGCGGGAGGGCGAAGTGCTCGTACACGGCTGCGTTGGCAAGCAAGAGCTGGCGTGGGGACGCCGCATCGGCGTGGATGTCGTCCTGCGCGCCGAGGCCGGCGAGCAGGGTCAAACGCGCGAGCGCGGCCGGTGGCGCAGTGCGCACGGGCCGGCTGGCGACGGCCGCGATGCGACCGACGATCACACCGCCACCGGTGCCTTGATCCCCGGATGCGACTGGTAATCGACGAATTCGAAATCCTCGAAGCGGTAATCGAACAGCGACTCGGGCTTGCGCTTGATGACGAGCCTGGGCAGCGGGAAGGGTGCGCGCGCGAGCTGCAGGTCGGCTTGTTCCAGGTGATTCGAATACAGGTGGCAGTCGCCGCCGGTCCAGACGAAATCGCCTACTTCCAGGCCCGCCTGCTGCGCCATCATGTGGGTCAGGAGCGCGTAGGAGGCGATATTGAAGGGCACGCCCAGGAAGATGTCGGCGCTGCGCTGGTAGAGCTGGCAGGACAGCTTGCCGTCGGCGACATAGAACTGGAACAGCGCGTGGCAGGGCGGCAGCTTCATCTGCGGGATATCGGCTACATTCCAGCTCGAGACAATCATGCGGCGCGAGTCGGGCGTGTTCCTGATCTGCTCCAGCACCTGGCTGATCTGGTCGATGTGCTCGCCGTTCGGGGCCGGCCAGTTGCGCCACTGGTAGCCGTAGATCGGACCGAGGTTGCCGTCGGCGTCGGCCCATTCGTCCCAGATCGAGACGCCGTTTTCCTTCAGGTAGCCGATGTTCGTCGCCCCTTGCAGGAACCAGATCAGTTCATGCACGATCGACTTCAGGTGGACCTTCTTGGTCGTCACCAGCGGAAAACCCTCCGCCAGGTTGAAGCGCATCTGGTGGCCGAACACGGACAGGGTGCCGGTGCCGGTGCGATCGGTTTTGAGCGCGCCGTGTTCTTTCACATGGCGCATGAAGTCGAGGTATTGGCGCATTGCCGTCCTTCAGGGGAAACCCGATATTCTAGCTTACTTGGCTAGCGCGCTTGCGAAGAGAGCGACTGCCTCGCGCAGCCGCGCCTCCGGCACGCTCGAGAGATTGTCGCCCACGTACAGCTCGAAATAACTGGTATGCGGCAGCACGCCGTGCGCGGCGCGATTGAACAGCCAGATGCCGTGGCGCTCGGCCAACTCGGTGCGGATCGCCAGCAGGCGTTCGCGGCCGACCGGCAGGTGCAGGTGCAGCATGTTGGCCGCGGGCCGCTCGGGATTGACGCCGATTGCCGGATACGCGCCCAGGATCTCGTAGAGCAGCGTGGTGCGGCGGAAGTAGTCCGGCATGCTGGCCAGGCGCGCGTCGAACTGCATCGCGGCCGACACCACGTAGGGCGAGCGGTGCACGACATTGCCGCCCTGGCGCCGGAACCATTCGGCGGCACGCTCGACAAAGGCGCGGCTGCCGGCCAGCATGGCGCCACCCAGTCCACCGATGCCCTTGTACAGCGACACGTAGACCGAATCGAAGCCGGCCGCGATCTGGGCGGCGCTGCGCCCGTAGCCGGCCTGGGCTTCCCACAGGCGCGCGCCGTCCATGTGCAGGTGGGTGCCGCGCGCCTTGCAGTGGCGCTTGATCGCCTCCAGCTCGTCCCAGCTCGAGAGCTGGCCGCCGATCTCGCGCATCGGGATCTCCAGGCCCACCGCCCCCAGCGGCTCCGGCACCGCTGCCAGGTCCGCCGCCGTCCACGGGCGCGTGCGTTCGCCGACCTGGAGCGCGTTGAAATGCCCGAGCAGCTGGTAGTTCGACCGTTCGTGGACGAAGATGTGCGAGGTCGGGTGCAGCGCCGCCGGCGCGTTGCCGCGCTCGGCGCAGGCCAGGCGCAGGGCCGTGACCTGCGCCATGGTGCCGCTGATGCAAAAGACGGCCGCTTCGAAGCCGAGCAAGGCGGCGACCTTGTCCTCGAAGGCTTCGATCAGGTCGCCGCTACCGTAAACGTCATGCTCGACCTGGTTTTGTTCGCACCAGGCGGCCATGGCGGCGTACATCTGGGCGGGGGAACGGGCGCGGTGGCCCGGGAAGACGGTGTCGCAGCGGCGGATCAGCTCTGAATCGGGCAAGATGGGCTCCTGGGGTGGCGCACAACTTTACACGGTCGGCGGGTGCCGGGGAAGAGAGGCCGGGTACGCGCCTGGCGTACCCGGTGGGTCAACGTCTACCCGTGCGTCAAGGCCGCGCGGCGCACCGGCGCATCCACGCTGGCGGCGTGTTCATCGAGCCTGAACAGGCGCACCGCGCGCGCCAGTTCGGCCGCCTGGTCCTGCATCGCCTGCGCCGCGGCGCTGGCTTCTTCGACCAGCGCGGCATTGTGCTGGGTGGTGTCGTCCATCTCGCCGATGGCGCGGTTGACTTCCGCGATGCCGCTGCTCTGTTCGGCGCTGGCGGCGGTGATGTCGGCCATGATGTCGGTGACGCGGGCAACGCTGGCCAGCACCTCGTCCATCGTGGCGCCGGCCTTCGAGACCAGCTCGCGGCCGGCGTCGACTTCGCTCGACGAGGCGGCGATCAGGGTCTTGATTTCCTTGGCGGCGGCGGCGCTGCGCTGGGCCAGGTTGCGCACTTCGCTGGCGACGACGGCAAAGCCGCGTCCCTGCTCGCCGGCGCGGGCCGCTTCAACGGCCGCGTTCAGCGCCAGGATATTGGTCTGGAAGGCGATGCCGTCGATGACGCCGGTGATGTCCGAAATCTTGCGCGAGGACTGGTTGATCGATTCCATCGTGTCGACCACCTGGGCCACCATGGTGCCGCCTTTCTGGGCGATGGTCGAGGCGGAGACGGCCAGCATGTTGGCCTGGCGCGCGTGTTCGGCGTTCTGGCGCACGGTCTCGGTCAGTTCGCCCATCGAGGACGAGGTGGTCGCCAGGCTGCTGGCCTGCTGTTCGGTGCGCGTGCACAGGTCGAGATTGCCGGTCGAGATTTCGCTGGACGCGTTGGCGATCTGCTCGGCACCGAGACGCACCTGGCCCACCACGGCCGACAGCTTGCGGCTGATACCGTTCATGGCGTCGGCCAGCAGGCCGATTTCGTCGGCGTGGCGGCGTTCGATGGTCACGGTCAGGTCGCCGTCGGCGATACGGATCGCGGCGTCGCGCGCCGCGGTCAGCGGTTGCGTGATGGTGGTGCGGACGAACGCATAGACGATGGCGGCAAATGCCACCAGCGCGATCAAACCAAAGACGATGAATTTGTTGCGCTGGCGGGAGGCCTCGGCCGTGATCTCGTCACGGTAGGTGCCGCCAGCGATGACCCAGTTCCAGTCCTTGAAGTGGGTAAACGCCACGATTTTTTCACGGGCATGCGACTCGTCCGGATTTTTCCATTCGTAGGCGATCGTGCCATTCTTCTTTTCCAGGATCTCCCGGATGAATGGACGCCCGTCTGCAGAGCGGCTGTCGATGAGATTGTCGCCCTCGCGTTTTGGGTGTACCAGCAGGTCACCGTAACCCTTTCCCGTGGCGCCATTCAGGACGAAGAAATAGCCGGTGTCTCCCACCTTGAGCGAACGGATCCGAGTCTTCAGTGCGGCGACGTCGTCGGTGATGTCAACGCCGACGTAGAGAGCACCAACAATCTTGCCGGCGGCGTCGCGTACGGGACTGTACTGGGTGATGAATTGCTTGCCGAACAGTTTGGCGAGGCCGACATACACTTTTCCGTCGCGCAAGGCGGCATACGCGGGGCCGCTGCGGTCGAGCGGAGTGCCGACCGCGCGTTCGCCGTTTTCCTTCTTGACGGAGGTCGTAATGCGCACGAAGTCTTCGCCAGCGGCGACAAAGACCGTGGCATTTCCGCCGGTTTGCTGGGTAAAGCGATCCGGTAGACTGAAATCGAGATTGAGCACTTTACCATCGTGTTTGAGGGAGGGTACCGACTTGCCGGCGATGTCGACGGGAGCCGCCGGATCGGCCTCGAAGCTGCCCTGGAACGACGCTCCGAAAATGCGCCCGAAGCTCACCGCTTCGCTGGTCATCGCGCGATTGAACAGCGTGACTGTACCGACCACGCCGTCGAGTTCTTTCTGCAAGCCGTGGCTGGCGCGCTCCTCGAGCATGGAGGCGGTTGAAACATTGATTGCCCAGATCAGAGCAGCGATGATGACGCCGACCAACGCGAAGCTGAATGCGCTGATTTTGGTGCCGACTTTCCAGTCGGCGGGACGGTAAGAAGAAGTGGTCATGGCTGTCATTACAGTGGTTGTTTCGTAGGATGATACCTACAAATTTCCACTCGGCAACAGATAATTGACGAAATTGTCAGCCTGACTGTGGCGCCGATGCGACGCTGCTCTCAGCGCGCGCGTTCGGCCTCTACCTGGTGAAACTGCAGCGCGGCAAGATTGGCATACATGCCTCCCAGCGCCACCAGCGACGCATGGGTGCCGATCTCGACAATGCGCCCGTCCTCCATCACCACGATGCGGTCGGCGCGCTGCACGGTCGCCAGGCGGTGCGCAATGACGATGGTGGTGCGGCCACGCATCGCCGCCTCCAGCGCGCCCTGAACCAGGCGCTCGGACTCGGCATCCAGCGCGCTGGTGGCTTCGTCGAGCAGCAGCAGGGGCGGGTTCTTCAGCAGGGCGCGGGCGATGGCGATGCGCTGGCGCTGGCCGCCCGACAGGCGCACGCCGCGTTCGCCCAGGAAGGAGCGGTAGCCTTGCGGCAGGCGCTCGATGAATTCGTGGGCCGCGGCCAGTTTGGCGCAGGCGATGACTTCCTCGTCGCTCGCTTCCGGGCGGCCGTAGCGGATGTTTTCCATCGCGTCGGCCGAGAAGATCACCGTGTCCTGCGGGACGATGCCGATCGCGCCGCGCAGCGTGTGCAGGTCGAGGTCGCGCACGTCGACGCCGTCGAGCGTGATCGCGCCCGATTGCGGGTCGTAGTAGCGCAGCAGCAGCTGGAACAGCGTGGTCTTGCCTGCGCCCGAGGGGCCGACCACGGCCACCGTCTCGCCGGGACGGATGGCAAGCGACAGGTGCGACAGGGCGGCCGTGTCCTGGCGCGACGGATAGGCGAAGGTCAGGTCGTGCAGCGCCAGCGCCGCGCCGTTCGAGGAGCGCGCGGGCAGCGGGCGCGGATGGGTGGGGTTGCGAATGTCCGAGCGGGCCGCCAGCAGTTCCAGCAGGCGCTCGGTGGCGCCGGCGGCCCGCTGCGCTTCGCCCATGACTTCGGCCAGCGCGCCGATCGAACCGGCCACGATCGAGGCGTACAGGATGAACTGTCCGAGGTCGCCCCCGGTCATCGTTCCCGCCAAGACCGCGTGGGCCCCCAGCCACAGCACGAACACGATGGTGCCGAACACCAGCACGATGGCCAGCATGGTCAGCAGCGAGCGGGCACGGATGCGCTGCATGGCCGCGCTGAAGGCGCCTTCGACGCTGGCGCCGAAACGCTCGGCTTCGATCTGCTCGTGGGTGTAGGCCTGGACGGTCGGCATGGCGTTCAGGATTTCGCCGGCCAGGGCCGAGGCGTCGGCGATGCGGTCTTGCGAATCGCGCGAGAGCTTGCGCACGCGCCGCCCGAACAGCACGATCGGCAGGATCACCAGCACCAGCAGGGCCAGGATGATGGCGGTCAGCTTGGCGCTGGTCACGAACAGCATCACCAGCCCGCCCAGGAAGAGCAGGGTATTGCGCAGCGCGAGCGAGATGCTGGTGCCGACCACGGCCTGGATCAGGGTGGTATCGGTGGTCAGGCGCGACAGCACTTCGCCGGTTTGCGTGGTCTCGAAGAATTCCGGGCTCTGGTGTACGACGTGGCGGTAGACGGCGCTGCGGATGTCGGCGGTGACGCGCTCGCCCAGCCAGGACACCATGTAGAAGCGCGCGGCGGTGGCCACGCCGAGTACGGCGGCGACCCCGAACAGGGCGAGGAAGGTGGCGTCCACATGGCGGATGCTGTGGGCGCCGGCGGCGCTGCCGAAGCCCAGGTCGATCATCTGCTTGAAGGCGGCGGGAATGGCCAGCGTGGCGCCGGCCGCGAACAGCAGCGCGATCCCGGCCAGCACGAACTGGCGGCGGTAGGGTGTCAGGTAGGGCAGCAAGCCCTTCAACGCGGCGAGGCTGCCTTTGGGTGGCGTGGCGGAGTCGGGAGCGGTGCTGCTGGGGGAACGCTTGGTCATCGTGTCGCTTGTTGTTGTTCGGGATTGTTCAAAGTTTCATCGGGCGCACATAGCCCGTCATTTCGAGGTAGCCGCGTCCCGCCGGCACGCCGTCGCGCCCCACGCTCACCGCGCCTTCCCAGTACACGGCGCCGGTCGAGCGGCGCGAGTCGAGTTCCTGGTCCTGCTGCAGGGGCTCGATCTGCCAGCGCGTGGCGCCGGTGGCGATGGTGGTCGCCACCGGATACGCGGCATTCGTACGCGGCGAGCGCCACAGCGTCTGCGGCGTGAAACTCACTTGCTCCGGCGTATATCTCACCACCTTGCCGTCGGGGCCGCGTACGGTCGCGTGCGCCCATAGTTTACCACCGTCCTTGGCGCGGACCTGGAAAGCCATCAGCGCCGATCCGTCGTCGAGATTCGCCCCGATCCAGTCCCAGCCGCTGGCCTCGGGCTGCAGCGCTTCGCTCGACCATTCGTGATCGAGCCAGGCGCTGCCGGTGACAGGGCCGGCGGCGCCGGCGCGGCCCGCGCGGCCGGTCACCTTCAACTGCGGCTGGCTGTAGTAATAACTGGCATGGCGCGGCGCCGCTCCCTTGCGCGAGTAGCCGGCCTCGCCTTGCAGCAGGGTCGGCTGGGTCGGGGCCAGCGTCAGCTCGAGCGTCATGGCCGAGGATGTCAGGTGCACACGGTAGCTGCCGTCGGGCGCGCGCGTCATGCGCCAGTCGTCCAGTTTCAGGTCGGTGTCGCCGGTCCTGGCCCAGGCCAGGCCGAAGCCTTCGCGGCTGCTGCGCTGGTCGTGGACCAGCCGTCCCAGGCTGGGGTCGGACAGGGCCGCGTGGCCGATCACCAGCTGGCGCGGGGCAAAAGCGCTCGGGTTGGCCGGATCGTGTTCGGTGCGGCTGCGGAAGAAAGTCACCTGGAAGCCGAGCGGCTTGCCGGCGGCCGTTTTCAGCCAGCCGGTGACATACCACCACTCGGTGCGAAACGCGGGGTGGGCGCCGAAGTCGCGCGGGAAGACCAGCGCCTGGCCCGGCGTCACCGGCGCGAACGCGGGTGGCGCGGCGTGCGCCAGGTTGGCAAGCAACAGCATCAGTAACAGCAAGTAGCGCATCACCAGTCCTCCCGCACGGCGCGCACCGGCCCGCCGGAGAGTGCATACCGTCCCGACACCAGCGCGGTGCCGACCGAGGCCGCCACCAGCACCGCCGCCACCGTGCCCAGCAAGCCCCAGGGCAGGTGCAGGCCCATGGTCCAGTGGAAGGACTGGGGATTGACGACGAAGACCAGGATCAGGCTGATCAACAGGCCCAGCACGAAGCCGCAGGCCACGCCCAGCGTGGTCAGCAGGCCGCCTTCGCAGGCCAGGATGCCGAGCACCTGGCCGCGCGTCACGCCGACATGGCGCAGCATGCCGAATTCGCGCGAGCGCGCCAGGGTCTGGGCCGAGAAGGTCGCGGCTACGCCCGACAGGCCGATCACGATGGCGATCGCCTCCAACAGGTAGGTGACGGCGAAGCTGCGGTCGAAGATCTGCAGGCTGGCCGCGCGGATCTCGCCCGGCCGCGCCAGTTGCAAGGCGCCGCCGAAGGGGAGTCGGCGCAGCGCGCGTTCGACTTTGTCGGTATTGGCCTCGCTGCCGGCGTAGATGGCGGCATCGGTTACGTCGAGCGCGCCGGTCAGTGCGCGGTAATCGGCCAGGCGCACGACGACCGATCCCGACTGATTCGCGTAATCGCGCCAGACACCGGCGACAAAAAAGGGCGCCGGACGCCCGCCCAGCGGCAGCGTCAGCGTCTGGCCGACCTGTACGCCGTACAGGTCGAGCATCGCTTCCGACACCCAGGCCGGGCAGCTGCCCGCCGGCACGAGGCGCGTGGCGCCGACCAGCAACAGCAGGTCGCCGGAATCGGCGGCGTCGATGTCGCGTGCGATCAGCACCACGTCGGGCCGGTCGGCGGCCAGCGAGATCGGCCGGGTGCGCAGGAACTGGACCTGGCCGCCGCCCGCAGCCGCCGCGATGGCATCTTGTTCGGGCTTGCCGAAGAAGCCCGAGCTGCCGCCGGCGCTGCTGCGCACGTACAGGTCGGCAGGCAGGATGTGGCGCATCCAGTCGTCGACCGAGATCCGGAAGCTGGCGACCATGATGCCCATCGCGACCATCAGGCTGAAGCTGGCCAGCACCCCGCCCAGCGCGATCGAGGCCTGGCCGGGCGCGTTGGCCAGGCGCGCCAGCGTCAGCGCCAGCACGGGCGGCGGGTTTGCCGCGCGCTGCAAGGGGCGCGCGAGCAGGCGAAAGACGGTCGCGGCCAGGCGCGGCATCAGGCCGATCCCGCCGATCAGCAAGAGGGCGATGGCGACATAGCCGAACAGCGGCAGCTCGAACACGGGCGGCGCGAACGCGAACAGGCCGGCCAGCGCCAGGCAGGCCAGCGCCGGCCAGATGCGCGACAGGTGCGACAGCGCGGCTTCGTCGTTGCCCGCTTTCAGGGCCACGGCCGGTTGCGCGCGCGCCGCTTCCAGCGCCGGCGCCAGGCAGCCGAGCAAGGCCACGCCCAGGCCGAGCGCGAAGAACACGCAGGCCGCGACCGGGGTGAAGATGACGTGCGGCTTGATGCCGGGGAAGTAGCCGGCGCCCAGGTCGCCGCCGAAGAAGCGCAGCGCCAGCGCCGCCAGCGCATAGCCGGCAGCCACGCCGAGCAGGGCGCCGAGCACGCCCAGGCTGGCGCCTTCGATGAACACCTGGCGCAGCAGCTGGCCGCGTTCCACGCCCAGCACGCGCAGCAGCGCGAACTGGCTGCGCCGCCGCATCACGGACAAGGCCTGGGTCGAGAACACCAGGAAGGCGCCGGTGAACAAGGCCACCAGGGCCAGCACGGTGAGGTTCACGCGGTAGGCGCGGCTGAGGTTATTGTTGCGGCTTTCCTGGTCGCTGTCGTTCGGCTGCTGGACCCGGAAGCGTCCCGGATAGTCGCGCTCCAGGTCGCGCATCAGGCGCGCTTCGAATTCGGCGCGGTTCACGCCGTCGCGCAGTTTGAGGTCGACGCGCGACAGTTTGCCGAGCAGGTTCAGGCGCCATTGCAGGGCGCCGATGTCCATCACGCCGAAACGCTGGCCGGGCCGCGCGCGCTGCACCGGCCCGGCCACGCGCAGGGCGATGTCGCCGGTGCCCACGCGCACGGCGAGTGGGGCGCCGGTGCGCAGGTTCAGCCAGGCCTGGGCGGCGGGCGAGAGGAAGACGCTGTCGTCGGCCAGCAGGTCGGCGGCGCGCCCGTCGGGCGGCACGCCCAGCAGGTCGGGCGCGATATAGCCGGCGCGCAGCGGATCGATGCCGATGAGGCGCAGCGAAGCGCGCGCCGTTGGCAGCGCGGCCTGGACCTCGAGCACCGGCGAGGCCAGCGCCACGCCCGCGTACTGGGCGAGCACCGGATAGATCGCTTCGTCGAAGACGGCTTCGCGCCCGGCCACCTGGACGTCGGCCTGGCCGGACAGGCTCTTGATGGCGCTCGAGAATTCGTTGAAGGCGGCGGCGTTGATCAGGTGGATCGCAAAGCCCATCGCCACGCCGACCGCGATCGCGGTCACGGCCAGCACGGCGCGCACCGGGTGGGCGCGCCATTCGCCAACCAGCAGCCAGCGGGCCAGCAGGTTCAGCCCGGACATTCAACCGCCAAGGCCTGCGCCTGCCGCTGTGCTTTCAGGCGCGCCCCTGCCGCCGCCTTGCCGGCGCGGGCGGCGTCTTCCTGCGCCCATGTGGCGTGCAGGCGCAGGCGATCGCATTTCTGGCGCGCCGCTCCCGCGGACTTCGCCGCCTGCAGGTATTCGCGCTCCTCGCGCGCCTGCGCCGCACCACGCTCCTTTTGCATGGCGGCCAGGCGCGCCCGCTCGCGTGCCAGCTGTTCGCGCGCGGCGCCGACCGCGGCGGGCGCGGGCGCCGCGGGGATCGCCAGCTGCGACGCCTTGCCGTGCGCGCAAGGCTGCTCGCCATAACTGACCTTGCCACCCGCGCTGCATTTATAGACGGTTTGCGCTCCCGCCGCCTGCGCCAGGGCGCACAGCAGCAGTGCCGCGATCGGTGTCTTCATCGTGCTTCCCTCACAGTATTTTGCCCGGATTCATAATGCCGAGCGGGTCGAGGGCAGCTTTGATGGCACGCATCATGTTCAGTTCGACGGGGTCCTTGTAGCGGATCAGGTCCTCGCGTTTCAGGGCGCCGATGCCGTGTTCGGCCGAGATCGAGCCGTCGAAGGCCATCACGCTGTCGTGCACGATGCGGTTGATCGCCAGCTGATGGCCGAGAAAGACGTCGTGCGACTCGCCGCGCGCGGGCGCCACGTTGTAGTGCAGGTTGCCGTCGCCCAGGTGCCCGAAGCAGACCACCTGGCAACCGGGGAAGGCGCTGGCCAGGTGGGCGTCGGTGGCCGCGATGAAGGCGGCGATGCGCGAGATCGGCAGCGAGACGTCGTGCTTGATGTTCTTGCCGGCGCTGGCCTGGGCCAGCGGGATGTGTTCGCGCAGCTGCCACAGGCCGCTCGACTGGGCGAGCGAGGTGGCGACCACCGCGTCGTCGGCCAGGCCGCCTTCGAGCGCCGCTTCGATCGCGCCTTCGAGCAGGCTGACGGCGTGCTCCTCCGACTCGCTGCTCGACACTTCCAGCAGCGCGTACTGCGCATGGTTGCGCGCGAAGGGTTGCGGCAGGTGCGGGAAATGCTCGCCCACCAGGCGCAGGCAGAAGTCCGACATCAGCTCGTAGGCGGTCAGGCTCGAGCCGCACTGGTCCTGCATCAGCGACAGCAGGGACAAGGCGCGTTCCGGCGTATCCATCGCGACCAGGGCGGTGGTCGAGGCTTTCGGCTGCGGGTAGAGCTTGAGCACGGCCGCGGTGATGACGCCGAGCGTGCCTTCGGCGCCGATGAACAGTTCGCGCAGCGCGTAACCGGTATTGTCCTTGCGCAGGCCGCGCAAGCCGTCCCAGACCTCGCCGCCGGGGGTGACCACTTGCAGGCCCAGGCACAGGTCGCGCGTGTTCCCGTAGCGCAGCACGGCGGTGCCGCCGGCGTTGGTCGAGAGGTTGCCGCCGATGGTGCAACTGCCTTCGGCCGCCAGCGAGAGCGGGAACAGCAGGCCGGCATGGCTGGCCGCTTCCTGGATCTGCTGCAGGATGGCGCCCGCCTCGACCGTGATGGTGCGGTTGGTGGCGTCGAGCTCGAGGATGCGGTTCAGGCGCCGCAAGGACAGCACGACGGCCGCGCCGCTGGCGTCGGGCACGCTGCCCAGCACCAGGCCGGTGCGCCCGCCCTGCGGCACGATGGGCACGCGCGCCAGGGCGCAGGCGGCCACCAGCTGCGCCACCTGGGCGGTGTTCGCGGGCAGCAGGACGGCCAGCGCGCGGCCCGTGAAGCGGCCCCGCCAGTCGGTGAGGTAGGGCGCCATGTCGGCCGCGCCGGCCAGCACCCAGGACGCGCCGACGATCTCGCGGCAGCGTCCGAGGAAATCCTCAGTCATGCGGAACTTTTACCTTGTCGAGCAATTCCTTGGCCATTTTTTGCGCCGCTTTCTTGTAGGGACGCAGGTACAGCAGGGCACAGGCGAAGTACACGCAGACCAGCGCGACTTCCCCGAGCGCCATCATGCGCGAGATGGCGACCGTGTCGCTCCAGGCGCGCACCACGCCTTCGGTGAAGTAAATCAGGATCACCATCGACGACCACTGCAGCGTGTACAGGTCGCGCTTGACGACGCCGCGCAGCGGCACCAGCAGCGGCAAGGCTTTCAGGGCCAGCAGCGAGCCGCCCGGATGCAGCGGGGCGACCCAGATTTCCCAGGCCACCAGCCAGCCGATCAGCCAGATCAGGCTGGCGATGGCACCACCATGGAAGAGCTTTTGGGTTTGCATCAGCGTAGTCCGTGCAGTGGTTGGTGCAATTTGGCGGCGGCTTCGGCCAGGCGCCGCCCGAGGGCGATCGCCAGGGTCTTTTCGTCCTGCGTGACCTGCTTGTCGCCGTCGATGCCGGACCAGTGGGTGGCGCCGTAGGGACTGCCGCCGCTGGAGGTCGTCATCAGTTCGGGATGGGTGTAGGGCAGGCCCATCACGAGCATGCCGTGGTGCAGCAGTGGAATCATCATCGACAGCAGGGTCGCTTCCTGGCCGCCGTGCAGGCTGCCGGTGGAGGCGAACACGACCGCGGGTTTGCCGGACAGGGTGCCGGCCAGCCATTCCGCCGCGGTGCCGTCGAGGAAGTATTTCATTGCCGATGCCATGTTGCCGAAGCGCGTAGGCGAGCCCATCGCCAGTCCCGCGCACTCGGCCAGGTCGGACAGTTCGACATAGGGCGCGCCGTCCGCGGGAATGCTGGGCGCGGTCGATTCGGCGACCGTCGAGACCGCGGGCACCGTGCGCAGGCGCGCTTCCAGGCCCGGCACGCTTTCGATGCCCTGCGCGATCAGCTCGGCCAGCTTGCGGGTGGCGCCATGGCGCGAGTAGTACAAAACGAGAATAGTCAGGGAGGTCGGGTTCATCGTTGGTATTATAGAATGCTTTGCTCCGGCGATTGCACCGCGGGCAAATCTAAAACGACAACATGCTTTCCAAAACAGTTCACGCGATTTCGCGTTCGACGAACGAGATCTTCAGCGAGGGCGTCGAGCGCGTGCGCGGCTTGAGCCTGACTGAAGTGGGCGACCTGCTGCGCTTCGCGCGGCGCCGCCTGCGCGAGGAAATGCTGCCCCAGGTGGCCGGCAGCCTCACCTTTACCACGACGCTGGCCCTGGTCCCGCTGCTCACGATCGTACTGGCCATCTTTACCACGTTTCCGATCTTCGGTCAGCTCCGCACGGCCCTCGAAACATATTTCGCCCAGGCCCTGATGCCGAAGGCGATCTCGAACACCATCATCGCCAACCTGACCCAGTTCGCCGACAAGGCCAAGGGCTTGTCGGCGCTGGGCGCGGTGGTACTGCTGTTCACGACGACGGCCATGATGGGCATGATCGAACGCGTCTTCAACCAGATCTGGCGCGTGCGCCGCCCGCGTCCTCTGACGCAGCGCATGCTGACCTACTGGGCGCTGATCACGCTCGGCCCCTTGCTGTTCGGGCTGTCGATTTCGCTGACCGCCCAGCTGTTCACGGCCACCGGGGGCATCACGCGCGCCGTGCCTTTCATCGGTACGATCATGTCGACCCTGGCCTCGATCGCGCTCACCACCGGCGCCTACACCTTGCTCTACGTCGCGGTGCCGAACCGCTACGTGAACTGGCGCGACGCGCTCTGGGGCGCGCTGGCCGCGGCGATCGCCTTCGAGCTGGCCAAGCGCCTGTTCGCGCTCTTCATCCGCCAGTTCCCGACCTACGCGATCATCTACGGCGCGCTGGCGGCGCTGCCGCTGTTCCTGATGTGGATGTATTTTTCCTGGCTGATCACGCTGCTGGGTGCGGTGCTGGCGGCGGCGCTGCCGGTCATCAAATACGAGCGCTGGTGGCATGTGCCGGCGCCGGGCGGGGTGTTCGTCGACGCCATGGCGGTGCTCAAGGTGCTGCATGGCGGAGCCCACGCGACCGGTTCCGCGCTGGTGTCGTCGAACGCGATCCGTGCCCATACCCGGATCGGTTTCGACGAACTGAGCCTGCTGCTCGAACAGATGGTGGGGGCGGGCTGGGTCGGACGGGTGCAGCCGGACGCGCCGCTCCAGGGCGGCTGGAACAGCGCGGCCCGTTCCGGAACCGACAACTGGGTCTTGCTGGCCGACCCCGACAAGCTGCTGCTGGCCGATGTCTACCGCCTGTTCATCTTCGGCGGCGCGCGCGCCGCGCTGGCGCCGAATGCGCAGCAGGTGGCCGGCTCGGCCCTGTCGCTCGATACCGGCTCCCTGGCGCGCCAGGTGGAGACGGCGGTGGGGCAAGGACTCGACCAGCCGATCAGCGCGTATTTCACGTTAATGGCCGCCGTATCACTCAAAAGCTGAGTTTGCCCGTCAACATCTCCCAATACATTACCCAGTCGGCCTTGAACGACAGCCAGGGCTGGGCAAAGGTCGCCGGCCGGTTGTGCTCGAAGAAGAAATGCCCGATCCAGGCGCCGCCGTAGCCGAACACCAGCGCCACCAGGATCCACCACGCGTTGCCGCTCACGAGCGCCGTGGCCAGCGCCAGCAGCGCACCCGTGCTGCCGATGAAATGGGTGCGCCGGCAGCGCCGGTCGGCGTGCTGGGTCAGGTAATAGGGATAGAACTCGGCGAAGCTCATGCGGCCGGTCATTCGAGCGAGAGCGCGAAAGCGTCGAGCGCGTCGAGCACGGCGTCGGGCTGCTCGCTCATCAGGGAGTGCCCGGCATCGACCTGCACTACCTGGCCGTGGGCGATGGCCGCGGTCAGCAGCTTGGTCGAACGGGCCGGCGTCATCATGTCCCTGGTCCCGAAAATGAACAGCACCGGGCAACGCACCGCCTGCGCGGCCGCTTCGCCATTCGCGTAGGCGTTACAGGCCGAGAAATCGTTGAAGAACAAGCGGTCCGGATTGATCGCCGACATGCGCTGCATCAGCCGGCGCGCGCCGCCCAGCACCGAAAATCCCGGTCCCGGGCTCGACGGCTTGTGCGCGATGCTCGAATGCGACCAGATGTTGACCATGTCGATCGCCGCGCCCTCGTTGTCGCGCGCGGTGGCGAGCAAGGCGTCCGACACCCTCATCGGGTAGGTGGTGCCGAGCATGGCCAGGGCACGCACCTTGCCTGGTGCGCGCTGCGCCGCTTCCAATGCGATGAGCGAACCCATGCTGTGACCGACCAGCAGCGCCTTGCGCACGCCCGCCGCTTCGAGCACCGCCAGCAGCCAGTCGGCCATCTGCTCGACGCTGGCCAGGGCCGGGCCGGCGCTCCTGCCGTGGCCCGGCAGGTCGAGCGCCAGCACGCCATAGCCGTGGTGCGCGAACCAGCGCGATTGCAGGCCCCAGACCGAGTGGTCGTTCTGGGCGCCGTGGATGAAGACGACGGTCGGCAGCATGGGGTCGAATGGTTTGCCGCCGGTGTAGCAGTAGGCGTTCGCGCCGTGGATGTCGAGGTTCATGCTCAGGCTCCTTTCTGCGACGCCTTGAGGGCACGCGCCAGGTCTTCGATCAGGTCGCTCGCGTCTTCCAGGCCGACCGACAGGCGCATCGTCCCTTCGGTGATGCCGGAAGCGGCCAGCTGCTCGGGCGGCACGCGGAAGTGGGTGGTCGAGGCCGGGTGGATGACGAGCGACTTGGCGTCGCCCACGTTGGCCAGGTGCGAGAACACGGCGAGCGCGTCGACGAAGCGGCGGCCGGCGGCGCGGTCCCCCTTCAGGTTGAAGGTGAACACGGCGCCGCAGCCCTTGGGCAGCAGGGTTTTCGCGAGCGCGTGATCGGGGTGGGTGTCCAGCTCCGGATACGAGACCGAGGCCACCGCCGGATGGGCGAGCAGGAATTCGATCACGCGCCGGGTATTGGCCACATGGCGCTCCATGCGCAGGCCGAGCGTCTCGATCCCCTGCAGCACGGCGAAGGCGTTGTGGGGACTCATCACGGCGCCGAAGTCGCGCAAGCCCTCGCGCCGCGCGCGCAGGGCAAATGCGCCGACGGTCGACTCTTCCGCGAACACCATCCCGTGGAAGCCCTCGTAGGGTTCGCACAGTTCGGCGAAACGGCCGCTGCGCGCGTGCGCGGCTTGCCAGTCGAAGGTGCCGCCGTCGACCAGCAGGCCGCCGATCGCGGTGCCATGCCCGCACAGGAACTTGGTGGCCGAGTGGAACACCAGGTCGGCGCCCAGGTCGAAGGGGCGCAGCAGATACGGCGTGGTGAAGGTCGAATCGACCATCAGCGGCAGGTCGTGCTCATGGGCCAGCGCGGCGATGCGCGGGATGTCGAGCACGTCCAGGCCCGGGTTGCCCAGGGTTTCGCCGAACAGCACCTTCGTCTCGGGCCGGATCGCGGCGCGCCAGGCGTCGATGTCGCGCGGATCGACGAAGCTGGTCTCGATGCCGAAGCGCTTGAGGGTATAGGCCAGCAGGTTGTGCGAGCCGCCGTACAGGGCGCGCGAGGCGACGATGTGGGAACCGGCGCCGGCGATGGTCGACAGGCCGAGGAACATCGCGGCCTGGCCGCTGGCGGTGGCGATGCCGGCCACGCCGCCCTCGAGCGCGGCGATGCGCTCCTCGAGTACCGCGTTGGTCGGATTCGAGATGCGCGAATACACGTGGCCGCTGCGTTCCATGTTGAACAGCGAGGCGGCGTGGTCGGAATCGCGGAAGGCGAACGAGGACGTGAAGTGGATCGGCGTGGCGCGCGCGCCGGTTGCCGGGTCGGGCGCCGCGCCGGCGTGCAGCGCCAGCGTATCGAAGCCTGGATAGTGTGGAGCGCTCATGATTGTCTCGCTTATCGATTAAATTAGAATAATTATGGGCGGCATCGTAGCATTCTTTCATCGCAGCGCAAGGGCGCAGAGCGCTCGTTGGGTCGCTACTTCCCGCTATAACTGGATTTTCTGCTAACCTTAGGCTACATTCGTGTCATGCCTTAAACAAAGAAATCGATTCGTGAATATTCCAACAGAAGCCGGGGTGGCTAATATGAAAGTTTCAGAAATCCTGCAGGTGAAGGGTCACATTCTCTACACGGTGACCCCGGAAACACTGCTCGCCGACGCGGTCGAAACGATGTCGGAAAAGGACATCGGTTCCCTGGTCGTGATGGAGTATGGCGATCTCGTCGGGATGCTGACTTTCCGCGAAGTGATCAAGGTGCTGCATGCGAACGGCGGCGCGCTCGGCGCCGGCACCGTGCGCAAGTACATGGACGACAGCCCGATCACCGTCACGCCCGACACCGAAGTCAACGAAGTGCGGCGCATGATGCTGGAGAAGCATGCGCGCTACCTGCCGGTGATGAACGCCAAGACGCTGCTGGGCGTGATCTCCTTCTACGACGTGGCGCGCGCCGTGCTCGAAGCGCAGAGCTTCGAGAACCGCATGCTCAAGGCGTATATCCGCGACTGGCCGGCGGAACAGGCGACCGAGGATTGATTTTTACGATGGGCACGCCGTGCCCAGCGTACGGTTTCGCGCAGCGTGTCAGGCCGGGTGCTCCGGGCGCTGCGACCCCAGCCATTCCAGCAAGGCCTGCGGCGACAAGGGCCGCGCGAACAGATAGCCCTGCGCCAGCGGGCAGCCCAGCGCGTGCAGGATCTGCGCCTGGCGCTCATCCTCGACGCCTTCCGCGATCACCGACAAGCCCAGGTTGCGCCCGAGCTGGATCACCATTTCGGCGATGCTGCTGCCGCGTGCCGAGCCGGTGATTTCGGTGACAAAAGCGCGGTCGATCTTCAGGCGGTCGACCTTCAGGCGCTGCAGGTGCGACAGCGAGGAGAAGCCGGTGCCAAAGTCGTCGATCGCGATCGAGACGCCTGTGCGCTTGACCTCGGCCAGCATCTCGGCCAGCAGCTGCGGCTCTTCCATCGCCATTGATTCAGTGATTTCCAGTTCGATGAATTCGGCCGGCGCGCCGCTGTCGGCCAAGGCCGCGCGCAGCACGTCGACGAAATGCGGATGGCGGAACTGGGCTTGCGAAACATTCACCGACATCGTGAAGTCGCGGTAGCCGGCCGCGCGCAGGCGCATCAGTTCGGCGCAGGCTTCGCGCAGCACCCAGCCGCCGATCTCGACGATCAGGCCGGAATATTCGGCGATCGGGATGAAGCGGTCGGGCGGGATCATGGTGCCGTCTTCCAGGCGCCAGCGCAGCAAGGCCTCGGCGCCGAAGGGGCGGTGGGTCGACAGGTCGACCTGCGGCTGGTAGGCGAGGAACAGTTCGCCCCTGGCGACGCCGCTGCGCAGCGCGTGCATCAGGCGCACGCGCTCGCGGATCTCGACGCCCATGCTGCGCGAAAAATAGAAATGCCCGCCGCGCTGCTGCGACTTGGCGCGCTTCAGGGCGATGTCGGCGTCCTTCAGGGCGTCGGCGCCGCTGCCGTCATGCTCGACCAGGCGCACCAGGCCCAGCGTGGCCGACACCTGTACGTCCTGGCCGTCGATCGACAACGGCGCCGCGAACAGCGCGTGGATCGCCGCCGGCGTATTCAGTGCGCCCGCGCCCAGCACCGCGAAAATGTCGCCACCGATGCGCGCCACGGTCAACAGCGGGTCGAGCTCGCGCTGCAGGCGCTGGGCGACGGTGACGAGCAGCTGGTCGCCGAACTGGTGGCCGAGGGCGTCGTTGGTTTCGGCGAAATGGTCGAGGTCGACCAGGGTCAGCGTGGCGTCGTGGTTGCCGGGCGTGGCCATGGCCTTGTCGAGTTCCTCGACGAGCTGGGTACGGTTCGGCAGGCCGGTGAGCGGGTCGAAGAAGGCGGCCCGGTTCAGGCGCCCCACCAGTTCGACATTGTCCAGGCCGACGGCGACGACGCTGGCGAACACGTGGAGCAGGCGCTGGTTACCCTCGCTGACCGGACGGACGAGCGGAATGGCGGCGGCGAAATCGCGTCCCGACTTGCCGGGGAAGTAGAGCGCCAGGCAGGTCGGGCCGAATTCCGGCCGGCGCTCGGCTAGCGCGCGCGCGGCGGCGCCCACCAGGCGGGCGTCGAGATGGGCGTCCAGCAGCTGGCCTTCCAGGTGCAGCGCGTCGCCGGCGCCGCCCAGCACGCGCAGGGCGGCCGCTTCGCGCGTGCACAGCACGCCGGCGGCATCCTGGCCGAGCAGGGCGGCGGCCTGCTGCAGGATCGAACGGGCGACGTCGCGCGCGCCGTGCAGGCGCATCAGTTCGGTGCCCGCGTGGACGATGCGCTCCAGGCCCGCGCGGCCCACGCCGAGCGCATGCAGCTGCTGGTAGCAGCGCACCGCGGCGGCGACCGTCGTATACAGCTTGGTGCGGGTGAGTTCGGACTTGGTCCGGTAGTCGTTGATGTCGAGGTCGCGGATGGCTTCCATTTCCGGCGTGTAGCCGGGCTGGCCGGTGCGCAGGATGATGCGCACGTCGAGCATGCCGAGCGTTTCGCGGATATGGCGCACCAGGTGCAGGCCGGCGTCGGCCTGTTCCATGACGACGTCGAGCAGGATCACGGCGATGTCGGCTTCGCGCGCCAGCACGGCGCGCGCCGCGTTGGCGGAATAGGCGTGCAGGAATTCCAGCGGCCGTTCCTGGACTTCGAGGCCGGCGAGGGCGAAGGTGGTCGTCGAATGGACGTCCGCGTCGTCGTCGACGATCAGGACGCGCCAGGTGGGGCGGCTTGCATGGGAGAGCGCATGCGGCGCTTCATCCAGGAAAACCAGGTCGTCGTGCAGGGAAGCGGCGACGCCGTGCATAATCGATGCGGGCATTATTGTTGCGTCTCCAAGATTAGGCTCGGCATTTCATACCCATCGAGTATATCGGACATTTGCCTGGGCGCAGTCAAAAAATTGTTACACTAGGGAAATTATATATCTCCGAGACAACAATACGCTAGTCATGGGGGAAAATTGGCCCGGCTTCCCAGGAGCGCACGGGCTGGTAGAATGGTCTTTTTGCATCTACAACGCCTACGCCTATGTCTGGTAATTCCTTCGGCAAACTGTTCTCAGTCACCACTTTCGGCGAATCGCACGGACCCGCGATCGGCTGCGTCATCGACGGCTGCCCGCCGGGCATGGCCTTGTCGGAAGCCGACATCCAGAGCGACCTCGACCGCCGCAAACCCGGCACGTCGCGTCACGTGACCCAGCGCCAGGAGGCGGACCGGGTGCAGATCCTGTCGGGCGTCTACGAAGGCGTCACCACCGGCACCCCGATCGCGCTCCTGATCCAGAACGAGGACCAGCGCAGCAAGGACTACGGCAACATCGCCGATACCTTCCGTCCCGGCCACGCAGACTACACCTACTGGCATAAGTATGGCGTGCGCGATCCGCGCGGCGGCGGGCGCTCGTCGGCGCGCCTGACGGCGCCGGTGGTGGGGGCGGGGGCAGTGGCCAAGAAATGGCTGCGCGAGCGCCATGGCGTCGAGTTCATGGGCTGCATGCGTCAATTGGGCGAGATCGAGATCCCCTTCGGCGGCTGGGAACACGTGGCCAACAATCCCTTCTTCGCCGCCACCGCCGACGCCGCCCTGCTGGCGCGCATGGAAGCCTACATGGACGAGCTGCGCCGCGCCGGCGACTCGATCGGCGCGCGCATCGATGTCGTCGCGACCGGCGTGCCGGTCGGCTTCGGGCAGCCGATCTACGACAAGCTCGATGCCGATATCGCCTACGCGATGATGGGGATTAATGCGGTCAAGGGCGTCGAGATCGGCGCCGGCTTCGCGGCGGTGTTGCAGAAGGGGTCCGAGCATGGCGACGAGCTCACGCTTGACGGCTTCGTCGGCAACCAGGCCGGCGGCGTGCTGGGCGGGATCTCGACCGGCCAGGACATCACGGTGTCGCTGGCGATCAAGCCGACCTCGTCGATCCGAATTCCGCGCCGCTCGATCGACAAGGCCGGCCAGCCGGCCATGGTCGAGACCTTCGGGCGCCACGATCCCTGCGTCGGCATCCGCGCCACGCCGATCGCCGAGGCGATGCTGGCGCTGGTGCTGATCGATCACGCGCTGATGCAGCGCGCGCAGTGCGGCGACGTGCGCGTGGACACGCCGCGTATCTGATCAGTTCCTGGGGGCGGCGGCCAGCTCGGTCTGGGTGCGCCGTTCGAGGGCGCCCACCACCAGCGCGCGCAGGTCGTTGAGCAGCGAGAACTCGGCCTGGCTCAGGTGAACCGAGGGGAAGGTGTCGTCCCAGTCGCCGTAGATGAAGCCGACCGGCTGGCCGTTCATGCACAGCGGGATCACGACGAAGCAGCGCGCTTCGGACAGCGTGCCGCGCCACCAGCCGGGCAGCTTGGCGGCGAATTTCGGGTCGCGCGCATTTTCGATGAAGATCACGCGGTCGCTGGTGAGCGCCGCATGGAACACGTCGGCCTCGTAGGCGTCGTCGAAACTCAGATTCGGCATCAAGGCCTTGGCGCCTTCGCCGAAGCCCATGCGCGCCAGGTATTTGCCCTCGCGCCGGTTGCGCAGGAAGGCGAAGGCGCGCGTAAACGACAGGCCCTGGAAGATGGTTTCGAGCGCCATCGACATCATCTGGCCGGGATTGGCCTGGACCCCGGCGTCGCGCATGTCGGCCGCGCCGCTCATCAGGATCCGGTTGCCGGCCTCGCGCTTGCGCGCCACATGCTCGACCTGGGCACGTTTTTCCTGCGGTTTCGCCAGCGGCGCGATCGTCAGGTCGGCCGCGGCATCGCGTTTCGCGCGCTCGATCGCGGCCATCACCTGGTCCGGCGCGACGCCCAGCATCGGCGCGAAAGCGGCCGCCAGTTCGGCCGCCTCGAGCGCGCCGGCCTCGTCGTCGTTCCACAGCGAATTGGCGCAGCGCGTCGACATGGTGCCGAGCGCGGCCAGCCAGTCGTCGTGGCCGAAGCCGGCGTCGCGTTCGCCCGGCTCCAGCGTGCGCATCCCGGCCACCAGGTTGCGCGGCAGGCCCCAGTGTTCGGCGGTGGCGCGGCCCAGGGCTTCGAGCGACAGGCCGAGCACCTCCTGGGCGGCATTGCCTTCCAGGCCGGCGCCGGCTTGCGCCTGCATCTGGCTCCAGCGCTCGGGCATGTAGAAAGTGACCATCATCCGGCCCAGCGAATGCAGGATCGAGCAGACCACGGCTTCTTCCGGGTCGCGCGTGGCGGCGCGCGCCGCCACCTGCTGCGCCACCATCCCGGCCAGCACGGCCTTTTCCATCTCGACGTGGGCCAGGGCCGAATCGGGCGTGCTCTTGGAGAGCTCTTCGATCAGTTTCAGGCCCAGCGCCAGGTGGCCGATCGCCTCGGTGCCCAGCACCAGCACCGCTTTCGAGACCGTGTTGATGCGCTGGCCGAAGGCCGAATACATGCCGCTGTTGGCCAGGCGCAGCACTTTTTGCGTCAGGACCGGGTCCGACAGCACGGTTTGCGTCATCGAGAATTCGCGCTCGTCCTCGCCGCGCATCGACGCGAGGATGGCGTTGATGGCGCGCGTGAAGCCGGGCATGTCACCCTGGCGCCGGATGCGTTCCCAGAGCAGGGCGAGGGTAGCGTCAGCTCGGGGCGCGCGGTCGGAAGAAACGGTTGGCGTCATGGTGTACTTGCCCGGAGATCTGGCGGCAGCAATGCCGTGTAATGGTTGTCTTGCAGGGCGGCCAGGGCGGCATTGGCGGGCATCGGCCGGCCGGTCAGGTAGCCCTGGATGTAGCGGCAGTCGCGCTGCTGCAGCCAGCCCAGCTGCTCCTCGGTCTCGACGCCTTCGGCCACGACCGACAGGTCGAGGTGGCGCGCCATGTCGAGCACGGCGCTGCAGATGGCCGCTTCTTTCGGCGCGCCGGGCAGGTCCTTCACGAAGGCGCGGTCGATTTTCAGGACCGAGATCGGGAAGCGCTTCAAGTAGGCCAGCGACGAGTAGCCGGTTCCGAAGTCGTCGATCGCGATGCGCGCGCGGCGTTCGGCCATCTTGCCCAGGATGGTCTCGGCCTGCTGCGGGTCGACCATCAGCGTGCCCTCGGTAATTTCGAGCACCAGCTTATTGCCCGGCATGCCGGACAGCCCCAGCGCCTCGTCCAGCACGTCGAGGAATTTATCGTTGCGGAACTGGCGCGGGCTGATGTTGACCGAGATGTAGAGGTCGCGCTTGGCCACTTCCTCGAACTGCAGCAGCTGGGCGCAGGCCGAGCGCAGTGCCCAGGCGCCGAGCATGTTGATCAGGCCGTTCGTTTCGGCGATCGGAATGAAACGCACCGGCGGCACCATGCCCAGGGTCGGGTGCTTCCAGCGCATCAGGGTTTCGAAGCCTTCGATCTGGCGCGTCGCGGCGTCGACGATGGGCTGGTAGTAGAGCAGGAATTCGCCCTCGCGCACGGCGCTGAACATGGCCGCCTCGAGCGAGATGTCGTGCTGCGGCGGCCCCTGTTCGCGCGCGCTGTAGACGATCGCGCGGCCCTTGCCGCTTTCCTTGGCGCGCGAGAGCGCGGCGTCGGCCAGCGCCAGCAGGCCGTGGTCGTCCTCGGCATGCTGCGGGTAGAGCGCGACGCCGACCGAGGCGCCCAGGTGGATCGTGTGGCCGTCGGCCTCGAACGGCGACTGCAGGGTCGCCAGCAGGCGTCCGGTCACCAGCTTGATCTGGGCTTCGCTGGCGGTGCCGGGCAGGATCACGACGAATTCGTCGCCGCCGATGCGCGCCAGCGTATCGCTGTCGCGCATCGCGCGGCGCAGGCGCGTGGCGGCCTGGCGCAGGACGACGTCGCCCGTCGTGTGGCCGAGCGCGTCATTGACTTTCTTGAAGCCGTCGATGCCGATGGCGGCCACCGCGAAGCCCTGGCCCGAACGGCGGGCATTCGCCACCACCATGCGGATCCGGTCCGACAGCAGCAGGCGGTTCGGCAGTTCGGTCAGGGCGTCGTGGGTCGCCATGTGGCGCAGCCGTTCCTCGGTGGCCTGCTGGACGCTCATGTCGCGACCGACGACCAGCAGGCTGTCGTCGCCGCCGAGCGTGGCGATGCGCAATTCGAAGGGGATGTCGCGCTCGCGGCAGCGCAGGCGTACGCGCACCAGCACGGGTTCGGCGGACGCGACGGCGTCGACGATCGCGGTGCGCAGCGCGGCGCCGTCGGCATCCTGGACCAGGTCGGCGAGCGCCATGGCCGGCGCCGGATCGGCCAGGCCCAGCAGGCTCAGCGCGCGCGCACTGGCGGCGCGCAGCGCGCCGTCGGGGGCGATCTGGAACGCGCAATCGCCCGCCGCTTCGAGCAGGTTCGCCAAGCCGTGCGCCGGGGCGGGGTGCGGCTGGGCGGTCGGCACGGCGGCGAAGGGAGAGCGCATTGTAAAGATAGTGGCCTTATTGCGGGCACCCGGGGCAGGTGACACCGTGCGAGTTTAACAAACGACGAGGCACTTTATCACTGAAAAATTCCGACGGGCATTAAATTGTCTGACGCCACGCAGTGTTTACGAAACATCCGCAGCTTCTTGCCTGAAAGCGCGCTTTGCGCTAGCCTCTTGACGGATCGCTAACATGCGTTGTCAATACAAGTCGGCTATTGTCGCCGAAGCGTTGCGGCAGAGAAAGCACAACCGTGCAATTTGATACTATTTTGCAACATTATAGCCCAGCAGTGCCCGCCAGGGCGAGGAGCCGCCATGAACCCGTTCGATACGCACGCCGTCTTCAACCAGGCACCCGCATTTGAAAATGTGAACCTGCTGCGTTGCGACGCCGGCCTGTGCGAGGCGCTGGCGCGCGAGGGGGCGGGCTGGGCTTTTGACGAGCTCGATGCGCTGGGCGCGCGCCTGGGCCGCGCCGAGGTGCTCGACCTGGCGCGCCTGGCCAATGCCCACGGCCCGCGCCTGGTCAGTTTCGATCGTGCCGGACGCCGCGTCGACGAGCTCGAATTCCACCCGGCCTGGCACGCCTTGATGACGCTGCTGATCGAAGCCGGCGCCCACTCGCGGCCCTGGACCGATCCGCGTCCCGGTGCCCAGGTGGCGCGCGCCGCCGCCTACCTGCTGTTCGGCCAGGTCGAGAACGGTTCGCAATGTCCGGTCACGATGACTTATGCCAGCGTGCCGGCGCTGCGCCACGCGGGCAAGCTGGGCGAGCGCTGGCTGCCGAAGATCCTCGCCAACGAATATGACCCGCGCTCGCTGCCGGTCGAGCACAAGCGCGGCGCCCTGATCGGCATGGGCATGACCGAAAAACAGGGCGGCACCGACGTGCGCGCCAATACCACGCGCGCCTTCGAGCTCGAGCCGCTCGCCGCGCGCGCGCGCTTCGGCGAGGAGGGCGAGGGCGCCTGGCGCATCGTCGGCCACAAGTGGTTCTTCTCGGCGCCGCAATCGGACGCCCACCTGATCCTGGCCCAGACCGACGACGGCGGCAGCGCCGGCCTCTCCTGTTTCTTTGTCCCGCGCTACCTGCCCGACGGCAGCCGCAACGCGATCCGCGTGCAGCGCCTGAAGGACAAGCTCGGCAACCGCTCGAACGCCTCGTCCGAGGTCGAGTTCTGCGACGCCGTCGGCTGGCTGGTCGGTCCGCGCGGGCGCGGCATCCCGACCATCCTCGAAATGGGCAGCCACACGCGGCTCGACTGCGTGGTCGGCAGCGCCGGCATCATGCGCGCCGCGCTGTGCCATGCGCTGCACCACGCGCGCGGACGCGCCGCCTTCGGCAAGCCGCTGGCGCAGCAGCCCTTGATGCAGAATGTGCTGGCCGATCTCGCGCTCGAATCGGAAGCGGCGACCGCGTTCGCCCTGCGCCTGGCGCGCTGCTTCGACCATCCCGACGACCCGCTGGAAGCGGCGCTGGGGCGCATCCTGACCCCGGCCGGTAAATACTGGCTGTGCAAGCGCGGTCCCGCCTTCGGTGCCGAGGCGATGGAAGTGATGGGCGGGAATGGCTATGTCGAGGACGGCCCGCTGGCGCGCCTGTACCGCGAATTCCCCGTCAATTCGATCTGGGAAGGCTCCGGCAACGTGATGTGCCTGGACCTGCTGCGCGCGCTCGGCAAGTCGCCCGAGGCCGCGCGCGCCGCGCTCGAGGCCGAGCTGGCGCCGGCCGCGCGCCAGGACGCGCGCTTCGCCGACTACGTAGAGCAGCTCTGGCAGGACATCGCCGACGCCGACGAGGCCGGCGCGCGGCGCCTGGCCGAGCGCCTCGTGATCGCGGTGCAGGGCGCGCTGCTGCTGCGCCATGCGCCGGCCTGCGTGGCCGAGGCCTTCATCGCCTCGCGCATCGTGCGCGACGTCGGCGGCGCCTTTGGACGCTTGCCTTCGGACACCGATGTCGAGGCGATCCTGGCGCGGGCGTTGGCGCTTTAGGATGAAATTTCTACAAGCGGGGCGCGACAAAAACGCCGGCGGCTGGGATAATGGCAGGTTACGAGTACCAATCAAAGATCATCCTCTATGTCCATCATGAAACAAGACCCGCGTTTTCTCAGCCTCTACATCCTCAGCCACCCGCTGATCCAGCACAAGCTGTCGCACATGCGCGAGCACGACACCTCGACGCGTACCTTCCGCGAGCTGCTCAAGGAAATCACGCTGCTGATGGGCTACGAAATCACGCGCGACCTGCCGCTCACCACGCGCCCGATCCAGACCCCGCTGGTCACCATCGACGCGCCTGTGATTGCCGGCAAGAAGCTGGCGATCGTGCCGATCCTGCGCGCCGGCATCGGCATGAGCGATGGCCTGCTGGAACTGGTGCCGTCGGCACGGGTCGGCCACATCGGCGTCTACCGCGATCCCGAGACCCATGAGCCGGTCGAATACCTGGTGCGCCTGCCGGACACCTCGGAGCGCACCTTCATCCTGTGCGACCCGATGGTTGCCACCGGTAACTCGGCCGTGCACGCGATCGACGTGCTGAAAAAGCGCGGCGTGCCGGACGAGCACATCATCTTCCTGGCCCTGGTGGCCGCGCCCGAAGGTGTACAGGTGGTGCAGGACGCGCATCCGAACGTGAAGGTCTATGTCGCTTCGCTCGACTCGCACCTGAACGAGCACGCCTACATCGTGCCGGGCCTGGGCGACGCGGGCGACCGCATCTTCGGCACCAAGTAAGCCGTGATCCCATTCGCCGATGCGGACTTCTTTGTCCGCTTGACGCAGGCCAACGAAGATTTTCGTGCTGGCCTGCCGGCAACCCTGCGCCGCCTCGGCGCGGCCGGGGCCGGCTTCGATCCCGCCGCGCCGGCGCCTGAACTGGCCACCGAATTGCAGACCTTGCTCCATACGCTGGCGGGCGCCGCCGTGACCTTCGGCTTTCGCGAGCTGGGGCAGGGCGCGCGTGCCCTCGAGCAGCGCCTGCGCGTGCTGACCGCCTTCGAACTGGTCGGCGAAGACGACTGGCAGGCCTGGCTCTCGGCACTGGACGAATTTGTCCGCACCGGACTGGTCGCTCCCGCACCCGCGTACCACAGCGCCGCCTTCTCTTTGTTGCCGTGAATTAAAATTCTAGCGCCGAGCCGTTTGATTCAGCGCAAACAAAAACGCGGTCGATGACCTATATTGTCCCTAGTGCCGATGTCGAAATAAAGGTGCGCCAAGGTTGATCTACGGCATTGTTACGCTACCTGATTTTTTATTTTGCGAAAACCGCTTGTCGCGCGTTTTATTCGGTATAATACGGGATCGTTGGGTTCGAGCTAGTAGTGCAGTCTGTCTGTCATTTCTTTCTTGCTTCTTCAAACGATCATAAACGGGCGCAAGCCCACTTAACTGAAATAGGAAATTGTAATGGCAACTGGCATCGTTAAATGGTTCAATGACTCGAAGGGCTTCGGCTTCATCACCCCTGATGAAGGCGGCGAAGATCTGTTCGCGCACTTCTCGGCTATCCAGAGCCAAGGCTTCAAGTCCCTGCAAGAGAACCAGCGCGTCTCGTTCGACGTGACCTCGGGTCCTAAGGGCAAACAAGCATCGAACATCCAGCCGATCTAATCGTCTGAATTACCGATGAAAAAATCCTCGGCTCCGCCGGGGATTTTTTTCGTCCATCGATTCGGAACAGCCGCGTTACTAGACGGCCTCGTGCTTAGTTTCGGATCGCCAATAATCCGGCTGCGCATAAGCGCGCCGCAAGAAGTCGACGAAGGCGCGTATGCGCAGCGGTAAATGACGCCGCTGGGCAAACACCGCATGGATATCGTTTCCCGGCGCCGCATAATCGTCGAGTACCCGCACCAGCCGCCCGGACTCGATCTGCGCTCCGACTTCCCACATCGAGCGCCAGGCCAGACCCTTGCCGTCGAGCGCCCAGTCGTGCAGCACCTCGCCGTCGTTGCACACCATATTCCCCGCCACCTTCAGCGTCACGGTCTTGTGATTGTCGCGAAAGGTCCAGCCGCGCTGGCTGCCTTCGCTACTGATCGCCAGGCAATTGTGGCGCGCCAGTTCGCCCAAGGTGCGCGGTGTCCCGTGACGCTTCAGGTAGCCCGGGCTGGCCACGACGACGCGCGCATTGTCGGCCAGCTTGACGCCGACCAGGTTCGAGTCGCCCAGGCTGGCGATCCGGATCGCCACATCGACCCCTTCGCCGATTACGTCGACCACGCGGTCGTTCAGGTTCAGGTTGACCGTCACGTCGCGGTGTTCGGCCAGGAAAGAGGGGAGCAGGGGAGCGACGTGCTGGCGGCCGAAGCCTGCCGGTGCCGACACCAGCAAATGCCCCTTGGCATGCACGCTGCGCTCGGACACCGCCGTTTCCGCTTCCTCCATCTCGGCCAGGATGCGCTGGCAATCGTCGAGGAAGGCGGCGCCTTCGTCGGTCAGCGCCAGGCGCCGCGTCGTGCGCTGCAGCAGCTTCACGCCGAGCCGGGCTTCCAGGGCATCGAGCCGGCGCCCGATCATGGCCGGTGCGATCCCCTCGGCGCGCGCCGCCGCCGATAAACTTCCCCGCGCCACGACCTCGACAAAGGTCGACATTTCCCTGAACTTGCCCATGCCGCTCCTGTAATCCGACGCCATCTATGACAAATTCGCACAAATGAAGTGCGTATTTGTATCGTTTCACTACTTTGTGTTGAATATACTTGATGAGATGACAAACGCCAAGCTGGCATATACTTGGTGTCGACCACGCGATTCCCACCTACTTCAAGGAGCAGCACATGACCATCGCCACCCCGCACGGCCTGGAACTCAAGGGCGAGATCAAACCCGGCTTCGAGGCCATCCTGACGCCAGAGGCGCTCGAACTGGTCGCGATGCTGACCCGCAAATTCGAGCCGCGCCGCCAGGAGCTGCTGGCCGCCCGGGTCGAACGCGCCAAGCGACTCGACGCCGGCGAGCGTCCCGATTTCCTGCCTGAAACGGCGCACATCCGCAGCGGCGACTGGAAGATCGACCCGATCCCCCAGGCCCTGGCATGCCGCCGCGTCGAAATCACCGGCCCGGTCGAGCGCAAGATGGTCATCAACGCCCTGAACTCGGGTGCCGACAGCTACATGACCGACTTCGAGGATTCGAACGCGCCGAACTGGGATAACCAGATCACCGGCCAGATCAATATGCGCGACGCCGTACGCCGCACCATCGCGCTCGAACAGAACGGCAAGACCTACAAACTGAACGAGAAGGTCGCGACCCTGGTGGTGCGTCCGCGCGGCTGGCACCTGGACGAAAAGCATGTGCTGGTCGACGGCAAGCGCATCTCGGGCGGCATCTTCGATTTCGCCCTGTTCATGTTCCACAATGCCAAAGAGCAGCTGGCACGCGGCGCCGGTCCTTATTTCTACCTGCCGAAGATGGAATCGCACCTGGAGGCGCGCCTCTGGAACGACATCTTCATCGCCACCCAGGAAGCGCTAGGCCTGCCGCGTGGTACGGTCAAGGCGACGGTCCTGATCGAAACCATCCTGGCCGCCTTCGAGATGGACGAGATCCTGTACGAACTGCGCGAACACAGTGCCGGCCTGAACGCGGGCCGCTGGGATTACATCTTCTCCTGTATCAAGAAGTTCAAGCTGGACAAGGACTTCTGCCTGGCCGACCGTCCAAAAGTGACGATGACCTCGCCCTTCATGCGCGCCTATGCGCTGCTGCTGCTGAAGACTTGCCACAAGCGTGGCGCGCCGGCGATCGGCGGCATGGCGGCCCTGATCCCGATCAAGAACGATCCGGAAAAGAACGAGATCGCGATGGGCGGCGTGCGTACCGACAAGGCGCGCGATGCGACCGACGGCTACGACGGCGGCTGGGTCGCGCACCCGGGCCTGGTCGAGCTGGCGATGACGGAATTTACCAAGGTGCTCGGCGACAAGCCGAACCAGATCGACAAGCAGCGCCCGGATGTCGAAGTCAGCGCCGAGCAACTGCTCGACTTCAAGCCGGAAGCGCCGATCACCGAAGCAGGGCTGCGCTACAACATCAATGTCGGCATCCACTACCTGGGCGCCTGGCTGGCGGGGAATGGCTGCGTGCCGATCCATAATTTGATGGAAGACGCGGCCACGGCCGAAATCAGCCGCTCGCAAGTCTGGCAGTGGATCCGCTCGCCGAAGGGCGTACTCGACGACGGCCGCAAGGTCACGGCCGAGATGGTGCGCGCCATGATCCCCGAGGAATTGGCGAAGGCGAAGGCCGCGGCCCCGAACGGCGACAACCCGAGCTATGCCCGCGCCGCCGTCATCTTCGAAGAAATGTCGACCTCGGAAGCGTTCGCGGAATTCCTGACGCTGCCCTTGTACGAAGAAATTTAAGCGCTCAGCAGATCAGCAGCGGCGCCGCCATCGGGCCGGCGCCGTTCTTTTTGGGCTGCAGAAATCGTTAAAAAAGTAACTAACCAACACTGGAAGTGCGAAAAGAGCGGGCGCCCTGGCCCGACAGGCACTGGCGCCGGGTCGGCAGGGCCGAGGGAAGGATTGAGCAAGCGGCAGGCAGGGACAGCGTCCCGCAGGAATCCGGCCGCGCTCGAAGCGCAGCCGTTCCAGGGTAGTTGACGGGTGAAAGGACGACCTTTCAGAACACGTTCTTCCATTCACGCAGGGCAGCGAATGCCTGCACCGGCGTCGCGCCCTTCGGCAACTTGCCGGCGGCGGCCAGGGTAGCGACGATCTCGGGCACGCGATAGCGCAGGAAGGGATTCGTGCGCCGTTCGAGGCCGATGCTCGAGGGCACGGTCGGCACGCCTGCTGCGCGCTTGGCGCTCTCGTCGCGCATGCGCAGCGCAAGCGCATCGTTGCCCGGCTCGACGGCTTGCGCGAAACGCAGGTTCGATAAGGTATATTCGTGCGCGCAATAGACTTCGGTATCCTCCGGCAGGGCGGCGAGCTTGTCGAGCGAGGCCGCCATCTGCGCGGGCGTGCCTTCGAACAGGCGGCCGCAGCCGCCGGCAAACAAGGTGTCGCCGCAGAACAGCCAGTGCAGGCGCGCGCTGCGCCTGACGTAGGCGATGTGGCCACGGGTGTGGCCGGGCACGTCGAGGACGTCCAGTTCGAGCGCCAGTCCAGGCACGGCGATGCGATCGCCTTCGGCCAGAGGCTGGGTGACCGCGGCGATGCCGTCGCCGCGCGGCCCGAATACCGGCACCTCGTAGCGGCTCAGCAGGGCCGGCACGCCACCAATGTGGTCAGCATGGTGATGGGTGAGTAAAATGGCGGTAAGCGTGAGGCCGTGCGCGTCCAGGGCGGCCAGGATCGGCGCGGCGTCGCCGGGGTCGACGACGGCGGCATGAATACCGTCATGGATCAACCAAAGATAATTATCCTTGAACGCCGGCACGGTCAACACACTCAAATCATGAGGCGCGGTGCTCGCGCCGTTTAGTTCAGGTCTGGTTTGCATAAGAGGTAGTCATGGATAGCGCTGCATCCGAAAAATCCATTATAGCGCTCGACGAATGGCTGCTTTCGCCGGCGGGCGCCTACGTGCGCGCCTTCGAGCAAGCTTGTCTCGACGAGTTGACGGCCGATATCTTCGGCTATAACGCGGTCCAGATCGGCGTACCGCAAATCGATGCGCTGGCGGCCAACCGCATGGCGAACAAGTGGCAGGCTGCAACGCGCACCTCGTCCTACGACGAGCTCGAGTATGCCGCCAGCGGCAAGCAGATTGCCGTCGCGCTCGATTTCGCGGAATTGCCCTTCGCCTCGCAAAGCCTGGACCTGGTGGTGCTGCCGCACGTGCTCGAGTTCGCCGCCGAGCCGCACCAGGTCTTGCGCGAGGTCGAGCGCGTGCTCATTCCCGAAGGCCAGGTGATCATCTGCGGCTTCAATCCGGCCAGCCTGTGGGGTGCGCGCCAGGGAATCGGCAAGGTCACGCGCAGCGGCTACCTGCCCGCGGCGGGCGAATTCATCTCTATGCCCCGCATGAAAGACTGGTTAAAATTGTTGAATCTTGGCGTCACGCGCAGCCACTTCGGCTGTTACGCGCCACCGTTTCGCACGGCCCAGTGGATCAACCGCTTCGCGATGATGGAAGGGGCGGGGCAGAAATACTGGCCCTACCTGGGCGCGGTCTACATCGTGCATGCGATCAAGCGCGTCAAAGGCATGCACCTGATCGGGCCGGCCTGGAACAAGAAAACAAGCCGGGCGCCGCAAGCGGTCCCGGCCACCAACAGAGATTACGAATAGAGAAAGACCGGGCGGCATGACGAAAGTGGAAATTTATACCGATGGCGCCTGCAAGGGCAATCCCGGTACGGGCGGATGGGGCGCGCTGCTGGTGGCGGACGGTCACGAGAAGGAGATCTTCGGCGGCGAGCCGAACACGACCAACAACCGGATGGAACTGAAGGCGGTCATCGAAGCGCTGGGCGTGCTGAACCGCCCGTGCGAAATCGTGCTGCATACCGATAGCCAGTATGTGCAGAAGGGCATTTCGGAGTGGATCCACGGCTGGAAGGCGCGGGGCTGGAAAACCGCCGCCAAGGAGCCGGTCAAGAATGACGACTTGTGGAAGGCGCTCGACCTGGCCCAGCAGCAGCACGCCGTCGAATGGCGCTGGGTGCGCGGCCACAACGGCCACCCCGGCAACGAGCGCGCCGACGTGCTGGCGAACCGCGGCGCGGCCACGGTGCGGCGTTAAGAAGCGTCTGGTTGCGGTATACTGGCGGCTTGCTTCAACTCAATATTAAGCTGCCATGCGCCAGATTGTCCTCGATACCGAAACCACCGGCCTGAACCCACGAACGGGCGACCGCGTCATCGAAATTGGCTGCGTCGAACTGTTCAATCGTACCCTCACAGGCAACAATTTTCACCGCTACATCAATCCCGAGCGCGATTCCGAAGAGGGCGCGCTCGCGGTCCACGGCCTGACGACCGAATTCCTGAGCGACAAGCCGAAGTTCGACGAAATCGTCCAGGAGCTGCGCGACTATATCCAGGGCGCCGAAGTCATCATCCACAACGCACCCTTCGACCTGGGCTTCCTGAACCACGAATTCCAGCGCCTGGGCCTGCCGACCTTCGTCTCCCACTGCGGCGGCGTGATCGACACCCTGGTCAACGCCAAGGAAATGCACCCAGGCAAGCGCAATTCGCTGGACGCGCTGTGCGACCGCTACGGCGTCTCGAACGCCCACCGCAAGCTGCACGGCGCCTTGCTCGATGCCGAACTGCTGGCCGACGTCTACCTGTCGATGACGCGCGGCCAGAATACGCTGTCGATGGAGCACGAGGTCGAGGCCTCTGGCGATGGCGCCGACCTCGAAGCGGTGCCGCTGGGCGAGATCATCGTTGTCGCCGCCGCCGCCGACGAACTTTCCTTGCACGATAACGTGCTGCTAGGACTCGACAAAGGCGTCAAGGGCGACTGCGTGTGGAGAAATTATTCGCCAAAAGTTTGACGGTAGAGAAAGTTTTTGGCATAATACGCCTCGTTGTCAGGGAGGTTAGCTCAGGGGTAGAGCACTGCATTCACACTGCAGGGGTCGCAAGTTCGAAACTTGCACTTCCCACCAGAATTTAGGTTTTCGATCCAGGCACTTAGATGCGCCCAAACGAACCCAGCATAAAAACTTGGGGGAATGTAGAGGGAGTCGAAAGCAAGCTGAAGAAGCGTTGCACGCGAAAGCGGAGCAGCGCTTTTTTGCTTTCCAAGGTTCGATTTTGCTCCTGAGTCCGTTCTGATAGTTGCAACGCGATTGTAATTTTTCGAGAGTTTTTTGTTGCCCGCTGGAAGTTAGAATAGTTCCTTTTGACTTAAGGCGTGAGAAATGGATCCGGTATCAATGATCTTGGCTCTCGCACTGAAGAATCCGCAGGCAACAGCCGAGGCTGCGCAGCAGTACCGGGAACCGGGACAAGTGGATACACAACAGCTGCAGTCCAGCGTTGCCGACTTTGCAATGCAGACTCTGAAGTGTTATCACAAGACTGCGCGTTTCCGAGGGGTGTCCATTCTGGGAGCCCCGTGGCGTGAACAAAGGATGTACGGTGCCCAAGGATCCGTGGTGCTCCGGATCGATTTCACGGGCCTGTCCAGCACCCCATACCAGATGGTCGTCGCGGCCATGGCAAGGGGCCAATCTTTCCGAGCCTTCGTGATCAGCGAAAATTCCTTGGTGCCGTATAACCGGAACTGCGCGCATGAGAACTGGACAGATACGAGCGCGTAATCACGTTCGACGTCTGTGCCGATTTCGCTGGAGCGAAAGCTTTAGCGTGAATTCCCGCGCTGGTAAGGCAGTCGGTGAAGTTCCTGGAAACATGCGCAAGGGGTTCAGGTAGCGCATGTCGTCCTTTCAGGAGGGGGCGAAACGGTAACTCAGGTGCCGGCGAATGGCTCCAGCAGGCCAAGCGGATTGCCTTCGGGGTCGGCGATCATGGCGAAGCGGTAGCCGTCGATCGCGGTCGGCGCCATCGTGCAGTGGCCGCCGGCCTGCGTTGCCCGTTCGATGACGGGCTCCAGCTTGTCGACCATCAGGTAGAAATTATGACCGGGCCCGAAACCCGGAATGGCGGGATCGGCCTGTCCGATCCCGCCCAGGCTCGCGTCCGCCCCGGCGCCGAAACGGACGTACGCAAATCCCGACGCGCCGGTATCGAAGCTCCAGTTAAATACGTCGCCATAGAAGCGCATCGCCGCCTGCTGGTCGCGCGCGATGATCTCGAACATTTTGCACGGGTGCCGGTTGCCTTGCGCGGCGCCGATTGCCTGCGGCGAGACAGCAGGGCGTTGAAAGCCGGCTACCTGCGACAGGAAAGCAACCGTCGTGAACGGGTGGCCGTTGTCAGCCTCGAACAGGTCACCGTGGGCCTGTACGAAGCCGGTGAAAACCGGGCCGTTCAGGTGGGCGTTGAAGGCGTCGGCGCTCTCATACTCTTCGAAAAACACAACCGTCCGGGGTGCGAGCGGCGGCAGCGATTGCATGCCTGGATCGTCTGCGAACGGGAAGTGCACGCGGTAGGCGAGCGTGCCCGGTTCGTTCTCGTGGACAGCCGCGGCCAGTTGCCGCAGCGCCGCCAACGCCGCTTGCTCGGCACCGGGCTTGATGTACCAGGTCGAGGTCAGGCTGACTGCGCCCGGGTGGGGGAAGGGCATGATGGCTCCTTGTGGCTGGGTCGAAAAACCGGATTGCGTAATGGGAGCGCCTCGGGGGATGCCATCCGCTGCTGCGCCTCGGCCGACATGCCGCGCCCGGCCATCAGGCGCGCCGACATGGGAACGGGCGGATGTGCTCCCGGTCGCAGGTGGAATCGACGACGAGGCGCTGCGTCAGGCAACATCGAGGACTCCTTCCATTGGCCGATGAGGGCAATGCACGATGGGTAACTAGCGGTTACTGCCTTGTCGCGGCGAGATTGCCGGCGCGGCCCTTGGCCTGCTCTCCGTTCTGGCTTGCGAGCTTGGGTAGCGTTTGGATATGCACACTGTAAGTTAGAAAATGCATAACCCTGAATCAATTGAAAAAATATATTTTCGTCGCCACTTTGTTAACCATTTTTTACCATTTCTGGTTTAGGCTGATCGACCGGCGGCGGTCGGCGTCCTGCTGCCGGGACCTGGCAACGAAGCGCATGCAGCCCTTGCTTGTCCTGGATAGGCGCGGTTCGACGCCCGTTCTTTCAGGCGGACACACCCCCTGCCTCGACAGAGCCCGAGCGAAACGTTCGCGGCTCTTTTTTTGTCCGCGTAATCCGGTGTGCGCAGCGGCGGCGAATCGCCGCGCCATCGCGCGCGCGGCTTGTTTCGATGAGATAAACTCCTCGAAACAAGCTTGGCTGTCTCGCCCATAGGAACAATGGATAAATTTTTGGAGATGAAGGTGTTTGCCAGCGTGGTCGAGGCCGGCAGCTTCACGGGTGCCGCCCACATGCTCGACATGTCGAAGGCGGCCGTGTCGCGCTACGTGGCCGAGCTCGAGGAGCGCCTGGGCATACGCCTGCTGCACCGGACCACGCGCAAGCTGTCGCCGACCACCGAAGGCGCGATCTTCGTTGCGCGTTGCCGCGAGCTGCTGGGTAATCTGGACGAGGCGGAAGCAGAGATCACCTCGCGCAGCGGCGAGGCGAGCGGCCTCTTGAAAGTGAACGTGCCGGTCAGCTTCGGCCTGATGCATCTGGCGCCGCTGTGGCCCGCCTTCCTGGCCAGGCACCCGAAACTGGACCTGGACATCACCCTGTCGGACCGCGTGGTTGACCTGGTCGAGGATGGCTTCGACCTCGCAGTGCGGATCGGCCAGCTGCCTTCGTCCACGCTGATCAGCCGCAAGCTGGCCTCTACCCGGCTGGTCGTGTGCGCCTCACCGGGCTACCTGGCGCGGCGCGGCGAGCCGGCGCGGCCAAGCGATCTGCTGGGGCACGACGTGGTGTCGTACAGCTTGTTTTCGAGCGGCGAACAATGGAATTTCACCGGCCCCGAGGGCGAGGTGTCGGTCAAGGTGACCCCGCGCGTGCGCACGAACAGCGGCGATACCTGCCGCGCGTTCGCGCTCGAAGACCAGGGCATCATCCTGCAGCCGACCTTCATCGTCGGGACCGACCTGGCGCAGGGACTGCTGCGCGAAGTCATGCCCGGCTATCGCTCCAGCGAATTGGGCGTGTATGCGGTGTACGCGTCGCGCAAATTCGTCTCGCCCAAGGTGCGCCTGCTGATCGACTTCCTGGTCGAGGCTTTCGCGGCGCCGGCCTGGGACTGACCCGAAGCGGGCTGGATTGTTCCTCCTGTCGAGACAGTGTTGTTCGTTTCAGGCTATTTATTCCTAAGTTCGGCAGGAATAAGATGCTGTCTGTTACGCGGCACTGCCGCTTCCCCAACCAGGATTCCACCATGTCTGCTCTCCCCACCATCTTCCTGTCGCATGGCTCGCCCATGCTGGCGCTGCAGGACACCCCGGCGCGCCGCTTCCTGCAAGGCCTGGGCAAATCGCTCGCGCGCCCGCAAGCGATCGTGGTCGTCTCGGCGCACTGGGAAACGCGCGGCGCCCCGGCCGTCAGCCTGGCGTCGCACCCGGAGACGATCCACGACTTCGGCGGCTTCCCGCGCGCCCTGTTCGAGATGCGCTATCCGGCCCCCGGCGCGCCGGCGGCCGCCGAGCGCGCCGCGGCGCTGCTCGCAGGCGCCGGCTTCGACGTCGGCCGCAGCAGCGAGCGTGGCCTCGATCACGGTGCCTGGGTGCCGCTGTCGCTGATGTACCCGGAGGCCGATATTCCCGTCGCCCAGTTGTCGCTCGTGCGCGGCGCCGGCCCCGCCGAACACGAACGGCTGGGACTGGCCCTGGCGGCGCTGCGCCATGAAGGCGTGCTGGTGGTCGGGTCGGGCTCGTTGACGCATAACCTGTACGAATTTCGCGGGCAGGGGATCGACGCGCCGGTGCCGCACTGGGTCAGGGATTTCGAGGACTGGACCCGTGCCCGTCTCGAAGCGAGCGACCGTGCGGCCTTGCTGAACTACCGCAGCCAGGCCCCGTGCGCCGAGCGGAATCATCCGACCGACGAGCACCTGCTGCCGCTGTTCGTCGCCATGGGCGCGGCCGGCCCGGATGCCAGCGCCACGCAGCTGCACGCAAGTTTCGAACACGGCATCCTGGCGATGGACGCCTACGCCTTCGCTTGCCCTCCACAGCTCGGCATTCGTGCGGCTGCGTCATGAGCATGTGACGGATACTGGCCGTGGATTAGCTTTCTATTAACTATCTTGTCAGGAGCTATTCAATGCGTACCGAATCCACCACCCCGACCGCCATGGCCGACAGCTCGAACGCCGATCTCGGCCGCCTGGTCCTGCGCGTCGTCCTGGCTTCCATGTTGCTGTTCCACGGGGTCTCCAAGCTCCATCACGGCATCGGCTTCATCGCCGACATGCTCGCCAAAGCGGGCCTGCCGGAGGCGCTCGGCTACCTGGTGTATGTCGGCGAAGTAATCGCGCCGCTGCTGATCCTGTTCGGCGCGCCGCCGCGCTGATCGTGGCCGGCAACATGATCGTGGCGGTCTTGCTGGTGCATACCAAGGAATTCTTCACGATGTCGCAGACCGGCGGCTGGGCGCTCGAACTGCAAGGGATGTACTTCTTCGCCGCCATCGCGCTGGCACTGCTGGGGGCCGGGCGCTACAGCGTGGGGGGACGCCTCGGCAAGTGGAACTGAGCGGGCACGTTCAAAGCGCCGCACAGGCCCAAGGCCTTCACCAGCAAAGTGAACGCGGCGCGGCGCCTTTGTGTGGGCGCGACCCCGGCACCCTCAGGGCGGCGCGGGCGGCGGTGGGGTTCCCGGGATGTAGCCCAGCGACTCGACCGGCAGAATGGTCGTGGCACGATGGAAGGGCACCCGAAAATCGATCAAGGACAAGATCATCTGCGACGCCACCTTGTTGCATTGGCTGGTTTCGGCCGGGTCGCAGACCCGTGCCTGGACGAAGCGGATGCAGGTCGGGGCACGCGGATTCATCATGCACACTTGCCTGTTCGCCCCCGCGTCGTCCGGCCAGGAGGCTTGCGGTATCACCGACAAATCGAAGCGCAAGTATTCCAAACGGATATGTTTGTCGGTAACAGGGTCCGCCAGCACGAGATTACCTTGCGTGTTTCGTAATATCGCGTATTGCCTTACCTGGTCCATGGCGTCGCTGTCGCGCGGATAGACGTTGACGGCGGCCGCGGCGGCCCTGCGCGTCACTTCATGCAGGGTGTTGAAGACAAACAGCAGGCGCGCCAGTTCGATGACGCCAAAGACGAAGATGAAAAAGACGATGGCGACCAGGGCAAACTCGACCGCCGCCGTGCCGGCCTGGGTCTTGCGTGGGCGCCAGGCCTTGCGCCGCGAGGGGTTAGTTGCCGACATAGCGCATCGTGTGCTGAGCGGTGATGTGCAAGCCGTACCAACCGACGTCGATCATGCCGGAGGGATCGAACATGACGATGGAAAATTCCACGCGCACGGCGCTAGGGGCATTGCTGGTTGCCGCACCGCTGCCGCAGTTGGTGGTGACATTGCCGACGACGTTGCAGTAGGTGTCGATTTTCGTCACTTCTGACGCCGGAGAAATGTCGGCGATCTCGCGCAGGACGATTTGTTCCGCCAGCGCCCCCGCCGATTTTGCCTCCCCCGGCGTCAACATTTCCGCGACGGGCACGGTGGACAGGTAGCGGGCAGCATCCTGGGCCGCTTTCTGCGCCATCGTGTAATGCCAGAAGACGCTGACGGTGAAGTAACCGAGCGTGAGAAACAACACCAGGACCGGCAACAGCAGGGCGAGCTCGATCGCTGCGACGCCGGCCTGGCGCTTCCGCGGGCGGCCGATGGCGGGGGACGGGAACGGTTTCATGGGAACAGCTCCACGTGGCCTGGCGTCGCTTGCGGGGCAAGCAAGCCGGCGAATTCGGCAATGAGCGTGTCATCTGTCGCCGGTACGGTCATGAAGAACTTCCCAATCGCGACCACGGTCGCCTGCGCGTTCGCACCTGAGGGCGCTGTCGGGTTGCACGACAGCAGCGGGATGTTCAGAAGCCGGCGATACGGAACGGCCATCGGCCGGTTCGCCAGGCTGGGCGACTGGTAATAGCCGTTGGCCGTGCTCGAACCGAGATACGGGGCCGTCGGCGATGTCGGGTAGTTCGAGGAAGTCGGTCCGGCCGGATACAGGGTCGGCCAGTCGGCGGAAGTAAACGTTGCATAACCATTTGCAGGCTCGGGCGCGTCGACAGGCGATGGCGCCCGTGCAGCCCTTGTATACGCCCATAAGGGGCCGTAATCGCCGGGCAAGGGCGGCGGCGCCGGCAAATCGATGACAGGCTCGCTCTTGCCGCGCGCCGTCGTCATGCCCACAGCCGCTTTCCCTATGTTCGGGCTCATCCATTTGACGATCCCGGCCTGGTCGTAGCTGTACGACCTGACATTGATATCCGGCGCCGCGCCGCCGGGGGCACAGGGCGTGAACGCATAATTGTCGAAGCGCGTATTGAGCGCGGCGCTCAGGAATGCCAGCGGGGAGCTTGCCGGCAGCTCGGAGACACGGATCGTGCCGCCGGTGATTCCTTTGACCCACATCGAGCCGCTGCATACGAACGGTCCCAGCGCCGAGATGAAGAAGTCCTGGCTGGATGTTCCCGGTTCGGCGACCGGGTTGATGGCGAAGCGGACCGGCGTCGTGCCATTCGGATTGAGCTTCATCAAGTCATAGCTGATTCCGCGACGAAATCCATATTGCACCAGCTCGGAGACTGTGCCCCCGGTGGGGACGCTCGCCGGCCGCGCCGCCGCCGCGTCCGGCGACATGGCGCAGATCCCGATCGGCATTGCCTTGACCGAGGTCCTTCCCGCGATCGCGGTGTCGCTAACTTGCATAGTTGCAAAATTACGCGAGAGGAAGTGCATCAAGAAGGTGTGGACGGTGCCGATGGTCGCATCCAGCCCCGCGGTATCGACGCGCGCGAAGAAGAGGCCGGCCGCCTGGGCGCTCGACCCGCCGGCGCCGGCCGCCGGGACCCAGCTTCCCGAGCGCGAGGCGCTCGTGCCGAAGCTGAGGGCGTCGTCGCTCCAGGTAATGGTGCTGCCGCTGCCGTAATTCTGGTAACGGAGATTGGCTACCGCGGCACTCGCTGCGTTCTTCGCCGCGATAATGCCCGCAGGCGTACCGTTGAGTTCGCGCGCGGCTGCCAGCGCGGCTGCCTTGGCTACCCCGTACAGATCGACCTTGCGGTTATACAGCTGGCCCATGTCCACGGCAAGGCCCCAAACACCGATCATGACGATTACCAGGGGTACGAACATTACCGCAAAGGCGCCTTCCTGTCGGGAAGGCTTGCCTTTCAGAATAGGCGGTGGGCGCTCGATGAAATAGGTGTCCGTCTTGTACCGCGCACGAAATGCCTGCTGCCGGGTTGCCATACCTTGCCTCATTTCCTTAGGGACGTGGAAAATGCTCGGTAGATCTAGCGTGAGCGAAATAATTCTAGCGAGTGTGAAAACCGGGAAGTTGAGTTTGGCCAGAAGCAAGGCTCGTCGCGCTGCGGTTCGCTTCTCGTCAGGGCCCGGCCGAAAACCGCAGGCCGTTTGCTTGGACTGGACGCGCACAAGCTGGTACAAGAGTAGACGTCAACAATACGAGGGACATCATGGACTACCCCATTTCCGAACCGCTGCGCGCGCTCCAGGTTCGCGCCCGCGCCTTTATCGCCGACGAGATCATTCCCATGGAGCGCGACCCGCGCTGCACGCCGCATGGGCCGACCGAGGCGCTGCGTGCGGAGTTGATCGCCAAGGGCCGCCAGGCGGGCCTGCTGTCCTCGCACGTGTCGGAAGAGTTCGGTGGCCTGGGCCTGAACCATGCGGCCAAGGCCGTGCTGTTCGAGGAAGCGGGTTATTCGCCGCTCGGCCCGGTAGCGCTGAATATCGCCGCCCCCGATGAAGGCAATATGCATTTGCTGGAGATGGTCGCCACGCCGGCGCAGAAGGAACGCTGGCTACGGCCGCTGGCGGCTGGCGCCATCCGCTCCTGCTTTTGCATGACGGAACCGGCGCCGGGGGCCGGCGCCGACCCCGGCATGCTGCTCACCCAGGCGGTGAAGGATGGCGACGATTACCTGATCAGCGGCGAAAAATGGTTCATCACCGGGGCCGAAGGCGCCAGTTTCGCGATCATCATGGCCAAGCTCGAAAGCGGCGAGGCCACCATGTTCCTGGCCGACATGGACAGCCCGGGCATCAAGGTCGAACGCATGATGGACTCGCTCGACTCCTGTTTCCCGGGCGGACATGGCGTGGTCTCGTTCGATCACTTGCGGGTGCCGGCGGCCGACATCCTGGGCGAGCCGGGGCAGGGCTTCCGCTACGCGCAAGTGCGCCTGTCGCCGGCGCGCCTGACCCATTGCATGCGCTGGCTGGGCGCCGCGCGCCGCGCGCACGATGTCGCCACCGCCTACGCGCGCTCGCGCCAGGCCTTCGGCAAGCAGCTCGGCGCGCACGAGGGTGTCGGCTTCATGCTGGCCGATAACGAGATCGATTTGCATGCGACCCGGCTGGTGATCGCGCACTGCGCCTGGGTGCTCGACCAGGAGTACCTGGGCAAGCACGAATCGAGCGTGGCCAAGGTATTCTCGTCGGAAGCGATCTGGCGCGTGGTCGACCGCTGCGTCCAGATCCTGGGCGGGCAAGGCGTGACCCACGAGACGGTGGTGGCGCGCATCTTCGCCGACGTGCGCGCCTTTCGCGTCTACGACGGCCCGTCCGAAGTGCACCGCTGGAGCATCGCGCGCACCATCCTGCGCGGCGACGGTTCCCACGGACGCTGAGGATCGCCTCTGTCGAGGCGCTTGATATTCATCAGGAATATATCGATGATTCTGAAAGGAAATTGGACGGCTATGCTGTCATGCAGCATACTGGACCCGTCTCCTCCAACTCTCCTCAGAAAGAATTGGATTTCAACCCGCCGCTACCGGCGGGTTTTTTTTTGCCTCCGTCTTCGTCTGGATAATCGATGGCGGGGTTGAATCCCATCCGAACGGCATAGCCGATCACGCAATCGCCGCGGTTCAAGGTGGCCATGGCGTCGGCGCCGCACACTTGACGCTTGACCGTTGGATGCGCGATGGATTCGAACCGGTCGATGCTCGGCTTGACCAGCTTGGTCACCATCGCAGCCAACTCCCGTCAAAACGCGATCGCCATGTCGACCAGCACTTTGTCGACCAGTGAGCTTGCCAAGGCCTGATTGACGCCTTGCGTACGCCGGGCCGTCGCCAAATCATCGAAGCTGCCCCGCAATTCGGCTTGCCGAGTGACCGCCTCGTCCAATCCAGCGGTAAAAACACGCATGACCGCAGCGAGGAATTTGAGATAGGTTGCGAGCTCCTCTTTCAAGGCGAATACAGGGGCATGCTCGGTCGGCGGCGTGGTCCCGGCCGTGCGCCCCCGACGGCGCCTTGGCGCAGGCTGGGGAAGCAAGGCCAGGTGGGCGTCGTACAAGGATTGCGCTGTGACCGCGTTGCTGCCGATGTGGTGCATTTGCAGCAGGAGTGCTTCGCGAGGAGCGCAAGGCAGGGCCCGCTCGGTCACGGCGCGAAAAGCCGCGAGCTTGGCCTTGATCTCTCCTTCGACGAGCCGCTTGACCAGTTGTTCCAGCGGTCGCGGCGCGTTTTCGCCCGACTCCTTGGCCACGCGCACCAGGTCGCGCAGCGTGCGAACCAGTTCGCGCGCCAATCCCGCCGACATGACGTGACAAAGCGCCTGAAACTGGACTGGCAATGCCAGGATGCGCTCATCCAACAGCTTTCGGGATTGCTTGAAATTCAAGTGATCGACGATGATGACATCGTCGAATGCGGAGTCGAAAGCGTCCCTGAACGGCAAGCCGCGTCGCTCGAACTGGCTCATGGCGTTCTCGGAGACCGAGACCAGGAAGAACACCTGGGCGACCCCGAACACGATTTTGATATCGTTGAGAAAGCGCTGCGCCTTTTCGTCCGAATCGATTTTGTCGAGTTCGTCGATCCCGATGAGCACGATAGAATCCTCGGAAATCTTCCTCAGGAAGCGCTTATAGGCATCCACCAGTTCCGGCAGGGTCAGTTGTTGCTGTGCCAGGGAGCGGGCATTCGTGACCGTACCCTCGGCTCCGAGTGGCATTTTTAGCGCACCCGTCCAGCCAACCGTATAGCTTTGTTGAAATTTGATCTCCTTCAGCCAACGCAGCGCTTCTTTCAACAGCGGGGACGCGGGAAGGGCATCGACATGCGTGAGGCGAGCGCGTGTTCTGCTGTACCAGGCGAGTAACGAAAACCATCGCAGGCCTGGGTTCTCCGTGCTTCCTCCGGGACCTGGCGCTGGCGCTGGCGCCGGTCCCGGGTCGGGTAACCTGTGCGCCCGCACGTGCACCGCCGCCAGCGCAATGGCGCCGCCGAACAGGAGGACCAGGGAAGAGCTCAGCAGCAGTGCTGGCGTCAAGCCCAGCTCCCTCGCGGCGGATTTTTGCTGGGGAGGGGCGGCGCGAGCAGGCACTGAAACCGCCGCCGCTGTTGCAGCGTCGATCGGCGCAAGCGACAGATTGACGGCCCAGATCACGCTGGAAATACAAAGCGCGGTGCCGAGTATGCAGGCCAGCGATGCGCCGTTCAGTAAGGCACGCCAGACATCGGTCCCCGGGGCACCGGTGGAATCGATATGCTGTTGCCACTTCGTACGGTCATAGTCCGGGGCAAGTCGCTCGATGACGCGGTGGCACAGCGATGCAAACAGATGCAGCAGGAAATCGCGTGGCTGGTAGTCCACCGGGGCCGAGGTCAGCACAGCGAAGACTTTTTTCGAACCCAAGGTGGTCTGCTTTTCGTCGCACACCCACTGCAGTAATGTGGACTTGCCGGCGCCACGCGGCCCGGCGATGCCGATGGAACTATGGGGCAGATTTTCCAGCATGAAGACCAGGTCCGAGTAGGCTGGGGTGCGAACCAGCTGGCCGGGCTGGACGCTTGCATCAAGCGTGGACTGCAAGGGAAATTGATGGGCTGTCCTGTAGATGGGCCGCAGTCGTTCGTTGATTACCCGGCGCCAGACCTGCGCAGCCGCGTCGATCGCGCGCTCGGTGAGTTTGATTCGGCTCGCCTCGATTTTTTCGTTGGTGCCGTCGATATCGAGGCTGGCATGCTTCCGTTGCTGCGCTGCGCGCTTGAGGCCCTCGTAATGTGAAACCGTGCGGTGCCGGACAAACAGCAAGAGAACGGACGCGCCGATGACACCGGACAGCAAGGGCCAACCGCCGGTATCGAGTACCAGCTTCCAGGGGGTGTCATATGCGCCAATGAAGAGCACGTACAAAGGATAGGCAAGCAGCACGGCCAGCCAGAACAGCGTCACCACCGCGCCCGAGGTGTAATACAGGGTGCGAAAGAGCGGCGCCATCTCCACGGCTGCCGATTCGGCCGATCTGGCGTCATCGGCCGCCTGGCGCGTGAGTTGGTCATGAAGCGCGTATTCATCGCGCGCCGCATCCTCGATTTCCGCGCGCCCCGCGCGTACGTGTTGCAGCAAGCGCTGTTGTCGCGTTGCTTCGAGTTGATCGAAGGCGTCGGCGATATCGGCGTGTCGAACTTTTGCGTCGTTGATGACGGACTCGAAGTACGCGTCATTCCAGGGATCGGACATGGTTGGCTTTCCACGTGAATATTGCATTGCGGATGTCTTTATCTTCGCATAAGGCGCGCGGTTTGTATGGACCTCCCACCCCCAATTTTCGCATCAGGATCGCTTGCCCTTGAATATACTTTAGGCTTAAAGTATCTCCAGCCCCGAGATGGCCCTGCCATCGACGTCGCCATCCCTTGCCTGGACAGCCCCGGAGACACCATGAGCGGAACCGCGTACCTGGACACCTTTGCGAACGACAAGCTGCCGCCGCGCGCGCAGTGGCCCGAGCTGCTGTTCGAATTGCCCGAGCTGGCCTACCCGGAGCGCATCAACTGCGCCGTCGAGCTGCTCGACGCGATGGTGGCGCGCGGCCACGGTGAATCGATCGCGATCCGCGGCGCGCGCCTTAGCTGGACCTATGCCGCGCTGCTGGAACAAGTCGACCGCATCGCCGGCGTCCTGCGCACCACGATGGGACTCACCACCGGCAACCGCGTCCTGCTGCGCGGCGCCAACAACCCGATGATGGCGGCGTGCGTGCTGGCCGTCTGGAAGGCCGGCCTGGTCGCGGTGCCCACCATGCCGCTCTTGCGCGCCAAGGAGCTGGCCACGATCATGGCCCTGGCCCGGGTCGACGCCGTGCTGTGCGCAGCCGATCTGCGCGCGGAGCTCGACCTGGCCTGCGCGGGCGTCGAGACCGCACCGCGCGTCATGTCCTTCAACGACAGCGCGCCCGACGCGCTCGATGCGCTGATGACGGCCATGCCGCCGCGCTTCGAGGCGGTCGACACCTGGGCCGAGGATGTTTGCCTGCTCAGCTTCACCTCCGGCACCACCGGCCGCCCCAAGGGCACCATGCACTTCCACCGCGACGTGCTGGCCATCTGCGACTGCTTCCCGCGCTCGCTGCTCGCCACCACGCCAAGCGATATCTTCATCGGCACGCCGCCGCTGGCCTTCACCTTCGGCCTGGGCGGCCTGCTGCTGTTCCCGCTGCGTTACGGCGCCTCGACCGTGCTGCTGGAAAAACTCACGCCCGACCTGCTGCTGGCGGCGATCGCGCAGTACCGCGCCACGGTCTGCTTCACCGCGCCCACCTTCTACCGCCAGATGGCGCCGCTGGCCGCGCAGCACGACCTGTCCAGCCTCACGCGCAGCGTCTCGGCCGGCGAAGCGCTGCCGCTGGAAACGCGCAAGGCCTGGCAGCGCGCCACCGGGCTGGCGATGATCGACGGGATCGGCGCGACCGAAATGCTGCACATCTTTATCTCCAGCGCCGGCGACGAGATCCGCCCCGGCGCCACCGGCCGCCCGATTCCCGGCTACCGGGCCTGCATCCTGGACGACGACGGCCATCCGGTCGGCCCCGGCGTGACCGGACGCCTCGCCGTCAAGGGGCCGACCGGCTGCCGCTACCTGGCCGACCCGCGCCAGCTCGACTACGTCTGCAACGGCTGGAACCTGACCGGGGACGCCTACCAGGTCGACGCCGACGGCTATTACTGGTACCAGGCGCGCCTTGACGACATGATCATCTCGGCCGGCTACAACATCGCCGGACCCGAAGTCGAGGACGTGCTGCTGCAGCATCCGGCGGTGGCCGAGTGCGGCGTGGTGGGCGCGCCCGACGCCGAGCGCGGGCAGGTGGTGCTGGCCTATGTCGTGCTGCGCGCGGGCGAAGAAGCCGGTGGCGCCATGGCGAAGGCCTTGCAGGACTATGTCAAGCAGACCCTCGCCCCCTACAAATACCCGCGCCGGATCGAATTTCGCGCGGCCTTGCCGCGTACCGAAACGGGCAAGCTGCAGCGTTTCAAGCTGCGCCAGGAAGCGCGCCAGAGCATGGAAAACGCATGAACATCGTTTGCATCGGGGGCGGCCCCGCGGGCCTGTATTTCTCCCTGCTGATGAAAAAGCAGGACCCGGCGCACGCCATTACCGTCATCGAGCGTAACCGGCCCTACGACACCTTCGGCTGGGGCGTGGTCTTTTCCGACCAGACCCTGGGCAACCTGGTGACGGCGGACGAAGCGACGGCGCGCACCATCCTGCAGTCGTTCAACCACTGGGACGACATCGATGTCCACTTCAAGGGCCGCACCGTCACCTCCGGCGGGCATGGCTTCTGCGGCATCGGGCGCAAGCGCTTGTTGAATATCCTGCAGGCGCGCTGCGAAGAGCTTGGTGTGCGACTGGTCTTCGAAACCGACGTCGGCGACGACCAGGCCCTGGCCGCCCGCTACGGCGCCGACCTGGTAATCGCCTGCGATGGCCTCAACAGCCGCGTGCGCACGCGCTACCAGGACAGCTTCCAACCCGACATCGACACCCGCAACTGCCGCTTCGTCTGGCTCGGCACCAGGAAAAAATTCGACGCCTTCACCTTCGCCTTCGAACAGACCGAGCATGGCTGGTTCCAGGCCCATTGTTACCAGTACGACGGCGACACCTCGACCTTCATCGTCGAAACCCCGGAGGAAGTCTGGCGCAGGGCGGGCCTGGACGAGATGAGCCAGGAAGAGGGCGTCGCCTTCTGCGAAAGGCTGTTCGCGCGCTACCTGGATGGCCATCGGCTCATGAGCAATGCCTCGCATTTGCGCGGCTCGGCCATGTGGATCAAGTTCCCGCGCATCGTCTGCCGCGAATGGGTGCACTGGAATGCGATCGAGGGCCGGCGCGTGCCGGTGGTGCTGATGGGCGACGCCGCCCACACCGCCCATTTCTCGATCGGTTCCGGCACCAAGCTGGCGCTGGAAGACGCGATCGAGCTGGCGCGCAGCTTCGAAGCACACGGCGCCCAAGGCATCGACGCGGTGCTGGCGCACTATCAGGAGCTGCGCGCGATCGAAGTGCTCAAGATCCAGAGCGCCGCGCGCAATTCGATGGAGTGGTTCGAGAACGTCGAGCGCTACACCGCGATGGAGGCCGAGCAGTTCGCCTATTCGATGCTCACCCGCAGCCAGCGCCTGTCGCACGAAAACCTGCGCGTGCGCGATCCCGCCTATGTGGCCCGCTTCGAAGACTGGATCGCCGGCCGCGCCTTCGCCCAGGCCGGCCTGGCGGCGCCGCGCGATTTTATCGGCATTCCACCGATGCTCACCCCCTTCAAGCTGCGCGGCACGCTGCTCAAGAACCGCATCGTGGTCTCGCCCATGGCCCAGTATTCGGCCGTGGACGGCGTGGCCGGCGACTATCACCTGGTCCACCTGGGCAGCCGCGCGCTGGGCGGCGCCGGCCTGGTGTTCGCCGAAATGACCTGCGTCTCGGCCGACGCCCGCATCACGCCGGGCTGTCCCGGCATGTACACGCCCGAACACACGGCGGCGTGGAAACGCATCGTCGACTTCGTCCACGCCGGCAGCGACGCCAAAATCGCGCTCCAGCTCGGGCATGCCGGCGCCAAGGGCTCGACCCGGCGCGCCTGGGACGGCATCGACCTGCCGCTCGAAGACGGCAACTGGCCGCTGGTGTCGGCCTCGCGCCAGCAGTACATCGCGGGGGTGTCGCAGACCGCGCAGGAAGCGAGCCATGACGACCTCCAGCGCATCCAGGCCGACTTCGTGCGCGCCACGGTCGAGGCGGCCAAGGCCGGCTTCGACTGGCTCGAGCTGCACTGCGCGCACGGCTATTTTTTGTCGAGCTTTATTTCGCCCCTGACGAATCGGCGCACGGACGCCTACGGCGGCAGTCTTGAAAACCGCTGCCGCTATCCGCTCGACGTGTTCCGGGAGATCCGCGCCGCCTGGCCCGAGGACAGGCCGATCAGCGTGCGCCTGTCGGCCCACGACTGGGTCGAGGGCGGGCTGACGCCGAGCGACGCGGTCGCCGTGGCGCGCCTGTTCAAGGAGGCCGGCGCCGACATGATCGACGTCTCGTCCGGCCAGGTCAGCAAACTGGAAAAGCCCGTGTACGGCCGCATGTTCCAGACCCCGTTCGCCGACCGCATCCGCAACGAAGTGGGCATTCCGACCATCGCCGTGGGTGCGATCTTCGAAGCCGATCATGTGAACAGCATCATCGCCTCCGGCCGCGCCGACCTGTGCGCGATCGCGCGGCCGCACCTGGCCGATCCGGCCTGGACCCTGCACGAAACGGCAAAGCTGGGCTACACCGCGATTGCCTGGCCCAGGCAGTACCAGGCCGGCAAGCTGCAGCTCGAACGCAACCTGGAGCGCGAGCGCCAAGTGGCCGCCGCCAGCAGCGGTCTCACGCCGCAGCAGGTCGCGGCCAAGCTGCTCGAGGGCTGAGATGGCGCGCAAACCCGTGCCGCTCGCAGCCGAGCCCCTTGACGCAAGTCCCGTGCTCGACGTCGAAACCCGCCTGACCGACGACAACCACCAGTCGCTCAAGCTGTGGCTGCGCATGCTCTCGTGTACCACCATGATCGAAGCCGAGATCCGCTCCCGCCTGCGCGCCGAATTCGGCATCACGCTGCCGCGCTTCGACCTGATGGCCCAGCTCGACCGGCACCCGCAAGGGCTGCGCATGGGCGAGCTGTCCAGGCGCATGATGGTCACCGGCGGCAACGTCACCGGCATCACCAACCTGCTCGAGCAGGAAGGGCTGGTGCTGCGCGACGCGGTGCCGGGCGACGGCCGCGCCTGTAGCGTGCGGCTGACGGCGGAAGGACGGCGTGCCTTCAAGCGCATGGCCGCCCGCCACGAGGGCTGGATCACCGAACTGCTGGGCGGCCTGCAGGAGAGCGAGCGCGCTTCCCTGATCGCACTGCTGTCGACAATGAAGCGGGGGCTGCGCGCCCCCGACCAACCGGACCACTAGGAGACACCATGCGTTATCTTCCAGGCGCGGCGCACCAGTTGGCGGGCAAGCGTGCCAGCCTGCGCCACTACCAGCCGCGGCACTTCCTGTTCAGCGTGGAGCAGGGCGTGGCCACGCTCACGCTGAACCGTCCCGAGCGCAAGAACCCGCTCACCTTCGATTCGTATGCCGAGCTGCGCGACCTGTTCCGCGTACTCGCCGACGCGGACGACGTCAAGGCGATCGTGATCACCGGCGCCGGCGAGAACTTCTGCTCCGGCGGCGACGTGCACGACATCATCGGCCCGCTGACCAAACTCGACATGCCGGGCCTCCTGGCCTTCACCCGCATGACGGGCGAGCTGGTGAAAGCGATGCGCGCCTGCCCGCAGCCGGTGATCGCCGCGATCGACGGCATCTGCGCCGGCGCCGGTGCGATCCTGGCGCTGTCGTCCGACATCCGCTACGGCACCGCGCGCAGCAAGACCGCCTTCCTGTTCACGCGGGTCGGCCTGGCCGGCTGCGACATGGGCGCCTGCGCTCTGCTGCCGCGCGTCGTCGGCCATGGCCGCGCGGCCGAACTGCTCTACACCGGGCGCAGCCTGGGCGGCGAGGAGGCCGAGCGCTGGGGCTTCTTCAACCGCCTGTGCGCGCCCGAAAGCGTGCTGGACGAGGCCCGCGCGTTCGCCGCCACGCTGGCCGCGGGTCCGACCTTCGCCCACGGCATGACCAAGAAGATGCTGCAGCAAGAGTGGAACATGGGCGTCGACGAAGCCATCGAGGCCGAAGCCCAGGCCCAGGCGATCTGCATGGCGACGAATGACTTCCATCGCGCCTACCACGCCTTCGTGGCCAAGGAAAAACCGCAATTCGAAGGAGACTGAGCGCATGGCCGATACCGACTACCTGAACTGGCCTTTCCTCGACGGCCGCCACCGCGAACTGGCGCTCGAACTCGACGCCTGGGCCGCCCGCCACATCCCGCAACAGCACGGACACGATGTCGACGCGGCCTGCCGCGCGCTGGTGCGCCAGCTGGGCGACGCCGGCTGGCTCAAGCACGCAATCGGGGGCCGCGCCTACGGCGCCGCCGGCGAGGCCATCGACACGCGCGCGGTCTGCCTGATCCGCGAAACCCTGGCGCGCCACTCTGGCCTGGCCGACTTCGCCTTCGCCATGCAAGGCCTGGGCAGCGGCGCCATCACCCTGTTCGGCAGCGCGGACAACAAGCGCGACTACCTGACCCGGGTCGGGCGCGGCGACGCGATCGCGGCCTTTGCGCTGTCCGAACCGGATGCCGGCTCCGACGTGGCGGCGCTGTCCTGCGCGGCCACGCTCGACGGCGACCAGTATGTCCTGAATGGGGAGAAGACCTGGATTTCGAACGGCGGCATCGCCGACATGTATGTCGTGTTCGCCCGTACCGGCGAGGCGCCGGGCGCGCGCGGCATCTCGGCCTTCATCGTCGACGCCGATACGCCGGGCTTCGAGATCGCCGAACGCATCGACGTGATCGCGCCGCACCCGCTGGCGCGCCTGCGCTTCAGCGATTGCCGGGTCCCGGCATCGAAGCGCCTGGGCGACGCGGGGCAGGGCTTCAAGGTGGCGATGGCGACGCTCGACATCTTCCGCACCTCGGTCGCGGCCGCCGCGCTCGGCTTCGCCCGCCGCGCACTGGACGAAGCGCTGGCGCGCGCCACCGCGCGCAAGATGTTCGGCAAGACGCTGGCCGACTTCCAACTGACCCAGGCCAAGCTGGCGCAGATGGCGACCGGTATCGACGCCGCCGCGCTGCTGACCTACCGCGCCGCCTGGCAGCGCGACCAGGGCCGGCGCGTGACCAAGGAAGCGGCGATGGCCAAGCTGACCGCGACCGAGACGGCGCAGCAGGTGATCGACGCGGCCGTGCAGATGTTCGGCGGCCTGGGCGTGGTCAGCGAACAACCGGTCGAGCGCCTGTACCGCGAAATCCGTTCGCTGCGCATCTACGAAGGCGCGAGCGAAGTGCAGCAGCTGATCATCGCGCGCGAATTGCTGGCCGAAGCGGTGCCGCGTGGCTGAGCTTTTCCAGCGCAACGTGCTGGTGCGCTTCGGCGACTGCGACCCGGCCGGCATCGTGTTTTATCCGCGCTACTTCGAGATGTTCAACAACCTGGTCGAGGACTGGTGCGCCGATGGGCTGGGCAGTTCGTTTCACGCGCTGCACGCGGTGCGCGCACTAGGCCTGCCGACGGTGCGCATCCAGACCGAGTTCCTCGCGCCCAGCAGGCTGGGCGAGCGCCTGCGCGCCGAGCTGGCCGTGGTGGAACTGGGCGGCGCCTCGTTCACGCTGGCGATCCGGCTGCTGGGAGAGGACGGCCTTGAACGCGTGCGCGCCACCCTGGTGCTGGTGCTGATGGACTTGAAGGCGATGCGCGCCACCCGGATCGGCGAACCCATGCGCGAACGCATGGCGCACTACCTGGTCCCGCAACAGAACTGATCAACAAGAGGTACACATCCATGGAATTCCTGCAACCAGAAGGCTGGACCAAGCCACGCGGCTACGCCAACGGCATCGCCGCGTCGGGCCGCATGGTGTTCGTCAGCGGCATGATCGGCTGGGATGCCGACGGCGTCTTCCACACCGACGATTTCGCCGGCCAGGTGCGCCAGGCCCTGGCCAACATCGTCGCGGTACTGGCCGAAGGCGGCGCCAGACCGGAGCACATCGTGCGCATGACCTGGTATGTGCTCGACAAAAAAGAATACGTCGCCGCCTATCCGGAGATCGGCGTCGCTTACCGCGAACTGATCGGGCGGCATTTTCCGACCATGAGCGCGGTGCAGGTGGCCGGGCTGGTCGAGGACCGGGCACGGGTGGAGATCGAGGTGACCGCGGTCGTGCCCGAATAGGCTGGTTGCGACGGCCGCACGCCGCGTTCAGTCCTGGTGCGGCGGCGCCCCCGCCAGCGCCGCCTCCGGCTCCCGGTAATTGTCCTTGAGCCGCACATAATGCTCGGCCAGGTAGCGGATATGGGCCAGCTCTTCCGGGGTCAAGGCCCGTACCTGCTGTGCAGGCCGCCCCACATACAAGTAACCGCTCGCGAGTACCTTGCCCGGCGGAACCAGGCTGCCGGCCCCGACCATGACCTGGGCGCCGATACTGACGTCGTCCATCAGGATCGTGCCCATGCCGATCAGGCATTCGTTGCCGATGGTGCAGCCGTGCATGATCACCGCGTGGCCGATGGTCACGTAGTCGCCGATGACGAGCGGCGTGCCTTGCGGATTGCGCTCGTTGCGGTGCGAGACGTGGCCCATCGTGAAATCCTGGATGTTCGTGCAGCGCCCGACATGAATGTGGTTCACGTCGCCCCGCAGCACGGCATTGCACCAGACTGAACTGTCGTCGCCGATGCGCACGTCGCCGATGACTTGCGCCGACTCGTGCAGGTAGGCGCGCGGGCCAATCGTGGGTTCGAAACCGAGATAGCTGGTGATGGACATGTGCATACTCCGGTGAGAAGTTGCGAAGGGGCGCGCGGTCAGGCCACGACGGTGCCGGCGCCGTGTAGCCATTCTACGCAATTTTGCAGGGACCCGGAAAAGCGGAGAAATGCGGGCCGCTTGCGTGCCCAGGCCGTAGAATACGCGGCGGCGGCGGCGCGCTTTCCCGGCCGCCGTCCTTGTCCACAACAACGAATACCCACCATGACAACAGCAAGCACCGCACGCCTGGCCCTGGCCCTGGCCTTCTGCGCGGCCGTGAGAGCGCCGGCCCTGGCCCAGAACGCCGAGCGCCAGCTGCAGGGCGTGACGCGCAACCAGGATACCCTCGACATCGCCACCAGCGACGGTCACTACCTGATCAAGCCCTACTCGAACGCGATCGTCGAAACTACCTTCATCCCCAACGGCGAACGCGTCGACCCGGTCTCGCACGCGGTCGTCATGACGCCGCTGCCGGTGCAGGCCAGCCTGGAGGACGACGGCGCGCGCATCACCTTCGCCACTGCGGGCATCGCCGTCACGATCGACAAGCGCCCGTTCCGCATCGCCTACACCTACAAGGGCAAGCCCTTGATCGCCGAGAAGCGGGGCTATGCCCACGGCGGGGCGCTGGAAACGATCGAGTTTGCGCTGGCCGACGGCGAGGCGCTGTACGGCGCCGGCGCGCGCGCGGTCGGCATGGACCGGCGCGGCCACCGTTTCGAGCTCTACAACAAGGCCCATTACGGCTATGGCGAGCGCTCCGAACTGCTGAACTTCACGATCCCGGTTGCGCTGTCGTCGAAAAAATACGCGATCCACTTCGACAATCCGCAGACCGGCTGGCTCGATTTCGACAGCCGCAAGGACGGCACCTTGCGCTATGAAGTGCGCGGCGGACGCAAGACCTACCAGGTGGTCGCGGGCGAGACCTGGGACGAGGTGATGGCCGGGTATACCGGCCTGACCGGCCGCCAGCCGCTGCCGCCGCGCTGGGCCTTCGGTAATTTCGCGAGCCGCTTCGGCTACCGCAGCGAGCGCGAAACGCGCGCCGTGGTCGACAAGTTCGCGGCCGAGAAAATCCCGCTCGACGCCGTCGTGCTCGACCTGTACTGGTTCGGCAAAGAGGTAAAGGGCACGATGGGGAACCTCGCCTGGGACCGCGACAGCTTCCCGCACGCCGAGCAGATGATGGCCGATTTCAAGCAGCGGGGCGTCAAGACCATCGTCATCAGCGAGCCCTTCGTCCTGACCACCTCCACCCGCTGGCAGGAAGCGCTCGAGCGCAAAGTGCTCGCCACCGACCGGGACGGCAAACCCTTCACCTACGATTTCTACTTCGGGAACACCGGCCTGGTCGACCTGTACAAGCCGGAAGGGCGTGAGTGGCTGTGGGACATCTACAAGAACCTGAAGCGAGGCGGCGTCACCGGCTGGTGGGGCGACCTGGGCGAACCGGAAGTCCATCCGGCCGCGCTGCGGCACGCCAACGGCCCGGCCGACGCGGTCCACAATATCTATGGCCACGACTGGGCGCGCCTGATCGCCGAAGGCTATCGCAAGGAATTCCCGAACGAGCGGCCCTTCATCCTGATGCGCGCCGGTTACTCGGGGTCGCAGCGCTTCGGCATGATCCCCTGGTCGGGCGACGTCAGCCGCAGCTGGGGCGGCCTGAAGTCGCAGATGGAGATTTCGCTCCAGATGGGCATGCAGGGCCTGGCCTACATGCATTCGGACCTGGGCGGTTTCGCCGGTGCGGTGCTGGACGACGAACTGTATGTGCGCTGGCTGCAGTACGGCGTGTTCCAGCCGGTGTTCCGTCCGCACGCGCAAGAAGAAGTGGCGCCCGAACCGGTCTTTCGCTCGGAGCGCGCCAAGGTGCTGGCGCGCCAGGCGGTGTGGCTGCGCTACGCGATGCTGCCGTATAACTACACGCTCGCCTTCGACAACAGCCAGACCGGGATGCCGCTGATGCGGCCCCTGATGTTCGTCGAACGCGACCCCGAGCGCGCCACCGACCGCGCCAGCACCTATCTGTGGGGCCCGGACTTCCTGGTCTCGCCGGTGGTCGAGCCGGGCGCCACGCGCCAGGAAGTCTACTTCCCGAACAGCGGCAGCATCTGGTTCGACTTCAACACCGACGCCGCGCACCGCGGCGGCCTGCTCGAAGTGGTGAAGCCGGAGGAAGCCCATATCCCGGTCTTCGTGCGCGCCGGCGCCTTCGTGCCGATGGCGAAAGTGGTGCAGACCACGCGCGACTACACGGGCCGCCAGATCGACCTGCATTACTATCACGACGCCTCGGTGTCATCCTCGAGCGGCAAGCTGTATGAGGACGACGGCGAAACGGCCGGCGCCTACGAACAGGGCAAGTACGAGATCGTGCGCTTCGCCAGCAAGTACGCCGGCGCCAGGCTGGAAATCGGCCTGGCGACCGAGACCGGCAAGGCCCAGGCCAGTGCCCTGCGCGGCTTCAGCGTCAAGGTCCACAATGTGCAGGCCCGCCCGCGTGCGGTCACGCTCGACGGGCGTGCCGTGGCCAGCAGCTGGAATGCGAAGCACAAGCTGCTCGATATCGCGCTGCCGGCGCGCAGGCAGTTGCAGGCCAGGGTGCTGATCCTGATGTAACCGATATGCGGGATCGGCGTGCCCACTCCGGTCCCCGCTCACCCTTCCTTGTTCACCGTCCCGATCGTATACCCCCAGCCCTTCAGGGTGCGCTTGGCCGCATTCCCCGGCAGCGTATAGCGCTGCGCCACCTCGCTGAGGTTGACCGCCACCGCCACCGCATTGCCCTCTTTTTCGCGTCGGAAGGCGAACACCTTGTCGTTACCCGTCTCCAGCACCCGCAGCGGCGCGCCGTACTGCCCATTCCACAGCGCGCGGTTGTCGTGCTTGAGCTTGAGGAGGCCGGCATAGAAGGGCGCGTACGCGTAGTTGTTCCAGTCGATCGGATCCTTTTCGAAGAATTCCAGGCGCTTGCCCAGGCCCGCTTCCTGGCCGCCGTAAATCAGCGGCATGCCCGGCAGGGTCGCCGCCAGCACCGCCATGGCCTTGAAGGCCGGCCCGTAGTTCTCGGTGTCGCTGCCGTGCCAGGAATTCTCGTCGTGGTTGCTGGTAAAGCGCATGCGGTAGGCATGCGCCGGGTAGGCCACCGGCGGCTGGGCGAAGAAGCTGCGCAGGGCGCGCGCATCCTGCTTGCCCTTGGCGATGTCCTTGAACAGCCCCAGCGTGTCCCAGCCATAGGTCATGTCGAAGGCGCCGTGCAGTTCCGGCTGCGCCGCCTCGGCCAGCATGAACACGGGCTTGATCTTGTCCAGTTCGACGCGGGTGCGTTCCCAGAAGGCGGTCGGCACCTTGGCCGCGACGTCGGCACGGAAGCCGTCGATGCCGGTCTCGCGCACCCAGAAGGCCATCGCCTCGCCCATGCCCTGCCACAGGCCGGGCTGCTTCCAGTCCAGGCCCGTCACATCGGTCCAGTACTCCGGCTCGGCGCCATCGAGATAGGTGACCGGATAGATCTCGCCTTTCTCGTTCTTCAGGTACCAATCCTTGTGCTCGACCGTCCACGGGTTGTCGAAGGCCGTGTGGTTGGCCACCCAGTCGAGGATCACGTGCATGCCCAGCGCATGCGCCCGGTCGACCAGGCGCTTGAAGTCGTCCATGGTCCCGAACTCGGGATTGACCGCCGTGTAGTCGCGCACTGCGTAGTAGCTGCCGAGCGTGCCCTTGCGATGTTGCTTGCCGATCGGCTGCACCGGCATCAGCCACAGGATGTCGACCCCCATCTTGCGCAGGCGCGGCAGGTGGGCGGCGAAGGCGTCGAACGTGCCTTCCCTGGTGTACTGCCGGATGTTGACTTCGTAGATGTTGGCGCTGCGCGACCAGGCCACGTGGTCGGCCGCGGCGGCTGGGCTCTGCTGGGCGCCGGCGGGCAGTGCGCTCAGTGCCGCGCACAAGGCCAAGCCGAGCAGGGAAAGGCAAGGGACGCGCTGTCGCATGAAAATCCTCGTGGTCGTGTTCGTGGTCGGACAAAATACTATCCTGAATCGCGATGGATGTTGAACAAGATTGCCGATCCCCGGAGAGGCGCGAATGCAACAAAGCGCTGCAATCGCCATCTGGCCGTCTCCCTTGCCCGTCCGGCCATGCTATGATCCGGCCCCGCGAGATGCAGCGCCTGCAGTGCTGACAGCGCGCCATCGAGCCGTCCCACCCTTTTTTCGTGCCCCGTATCCTTTAATTCAGTGTCCTCGCTTGCGCTTCGCCGTCGCCTGCGTCATTGATCGCGCCTTCCACCAGATCACCGATTTCTTGCCAGCCGTGCCGCTTCCGGACAGCCAGACGCTGTCGGGCGTGCACGTCTGTACCCCACTACCATGACCAATTCCTCCGCAATGCACCAAGGCCCGACCGGCCCGACTTCCAGCTCGTCCCAGGGCGCACCGCTGTCGCGCGGCCAGCGCGCCATGTGGTTCCTCTGGAACCTCAATCCCGGCGGCGCGGAATACGGCTTGCCGATGGCCTGGACCATCAAGGCCGCGCTCGACGTCGGCGCCTTGCGCGGTGCCTTGCAGGACCTGGTCGATCGCCATCCGGTGCTGCGCACGACCTATGCGGCGCCGGCGGGCGAGCCGGTGCAGGTGATCCATGCGCAGGCGCCGGTCGCCTTCGCCGGCGTCGACGCCTGCGGCTGGGATGCGCGCCAGCTGCACGAGCGCCTGACCCTGGAAGCCGAAGCGCCGTTCGACCTGGAACACGGCCCCGTGTTTCGCACCCAGCTGTTTTCGCGCGGCGAAAACGAGCACGTGCTGCTCCTGAACAGCCACCACATCGCGGGCGACACCTGGTCGCTGATCGTCATGATGGAAGAACTGGGCGCCTTGTACCAGGCCCGCCTGGCCGGCCGGGATGCCGCGCTGGCGCCCGTCAGCCTGCCGTTTACCGCCTATGTCGACTGGCAGCAGCAGCTGCTCGACTCGCCGCGCGGCGAGGCGCACTGGGCCTACTGGCGCGACCAGCTGGCCAGCCCGCCCACCCTTGGCCTGGCGACCGACCGCCCGCGCGCGCCGGTCCAGCGCCACCGCGGCGCCGGCCAGCCGTTCACGCTCGACGCCGCGCTGACGGCCCAGGTGCGCCTGCTGGCGCGCCAGGAAGGCGTCACCTTCTACACGGTGCTGCTGGCCGCCTTCTACGTCCTGTTGTACCGCTACACCGGACAGGACGACCTGGTGGTCGGTTCGCCCCGTTTCGGGCGCCCGCCGCAAGGCTTCGAGCGCACCGTCGGATATTTCGCCAGTCCCTGCGCCTTGCGCGCCCAGGTCGATGGCGAAGCGGACTTCGCGTCCTTCCTGCGCCAGGTGCGCGAAGTGCTGGTCGGCTCCAAGGCGCACCAGGACTTCCCGTTCCCGCTGATCGTCGAGCGCCTGGCCTTGCCGCGCGATCCGAGCCGCGGCCCGGTGTTCCAGGTCGCCTTCACCTATCAAAAGGCGCAGCTGCCGCACATGCAGGGCGTGGCGGCGGCGCGCATGGGCTTCGGCGGCGCCGCGCTGGACTTGTCGGGACTGCCGCTGGAGTCCTATCCACTGGAGCAGCGCAGCGTGAAATTCGATCTCGACCTGGTGGTCGAGGAAGTCGACGGCCGCCTGCGCGCCGTGTGCTGGTATAACACCGATCTCTGGAACGCCGACAGCATCGGCTACCTGGTCGGCCATTACCAGGCCTTGTTGCAGGGCGCCGTCCGCGACCCCGCGCTGGCGCTGAACCGCCTGCCCATGCTGAGCGCGCCCGAGCAGGCGGCGCTGGCCGCCTGGAACGACACCGGAGCCGATTTCCCGCAAGCCTGCGCCCATCGCCAGTTCGAACGCCATGCCGCGCGCGCCCCCCAGGCTTGCGCGCTGCGCTTCGACGGCGGTCAGTTCAGTTACGATGAATTGAACCGGCGCGCCAACCGGCTGGCGCGCTACCTGCGCAGGCTGGGCTTGCAGCCGGGGCAGGTGGCCGGCCTCTCGATCGAGCGCGGCCGGCCCGAGCTGGTGATCGGCGTGCTGGCCATCATGAAGGCGGGCGGCGCCTACCTGCCGCTCGATCCCGACTATCCGCACGAGCGCCTGGCCTACATGCTGGACGACGCCGGGGTCCAGTTGCTGCTGACCCACGCGCCTGCCGCCGGGCGCCTGCCGGCAAGCGCCGCGCAGCAGGTGCTGCTCGACGCCGACTGGGAGAAAGTCGCCCAGGAAGCCGACACCGACCTGGAACACGGTCCGGGTGCCCAAGACCTGGCCTATGTCATCTATACCTCCGGTTCGACCGGACGCCCGAAAGGCGTGCAGCTCGAACACCTGGGGCTGGCCAACCTGGCGCACCTGATGCCCAGGGCCTTCGGGGTCGAACCGGCCAGCCGGGTGCTGCTGTTCGCCTCGTCGAGCTTCGACGCCTCGGTCGCCGAGATCTTCACCGCGCTGTGCGCCGGCGCCTGCCTGTGCCTGGCGCCGAAGATGGCCCTGATCCCGGGCTCGGCCCTGGTCGACACGCTGCGCCGCCACGCCATCACGGTGCTGACCGTGCCGCCTTCGGTGCTGGCACTGCTGCGCCCGGACGACTTGCCGGCGCTGCGCACCGTCGTCACCGCCGGCGAGGCCTGCAGCCTGGAGCTGGCGCGGCGCTGGTCCGGGCGGGTGCGCATGTTCAACGCCTACGGCCCGACCGAAGCGACCGTCTGCGCGACGATGTCGCTGCTGCGCCCCGACCTGGAGCGGATCAGCATCGGCGGCGCCAACCCGAACATGCGCGTGCACGTGCTCGACGCGCGCCTGCAGCCGGCGCCGGTCGGCGTGCCCGGCGAACTGCATATTGCCGGTACCGGTCTTGCGCGCGGCTACCTCGGCCGCCCCGACCTGACGGCCGAGCGTTTCATTGCCGGCCCCGGCGGCGAGCGCATGTACAAGACCGGCGACATGGTGCGCTACCTGCCCGACGGCAGCCTCGAATTCCTCGGGCGTCTCGATCACCAGGTCAAGATCCGCGGCTTTCGCATCGAGCTGGGCGAAGTCGACGCCGTCATCGCCAGCCATCCCGGCGTGCGCGAAACCCTGACCCTGGCGCGCAAGGACGGCGCCGGCATCGACTCGATCGCCGCCTACGCCATCGCCCACGCGGGCGCCGGCGTGAGCGTGGCCGACCTGCGCGCTTACGCCCAGGGCCGGCTGCCCGACTTCATGGTGCCGGCGCACCTGGTGCTGCTGGACGCCTGGCCGATCACGCCGAACGGCAAGATCGACCGCAACGCCTTGCCGGCGCCCAGCGCCGCGCGCGCCGACGCGGCCGAAGCCGCCTCGGCCCAGGTGCCGCGCAACGACCTGGAACGCCGTATCGCTGCGATCTGGTGCGAGGTGCTGGCACTGGCGGCGGTCGGCATCGACGACAGCTTCTTCGATGTCGGCGGGCACTCGCTGAACCTGGTCGAAGTCGAAGTCGGACTCGAACGCGATCTCGGCTTGACCGTGCCGACCATGGACCTGTTCCGCTTCCCGACCATCCGCGCGCTCGCCGCCCACCTGCACGGCGTGCCCGCCGCGCAGGCGCACGGCGCGGCGTCGACCCCGGCGCCGGCCGATGCCGGCACCGAGATCGCCATCGTCGGCATGGCCGGGCGCTTTCCCGGCGCCGACGATGTCGACACCTTCTGGCGCAACCTGTGCGACGGGGTCGAGTCGATCCGCGACCTGAGCGAGCAGGAGCTGATGGACGCCGGCGTCGGCGCCGCCGCGCTGGCCGAGTCGCGCTACGTGCGGCGCAAGGGCGTGCTGAACGACGCCGCGCGTTTCGACGCGCCGTTCTTCGGCTACCCGCCGCGCGAAGCCTTGCTGATGGATCCGCAACAGCGCCTGTTCCTCGAAGTGGGCTGGCAGGCGCTCGAACACGCCGGCTACGACAGCGGGCGCTTCAGCGGCCGCATCGGCGTGGTCGGCGGGACCGGGCGCGCCGCCTACCTGCTGCATTTCCTCGACACCCATCCGGAGTCGGCGGCGGAGCTGTTCCAGACCACGATCCTGAACGAGAAGGATTTCCTGGCCACGCGCCTGGCCTATAAACTGAACCTGCGCGGCCCGGCGCTGACCGTGCAGACCGCATGTTCGACCTCGCTGGTGGCGGTGCACATCGCCTGCCAGCAGCTGCTGCAGCGCGACTGCGACCTGGCGCTGGCCGGCGGGGTGGCGATCGAAGTGCCGCATGGCGCCGGCTACCTGTACCAGGAAGGCCATATCCTGTCGCCGGACGGCCATTGCCGCGCCTTCGACCTCGACGCCGGCGGCACCGTGCGCGGCAGCGGCGGCGCGGTGGTGGTGCTCAAGCGCCTGGCCGACGCCGTGCGCGACGGCGACACCGTCTGGGCCGTGATCAAGGGCTCGGCCATCAACAACGACGGCGCCGCCAAGGTCGGCTACACCGCGCCGAGCGTGGACGGGCAGGCCGAGGTGATCGAGCAGGCCTTGCAGCGCGCCGGCGTCGACCCGCGCAGCATCGGCCTGGTCGAGGCGCACGGCACCGCGACCCCGCTGGGCGACCCGATCGAAGTGGCGGCGCTGACGCTGGCGTATCGCAAATACACGCGCGAGCGCGGCTACTGCCTGCTGGGCGCGGTCAAGACGAATGTCGGCCACCTGGATGCGGCTGCCGGCGTGACTGGCCTGATCAAGGCGGCGCTGGCGCTGCATCACGGCGTGGTCCCGGCCACCCTGCATTACCGTTCGGTCAATCCGAAACTCGATCTCGCGAACAGTCCGTTCCGGGTGAACGCGGTGCGGGCGCCGTGGCCGCTGCTCGACACGCCGCGCCGCGCCGCGGTGAGCTCGTTCGGCATCGGCGGCACCAACGCCCACATGGTGCTGGAACAGGCGCCGCCGCGCGTTGAGCGCGAGATCGAGGCAGGCGCACAGCTGCTGGTGCTGTCGGCGCGCTCGGCCAGCGCGCTGGACGCCATGCGCGCCAACCTGGCCGGGCACCTGCTGGCCGGGCCCGAGGCCAGCCTGGCCGACATCGCCCACACCCTGCAACTGGGCCGCGCCCAGCTGCCGCACCGCCTGAGCGTGGCCGCGGCCAGCGTGGCCGAGGCCGCCACCGCGCTGGCCGCGGCGCCGGCCGCGCCGGCGTCGGCCAACGGCCGCGTGACCTTCCTGTTCCCCGGCCAGGGCCTGCAAAAGGTCGGCATGGGACGCGGCCTGTACCAGGCCGTGCCGGCGTTTCGCGACTGCATCGACGCCTGCGCGGCGATGCTGCAAGCGCCGCTCGGGTGCGACCTGCGCGACTTGCTTTATCCCGGCCACGGCCAGGAAGAGGAGGCCGCGCGCAAGCTGGCCGACACCGCGATCACGCAGCCGGCGATGTTCGTCGTCGAATACGCGCTGGCGCGCCAGCTGATGGACTGGGGCGTGCAGCCGGACGCCATGATGGGCCACAGCCTGGGCGAATACGTGGCGGCCTGCCTGGCCGGCGTCATGTCGCTGCCGGACGCGCTGGCCCTGGTCTGCGCGCGCGGCCAGTTGATCGCCGAACTGCCGGGCGGCGCGATGGTGGCGGTGGAGGCGACGCCGGAACGGCTGGCAGCCTTCATCGGCGCTGGCATCGACCTGGCGGTGATCAACGGCCCGCAAGCCTGCGTGCTGGCCGGCAGCCATGCGGCGGTCGATGCCTTGCTGCCGGCGCTCTCGCAGGCCGGCCTGCGCCACAAGCTGGTGCCGACCTCGCATGCCTTCCATTCGGCGATGCTCGAGCCGGCGCTGGCGCGCTTCCGTGCCCGCGTGGCCGAAGTGGCGCTGCATGCGCCGGTCATCCCCTACATCACCAACGTCACCGGCAACTGGGTGAGCGCGGCCCAGGCGACCGACCCCGATCACTGGGTCAGCCACATGCGCGGCACCGTGCGCTTCGCGCAGGGTCTCGCGCTGCTGCTCGACACGGCCGGCGGCGTGTATCTCGAAGTCGGCCCGGGCCAGGGGTTCAGCAACATCCTCAAGCGCCATCCGCGCAAGGACATGCTGGCCCTGGCCCTGCCTTGCCTGGGTCATGCGACCCAAGCCTGCGACCACGCCGCGGCGCTGGCGGCGCTCGGCCAGCTGTGGGCCGCGCATGCGGCCGTGCCGGCCTGGGGGCAGCTGCACGCGGGCCAGGCACGGCGCCGCGTCCCCTTGCCGCTGTATCCGTTCGACCGTCACCGCTACTGGCCGCAATCGAAGTCGGCGCCGGCGCGCGCGGGCGGGCCGGTCCAGATGCGCGACGTGCGCCAGCCCGGCGCCGCGCGCGACCGGCGCGCGCCCCCGGTGCAGGCGGTCTTGCTGGAAGACGAGATCGAGCGCCAGGTCGGCCGTGTCTTCGCCGACGTCCTCGGCATCGACGCCGCGGGCGCGGGCGACAATTTCTTCGACCTGGGCGGCAGCTCGCTGTCGGCGCTCAGTGTCCTGATCAGCCTGGAGCAGGTCGTCGGACGCGAACTGCCGAACGCCATCCTGATCGAGAACCCGACCGTCAGCGCTCTGGCGCGCGCGCTGCGCTCGGGCGGCGCGAGTCAGGCGTCGCGCCTGATCGGCCTGCGCGCCGGCGGCGGCGCGACCCCGATCTTCTGCATCCACCCCTACGGCGGACACACCACCGGCTACATCGACCTGGTGCGCCACCTGGGCGCGGACCAGCCGGTGTTCGGCATCCAGGCGCGTGGACTGCAAGGGGAGGCGCAGCCGCTGCGCAGCATCGAGGCGATGGCGTCTGACTACATCGACCTGATCAAGGCGCGCCAGCCGGCCGGTCCGTATCGCCTGGCCGGTCACTCGATGGGCGGCTGCATCGCCTTCGAGATGGCGCAGCAGCTGACCCGCGCCGGCGAGCAGGTAGCATTATTGGCCTTGTTCGATTCGCGTGCCCGCAACGCCAGCGCGCAGCCGCTCTACCGCAACAGCGCCTACGGCCGCATGGCCGGCAAGGACTGGCTGAGCGACGAGGCGGTCATGCTCGGCATCCTGTTCCCGCGCCTGGAGATAGACTGGGAGTCGCTGCGCGCCGCGCCCCTGGCGCAGCACTGGCTGCTGGCGAAGGAGGCGATCGTGCGCCAGGGCCTGCTGCCGGCCGGGACCGAGCAGTCCCAGGTCGAGCAGCTGCTGGCGGTGACGCGCGCCAATGACGAAGCGCTGCGCACCTACCAGCCGCAGGCCTACGACGGCGACGTGCTGCTGTTCTGCGGCAGCGAGGGCTTCGCGCCGCAGTTCGGCGAGCCGGACCTGGGTTGGGGCGAGCTGGTAAGCGGTGCGCTGGACATGATGACGGTGCCCGGCACCCACCACACCATCATGACCGGCACCAGCGCGCAGGCGATGGCGCAGCGTATGCTGGGCAGTTAGCGCCTGGCCGGGGCCGGCGTCAGGCCGCCACGATCACCCGGCGCCGCACCTGCGGCGCCGTGGCCCCGATGTGAAACGCCAGCCTGCGCTCGCGCAGCGCCATGTCGGCTTCCGAGATCCGGTTAAAGCGCCGCAAGTGTCCGGTCCAGGATTCGTCGACGATCTGTTCGATATACAGTCCGGGCTCGTTGACGTCCTGCAGCAGCTCCCAGCCGAGGGCGCCCAGGGCCAGGCGGCTGCGGCGGGTCTCCTGCATCAGCGCGACGAAGGCCTCGGCCCGCGCCGGGTCGATCAGGTACTCGATGCAGACCACGATGCGCCCGCGCTCCGGCGCGATGGCCGCGAGCGGGGCGCCGGCGGGCGCCGCCGGGCTCAGGTCCTCGACCTGGCCGGCGTCGCGCACCAGGCGCAGCACGATGAACATCGCCAGCGCGCCGCTGGCGGCGGCGACCGTCAGGCTGTGCTGGACACTGTCGCGGCTGGCCCACTGGCCCCAGGCCGCGGCGCCGGCCGCGCTGGCACCCATCAAGGCCATCTGGTAGATCGCCATGCCACGCGCGCGGACCCAGTCGGGCAGCGCCATCTGGATCGATACGCTGAGCGAATTGGCGGTCGTCATCCATGCCACGCCGGAAAACGCCATGGCCGCCATGCTGAGCGCCAGGTTGCCGCTCAAGGCAACCGTGAGCGTCATTGCCGCATGCACCAGCGCGCCATACCAGACCAGGGTGTCGCGGCTCATGGCGGCGCGCAGGCGCGGCAGCAGCAGCACCGCCGTCACCGCGCCGCCGCCCATGCAGGCCAGCAGGATGGTGAAGGTGGCCGCGCCGTCGTTCGTGCCCCCGCCGAGGTCGTGCGCGACCAGGGGCAGCAGGGCCAGCAAGGCGGTCGAATGGAAGAAGAATACGGCAATGCGGGCCAGGACCGCCTTGACCCGTGGCGACTGGCGCACGAAGCCGACGCCGACGCGGATCGCGCTGCGCAGCGGTTCGCGTCCCAGCGGATCGGGAACGTGGACGCGGCGCCAGCGCATGATGACCAGGGCCGTGGCGACCGAGAGCAGCGCATTGAACGCGAACACATACACGGTCCCGATGGCGGCGATGACGGCGCCGGCGATCAGCGGACCGGCGATGCGCGAGGCGTTCATCGCGATCCCGTTCAGGCCCATGGCGGCGGGCAGCTGCGCGCGCGGCACCAGTTCCGGCACGATCGCGGAAAACACCGGCCAGCGCATCGCCAGGCCGATGCCGTTGGCGAAGGTCATGGCCAGGAGCAGCGCCGGGCGCATGCCCCCGGCCAGCACCACCGCGCACATGGCGAGCGCCACCCCGGCCACCCAGAACTGGGTGAGGATGAAGTAGCGGCGCCGGTCGACGATATCGGCCAGCGCCCCGCTGGGCAGGCCGAGCAGGAATACCGGCAGGGTCGACGCGGTCTGGACCAGCGCGATCCAGACCGGTTCGCGCGTCAGGGAGGTCATCATCCAGGCCGCGGCGACGTCGTTCATCCACATGCACAGGTTGGCCGCGAGCCAGGCCCCCCACAGCATGCGAAAGGCGGGATGGAGCAGCGGCGCGAGCGAGGCGGGAAGCGCGGAAGCGGGTGATTCGGTTGGCGGCAGTGGATCGGACGAGGGCATGGGCATGGTGAGATGACGGTGCGTGATCTTACTCCTCCTGGAAGGCATGCTCGCGGTTTCGACGCCGCTACCTCATCCGCCGACCGCGACCGGAGGGCCGATTCCTGGGTCGGTTGTTGGCTGCGAGCAAGACGGCTCGCGAGTCGATTACCAGCTCTCGCAGCGCGTAAGGGAGAAATCCGGCGCAGATATTCGAATTACGCATGGCCATCATTCGATATCGCAATTTGATTTCTATCTGAATCGGCCCATACTGGTTACATAAGCCAACCAGTGAGGACACCATGACCACCCAGACCGCTACCCTGTTCGACAATGCCACCCAGTTCGTGATGAAGCTCTTCGCAAACCGTGCATCGGATGCGGCGCCCGGCGATCTGTGGCAGCTGTATCGCCTGTCGCGCGGCGTCGACTCGCTGCGCCCGGAGGTGAGCCGCAAGCTCGAGCGCATGGCGAGCCGCAACGCCAACTGAGCAAGGCAGCAGACACAAGCCCCGCGCCGAGCGGGGTTTTTTTTGGGCGCTGTTCGCGTGACGTGTTGACACCGGCCGTGGGCCGCGCAACGATCCCCGCCTCCAGGTTCACCGCGTCGTGCCTGATGCCGGTTTGCCGGGCGCAGGCGCGGTCAGGGCCGGGGATTGCGCTCAGTCCTGCATGAAGAAGCGCAGCATCTCGCGGCTGGCGTCGGGGCCGCGCGTATCGGTGTAGCTGCCGCGCAGGGTACCGCCCGACCAGGCGTGGCCGGTGCCGTGGATGGTCCAGTGCTCGGCCACCACGTCGCCGGTCTCGCCGCGGTGGGTATGGCGGGTAAAACTGCGCCCGCTGTCCTCGCCCGTCTCTTCGACGATCGCCATCTTCCCCGATTCGCCGGGCGCTTGCGCCACGTAGCAATCGATGGTCTGCTGCACCACGTCGTCGCTGTTTTTCTGGTGGACGGTGTTGTCCACATCGCCATGAAAGACGATGATCGGGATGCTCGCGAGGGGCACGGTCTGCTTGGCCGAGCGCAGGTCGGCGCCGGTGCGCATGGCCGACAGGGCGCCCATGCCGGTCGTCGCGCTGCGGTGGGCCAGGCCCGAGTGGCAGCCGACCGCCTTGAACAGGTCGGGATAGGTGCGGCCGAGGATGACCGCCATGGCGCCGCCCGAGGACAGGCCGGCGATCGAGACGCGGGATTCGTCGACGGCGTGGTCGGCGATGATCGCCTGGGTCAGGCCCGCGATCAGCGCCGGTTCGCCTTCGTCACGTTCGTGATGGGCTTCGTCGTACCAGTTCCAGCAGCGGTTCCAGCTCACGCTGGTCGCTTGTTCCGGATACAGCACCAGGCATTGCGCGTCTTCGGCCAGCTCGTTCATGCCGGTACCGCGGGCGAAATCGTCGGCATCCTGGCCGCAGCCGTGCAGCATCACCACCAGCGGGCGTGGCAGCGTCGGGTCGCCGCTGGGCACATACAGCTTGTAGTGGAGGGCACGCGAGCCGCTGTCGTAGGTGCCTGCAATGAATCGCCCCTGTTCCGAGGCGGGAGGGCGGGAGAGGTCTGGACTTGCGAGCAAGGCGGTCCATGGGTTGAAGCCGAAAAACGGCCAGTTCGCGCTTGCTTGGTTCATCGTCGTTACCTCTTGGTGGCGGGTCGGAAGTCTCCTTTGTTTTTTCCCCAGTATAGAGAAATGCTGCGATGCAGCATGTCAGCAATTGACGTAAATGCGCGTAGGATAAGCATCCGCGGCGGCCTCGGCGCGGTCCTCGTTGGCAGGGGCACAAGGGCGCGGCGCCCCTACAAAACCTGCTTCACATGCGCGATCCCCAGCTCGTCGTAGATTTCATAGATCACCTCCAGCATGTTGAGCAGTTCCGGCGAGCGGTCCATGTGGCGGGTGCTGAAGATGATCGGCGAGACCGCCTTCAGGTCGTCCAGCGGCCGGTACACGACGTCGGTGCGGATCATGCCTTGCAGGCTTTGCGGGACGATGGCGATGCCCTGGCCGGCGCCGACCAGGCCGATGGCGATCTGCAGTTCGCGCACTTCCTGCACCTGTTGCGGCACCAGGTTGCGCTCCTTGAAGGTGGCCAGCACCTGGTCGGCGAAACTCGGGCGCGGCGCCTTCGGGTAGACCAGCAGCGTCTCCTGCACCAGGTCGGCCAGTTTCAGGGGTCCCTCGGTCGCATCCAGGCGGTGCCCGGCGGGCAGGGCGACGATCAGCGCTTCCTCGCGCAGCACGATGCGGCGAATCGCCGGGTCTTCGCTTTTCAGGCGCCCGAAACCGACATCGATGCGGCCTTCCTTCAAGCTTTGTTGCTGCTCCATCGTCGTCATTTCGTGGAAGCTGATCTCGACCGTCTGGAAGCGGTTGCGAAAGCGGCGCACGATTTCCGGCAGCAGGCCGTACGGCGCTGTTCGGCATGATGTTCGGCGCGATCTCGCTCGGCACCCTGGCCGACCGCATCGGCCGCCGCTGGGCCATCGTCATTTGCCTGGCGCTGTTTTCGGTCTTCACGGCCGCCGCCGGCCTGACCCACGACCCGTATACGTTCAGCGTGATGCGCTTCCTGGCGGGCCTGGGCATCGGCGGCGTGATGCCGAACGTGGTCGCCCAGATGACCGAATACTCGCCGCGCAAGATGCGCGCGACCATGGTCACGCTGATGTTCAGCGGCTACGCGGTGGGCGGCATGCTGGCCGCCATCCTGGGCAAGGGACTGATCGAGCAGCATGGCTGGCAGTCGGTGTTCCTGGCCGCCGGCGTGCCGGTGCTCCTGATTCCCTTCGTGCTCAAATCGATGCCGGAATCGATGCCTTTCCTGGTCAGGCAAGGCCGCTTCGACGAACTCAAGGCCACGCTGCTGCGTCTCGACCCCGGCTACCGCTACCAGGCGGGCGACAGCTACGCGTTGCCCGCGCTCGAGCGCGCCTCGGGCGCACCCGTGGGCAAGCTGTTCCACGAGGGCCGCGCCTTTTCCACCATCATGTTCTGGGTCGCCTTCTTCATGTGCCTGTTCATGGTCTATGCACTGAGCTCCTGGCTGACCAAGCTGATGGCCGGCGCCGGCTACAGCCTCGGTTCGGCATTGACTTTCGTGCTGGTGCTGAACTTCGGCGCCGTGATCCGCTCGACCGGCATCGGCTGGGCCTCGGGCGTGGGCCGCAGCGGCGCCATCCTGGCACCGATCGTGATCGGCACCCTGGTCGGCATGGCGCTGCCGCTGCAGCAGAACTTCCTGGCCATTGCGATTCCCGCGGTCGTGGCGACGCTTGCCGTGTCGCTGATCCGGCACGAGCGCTCGGCCACGGCGGCCGCCGATGCCCAGCCCGAGGCGGCCCGTGTGACCAGGACCGCCTGAGCGCAAGCTTCCAGGCGGGCGGCGCCAGCGGTGTCCTTTCGATTGCGTTCGCTCCCGTGCAGTGCCAGGTCGACGGCAGGGCGCATGGTGCAGGACGCGCCCCGGCCAGCCCAGGGCGCGCCGATACCGGTATGATGGCGCCAACGGTCTTCGCCTGCAGGCGCCGGCTCGGTCGCGCGACGCCGCGCGTCGGTCGTGGACGTCCGCCGGGATGCGGCGGGCAAGACCGCCTTTTCCATGGGAGCCTTGAATGAGTTCGTCACCTGAGCGCCGACCCCTGCGGGTACTGGTCGCCCCCGATTCCTTCAAGGGCAGCCTGACGGCGGCCGCCGTCGCGGCCGCCATCGCCGCCGGCGTACGCGCCGCCATCCCGGGCTGCGTTGTGGTCGAGGCGCCGATCGCCGATGGCGGCGAAGGCTCGGCCAGCGCCATCGCCCAGGGCCTGGCGGGGACCTGGCATCAGGTCGAGGTCATCGATGCGAACGGCCGGCCGGTGGCGCTGCCGTTCGCCGCCTGCGAAAGCCCGGTGCTGGGCGCTTTCGCGGTGTTCGACGTGGCCGGCGTCGTCGGCCTGCCGGACGCCGTCGCGCCGCCGGGACTGCGCAGCACGCGCGGCGTCGGCCAGGCGGTGCGCGCCATCCATGCGCGCGGCTTCACGACCATCGCGCTGGGCCTGGGCGGCTCGGCGACCAACGATGCCGGCGCCGGCATGCTGGCCGAACTGGCCTTCGTCTGCCGCGACGCGGCGGGCGGCGAGATCGATCCGGTGTTCGACAATCTGCCGCAAGTGGCATCGATCGGGCGCCGGCCCGACTGCGCCTGGCTGCGCGACCTGACCTTGATCGGCCTGACCGATGTCACCAGCCCCTTGACTGGCGTCGACGGCGCGAGCATGGTCTTCGGCGGCCAGAAAGGCTTCGCCGACCTGGCGGCGGCGGACGCCGTGCTGGCCGGGTTCGCGGCGCGCTGCGCCGACGTGCTGGGGCAGGACCTGAGCATGGCGCCCGGCAGCGGCGCCGCCGGTGGCCTGGGTTTCGCGGTGGCGCTGCTGGGCGGCAGCCTGCGGCCCGGCGCCCAGTTCGTGCTCGAAGCCCACCGGCTCACGGGCGGCGCGGTCGACTACGACTGGGTCATCACGGGGGAAGGGCGCTCGGACCGGCAAACCCTGCTCGGCAAAGGCCCGGCCGAGGTGGCGCGCCTGGCGCAGGGCGCCGGCATCCCCGTGACCCTGCTGTCGGGCGCGGTCGACCCCGATCCGGAGCTGGAAGCGCTTTTCGATGGCGGCTGTTTTTCGATCCAGCCGGGTCCCGTATCGCTCGAATACGCGATGCGTCACGCCGACGTCCTGCTGCAGCGGGCGGGCCGGCAGGTCGGCGCCTTGTTCAAGGGGGCGCGCGGCCGCTAAGGCGTGCGCGCTCGCCGAAAAACGCACCGGCAAGGTGCGTGATTCGGTGCAAACGCCTGGCACGGTTCTTGATACATAAAAGGTATCGACACTCAGGAATCGGCCCATGGCGAATTTTTTCAACGAGATGACGGCCTTTGCCGGGAGCGAAGACGGCCCGGTGCGCGAACACTATCGCGAATTCGGCGCCTGGCTCGCACGCCAGTCGGACGAGCGCATCGAGCGCAAGCGGGCCGAGGCCGACCTGGCCTTCCGCCGCGTCGGCATCACCTTCGCCGTGTACGGCGACGGCGCCGGCACCGAGCGCCTGATCCCCTTCGATACGATCCCGCGCATCATCCCCGCGCACGAATGGACGGCGCTGCAGGCCGGCCTGATCCAGCGCGTGAAAGCGCTGAACATGTTCGTGCACGACATCTACCACGACCAGAACATCATCAACGCCGGCATCATACCGGCGCGCCAGATCTACCAGAACGCCCAGTACCGGCCGGAGATGCAGGGGATCGATGTGGTGTCGGACATTTATGCCCACATCGCCGGCGTCGACATCGTGCGCGCCGGGGAGGGCGAGTTCTACGTCCTCGAGGACAACCTGCGCGTGCCCTCCGGCGTGTCCTACATGCTGGAAGACCGCAAGATGATGATGCGCCTGTTCCCCGACCTGTTCGCGCGCCACCGCATCGCCCCGGTCGAGCACTATCCCGACATGCTGCTCGAGAACCTGCGCTCGGTGGCGCCGGGCGGCGTCAACGATCCGACGGTCGTCGTCATGACCCCCGGGATGCACAACTCGGCCTATTTCGAACACGCCTTCCTGGCCCAGCAGATGGGCGTGGAGCTGGTCGAAGGCAAGGACTTGTTCGTCAACGCCAACGCCGTCTGGATGCGCACCATCCGCGGTCCGAAGCGGGTCGACGTCATCTACCGCCGCCTCGACGACGACTTCCTCGATCCGCTGGCCTTCCGCTCCGACTCCAGCCTGGGCGTGCCCGGCCTGCTGTCGGTCTACCGCGCCGGTCGGGTGACGCTGGCCAACGCGATCGGCACCGGGGTCGCCGACGACAAGTCGATCTACCCGTTCGTGCCGGACATGATCCGTTTCTACTTGTCGGAGCAACCATTGCTGAACAACGTGCCGACCTGGCAGTGCCGCAAACCCGAGGACCTGGCCTATACGCTGGCCCACCTGCACGAACTGGTGGTCAAGGAAGTGCATGGCGCCGGCGGCTACGGCATGCTGATCGGACCGGCGTCGAGCAAGGCCCAGATCGAGGACTTCCGGCGCCGCCTGGTCGCCAAACCCGACGGCTACATCGCCCAGCCGACGCTGGCCCTGTCGGCCTGCCCGACCTATGTCGAGAACGGCATCGCGCCGCGCCACATCGACCTGCGGCCCTTCGTCTTGTCCGGCAAGACGATCTCGATGGTGCCGGGCGGGCTGACCCGGGTCGCGCTGGAGGAGGGCTCGCTGGTGGTTAATTCGTCGCAGGGCGGCGGCACCAAGGATACCTGGATACTGGAGGAATAAATGCTGAGCCGAACCGCGGACCACCTGTACTGGATGGCGCGCTATACCGAGCGCGCCGAAAACATCGCGCGCATGCTGGACGTCGCGGTGCAGACCTCGATGCTGCCGCAGTCGCAGGCCGACACCGAACAGGCCTGGCGCGCCATGCTCGGCATCTCCGAGCTGCAGCAGGCGTTCGATGCCAGCCATGCCGAGCTGAATGAAACGAATGTGCTGGCCTTCATGGCGATCGATCCCGCCAATCCCTCGTCGATCGTGTCCTGCCTGACGGCGGCGCGCGAGAACGCGCGCGCCGTGCGCGGCGTGCTCACGACCGAACTGTGGGAGACGCTCAACGGCACCTGGCTCGAACTGCCCGCGCGGGTGGCGCCGGACGGCGACCCGAGCGCCTTCTTCGACTGGGTCAAGCACCGCTGTCACCTGGCGCGCGGCGTCGCCCTGGGTACCATGCTGGCCGACGAAGCGATGGTCTTCATCCACCTCGGTACCTTCCTGGAACGCGCCGACAGCACGGCGCGCATCCTCGACGTCAAATACCACGCGGTGAAGGAGAGCGTGACCGCCGAACTGCTGACCCAGCGCGAGTTCTATTACTGGGCGGCGCTGCTGCGCTCCGTGGCCGGCTTCGAAATCTACCGCAAGGTCTACCGCGACACCATCACGCCGGCGCGCGTGGCCGAACTGCTCATGCTGCGCGCCGACATGCCGCGCTCCCTGCTGGCCTGCATGGAGCAGGTGGTGTCGAACCTGAAGGCGGTGCGCAACGACGTATCGAGCGACACCGAACGCCAGGCCGGCAAGATGCAGGCCCAGCTCCAGTTCGCGCGCATCGAAGACATCCTGGAAGCGGGCCTGGACAATACACTGTCCAGGTTCATGCAGGACGTGTACGACCTGGGCAACCGGATCAGCCGCGATTTCCTCGTCCCCCTGGGAGCCTGACATGCAACTCTCGATTCGCCACGAAACGCTGTACCGCTACACCCAGCCCCAGGCCTACAGCATCGAGCAGCTGCACCTGACCCCGCGCGCCGAGGCCCAGCAGCGGGTGCTGTCCTGGCACCTGCGCACGCCGGGCCATTGCGTAGCCTATGTCGACGCCTACGGCAACCTGTCGCACATGCTGACCCTGAACGAGCCGCACGACGCGGTGCGCATCGTGGTCGAAGGCGTGGTCGAGACCACCCGCCTGGTGGAGGGCCGCCTGCTTGGCAAGGACAGCCTGTCGCCGCTGATCTTCACGGTGTCGACGCGCCTGACGGAGCCGACGCCGATGCTGGCCGAGATCGCGGCGCGCTGCCTGCCGGCGGCGCGGGCCGGCACGCGCGCGCTGATGGCGCTGGCTGCGCACGTTTACGGTGCGGTCGCGTATCAAAGCGGTGCGACCGACGTGTTCTCCACCGCGGGCGAGGCGATCACCCTCGGCGCGGGCGTGTGCCAGGACCACGCCCACATCTTCCTGGCCTGCTGCCACGCGCGCGGGATCCCCGCGCGCTACGTGTCGGGCTATATCGACCCCGGTTCGAGCGGCCACGCCGCCAGCCACGCCTGGGTCGACGCCTGGGCCGAGGACGGCGATTTCGCGGGCTGGATCAGCATCGACATCACCCATAACCGGCTCATGACCGAGGCCTACTGCCGCCTGGCGATCGGGCGCGACTACGAGTCGGCCGCCCCGGTGCGCGGGGCGCGCCATGGCGGCGGCTTCGAGACCATGAGCGTCGAAGCGCTGATCGTGCCGGTGTAGAATCGTGGTTTCACTCCATCGAGCAGCGCCATGACTTACTGTGTCGGCATCCGCCTGAACGCCGGGCTGGTCTTCCTGGCCGATACGCGCACCAATGCCGGGGTCGACCAGGTCGGTTCCTGCCGCAAGCTCTCCGTCTTCGAGAATCCGGGCGAGCGCATGCTGGTCCTGATGACGGCCGGGAACCTGTCGATCTCGCAGTCGGTGCGCCAGATCGTCTCCGACCATGTCGGCGCCGACGGCATCTCGATCTGGAACGCGCCCAGCATGCACGTGGCCGCGCGCATCGTCGGCGAGGCCGTGCGCGCGGTGCACAAGCAGGAAGCGGCCAGCCTGGGCGAGTTCGGCATCGATTTCAACATCAGCATCGTGCTGGGCGGCCAGGTCAAGGGCGAGCGCTGCCGCCTGTTCTATATCTACGCGGCCGGCAATTTCATCGAATCGCACGACGAAAACACCTATTTCCAGATCGGCGAAGCGAAATACGGCAAGCCGATCCTGGACCGCGTGGTCACGCCCCATACGTCGCTCGACGACGCCGCCAAGTGCGCCCTGATCTCGATGGATTCGACCTTGCGCTCGAACGTCTCGGTCGGCCTGCCGCTCGACCTGCTGGTCTACCAGGAAGACAGCCTGGCGGTCACGCGTTTCGTCTCGATCGACGAACGCAACCAGTACTTCCACCAGTTGCGCACCAACTGGGGCGCGCAGCTGAAGGCGGTCTTCGAAGGCATCGACGCGCCCATCTGGGACGCCGCGCCGCACCCGGCGGCGCACAGCCAGCCCCAGCGCGCCAGCCTGCCGCCCGGGATTACCGCGGGGGAGGCGCCGGCGCCGCCGCAGTCGCTGGCGGGGCAGGCCGGGACGACATCGCAGCAGTAGCGCAGGTCGTGGCGCGCACGACCCGCGCGCGAGCTCATTCGGGATGGGTGTCGAACACCTGCTTCACCAGGCGCCGCAGCCAGGTATTGGCCGCGTCATGCTGGAAGCGCGGGTGCCAGTGCTGGCGGATCGCGAACGGCGGCACCTCGACCGGGGTGGCCAGCACCCTGACGCTGTTATGGCCGGCAAAGCGCGTGGCCAGCTCGCGCGGGACGGTGGCGATCAGCTCCGGGTTCTGCTCGATGATCATCGGCAGCGTCAGGAAGTGCGGCGTCGTCAGGTAGACCCGGCGCGGTCCGACCAGCTGGTCGACGATGCCGTCGTAGGCATCCTCGCGCCGGCCCGAGAGCGACACCACGATGTGCTCGAGCGCCAGGTAGTGCTCGCGCGAGAGACGCTCGCCGATCGCGCGATTGCTGCGGTTGACGATGGTGACGAAGCTGCGCGTAAACAGCTGTTGCTGGAACAGGCCTTGCGGCATCGAGTGCAGGGACCCGAGCGCGAGGTCGGCTTCGCCGCTTTCCAGTGCGTGTTCGATCTGCTGGATCGGCAGTTGCAGGGTGCGCAGGGTGGACAAGGGCGCTTGCGCGCGCAGACGTTCGATCAGGCGCGGCAGGAAAATCAGCTCGCCCATGTCGGTCAGGCACAGGCTGAAGACGCGCCGGCTGGTGGCCGCATCGAAGCTTTCATGCACCAGCAGCTCGCCGCGCACGGTGCCCATCACCGCCAGCACCGGCGCCTGCAAGGCCAGCGCGCGCGGCGTCGGCTGCATGCCGCTGCCGGTTTTCAGGAACAGCTGGTCGCCGAAGAACAGGCGCAGGCGCTTCAATGCATGGCTGACCGCGCTCTGCGACATGCCCAGTTCGTCCGCGGCGCGGCTGACGTTGCGCACCCGGATCAGGGCGTCGAAGACCGGCAGCAGGTTGAGGTCAAGCTGTCCGTTATGCATGTCGTTCATAGTCTCAATCGATATGGCCTGATTTACAGATAATAAGGAAAGTCGTATCGTCTGGCGAGGGATAACACGAGGAGACAGGCACCATGAACGAGAAAAAATTCGCATCGCAGGCCGACCTGGAAGAAAAGAAGACCAGCTTCATCAAACTGTCCGACAACGCCTATGCCTACACGGCCGAAGGCGACCCGAATTCCGGCGTCATCATCGGCGACGACAGCGTGATGGTGATCGACACCACCGCGACCCCGGTGATGGCCCAGGCCCTGATCCGGCATATCCGCAGCGTCACCGACCTGCCGATCAAATACGTGGTGCTGTCGCACTACCACGCGGTGCGCGTGCTGGGCGCCTCGGCCTATGCCGCCGAAGGCGCCGAGCAGGTGATCGCCTCGCGCGGCACGTACGAGTTGATCGTCGAGCGCGGCGCCCAGGACATGCAGTCCGAAATCGAACGCTTCCCGCGCCTGTTCGCCGGCGTCGAATCGGTGCCGGGCCTGACCTGGCCGACCATGGTCTTCGAGCGCGAGATGACCGTCTTCATGGGCAAGCTCGAGGTGCGCCTGGCCCACATCGGCATGGGCCACACCAAGGGCGACACCATCGCCTGGATCCCGTCGCAGAAGATCTGCTTCTCGGGCGACCTGGTCGAATATGGCGCGGCCGCCTACACCGGCGACGCCCAGCTCGAAGAATGGCCCGATACGCTGGAGGCCCTGCGCGCGCTCGGCGCCGACAAGCTGGTGCCGGGTCGCGGCCCGGCCCTGGTCACGCCCGAGCAGGTGAACGAGGGGATCGACTACACCAAGGATTTCGTCACCACGCTGCTCGGCAGCGCCAAGGAAGCCATGGCGGCGCGGATGACGCTCAAGGAAGCGATGACCCATGTGCGCGGCAAGATGGACCCGAAGTTCGGCCACGTCTTCATCTACGAGCACTGCCTGCCCTTCGACGTGACCCGCGCCTGCGACGAAGCCCGGGGCATCAAGCACCCGCGCATCTGGACCGCCGAGCGCGACCAGGAAATGTGGCACGCCCTGCAGGACTGAGCGGAGAGCGTCATGGACCTCGACTATCAAGGCCACCGCTTCGACTACGTTCCGGCCGCGGCCCAGGCCGGGCGCCATCCGGTGGTGGTGGTCGGCGCCGGTCCGGTGGGACTGGCCACCGCGATCGACCTGGCGCACAACGGCGTGCCGGTGCTGCTGCTGGACGACGACAACCAGCTCTCGGCCGGCTCGCGCGCGATCTGTTTCTCGAAACGCACGCTCGAGGTATTCGACCGGTTGGGCTGCGGCGAGCGCATGGCGGCCAAGGGCGTGCGCTGGCATGTGGGACGCGTGTTCAAGCGCGAGGAAGAAGTCTACAGCTTCGACCTGCTGCCGGAAACGGGCCACGCGCACCCGGCCTTCGTCAACCTGCAGCAGTACTATGTCGAAGGCTACCTGCACGAGCGCGCCCAGCAACTCGATCGGCTCGAGCTGCGCTGGCGCAGCAAGGTGACGGGGCTGGTCCAGCATGCCGACCGTGTGGTCTTGAGCGTGACCACGCCCGAGGGCGCATACCAGCTCGAGGCGGCCTACGTGGTCGCGGCCGATGGCGGGAAAAGCAGCGTGCGCGCCTTGATGGGCCTGGAAAGCCATGGCCGTAGCTTCCGCGACCGCTTCCTGATCGCGGACGTGGAAATGACGGCCGATTTCCCGGCCGAGCGCTGGTTCTGGTTCGATCCGCCGTTCCACCCCGGCCAGTCGGTGCTGCTGCACCGCCAGCCGGACAATATCTGGCGCATTGACTTCCAGCTCGGCTGGGATGCCGACCCGGTGCAAGAGAAAACGCCCGAGCGCGTCATTCCGCGGATCCAGGCCCTGCTCGGCAAGGAAGCCCGCTTCGAACTCGAATGGGTCAGCGTCTACACCTTTTGCTGCCTGCGCATGGATGCGTTTCGCCACGGGCGCGTGCTGTTCGCCGGCGACGCGGCGCATGGCGTCTCGCCGTTCGGGGCGCGCGGCGCCAACAGCGGCGTGCAGGACGCCGACAACCTGGCCTGGAAGCTGCGCATGGTGCTCAGTGGCGACGCGCCCGAGGCGCTGCTCGATACCTATGCCAGCGAACGCGAACAGGCGGCCGACGAAAACATCCTCAACTCCACCCGGTCCACCGATTTCATCTCGCCGAAAAGCGCGGTCAGCAAGCTGTTTCGCGACGCCGTGCTGCAACTGTCGAAAGACCAGCCCTTCGCCCGCAAGCTGGTCAACAGCGGACGCCTGTCGACCCCGACGACCTACCATGCGTCGCCCCTGAACACGCCGGATGGCGAGCGCTTCGGCGGCTGCGTGGCGCTCGGCGCGCCGGCCGCCGACGCGCCGCTCACGCTGCAAGGCGCAGCCCACTGGCTGCTGCGCCACACCGGCAACCGCTTCAGCGGCATCTATTTCGCCGGCGCCGCCGGGCTGCCCGCGCCGCAGGCGTTTCCCGTACCGACCCTGGCGATCGCGGCCAAGGGGCAGGGCGGCCCGGGCCTGTTCGAAGACAGCGAAGGCTTGTTCGCCGCCCGCTACGATGCCAGCCCCGGCAGCTTCTGGCTGCTGCGCCCCGACCAGCACCTGTGCGCGCGCTGGCGCGCCTTCGATGCGCAGGCCGTGCGCGCGGCGTTGGCGCGCGCAAGCGGCCGGATAGCCGTACCCGCCGCACACCAGATGGAGACCGCATGAGCGCGCGCCTGAATGTCGAACCGAACCTGCCTGATCCGGATGGGTTCTACGAACTGCTGATCGAGACCCACCAGGACCTGGACGAGGAGCACAGCAAGATGCTCAACGCCCAGCTGATCCTGCTGCTGGCGAACCATATCGGCGACCTGGCGGTCTTGCGCGAAGCCTTGGCCATCGCGCGCGCCGGCGTGCGGGCGCCATCAAGCTGAGGGGGCCGACTCGACGAACGCCTTGATCCGGCCGAGCGCCGCTTCCCACTGGTGCCCGCTCGCGTCCAGGGCGCGGCGCGCGGCGTCGATGCGCTCGGGGGCCAGTTCCCGGCAGCGCTCGCGCCCCAGTTTCACGTCGCGCACCAGGCCCGCATCGAGCAGCACGCCCAGGTGCTTGGTCACGCCCTGGCGGCTGATCGCGGTGGCGCTGGTGAGCTGGGCGATCGACAGCAGGCCGCCGGCGCACAGCAGCGTCACCAGCCGCAACCGGATCGGGTCGCCGAGGGCCGCGAAGACCCCGGCCAGGTCCGCGTCCGGCGCCGCCTTGCTAGCCGCCGACATGGCGCGTGATGTTCCCGACCTGTGCGTCCCAGCCCTGGCTGTTCGTGCGCAAGGCCTGCGCGCGGCGCGCAAAGGCAAGCCCGCAGGCCGCTCAGCCCCCGTGCGGCAAACCCATTTGCCGGTTGGCCGGCACGGCGACGTCGATCAGCTTCGGCCTGGGCAGCTTCAGGTCCGCCATCAGGATGCGGAAGTCTTCCCGGCTGCGCCCGGCCAGGCGCGCGTTATGGCGCTTTTCCCAGCCGATGGTCGACACCGACTGGCCATGGTAGTCGTGCGCCGGCCACACGCGCGTCGCGTCGGGCAAAGCGAACAGCTTGCGCGTGACGCTGTCGTACAGGGCGTCGCTTCTGCCGCTCTGGAAGTCGGTGCGTCCGCAGCCGTCGATCAGCAGGGTGTCGCCGGTGAAGACATTGCCGCGCCAGATATAGCTCATGCTGCCTGCCGTGTGGCCGGGCGTGTGCAGGACATGGATCTCTTCGTCCGTGCCGAAGCGCAGGATGTCGCCGTCCTGCAGCTGCAGCTCGGCCGGCGCGATGCCGCAGCCGCTCGGCACCGCTGCCCGGGCGCCGGTCAGTTCGCGCAGCCTGCCGGCCGATGTGACATGGTCGGCGTGGGCATGGGTCTCCAGGATCAGCACCAGCTGCAGGCCGAGGCGCTCCAGGTGGCGCAGGTCGCGCTCCCAGTGATGGTCGACCGGGTCGATGATCGCGGCCTGGTTCGACCCGGGCGCGGCCAGGATGTAGGTGAAGGTCGACGATGCATTGTCGAACAGCTGGATGGGATTCGGGTTCATCGCAGGCTCCAGGGGAAAGGCCAAAAATGCTGTCACGGGAAGGCCACGGCCAGCACCCGCGCGCAGGGCCGGGTCCAGATGAAGCGGCCGCTGTCGCCGTCGCGCCGGCACACGGTATGCGACCTGGCGGGCGTCGCCGCGGCGCCGGCCTGCCGCACGCTTTTCAGCGCGACATACAGCAGCACCAGCGCGAACAGCACGGCCAGCGCGCGGTTGTCGGCCTGGCGCGCGGCCCACAAGCCGAACGGCGCAAGCAGCATGCCGGCGCCGGCCACCAGCAGTGCCGCGCGGTAGCGCACCGTGCCCGCGCGCAGGCCCAGCAGCGCGCCCAGCGCGGCCGCCATCCCGACCGCCATCAAGCCGATCGGACCGGCTCCGGCGACGCTGGTCCCGGCGCCGGACACCAGCAGCGGGACCGCCAGGATGCCGCCACCGGCGCCGGTCAGGGCCAGCACGACGCCGACGATCAGCCCGAGCAGGGCGCTGGTCAACATGGGGACGCCGCCTTCACGCGCGCACGTTCCAGTAGTTCGAACAAGCCCATCCCGGCCAGCATGGCCAGCGTGAAGAGCAGGGGCTTGAAGCCGCCCAGGGCCAGCGAGGCCAGCGCCGGTCCCGGGCAGTAGCCGGCCAGTCCCCAGCCGGCGCCAAACGCGAGCGCGCCCAGCACCAGGCGGCGGTCGATGCCGCTTGCCGTCGGCAGGCGCATGGGCGCGCCCAGCAGCGACGTTCGGCGCCGGCGCGCGAGGCCGAAGGCAAGCGCGCCGACCAGGATCGCGCCGCCCATCACGAAGGCCAGCGACGGGTCCCAGCGCCCGGCCAGGTCGAGAAAGCCGATCACCTTGGCCGGGTCGGTCATGCCCGAGACGATGAGCCCGATCCCGAAGACCAGGCCCGCTACGAGTGCCATCAAGATTTGCATCGCGATTCCTTTCAGGCCAGCGCGTGGCGCACGAGGTAGACGGTGACGAAGCCGGCGCCCATGAAGACGAGCGTGGCCAGTAGCGAACGGGGCGATGCGCGCGAGATCCCGCACACGCCATGGCCGCTGGTGCAGCCGGCGCCGTAGCGGGTGCCGAGCCCGACCAGCAGGCCGGCCGCGACCAGGGTGCCGTTGCCGGCCTCGACCGTTACCTCGGGCAGGGCCGCGAACGCCGCGTACAGCAACGGTGCGCCGACCAGGCCGGCCAGGAAGGCCAGGCGCCAGCCAAGCTCGCCGCGCAACGGACGCAGCAGGCCGCCGAGGATGCCGCTGATGCCGGCGATCCTGCCGTTGAACAGGATCAGCAAGGCCGCGGCCAGGCCGATGATCAAGCCCCCGGCCAGCGCGCTCCAGGGTGTGAACTGGGTCCAGGCGATGCTCATGGCGCGGCTCCCGTGCCCGGCTGGCAGAACTGTTGGTACAGCACGCCCATGATGGCGGCGGCTTCGGGACTGTCGATCTGGTAATAGATCTGCTTGCCGTCGCGGCGGGTGCTGACCAGGCCTTCCTCGCGCAGCACGCCCAGCTGCTGCGACAGGGTCGGCTGCTGGATGCCAAGCTGGGCCGCCAGTCGCTGACGCAGAACTCGCCCTGGGCAAGCTGGCACAGCAGCAGCAGGCGGTCGGGATTGCCCAGCACTTTGAGCATGGCGCAGGCGCGCGCCGCTGCCGTTTGCATCGCTTGCAGGTCGAGTGTCGGTGTGGTGCTCATGCGCTGTCCTTCCATGGTCATTGGTTCTGTCAACAATCTATCGCAAGATAGTATATCGCGCAATATAGTGTCGCGAAACGGATGGTGGTCGAACGAAGGCGGGCCAGCACGGCATCCTGAGCGCGAACGCCGCGGCAGGTGGCGGGTGCCGATCCGGCGGGCGCTTGCCTGGGACAGGCCGCTCACGGTTCCAGCACGTAGCGCCCCGGCGCGCTGGCCAGGCCCGGTCCCGGTTCGGGCGGCGCGATCCAGTCACCGGCCTGGCGCGCCAGCCACGCTTCCCACGCCGGCCACCAGCTTCCCTCCTGTTCCGGCACTTCGCGCTGCCAGCGCTCCGGATCGATATACGGGGCGTCGGCCGGCTGGGTCGCGATCTGGTAGCTGCGCCCGCTGCCGCCGGGCGGCGCCACCACGCCGGCGTTGTGACCGCCGGAAGTGAGCAGGAAGGTCACCTCGGCCTTGGTCAGCAGTCCGACCTTGTAGACCGAGCGCCAGGGGGCGACGTGGTCGGTGCGGGTGCCGACGGCGAAGACCGGCGCCTCGATGTCGGCCAGCGCGACCGGCCTGCCGTCGACCCGGAAGCGCGCGCCGGCCAGGTCGTTGTGCAGGAACAGGCGGCGCAGGTATTGCGAATGCATCCGGTAAGGCATGCGCGTGGCGTCGGCATTCCAGGACATCAGGTCGGTCTGCTTGTCGGGCACGTCGAGCAGGTAGTGGCGCAGCTGGCGCGACCACACCAGGTCGTTCGAGCGCAGCAGCTGGAAGGCGCCCGCCATCTGGCGCGTGTCGAGATAGCCCCGGCTCCACATGGCCGCCTCCAGGAAGCCGACTTCGCTTTCGTCGATGAACAGCGACAGTTCGCCCGGCTGGGTGAAGTCGACCTGGGCCGCCAGCAGGGTGAGGCTGGCCAGGCGCCAGTCGTGGTCGCGCGCCATGGCCGCCGCGGCGGTAATCGTCGAGCCCCATGTCGCGGTCCTCGGCGCGTGGATTCTTCCAGGAGATGACGTACACGGTATGGCCGCTGGCGACCAGGTAGCGCACCAGCGAGTTATGGGGCGAGAGGTCGAGGATGTAGTACTTCATGATCCAGGCCGGTACGATCAGGAGCGGCAGCGCATGCACCTGCGGCGTGATCGGGTCGTAGCGGATCAGTTCGCACAGGTGGTTGCGCAGCACCACCCGGCCCGGCGTCAAGGCCACCTCGCGTCCCGGGCGAAAACCGGGGGCGGGCGTGGCGCCGCTCGCGGCGTGCCAGGCGTCGATGGCGGCGCGCGCCGCACCGGCGGCCAGGTTCATGCCGCCACGCTCCCTGGTGACCCGCAACACCACCGGATTGGTGAACACGAAGTTCGAGGGCGCCACGCAATCGAGCAACTGGCGCGTGACGAAGGTGACGACGTCGGCGTGGTGGGCGGACATGCCGCGCACCCTGCTGGTGGCCCGGTGCCACCACTGCTGCTGCATCAGGAACCCCTGGCTCCAGACATTGAAGGCCCAGCTGTGCCAGGCCGGATCGTCGAAGCGCTTGTCCTGGGCCAGCGGGGCCAGCGGCGCGGCCACATTGCCCGCTGCGCCGACGGCGCAATAGCGCAGCCAACGCAGGGCGGCGGCGCCGGCCTGGGTGCTCAGTTCGACCTGCTTGTCGGGCGAGAGCAGAAGGTGGCAGCTCCAGTCGAACCAGGCCATGGCCAGCGCCGCCGGCGACACATGGCCGGTGAAGCCCCCCAGCCAGGCATGCAGCGCCAGATCGGCCGCCGCGTGCCCGACCGCCGGCTCGGGAGTGCGGTGGCGCTTGCCCTGCCAGGCGCTGGCGTCGCGCTCGCGCACGTCGCCCGGAAGAGGACTTGGCTCGTGCATGGAGTCCTCAATGCGCGAACAGGACCGGCACCGGGGCCCGTTCGAGCAGTACCCGGGTGACGCCCCCCAGCACGATCTCGCGGTAGCGGCTGTGGCCGTAGGCGCCGCTGACCAGCAGTCCGGCACCGCAGGCGCGCACGATGCCGAGCAAGGCCTCGCCGGCGGGCAGCGCGGTGCGCTCGGTGAAGACCTCGACCTGGACCCCGTGGCGCGCCAGGTAGAGCGCCATGTCGGCGCCCGGATCGTCGCCGTGCAGCCCCGCTTCGCGCTCCGGATTGACCAGCGCCAGGCGCACGGCGCGGGCGCCTTGCAGCAGCGGCAGGGCGCCCTCGATGGCGCGCAGCGCCGGCGCGCTGCCGTCCCAGCCGACGACCACGACGTCCGTCAGCGCCGCGCCGGCATACGCGGCCGGCACCGTCAGCACCGGCCGCACCCCGTGCAGCGCGAGGTATTGGGGCAGCCCGCGCACGGTGGCCGCGTCGTCGGCGTCCTGGCTGGTGACGACCAGGTCGGCGTAGCGCGACTGCAGCAGCAAGGCGTCGCGGCTGGCGTCTTCGACCAGGCGCTCTTCGACCGATGCGACGCCGAGTGCGCGCGCAGCCTCGGTGAAGCGTGCCAGGCTGGCGCGTGCCACGTCGCGCAGCGAATCGAATTCGTTGGCCGGTACCACCGCCAGCGAGCCGGCCAGCATGGCGTAGACGGGCCAGGTCATGCCGGTCGCCGCGACCCCGACCAGGTGCGCCGCGCCGCTGTTGGCGAGCCAGGCGGCCGCGCGCAGGCGGGCGTCCATCGACCCGCTGTCGTCGACGTGCACGATGATTGTCTTGTACATGGAGGATCCTTTCGTGAAAAGTGGAGCGCGGCGGCCAAGCTGGCATGGCCCGCTAGTGCATCATCAGTACCGGCAGCGCCGCCTCGCGCAGCACGGTGCGGCTGGCGCCGCCCAGCAGCAGTTCCGAAAACTGCGAGTGGCCAAAGCAGCCCATCGCCACCAGGTCGCAGTCCAGTTCCGCCGCCAGCCGCAGGATCGCGTGGCCGGTGTCGTGCCCGGGATCGCGCAGGACGGGTTCGGCATGGACGCCATGGCGTTTCAGGAAGGCCAGGGCGTCGGCCAGTTCCTGTGCGCTTGCGCTGTCGACAGGAAAGGCCGGCGCGAACCAGGCCAGGGTCGTGTGCGTGGCGCGCTGCAGCAGGGGCAGCGCGCCCGCCATCGCCAGCGCCGCTTCGCGGCTGCCGTTCCAGCACAGCAGCACGCGGCGCGCGCAGCCCTGGGCCGCGTGCGCCGCGGGAACGACCAGTACCGGGCGCGCGGCATGGAACACCAGGTGGTCCGGCATGCGCACCGCCGGCGCGGCGTAGCCCAGGCTCTCGGCGGGGTCGTCCTGGCTGACCACGAGCAGGTCGGCGAAGCGGGCCAGCAGCACCAGGCCGTCCGCCACGTCGTCGCAGACCAGGCGCGGCTCGTACGAGACGCCGCGGCGCGCGGCGATCGCCTCGAAGGCGTCCAGCGCCTGCCTGGCCGCGTGCTCGAGCGGATCGAAATACCCGGCCAGCAGGCTCCCCGGCGCGACGTTGTAGCCGTTGGGCAGAACCTCGCGCGAGATGCCCGTCATGGCGGCGCCGATCAGGTGGGCGCCGTGCTCGGCGCAGAGGTCGGCGGCCAGTGCGATCCGCTCTGGCGCGTGGCGTGAAAGGTCGGCGTGGACGAGAACGGTCTTGTAGCGCATGGGGTCGCGGTCGATCAGGTTAAACGGCGGTGAACTTGCGCTCGCGCAGGAAACCGGCAGGGGGCACCGGGGAGGTGGCGCAAAACGCAAGGCTTACCGGGCAGTCTCCGCGCTTGGGCAATGAATATCCTTGATTTGCATCAAATTGCCGACCCTGCGCCAGGCGCCCTCAGTGCGCCATCAGGACCGGCACCGTCATCGTCCTCAGCACCGTGCGGGTGACGCCGCCCAGCACCAGTTCGCGCCAGGCGGTATGCCCGTAAGCCCCCATCACCAGCAGATCGGCGCCGAGGTCGGCCGCGAGCGAGATCAGGGCGTCGCCGACGTCGACATCGGTGGCCTGGTCGACGACCCGGGCCTGGACGCCGTGCCGCCCGAGCCAGGCGGCAAGCTCGGGTTCGTCCGCGAGCGCCGCACCGGGTTCGGCGAAACGCGCCAGGGTGACGCTATCGGCCGCGCGCAGCACCGGCAGCGCCGCGGTCAGGGCGCGCAGCGCCTCGGCACTGCCGTTCCAGGCGACCAGCACGCGCCGTCCGACGCCGACCTCGCTCTGCACGTAGGGCACCACGAGCAGGGGGCGCGGGCAGGCCGCCAGCAGCCACCCCGCGAGTTCGCCGCCGCCAGGCGCGGCGGCGGCCCCGGGATCGGACTGGCCGATCACCAGCAGGTCGGCGTAGCGCGCGGCCAGGGCCAGGCCGGCGCCGGCCTCGTCGTCGATCAGGCGCTGTTCGCAGGACGCAAGGCCGGCGCCGCGGGCGACGCGAACGAACTGGTCGAGGGCGCGCTCGGCCTTGTGGAAGAGCGCGTCCATGTGCACGGCCAGCACCGTGCGCGCCAGGTCGGCGTTGGCGTCCTGGTAGAAATAGCGTGATACGCCGGTCATGGCGACGCCGATCAGGTGGGCGTCGTGGCGCAGCGCCAGCGTTGCCGCCAGCGCGATGCGCGTGGCGGCGGGAGCGCTGTCGTCGACGTGAACCAGGATGGTCTTGAAGGGCATGCTGTTCTCCGTGTGGTGGATTAGCGGGTGTCCTGGTAGCGGACAGGGGGATGCGGGCGGCGGGCGAGCTTGAGCAGGTCGAAGGGCAGGACCGCGCACAGGCCCAGCGCGGCCGCCGCGCCCAGGCGCGCCGGATCGGGCGGCGCGAACAGGAAGACCCGCGCCAGCGGCGCCAGGTAGAGCGCCGCCGCGAGCGCGCAGACGGCGGCGGCGGCGACCAGCCAGACGACCCGGTTCGGATGGCCCAGCGCCTCGAACAGCGTCAGGCTGCGCGAGCGGTTCGCGAAGATCAGGCCGACGTTGCCGCTCACCAGGGCCGTGAACGCAAAGGCGCGCGCCTGCGCATCCGGCAGCGTCCCGAGCGCCCAGCCGTAGGCGGCCAGCACCACCAGCAGCACGATCAGTCCCTGCGCCAGCGCTTGCAGCAGGGCGCCGCGCGCAAGCAGCGGCGCTCCGCGCGCGCGCGGCGGGCGGCGCATGATGTCGGTTTCCTCGGCCTCGTTCTCGAAGCCGAGGGCACAGGCCGGATCGATCACCAGTTCGATGAACACGATGTGGACCGGATGGAGCAGGATCGGCCAGTCCAGCATCAGCGGCAGCAGCGCCATGCCCGCCGTCGGCACGTGGACCGCGACGATGTACGCCAGCGCCTTCTGCATGTTGGCGTAGATATGGCGGCCCAGCCGGACGGCGTGGACGATCGAGGCGAAATGGTCGTCCGTCAGGATCAGGTCCGCCGTTTCGCGCGCCACGTCGGTACCGCGCTTGCCCATCGCGATGCCGACATGGGCCGCCCGCAGGGCCGGCGCGTCGTTGACGCCGTCGCCGGTCATGCTGACCACCTCGCCGCCGCGCTGCAAGGCCTGCACGATGCGCAGCTTCTGGTCGGGAGCGATGCGCGCGCAGACGTTGGCGCCGTCCAGCTGCGCCGCCAGGGCGCTGTCGTCGCCGGCCGCGATCGCGTCCCCGGTGAGCACGGCGCTCGACGCCAGGCCGGCCTGGCGCGCGATATTCAACGCCGTCGCCGGATAGTCGCCGGTGATCATCATGACCCGGATCCCGGCCGCGCGGCAGTCGTCGACCGCCTCCTTGACGCCGGCGCGCAAGGGATCGGCGAAGCCGACCAGTCCGAGCGGGGTAAACGCGAAATCGTGCGAGAGGTCGGGCCAGGGCGCGCCGCCGTGGCGCGCCTGCGCCACCGCCAGCACCCGCAGTCCGCGCGCCGCCATGGCGTCGGCCGCCAGCAGCAGCGCTCGCGCGTCCGCGGGCGCCAGGTGGCACAGGTCGACGATCGCTTCCGGTGCGCCCTTGGCCGCGACGATCCCGTGCTCGCCGGCGGCGCGCTGCCAGCCGTGGACCACGGCGCGCAATTGGTCGCTCAAGCCGTATTCGCGCGCCAGGCGCCAGCCTTCGTGGCGCTGCGCGTTGTCCGCCAGCCGCCCGGCGCCGAGATGCCGGAGCGCCTGGTCCATCGGCTCGACGCCGTCGGCGCGGCTGGCCAGGACGCCGAATTCGAGCAGCGTGGCAAATTCCGGCGCTAGCGCTTCCCGCGCTTCCTGGGCCGCATCGACGGTCCATTCGGCCCCGCCGGCATACAGGGCCGCCACGCGCATCCGGTTTTCGGTCAGGGTGCCGGTCTTGTCGACGCACAGGACCGTCGTCGCGCCCAGGGTTTCGATGGCGGCCAGTTCGCGCGTCAAGACGTTCGCGCGCGCCAGGCGCCAGGCGCCGAGCGCCGGGAAGACCGTCATCACCACAGGGAACTCGGCCGGCAGCAGGGCCAGCGCCAGCGCCAGCCCGGCCAGCAGGGCTTGCAGCAGGGCGCCGCCATGGGCCAGGTGATACAGCACCAGCAGCAGGCTCAAGGCGCCGCCGCCGACGCCGAACAAGGTGATCAGCGACTTGATCTGCCGTTGCAGCGGGGACGGCTGCGACGCCGCCCCGGCGAGCGAGGCGCCGATCCTGCCGATCGCACTGGCGGCACCGATGGCGGTGACGCGCAGGATGCCATGGCCGCGCACCACCAGGGTGCCCGACAGCAGGGAGCTCGAGGGCAGGGTGGCGTCGCCCGCGCGTTTCGGCACCGGTTCCGATTCGCCCGTCAGCAGCGACTCGTCGGTGTGGACGTCTTCTCCGCTGACCAGCACGCCGTCGGCGGGGACGCGGTCGCCTTCGCCGAGTGCGCACAGGTCGCCCATGACCACGGCGCGGCTGTCGATCGGCAGCCGCTGGCCGTCGCGCAGGACCAGTGCCCGCGGCGTGCTCAGCTCGCGCAGGGCGGCCAGCGCATGCTCGGCCTTGCCCTCCTCGTAGAGCGAGACCCCGAGCGTGGCCAGCACCAGCGCGAACATCAGGATGCCTTCGCCCAGGTCGCCCAGCACCAGGTAGAGCAGTCCGGCGGCGAACATGAGCATGAACATGGGTTCGCGCGCGGCGTGCCAGGCGATGCCGAGCCAGGAACGCCGCGCCGCCTCCGGCAGGGCGTTCGGGCCGTCGCGCGCAAGACGCCGCGCGGCCTCGTCGGTGCTGAGGCCGGCGGCGCCGTCGGCCACGTTCATCCCACGAAGTGGGCGCTGCCCGCCGTCCGTGGGCGGTAGACCAGCACCGGCACCGGCGCATAGGCCAGCACGCGCTGGGTCACGCTGCCGGCGATCAGGCGGCTCAGGCCGCGCCGGCCGTGGGTGGCCATGAATACCAGGTCGCAGCGCTCGCGCTCGATGGCGGCGACGATTTCGTCGGCCGGCGAAATGGCGTAGGCGGTCACGCTCTTGCAGGGGACGCCGGCCTTGGCTGCGGCCTCGGCCACGCGGGCGACGCAGGCTTGCGCCTCTTCCATCAGGACATCGATGTCGACGCTGCCGGCCACGCCCGCGCCTTCGACCAGCGGCACGATCGGCTCCGGCTGGACCACGGAGAAGGCGACGATCTCGCTGCCGCAGCCCTGGGCGAAGGCGATCGCGGCATCGGCCGCCAGCGCCGACAGGTCGGAGCCGTCGGTGGGAACCAGGATTCGTTTGTACATGAGTCTTTTCCTCTCAGCAAATTGTTGGACACGCCACAGGTCTCATCCAAGGATGGGCGCGTCAACTTGCTAAGTCCTTGACTCACATCAAAATCACCGTGGTATGGGCGTGGCGCCCACAAGTTCTTCCAGGCCGTCCGACACCGCCGCATGCGCCAGCGCCGCGAGCGCGCGCCGCTCCAGGCCCGCCGCATCGATCGGGGGCAGGAAACATAGCCGGGCGACCAGCGGGCCGCCCGTCAGCAGGCGCACCATGCTTTCCCCAAGCGAGGTGTCGCCGATGTATTCGGCGGCGGGACTGAGGGCGCCATCGGCGTCGACATAGGCGATCGCCACCGGCAGCAGCGGCGCGCGCGCCGCGATCACGGCCTGGAACAGGTTCGCGTGAAACGGCAGCAGCGCGCCCTGCGGCCCCGAGGTACCTTCCGGGAAAAAGGCGAGTCGCTCCCCCTGGCTCAAGTGGCGGGCGATGCCGGCGTTGGCGTCGATCAGCGAGGAGCGGCGGCGGCGCGCGATGTACAGCGTGCCGGCGCGCGCGCTGAGCCAGCCGATGGCCGGCCACTGGCGCACTTCCGACTTGGCGATGAAGCGGCAGGGCGCCACGGCGTTGAGCACGAAGACGTCCAGCCAGGACACGTGATTGGCGACCAGCGCGCCGGCGCCGCCGGCATCGCCGCGCACCTCGAGCGTGATGCCGAAGATCCGCACCAGCTGGCGCGACCAGCGCCGCACCAGCGCCAGGCGCCGCGTGGGCCCGAGCAGCGGGAACAGCAGGGCGCACTGGCCCAGGCCGGAGAGCAGGTGGAGTCCTACCCGGCCGAAGCGCAATGCCAGGGCCAGGCGCCGCGCCATCGGCCTGGTCGTTGGGGTGTGCGGCACCGCGCCTCCTTCGCCTGGCGGCCCGCCGCGGGACGCGAGGGCAAGCAGCAGTATGACACCCAGGCCGAGTCCGTGGATAGCGGCGTCGAGCGTCGCCCCGCAGGCGAGCGCCGCCCCGTAGGCGCCGAGGAAGAGAATCGACAGGCCGTTCTCGAGAAAATTTTGCACGGCCACCGACAGGCCGGGCTGGAGCAGGCGCGCGCCGCGCTCCTGGAGCGTCGCGTTCATCGGCACCAGCAGGGCGCCGGCCAGCAGTCCGGCCGCCAGCAGCAGGGTACAAGCAGTCGCCACGCCGGTCGCCATCGGCATCAGGAGGATGGCGCCGCCGAGCGCAAACCCGCACAGGTGCGGGCGCAAGCGCCTGGCCAGCGCGGCCCAGCTTCCGGCCAGCACGGCGCCCGCGATCAGGCCGCAGGCGAACACCGCCGGCAGGAATGCGGCCTGGGCCAGCGACAGGCCGAACGCCTCCCTTGCCCAGGCGATCATCAGCAATTGCAGCACCGCGGCGGCGGCCCAGAAGATACTGGTGATGACCAGCGAATGGCGCGCCGCGGGATCGTGCGCCAGCACGGCGACGGCGCCGCGAAACGAGGTGGCGCCGGCGGGTCGGGACGCGGGCCGGCGCCGCGGCGCCAGGGTGCAGGCCGCGCCGAGCGCGTAGATCAGGGCCAGGATGGCGCACGCGCTGCCCCCGGCGACGCCGCCGACCAGGGCGCTGCCGAGGGCCGTGCCGCCGAGGATGGCGACGACGGTGACGATTTCCATCGCGGCATTCGCCTGCACCAGGGCGCGGCCCCGGGTCAGTTCGGGCAGCATGCCGTAGCGGGCCGGCGCATAGGCGGCAGCGCCGCAGCCGATGGCGGCGAACACCAGCAAGGGATGGGCACCCTCGGCCAGTGCCAGCACGCCGGCCAGCTTGACGACATTTACCAGCGTCATCAGCCAGCCCTTGGGCCAGGCGTCGGCCCAGCGCCCGCACAGGGGCGCGAGCAGCACATAGCTGGCATAAAAACCGAGGCGCAAGGCCGGCGTCGTCCATTCGGGCGCCTGGCGCGCTTCGAGCGCCGCGATCGCCACCAGCAGCAAGGCATTATCGGCCAGGGCCGTCATCAATTGCGCGGCCAGGACGGCGAGTACCGGCCGCGACCACCAGCGGCCATGCGCGATGGCGCTCAAGGCAGCAAGAACTGCTTGCGGTAGCGCGCCGACAAGTCCTGCAGCCGCAGCATGATGGGGAGGTCGGCCGTGTGGAAGCCGGCATCGTAGGCCGGCGCGCCGAGCACGGTCGCGCCGCCGCGCAGATACCCCTTGATCAGCGGCGGCATGGCGCGCAGCGGCAGCGGCGGACACAGGTCCGATTCGCCGTGCAGCGCCAGCGGCGTATGCGGCGTCGCGCGCCAGGGCGGGGGCGCCAGATGGCGCGCGCGCAGCGCATGCCAGAGGGCCGAGGCGAACGCGCCGCCGTCGGCCAGTCCCACGCTGGCGCAGCCGACCATGGTGTCGAATTCGCGGCGCAGCATGTAGCGTCCGAGCGCGCTCCACAAGGTCAGGATCACGCCGCCCGAGCGAAAGTCGGGATGGACGCAGGCCCGTCCCAGTTCGACCATGCGCGGGCGCAGCGGCGCCAGCGCCGCGAGGTCGAATTCCTGCTCGGCGTACAGCCCGCCCAGCCGGCACGCCGCTTGCGCGGGCAGGACGCGGTAGGTGCCCACCAGGGTGCGCGCCTGCACGCCGGCCGCGTCATTGGCCCAGACCAGCAAATGGTCGCAGGCGGGATCGAAGCGGTCGGCATCGAGCCCGCTGGCCAGCGCGTCTGGCGGCAGGCGCGCGCCCAGTTCTCCCGCGAAGACCGCGAAGCGCAGGGCCTGGGCCGCGCGCACATCGGCTTCGCTCTCGGCCCACGCGGCTTCGAGCGACCATGCGGGTGCGGCGGCATGGCGCGGATCCGTTGAAGGGACGGCGTGGGCGGCGTCGGTCTGGTGCGTCATGGTGGAGATCAGTTGGAAGGTGGATAGGCGTCGAGCAGCCGGTTCTGGGCCGCGTTCAGGCGCGCTAGTTCGATCAGGCTGATGGTGCGGGCGCCGCGGCGCCGGTTGGCCGCGCCGATTTCGAACAGCAGGCGCTGCTTGGCGAAGATCGCGCGAAACCCGGCCAGCAGCCCCACCGCCGGGTCCCATGCCTGGATCGCTTCCGAGCCGGCGCCGTTGACCTCCATGATGGTGAAGCCGCGGCCCATGGCCAGTTCCTCGGGGGTCGTGAAGCGCACGTCGAAGCGGCCGAAATGGAATTGGTCCATGTCGCGCGCGATGGCATCGATGGCCTCGCTCAGGCGCGGCGTGATCAGATGGGCGCCGTCCAGATACAGGCCGCCGACGCGGGTCGAGCCGATCGTCGCCAGCCGCAGGCGCCGGCCGGCGGCCGGCACGAGGGCCGGGTCGATGTCGCACAGGTGGGCGCTGCGCCCGAGCAGGCGCCTGGCGCGCGGACAGGCGGCGATCAGTTGCGCCACCGTGCTGGCGCCGTCGCCAACCACCTGGGGGAAGTGGCGTAGCGCCAGGCCGATCACCGAGCCGCGCCCGCTGTGCGGGTCGCGCGCGTAGAAAATGCCGGCTTCGCCTTCGTCGGGCAGGTAGCGCTGCAGCACCATGGTTTCGCCGTCGGGAAAGCCGTGCGCATAGTCCAGCAGGGCGGGCAGGCTGTCGACGCGGCGCACGCCATAGCCGCACAGGCCCAGGTCGGGCTTGGCGATGACGGGAAAGTCGAGGCCCGCTGTACGCATGGCGCCCGCCAGCGCCGCGCTCGACACGGTCTGGCGATCGATCCGCACGCCGGTGCTGGTGGCCGTCGCGGCGCGCGCCAGGGGACCCATCTGCGCCAGGTATTCGAGCTTGCCTTCGCCTACCAGGCCGCCGGCGGTGATGGTCGGGTTGGCGGCGCTGGGCAGGGTGGCGCCGCCGAAGCGCAGCGACAGGTAGAGCCATTGGACGGCCAGCGGGACGATGATGACCCATTTCGGCAGGCGTTCGAGCGCACCGGGTGCCCGTGCGGCGTTCGGACCAGGCGTGCGGTGCGTGCGATCGTCCATGCGAATCCATCTTGTTGAGGTGATAACAGACTAGCAGACACGACATCAAGCGCGCGTTAAATGGCCAATCGTGCGCGGGGCTGGGCTGAACCGGGGATGCACTTTTCACATCGAGGATGTTGTAAGATACCGGCCCATGATTACGTCACCCGATACGACCCACGAACTCGCATCCGCCGCCCTGAACCTGGTCGATTGCGGCATTGTCGTCCTCGACGAGGACCAACGCATCGTCCTGTGGAACCGCTGGATGGTGAGCCGCTCGGGCAAGTCGAGCGCGCGCGTGCGCGAGCATGGCCTGTGCGAGGTGTTTCCCGAGCTGCGCGGCTCGCGGGTGGAAGCGGCGGTGCTGGCGGCGCTGGGCGAGGGCGCGGCCCGTACGCTGCCGCAGGCCCAGGACCGCTCGCCTTTTCCGCTGCGCGAAGCGGGCAGCTTCGATGGCGCGCGCATCGACCAGGCCATCAGCGTCACGCCCTTCAAGGACGGCAAGGCCAACCTGTGCATGATCGAGATCCGCGACGTCAGCGGCATCGTCGACCGCGAACGGCACCTGCTCGCGCATGCCGAATCGCTGCGCGCGCGTTCCTATGTCGACGGCCTGACCAGCATCCACAACCGGCGCTATTTCGACCTCTCGCTCGAACGCGAACTGCGCCGCGTGCAGCGCCACGGCGGCGAGCTGTCGCTGCTGCTGATGGATATCGATTCCTTCAAGGCCTACAACGACCACTTCGGCCACCAGCAGGGCGACGCCTGCCTGATCACGGTGGCGCAGGCGCTGGCGAGCATGCTGAAGCGCCCGGCCGATGTCGCCGCGCGCTACGGTGGCGAAGAGTTTGCCGCGATCCTGCCCGATACCTCGGCCGCGCAGGCCGTCTGTCACGCCAACGCGATCCGTGCCCACGTCGCGGCGCTGGCCTTGCCGCATGCGCCGGCGGCGCTGCGCGCGCATGTCACGCTCAGTATCGGCGTGGCCAGCTTCAGCAAGGGCAGGCTGGCCGAGCCGGCCAGCCTGATCGCGGCCGCCGACAAGGCGCTGTATGCGGCCAAGCGCGGCGGGCGCGATTGCGTGATGGTGGAGAGCGAGCTGTTCTAGCGTCCTGCGCTGGTACCCACGTCGTAGGCGTCATGCAAATGCCGGACCGGGTGGGCGCGAGCGCCCACCCACGCTCTGTCTTACGGCACGTATTTCCACGCACCCTTTTCGATCTTGACCATCACCTGCGAGCGCTGGTCCAGGCCCTGGTGGTTGGTCGGGCTCATGTTGAAGATGCCATGCGAGGCCGGCAGGTTCTTGATCCCTTCGAGCGAATCGCGCAGCGCGGCGCGGAATTCTTTCGTGCCCGGCTTGGCCTTCGGCAGCGCGGTCTTGGCCGCTTCCGCCAGCAGGATCGAGGCGTCCCAGGCGTGGCCGCCAAAGGTCGAGACGCTGTCCTTGCCGTGCGCCGCCGTGTACTTGTCGGAATAGGTCAGGGCCGTCTTCTTGATCGGGTTGTTCGCCGGGAGCTGGTTCGCGACCAGCATCGGGCCGACCGGGACGAAGGTGCCTTCGCAGTCGGCGCCGCAGACGCGCAGGAAGTCGCTGTTGGCCACGCCGTGGGTCTGGTAGATCTTGCCCTTGTAGCCGCGCTCGCGCAGGGCTTTTTGCGGCAGCGCCGCCGGGGTGCCGGAGCCGGCGATCAGGATCGCGTCCGGGTTGGCCGCCATCAGTTTCAGGATCTGGCCGGTGACCGAGGTGTCGGTGCGGGCGAAGCGCTCGTTGGCGACGAGCTTGATCTTGCGCGCCGGCGCCAGCTTGGCCACTTCACCGTACCAGCCTTCGCCGTAGGCGTCGGAGAAGGCGATGAAGCCCATGGTTTTCACGCCATTGTTCGACATGTGCTGGGTGATGGCGGTGGCCATCTGGCCGTCGTGCTGGGTGGTCTTGAAGACCCAGCGCCGCTTGGCGTCCATCGGTTCGACGATGCGCGCGGCGCCGGCGATGGTGATCATCGGCGTTTCGGTTTCGGCCGCCACTTCCAGCATCGCCAGCGAGGTCGGGGTGATCGAGGAGCCGACCAGCAGGTCGACCTTGTCTTCGGAAATGAGTTTGCGCGCGTTCTTGACGGCCTGGGTCGCATCCGATGCGTCGTCCAGCACGATGTACTGCACCTTCTGGCCCGCGATCTCGGTCGGCAGCAGCGCGATGGTGTTTTTTTCGGGGATGCCGAGGGAAGCCGCCGGGCCCGTGGTCGAGATCGAGACGCCGACCTTGATCTGTGCGTGGACGTTCATCGCGGCGGTCAAGGCGGCAGCCAGGACGAGGCCCTTGCGGACGGTGTTGAGGCGGGAAGTGCGGGTCATGCTGTCTCCTTCGTTGTTTTTGAAAAGTGACCACGGCGCTCAACGCCGGGCCGCCCTGAGCAATAGTATAGGCTGACCAGCCGCAAAAAATGTCGGTTCGTCCAGTGATTTCGCATATCATTTCAGGGTAGTGGATGAGAACCCGATAACGACATTCGAAAAAAGGAGGGCCACGCGGGCGTTGCCGATGCCAGGCGCGATGAGGAGACGCATCACGCCGCACCAGTCGTCGGCCCGCCCCAGGCAGCGGTATGGATTTAACGATTTTCGCCATCCTGACCCAGGACGGCATTGCCAGCGGCGCGGTCTACGTGCTGCTGGCGCTGGCACTGGTGCTGGTGTTCTCGATCACCCGCGTGATCTTCATTCCCCTCGGCGAATTCCTGGCCTTCGGCGCGCTGACCATGGCGGCCCTGCAAAGCGGGAAGGTCCCGCATAGCGCAACGCTGCTCCTGATCCTGGGCGCGGCCACTTTTCTGCAGGAGCTGGCGGCCACCATGCGCAGCCCGCTCGGCCAGATGAACCGCACCGCCGCGGTCGGCATGGGACTGGCCAAATTCGTGCTGTACCCGGTGCTGGTCTTTCTGCTTGCGCGCGCGGCCGAAGGCGCCAGCTGGCCGATGCCGGCGCAACTGCTGCTGACCTTCGCCATCGTCGCGCCGATGGGTCCCATGATTTACCGCCTGGCCTTCCAGCCGCTGGCGGAAAGCCCGGTGCTGGTGCTGCTGATCGTGGCGGTCGCCGTGCACCTGGTGCTGCTGGGCGTCGGCCTGGTCATCTTCGGCGCCGAAGGCTCGCGCACCGCACCGTTTTCGGACGCCGTCTTCAACCTCGGCGCGCTTACCGTGTCCGGCCAGAGCATCGTCGTGATCGTCACCGCGCTGCTCCTGATCGGCGCCTTGTACCTGTATTTCGACCGCACGCTGTCGGGCAAGGCGCTGCGCGCGACCGCCGTCAACCGGCGCGGCGCGCGCCTGGTCGGCATCGGCACCACCCAGGCCGGACGCCTGGCCTTCCTGCTGGCCTCCACCATCGGCACCCTGTGCGGCGTGCTGATCGCGCCGCTGACGACGATTTATTACGACAGCGGCTTCCTGATGGGACTCAAGGGCTTCGTCGGCGCCATCATCGGCGGCCTGGCAAGTTACCCCCTGGCCGCGGGCGGCGCCTTGCTGGTCGGGCTGCTGGAAGCCTATTCCTCGTTCTACGCCAGCGCGCTGAAGGAGGTCATCGTCTTCACCCTGATCATTCCGGTGCTGCTGTGGCGCTCGATCGTCCATCCGCAGGTCGAGGAGGGCGAGGCATGATGAAACGCTTGATCGGCCACCCCTTGAGCCTGCTGGGAATTGCCGCCCTGGTGTTCGGCCTGCTGCCGCTGCCGGCCTACTGGATCACGCTGGCCAACTACATCGGCCTGTATGCGATCGTCGCGCTCGGCCTGGTGCTGCTGACCGGCGTCGGCGGCCTGACTTCCTTCGGCCAGGCCGCCTTTGTCGGCCTGGGCGCGTATGCCACGGCCTACCTGTCGACCGCGCACGGCATCTCGCCCTGGCTCGGCTTGATCGTCGGCCTGCTCGTGACGGCCGCCTCGGCGCTCTTCATCGGCGCCATCATGCTGCGCCTGTCGGGCCACTACCTGCCGCTCGGGACCATCGCCTGGGGCCTGTCGCTGTACTACCTGTTCGGGAACATGGAATTTCTCGGCAAGTACGACGGCATCGCCGGCATCGCGCCACTGAGCCTGTTCGGCATCGACCTCGGTTCCGGCCGGAGCATGTTCTTCCTGATCTGGCTGATCCTGCTGGCGGCCATCGCGCTGTTGCGCAACCTGCTCAACTCGCGTTCGGGCCGCGCGATCCGCGCGCTCAAGGGCGGCGGCCTGATGGCCGAAGCGATGGGCGTGAACACGGCGGCGATGAAGATCCGCATCTTCGTCATCGCCGCCTTGCTGGCCTGCGTCTCGGGCTGGCTGTACGCGCATTTGCAGCGCGCCGTGAATCCCTCGCCCTTCGGCTTGAACGCGGGTATCGAATACCTGTTCATGGCCGTCATCGGCGGCGCCGGCTACCTGTGGGGCGCGATCCTGGGCGCGGCCGTGCTGACCATCCTGAAAGACCAGCTGCAAAGCATCCTGCCGGCCCTGATCGGCGCGAACGGCAATTTCGAGATCATTGTCTTCGGGATCCTGATGGTGGTCCTGCTGCAGCATGCGCGCAACGGCATCTGGCCCTTCATCGCGCGCTGGCTGCCGGCGCGTCCGGACGCGGTCGCACCGGACGCCGCACCGGGCATGCCGCAGCGCGCCCGGCCGGCGCTCGGCCAGCCGCTGCTGGTGATCGACAAGGCGCGCAAGCAGTTCGGCGGCCTGGTGGCCGTCAACGACATGGCCTTTAGCGTCAACAGCGGCGAGATCGTCGGCCTGATCGGCCCGAATGGCGCCGGCAAGTCGACCATGTTCAACCTCGTGACCGGGGTGCTGCCGGTGAGCGCCGGCGAGATCCGCTTCGGCGACGGCCAGACGCTGCGGCGTATCGATTCGCTGCCTTCGCGCGAGATCGTCAAGCTCGGCATCGGGCGTACCTTCCAGCACGTGCACCTGCTGCCGGAAATGACGGTCCTCGAAAACGTGGCGATCGGCGCCCATCTGCGCGCGCGGCGCGGGGTGCTGGCCAGTGCGCTGGGGCTCGACCGCGGCGAGGAAACGGCGCTGCTGTTCGAGGCGCGCCGCCAGCTCGAGCGCGTGGGACTGGGCACCATGCTCTACGAGCAGGCCGGCAACCTGGCCCTGGGCCAGCAGCGCATCCTGGAAATCGCGCGCGCCCTGTGCGCCGATCCGGCCCTGCTGCTGCTCGACGAACCGGCGGCCGGCCTGCGCTACAAGGAGAAGGAAGCGCTTGCGACCCTGCTCAAGAAACTGAAAGGCGAGGGCATGAGCATCTTGCTGGTGGAGCACGACATGGACTTCGTCATGAACCTGACCGATCGCCTGATCGTCATGGAATTCGGTACCAAAATCGCCGAAGGCAATCCGGCCCAGGTGCAGCAAGACCCGGCCGTGCTGGAAGCCTACCTGGGAGGGATCGACTGATGGCCATCCCGATTCTCGAAGTGAAGGACCTGCATGTCGCCTACGGCAAGGTCGAGGCCCTGCATGGCTTGAATGTGAAAGTCGGTGCCGGCCAGATCGTCACCGTCATCGGCCCCAACGGCGCCGGCAAGTCGACCATGTTGAATGCGATCGCCGGCGCCCAGGTGGCCAACGCCTCGAATACCGGCGCGGTGCTGCTGCGCGGGGTCGATGTCGCGGCCTGGCCGGTGGAGGGACGCGTGGGCCAGGGCATGAGCCTGGTGCCGGAAAGCCGCGACCTGTTCACCACCATGAGCGTCGAGGACAACCTGCTGCTGGGCGCCTACACGCGCTACAAGCGCGGCGAGAAGGATTACGCGGCGCAGCTCGACGCCGTGTACGACTTGTTCCCGCGCCTGCGCGAACGGCGCAGCCAGGCGGCCGGCACCATGTCCGGCGGCGAGCGCCAGATGGTGGCGCTGGGCCGCGCGCTGATGGCCAAGCCGACCCTCCTGATGCTCGACGAGCCGAGCCTGGGCCTGGCGCCCCTGATCGTCAAGGAGATCTTCCGCGTCATCGTGCGCCTGAAGGAAACCGGGGTCGGCATCCTGCTGGTTGAGCAGAACGCGCGCGCCGCGCTCCAGGCGGCCGACTACGGCTATGTGCTGGAAACCGGCGAAGTCGTGATGGAAGGGCCGGCCTCGCAACTGGCGAACGATCCGAAAGTGATCGATACCTACCTGGGCCTGAACAAGAAGTCCGCGTAAAGGGAAGCACATGGACAGCGACATCACCTGTATCGGCGTCATCGGCACCGGCGTCATCGGCGCCAGCTGGGCCGCCTACTTCCTGGCGCGCGGCTTCGATGTCTCGGCCTGCGACCCGATGCCGGGCGCCGAGGACAAGCTGCGCGCCGCGGTGCGCGCGCACTGGCCGATCCTCGCCCGGATGGGCCTGGCCGACGGCGCCGCGCCCGAGCGCCTGCGGTTTTCCAGCGACCTGGCGACGGCGCTGGCCGGGGTCGACTTCGTGCAGGAGAACGGTCCCGAGCGCGAAGACCTGAAACTGGCGCTGTTTCGCGACATGGATGCGCTGCTGCCGGCGCACGTGATCCTGGCCTCGAGTTCGTCGGGCCTGTTGATGAGCCGGGTGCAGGAAGCCTGCATCCATCCGCAGCGCGTGGTGCTCGGCCATCCCTTCAATCCGCCGCACATGATCCCGCTGGTCGAAGTCATCGGCGGCGCGCTGACCTCACCCGAGACGGTCGAACGCGCCATGGCCTTTTATGCGGCCATCGGCAAGCGCCCGATCCACGTGCGCAAGGAAGTCCCGGGCCATATCGCGAACCGCCTGCAGGCGGCGCTCTGGCGCGAAGCCTTCCATCTGGTCGAGCGGGGCGTGGCGACGGTTGCCGACGTCGATGCCGCGATCGCCTACGGCCCCGGCCTGCGCTGGGCGCTGATGGGGCCGTTCATGAACCTGCACCTGTCGGGCGGCGAAGGGGGGATCCGGCACATGCTCGATCACCTCGGCGCCCCGATCGAAAGCTGGTGGGCCGACCTCGGCACGCCGGCGATCACCGAAGCGCTCAAGCAGCAGCTGGCCGCCGGGGTCGAGGCGGCCCTGGCAGGGCGCGACAGCGCGCAGCTGGCGCCCGCGCGCGATGCCTTGCTCGCTGGGCTGATCGAGGCGAAAGCGGGCACCGACAAGCTGCCGTAGCCGCGATGCGAGGACGCGGGAGTCCACCCTGCGCGGCTCCCGCATCGTTCTCGTCAGTGCGCCACCAGCACCGGGAGCGCACTGCGATCGAGCAGCACCCGGGTCACCCCGCCGAGCACGAATTCGCGGTAGCGGCTATGGCCGAAGGCGCCCGTCACCAGCAGTCCCGCCCCATACGCCTGCGCCATGCCGAGCAGCGCTTCGCCCACCGGCGCCGCCGTTTGCTCCTTGACCACCTCGACCTGCACGCCATGGCGCGCCAGGTACAGGGCGACGTCGGCGCCCGGCTCCTCGCCATGCAGGCCCGACTCGCTGTCGGCGTTCACCAGCGCCAGGCGCACGCTGGCGGCCTTTTCGAGTAGCGGCAGCGCGCCCTGGATCGCGCGGATCGCCTGCAGGCTGCCATCCCAGCCGACGACGATTTCATCGAGCAAAGGCTGGCCGCGATAGCCGGGCGGTACCGCCAGCACCGGCCGCGCTCCGTGCAGCGCCACATACTGCGGCAGGCCGCGCACGGCGTCTTGCGCCCCGGTGTCCTGGCTGGTGACGACCAGGTCGGCATAGCGCGACTGCAGCAGCAGCGCATGCCGATGGTCGTCCTCGACCAGGCGCTCCTCGACCGACCGCGCGCCGAGCTGGCGCGCGCGTTCGCCAAAGGCCCGCAGGCTGGCGCGCGCGCTGGTGCACAGAGCGTTGAACTCGTCGATCGGGGTGACCGCCATCGAGCCGGTCAGCAGGGCGTACGAGGGCCAGGACAGTCCGGTGGCGGCGCTGCCCACCAGATGGGCGTCGAAGGTGTCGGCCAGCCGGGTTGCCGCTTGCAGGCGCGATTCCATGGCGCCGCTGTCGTCGACGTGGACCACGATAGTCTTGTACATGCTTGCTCCATTCCTGACAAAGGGGACACTTCAGACTCTACGCCGCGCCGCGCGCCCTGTCAGGCGCACGGATGACGGCGGTCAAACGGGGGCGGGATTAAACGCCAAGGCTGATTCAGGGCAATTGAGAGGGCACGACAGCTTGCGCTAGATAGTTGCGTTATGGAAACTAAACTGGATAATTTCTCATCGTTTCCTGGCAGTTTCGATCAACCTGCCGGTTATCCGGCGCAACTTTCCCAAACTCCATGTCACGACCGCACTCCTTAGTTTTTCTCCTTCCCATGCTGGCCACTTTTGCGGGCTGTGCCGGCGGTCCCGGAAACCTGCCCTACCGCGCGCCCGATCCGGGCCAGGCCTCGGTTGATCTCACTGTCCGGCCCGCACAGTACGGACCCGGGCGTTACGAGTCGGAGGTGCCGAACCGCCACGCTGCCCAATGCCAGCCCGACAGACAGGGGGAAAACCGGCGCATGGAACTTGCGCGCTACGTCTCGCGTGTCCAGAGCCAGCCGGCGGCGGTTGTCGCGCTGCCGGTTGGAAGGGTCGACGTTAAGCTTGTACGGACGAACAATAACGAAAGCTGCGGCTTGAAATTTTCCGCCCAGCTCGAGGAGGGTCACGCCTACGCCATGAAGACGCAGTCCAGATATAGTGGACTTTTGCCGCCGGGCGAGTGCCTGGCGCTGATGGTCGACACAAGAAGAGGGAAGCCGGTGCAACTCACGCACGAGAGCGCGACCCCGGAGGTCGGGCCGATGTGCCGCAAGGAGTCGGTTGCGACGGCGTCGTCCAAGATACGGCCACGCTAGCCACATTCCTTACACCGGCGGGCCGCGCCTGCGCGGCCCGTTGTCGAATGGGAGCAAATCTTCAGGTTCCTGGGCCTGTAAGGTCCATGGGATCAAGCAACCGCGCCCCCGGCTCGTTTATGCCCGATAGCGCAAGGCATCGACTACCAGCGAAAACGCCGGCGACGGCTGGCGCCGGCTCGGATAATAGAGATGGTAGCCGGGGAACAGCGCGCACCAGTCGTCCAGCACGCGCACCAGGCGCCCGGCGCCGATATGCTCCAGCGCCACTTCCTCGAGCATGAAGGCCAGCCCCAGGCCGGCCAGCGCGGCATTCAGGATTTGCGGGAAGCCGTTGAAGATCAGCGTGCCTTCGACCCGTACGTTCAGTTCGTGCGCGCCTTTCTTGAAGTCCCAGGGCAGCAGCCCGCCGTGGGTCGGCAGGCGCACGTTGATGCAATCGTGCCCGGTCAGGTCGCGCGGCGTGCGCGGCGCCGGGCGGCGCGCGAAATAGCCGGGCGTGGCGACCACCGCCATCCGCACGTCGGGACCGATGCGCACCGCGATCATGTCCTTCGCGATGTATTCCCCCAGGCGCACGCCGGCGTCGAAACGCTGCTCGACGATGTCGACCATCCGGTAGTCGGTGCTGATCTCGACCTTGATGTCCGGGTAGTCCGGCAGCAGCGGCGCCAGTTTCGGCAGCAGCAGGGCGTCGGCCGCGTGCTCGGAGGCGGTGATGCGGATGCTGCCGGCCGGCTTGTCGCGCAGGTCGGACAGCGCGGCCAGGTCGGCGTCGATACCGTCCAGGCGCGGCGCCATGCTTGCCAGCAGGCGCTCGCCGGCGACCGTGGGCGCGACGCTGCGCGTGGTCCGGGTGAACAGGCGCAGGCCGAGCCGCTCTTCCAGACCGCGGATGGTCTGGCTCAGCGCCGACTGCGACACTCCCAACCGGGCCGCCGCGCGGGTGAAGCTGCCTTCGCGCGCCACGCTGACGAAGGCGGCCAGGTCATTCAGGTTTTCGCGCATGATTGATTAGGTCAGCTAATGATCCAGCCCGTGTAAAAACTCAAAATGAAGCACTCGCGGCCGATTTGTACGCGCCAACGCAAATTCTGGAAAATAACGAAGCGTTCCAGGCCGCGTAGTCCGATTTGGGCAGTTTCATTGATGTCAGCACAGAAAACGCTTCAAGCAGGGCATGCAGCGGCAGAAAACGGGCATACGCCCGGATTGCTGCCAGCATCTTTTCAATGCCCAGAATCGCCATCAATCGCCTGAAGTTATAGGCGAGCACGTGCAGGCTCATCTCGGCTTTCACTCGCTCCAGGCCTTTTGTCAGGAAGTGCGTCGCTCCCATCCACGCCTTGATCGTCGCGTACGGATGCTCAACAGTCGAACGCCGGATTCGCATGGCGTCTGGCGCTTGCTCGAGACGCGACTGCATTTCGTCGAGCACGTCCTGATGTTCCCATCGAGTCACTCGCCGCTGCGAGCTCGGCGTGCATTTGTCCTTGAGTGGGCAGCCCTTGCAGTTCGAGCTCCAGTACCGGTGGTTTGTCATGCCTTTCTCGACGCTTGCGAAACGCCATATCAAGGACTCGCCCGCCGGGCAGCGATACTCGTTCTTTAGCGGGTCGTAAATGAAATCAGCCTTGTCGAACCGGCCATCGGCTTTGGCTCCGGAGGTTTTCGTGGGTGGCACCAAAGTGCAGATGCCTGCTTCATGACAGGCCAGGATTTCTTCGCCCTTGAAGTAGCCGCGATCAGCAATTGCTGTCAGTGTCGTGGTGCCGATTGCAGCACGGGCTTTCTTGGCCATGCCTGACAATTGATCGCGATCGCTGCCGATATTTGTCACCTCATGTTCGACGATCA